>ERZ824978.122-NODE-122-length-116882-cov-4.526625_pt1 | contig 116882 bp, 105 predicted proteins | sample MGYA00519860_ERZ824978 | MGnify/ENA primary metagenome ERZ824978 (study PRJEB31778, sample SAMEA3449184) | human gut metagenome | biome: human gut; feature: human-associated habitat; material: faeces | place: United Kingdom | collected 2010/2012 ... | reverse complement strand
AGGTGTCGGCGCGCACAGGGCGAGGAATCGGAGCGCTGGTCGGGCGGATTGAGGGGGCAGTTGGGGAAACCTCCGCGTTTATGAGGCTTTTTATCCCCCATTCTCAATACGCCCAGCTCGCGCTGCTGCACTCGCTGGCGTCTGTGGCGTCGCAGAAATACGCGGACGGCGGCGTGGAGGTTGAGGCGCGGGTTCCCGCGAAGTACTCGGAGAGGTTCAGGGAATGGGAGTTGCGCAAAAAATCTTGACTTTTTACAATATTGTAAGCCAAAATTGACCTGTTATGGACAGAAAAACATTCATAAAGAGCATAGCCGTCATCGGAGCTTCCCCCGCTTTCGCGGCGGGCGTTCCGTCGAAGGATGCCGACGGAAAAAATAAAACGAAATCGGAAAGTTTTGGCGGCGGATTTGTCCCCTCCGCGCGCATATTCAAAACGGGCAGGGCAAAACTCACCCTTCGCCCTCCGGAAAAATATGCCGGCAAGCTGTCATCGCTTTCGGTTTCAATACTCTACGGCGACGCAGCGTGGGACGGAAAGTCGGACTCTTTCCCGTGGGCGAGGGATTTCCCCGCAAAATATCGCGAAGAAAACGGGGCGTTTGCCATTGACGCCGACTTTAAAAAAGAGTGCCGCTATACTTTCGTCGTTAAGGATAAAAAGCGCGGCGGGAACGAAAGCTTCGTCGCTTCCGTCCCCGTCTACGCGCTTGGGGAGGACATCTACGCGCTTAGGCCGTTCAAAGGTGACAGCCACATACACTCCACAAATTCGGACGGGAAAAACTCGCCGGAGGAAGTCGCCTTGCGCTGCTACGAAGTCGGGCTCGACTACCAGGCAATATCCGACCACAGCGTCTATTCCACTTCCGAGGACATGAAGCGCAAATTCTCGCGCTTTCCGACGTCTATGTCGTTTTTCAACGCCGAAGAATGCCATTATTCGCACGCGCACATTCAAAATTTCGGAGGCTCGCAGAGCCTGACGGAATACGTCAAAAAGAACCGCGGGGAATTCGACGCCCTCGTAGCCGAGATTGAGAAAACACTTCCGGCGGACGTTTCTGCGGTTGTGCGCCGCAATGTCGCCGTGGCGGAGGCGGAGTTCGACTTCATCCGCAGGCTCGGGGGAATCGCAGTCTTCAACCATCCCTTCTGGGAGGCGGCGCCGAAAAAGGGGAAATATACGCATATGGAAAGCCGGATGCTCGACCTGATTGCCGGCCGCCAAAAATTTGACGCATACGAGCTCGTGAACTCGACATGCGCCGACATCGCGCTCGCGCGGGCCCTGTGCCACTATCCCAGGCATTGCGCCGGCAAGCCGGTAATCGGCTGCACCGACGCCCACTCCGTCGATTTGCAGGGCACGGGATATACGATCGTGTTCGCCAAATCTTGCGATTTTCCCGACATCAAAGGCGCCGTGCTCGGCGGGAAGTCCCTGGCGGTGGACGCCTACTCTTCGCACGGCTCCAAGCTCCAGCGGCTCGCGTTCGGCGACGAGAGGCTCGTCAGGTTTTCGTATTTTCTGTTCGACGAATATTTCCCGCTCCACGACGAGCTCGTCGCCCGCGAGGGAAAGCTGATAAAGGGCGCGCTCGAAAGCGGCTCGAAAGATTATTCGGAAATCGCCGAGGCGGCGAAGGCCGTTGAGGGATTGTACGAATCAATGCTCGGGTAGCGAGGCGGAGTTTCCGCCTGCCCGAAGTTGCGGCGCGGTTCGGAATCGGCCGCTGAGCTTTCAGCCTCGCCGCCCGTTAAAATGCGCGGCGGCGCGTGGAATCGGCAGCGGGCTTGCCGCGCGGCAAGCGGAAAATGCGAAATGAATGGCGCGCTATGGCGGCGCTCGGAAATATGGAAACTTATTCCCGCGCGGGCGATTCGTCGCATTCGGAAACTTCCAGCGCGCCCTTTCCGCAGGCGATGATAAACGGCTCGCGGGATACTATTTCGCCGGCGCGGCCCCCTTTGAAATCCTCCAACGGCCTTGCGCGCCAAATTGTGTATCTCTTGCCTTCTATGTCGGCAAAAGCTCCGGGGAAGGGCTTGCTTACGCCCCTTATGAGATTGAAAACCTCGCGCGCGGATTTTGAAAAATCTATTCTGCCGTCCTCGGGGGTCCTCTTGCCGTAATAAGACGCCTTTGATTCGTCCTGCGGAGTCTTGCTTGGGTTTCCCGCAAGGAGCGACGGGAGGGCTTTTTCAAGAACCCTGACTGCCGCTGCGGCGACTCTCGGCTGTATGTCTCCCACGTATTCGTCCGGGCCGAAATCGACTTTCTCCTGCTCGACTATCTCGCCGGTGTCGAATTTTTTTTCAATGGTGTGCAGCGTCACCCCGCAGTGGTCTTCGCCGTTTATAATCGACCAATTAAGCGGGGCGCGGCCCCTGTAGGACGGAAGGTACGATCCGTGCATATTGTACGCTCCCAGTTTCGCGAGCGAAAATATTTCTTCGGGGATAAAATTCCGATAGTACAGGGACAAAATTAAGTCCGGCTTCATGTATTTTACTTTTCGGAACCATTTTTCAGTTTTCAAAGTAGTGGGCTTGAAAACGCGGATAAAATTTTCTTTCGCGAGGCTCTCTGGGGTTTTAAACCAATGCGCCTCGTGCGGATCGGTGTCGTGGGTGAATACGCCAATCACGTCGCAGCCCTTGTCGAGCAGAAGTTTAAGGCATTTGTACCCGACGTCGCTGAAGCCGAAAAATAAAATGCGCGGCCTATTTTCCATCGAACCCGACAGTGTCTTTGATTATGTACTTTGGCCTCGCTTGGACAACTTGGTATATCCTGCCAACGTATTCTCCGATGAGCCCAATCCCGACAATGGCAACGCTTACGAGGAAAAATAGAATCGCAAAAAGCGTAAAAACCCCCTCCGCTTCCGAGCCGAGAAAGAAGCGTCGGAAGAGCAGTATCATCACGAGAGCGAGTGACCCAAGGCTTGCGAGAAATCCGCCTATTGTAAATACCTGCAACGGCACAAGCGTAAAGCCCGTAATGAGGTCGAAGTTCAGGCGGATTAGCCTGTAAAGGTTGTATTTTGACTCCCCTGAAAGCCTCTCCGAATGCTCAACTTCGACTTCCGTCGGGTTAGACGCCAGCGTATATGCGAGCGCCGGTATAAACAAGGAGCGTTCGTTTGTATGGATTATCCCTTCGACCACATTTTTTTTGTATGCGCGCAGCATGCAGCCTTGGTCTTTCATGCGGATATTTGTCATTTTGTCGCGCGCAAAGTTCACAAGCTTTGAGGCGTATTTTCTGAAAAAAGAGTCTTCGCGGGTCTTTCTGTACGCCCCTACAACATCGTAGCCTTCGTCGATTTTCTTTATTAGCTTGCCGATTTCCTCAGGCGGATTTTGTAGGTCGGCGTCGAGGGTCACGACTATGTCGCCCTTTGCCCGCTCAAATCCGGCTATGATTGCCGTATGCTGGCCGAAGTTCCCGTTGAAGTCTATGATTCTTACCACGTCCGGGCGCTCTTTTTGGTAGTCGCGCAGCAATGTGCCGGAGGCGTCGCGGCTGCCGTCGTTTATAAAAATGACCTCCCATGGCCTGCCGATTTCGTCCATCGATTTGCATAGCCTCTTGAACAGGGGGGCGAGGTTTCCCTCTTCGTTGTATACAGGAATTATTACGGATATTTCCATATAAACTTGTTTTTATGGGGTTATTTTTAAAATCCGAATCGCGGCATCTTTTTGAGCTGGGTTTTTTCGCCGACCATGGTGTTTTCTTCAAGATAGCCTTTGAACGCCATGCAAGATAGGACTATCGAGCGCTTCATCAAAATGCAGCCTGGCTGCAATACTGCGTTGCAGCCCGCTTCGGCGTCGTCCGCAAGCATTGCGCCGAGCTTGCGCATGTTCGAGTTTACTCTGCCTTCCGGTAGGGTTACCATTACGTTGCCTTTGTCGAGCCTTAGGTTTGCGCATATTACGCCAGCGCCAAGGTGGGCCCTATTGCCGAGGACGGAGTCGCCCACATAGTTGTAGTGTGGGGTCTGAACCTTATCGAGAAGGAGGCTGTTTTTGTATTCGCATGAATTACCAACGACACAGCCCTCTCCAATTATGACGCTGCCGCGAATGAAGCAGCCTATGCGCATTTCCACGTTTGCGCCTATCCATGCGGGGCCGTTTATTTCGGCGTATGCGGGCAATTTCACCGACGGGTGAATGTAGACGTCACCGCGGATAGTCACTCCGTCGGGAATGTCGCTTTTTGAGTCGAGAGAAGAAAAGTCTACGCTCGCAAGCGCCTTTTTTATATTGCCCACCCATTCCCATGGCGACATTTCAGGCGTGAAAAATTCAGCGAATCTTTCAAGCGATGTTGGCAGATCAAACAGTTCTCCCGCTTTCATTATCTAATTTTTACCGCTATTGTTTTTTGTTTAATAAATATAGCGGGAGTATGCACCCGTTTAGTATCGGCTACAACAAAATTTTTTTGGGCCATGCAACTTAGTTTCTGCGGCCGCAATTTGCGGACAGCCAAAATGGACGCGGTTTGATTGCGCGCAAAATTTTTTTTTGCCGTTTAAATTTGCGTTGATTTGCGCGCGCCCAACAGTAATTTTCTTAACTTTATGGGTCTTATTTCTCTAAATAAAGTTTCTCTGAGATACGGTTTGCGGACTCTTCTCGACGAGGCCGATCTGAGCGTCGAGAGGGGCGACAGAATGTCTCTGATAGGCCGTAACGGCTGCGGCAAGACAACTCTTCTAAAAATGATTGCTGGTATAGTCCGTCCCGATTCCGGAACCGTTGAGCGCGTTAAAAACCTCACAACGGCTTATCTTCCGCAAGACGTGCCATCCGACCTTACTGGAAGCGTTTTCGATGTGCTTGCCTCAGGGCTCGGATTGGCGGGAAAGGCCGCCGCGGCTCACAGAAAAATCGAGGCCGGAAATGCCGCGGACGCAGAGCGCGTAGAATTTGAAGAACTTTCGCGCGGGGTTGCGGAGTCTGAAATATGGGCTGCCGAGGTTAAAATTTTGGAAACATCAGACAGGCTCGAGCTCGACCCCCTCCAAGATACCCGTTCGGCTTCGGCGGGTCTGAAGCGCCGCGCACTTCTTGGCGCGGGGATAATTTCCGATCCTGATGTCCTGCTTCTCGACGAGCCGACAAACCATCTGGATATTGACTCCGTCGTATGGCTCGAAAAATTTTTGAAAGGCTGCGGCAAGACGATGGTTTTTGTGTCCCACGACAGAACTTTTTTGAGAAACTTGTCAACGCGCGTGACCGAGGTTGACAGGGGCAAGCTGATAGCTTTCGACTGCGGTTTCGACAAATTCCTTTTAAACAGGGACGAACTTCTGGCCGCGCGCGAGCGCAACGAGGCGGAGTTCGACAAGAAACTCGCAAAAGAGGAGGCGTGGCTAAGGCGCGGCATAAAGGCCCGCCGCACGAGAAACGAAGGCAGGGTGAGGGAGCTTATGCGCCTGCGCGATTTGCGGCGCGCGCGCGTCGAGCGGCAGGGGCTTGTGGAGCTAAAAACGCAGGATTTTGCGGAGAGCGGACAGAAAGTTCTCGACCTAAAAAATATAAACCTGTCATACGGCGGAAAGCAGATAATAAAAGATTTTTCGGCGACGATATTCCGCGGCGACAAAATAGGGATAATTGGCCGCAACGGCTGTGGCAAAACGACTCTGCTTAATATAATGCTTGGCAAAATAAAGCCCGACAGCGGCGAAGTCGCGGAGGGAACGGGGCTAAAAATTGCCTACTTCGACCAGTTGAGAGGGGAACTCGACCCGAAGTCCACCCCGTTTGAGTTTATCGGCGGCGGCGGTGAATACGTGACGGTAAACGGCCAGCGCAAGTACGTGATGGGCTATTTGCAGAGCTTTTTGTTCGACTCTTCGCGCGTTATGACGCAAATCGGTTCGCTATCGGGGGGCGAAAAAAACCGCCTTATGCTCGCCAAAGTCTTTTCCACACCCGCAAACCTAATAGTCCTTGACGAGCCCACGAACGATCTCGATATGGAAACGATAGAAATTCTCGAAAACGCCCTTGTGTCGTTTTCCGGAACAATATTGATAGTTTCCCACGACAGGGAGTTCTTGAACAATATCGTAAACGGCGTATTTTGCTTCGGCGACGACGGCAACATTATAGAACTCGTCGGAGGATACGACGAATGGGAGAAATACCGCGCCGAAAATAGCGCTCCCGCAAAGGCGGCTGCTAAAAAGGCGGAATCTTTGCCCCAGCAGCCAAAGCGGCGTTCAAAGCTCACAAACAAGGAGCGCGAGGAGCTTGAAAAAATCCCGGAGATGATTGAGAAGCTCGAAGCGGAGTCGGCCGAGCTTGCCGAAAAACTTTCAGATTCTGAATTCGTGGTTGCCAATGTTGACAAGCTTGAGGAAATTAATGCGCGAATAGAATGGATAAAATCCGAAGACGCGCGCTTGATGTCCCGCTGGGAGGAACTCGAAGAACTCCGCGCGAGCCTTGAAGGCTGATAGTTAAAAAAGTTTGACGCTCTTTGGAGTGTTTTATATTTGTACATTTATGAAATCCGCATTTGGCCCACTTTTAAAGCGCCGCGACGCCATAAAGCGCGCTTGCGCTGCGGTCGCCCTTTCGGCGTTGCCGTGCGCTATTGCCGAAGATAAAAATTTTTCCGAAAAACCAAAAAGCGCGAAAACGCGGGAGTTTGACGTGGTAGTGTGCGGCGGCGGCCCTGCGGGATGGGCTGCGGCGGTTTCGGCCGCAAGGGCGGGCGCAAAGACGGCAATAATAGAACAACAGGGGTGCCTCGGCGGCATATGGACTTGCGGGCTAGTCTGCCTAATTATCGATTGGCAGAATAAAACCGGCCTCATGAAAGAGCTCATAGGCGAGCTCGCTAAAACCGGCGCGCAGAATGTCCCGCATTTGTACGACCCCGAGGCGATGAAGGTTTTGCTCGAAAGATTCTGCGCGGAATCGGGTGTAAATATCAGGCTATATACGCGCGTATGCGCCGTCAACGCAGAGAGCGGGCGCATAAAGTCCGTCGAAACCGAGAGCGTTTCGGGCAGGGAGTTGTGGAAGGGGAAGGTTTTTATAGACGCCACAGGCAATGGAGATGTCGGAGCCTACGCCGGCGGGAATTTTTCTATCGGAAACGAAAACGGTAAGTGCCAGCCTGCAACTCTATTCGCGATTGTTTCCGGGCTTGAAACGGCCCGTTTGCGCGAGGCGGGCCTAATAGATTCGCCAAAGTGGCGCGCCAATTTTATGGCCCATATCAAAGCCGCCGGAACGTCTGCGAGCTATTCGGGGGCTTCGCTTTTTCAAATACGGGACTGCTGGACCGTCTTTATGGTAAACCATGAGTTTGGAATACGCTGCGACGACGCCGACGCTTATACTTCGCATACAATAGCAGCGCGCGCGGAAATAAATAAAATTGTAGATGCGCTGAGGGCGCGCGGAGGCCTTTGGAAGAATATTAGGCTTGCTCTTACTGCCTCGCACATCGGAATACGCGAGGGTCGCCGCCTACGCGGAAAATACGAGATAACCGCCGACGATGTAATAAAGGGCGCGCGTTTTGAGGACGCCGTATGCAGGGTAGAGTATTGGACGGACATTCACGGCCTCGACAGTTCTGCGCATGCGTTTTCCGATGGCGGAGTAAAATCGAAACCGTACGATATTCCGATGCGCGCGCTTGAAAGCGCGGATTTTGAAAATTTGTTTATGGCAGGGCGCTGCATAAGCGGGGGATTCATACCTCACGCAAGCTATCGAGTAACAGGCAATGCGGTTGCGATGGGGGAGGCCGTCGGAAAAAAGGCGGCGCTTGTTGCAAATGCGCGGGCGCAATAACTAAATTGGCGCGCCGAGTTTTTTATCTTTTTTGCGCCAACAAATGTATTATTAGCCCGTATTCAACGTTTTTGTTTTATAAAAAATATTGCCGAGCAGCGGTTATGCGGCGTGCCGCGGCAGTTTGCCGCACACGCTACCTTATAAAATTTGTAAATATGCGCGGTTCGCGCTTAGGCGGACAGAAGCCCGACTTTTCGGCTTCGTTGAAAGAAATCATAAGGCTTGCAATATTATCGGCTAGAACCCTCATCGTCTGCAAACCTTCGGCGTCTTGTAAAGCTTCCTCGCGGGTGTTGCCGTGTATCTGGTTCCAATACTGTGAGGATGCGAGCGGCATATTGTTCATCAAAAAGTATTTGTTTAATCTGTCAAACGCGGCGCTCGCGCCCCCTCTGCGGCAGGAGACTACACATGCGCCTATTTTCCCGTCCATGAGTCTTCCGCCGGCAAAAAACAAACGGTCGAGAAGACAGCAAATCTGGCCGGTGGCCGACCCATAGTAGACCGGAGACCCGACAACCAGCGCTCCGTAAGAGTCAAGAGATTCTATTATTTCGTTTACGGCGTCGTTGAATGCGCACCTGCCTGTGCGGGCGCACGAGTAGCACGCTATGCAGCCTGCGACAGGTTTTTTGCCGATTTGCTTTATGTCGGATTCTATTCCGCGTTTTTTGAGAGTGGATGCGATTTCTTCGAGGGCAAGTGCCGTGCACCCCTTTTCATTGGGACTTCCGTTTATTAGCAGGACTTTTTTCATGCCTTAAAATTATGCCTTTTTACAATGGTTTTTAAAGCTTATTTTGAGTTTAAGGATCATTCTTCTTTACAATGCGGGCAATGGGTGGTTGAGTATTCCGCTTAAATGCTTAAACAACCGACAGTGGCGAAAGAAATTTCAGATTTTCAGTCAGCGCTTGATTTTGTCTGCGACCTGCGCAATGCGGGGTCGAAATTCTCGCTGGATAGGATTGCAAAGTTCGCGGAGGCGTTTGGAAATCCGCATCTGAAATATCCGGTCATACACGTTGCGGGCACGAACGGCAAAGGTTCGGTTTGCGCGATGCTCGAGCGCATTCTGCGCGCGCACGGCTTGAAGACGGGCATGTTTACGTCGCCGCATCTGGTGAATTTGGGGGAGAGGGTCCAGATAAACCGCGAGGAGCTTTCGCGCGCGGAAATTTTAAGGCGGATACAGGCGCTGCGCAAGGTCGCGGACGGCATTTTCAACCCTTCGGAAAGGGCGTCGTACCCCTCGTTTTTTGAGTATATGACAGTACTTGCGTTTGCTGCGTTTGCCGACGCGAAAGTCGACGCCGCCGTGGTAGAAGTAGGGCTTGGGGGAAGGCTGGATTCAACCAATATAGTGCATCCCGATATATGTGCAATAACTTCAATCGGCCTCGACCACACGTCTATTCTCGGCGACACATACGCTCAAATAGCTGCGGAAAAGGCTGGAATAATAAAAGAATCGGTTCCTGTCGTATGCGGCTTTGTGCCTGACGAAGCGTTTGATGTAATAAAGGCCGCAGCCGATAAAAAAGGCGCCCCATTTTACGACGTGCGCGATTATTTTTCTGGAGATGCGGCTCTGCCGGAAACATCGCTTTACGGCAAATTTCAGCGTAGGAATGCGGCTGTTGCGCTTCTTTGCGCCGAAATATTGAAGGAGCGGGCGGCTTGCGGGAAGTCTGCGGGCGCATTTGAAAGGCTCGATTTAAATGTCGCAAAAAATGCCCTAAAAGACGTTTCATGGGCGGCGCGCTGGCAAAAGATAAAACTTTCCAACGGGGCGACGCTGATTTTGGATTCGTCGCACAACGAAGAAGGGGCGAGAACGCTTGAAAGCAATCTGCGCGGCCTCGGCGGAGAAAAGCCTACAATAGCGGTAGGGGTTCTCGGGGAGGAGCGCGCTGTGCCGCTGTTTAAGGTGATTTCAAAATATGCGGGCAAAATACTGCTTTTAGTCCCGCATGAGCCGCGCGCTCTGAATTTCGAGGCTTTAAAAAAGTGCATAGGTAAGTGCGATGTCCCGATTCTCGAATGCGAAGTGGGGGAAGTCTTTAAGCCCGGCTGGAATTGCGCATGCGCGGGCGCTGGCGAAACCATTGTGTCGACGGGCTCGATTTATTTGGCGGGCGAGGTTCTCGCCGCTTTGCAAGGGGTGTCGCCCGACGGATTGTCGGACAGAATCTAATTGCAGCGTTGCGAAAAAAGCGCGGGCTGGGAGTGCGTTCATTGCGGATTCACATAAGTTAGACGCAGTGAAGCCGGCGTCCGCATGTTTGGAATATGCGAGGAGCTTTTTCCAATTTTTTTGCATAAAAAATTTGCAAAGTTTTTTCTTTCCGTGGTTGATAAAATGTGCGGAGTTTTATTTTTAGTTCCATATAAATTTCTTGTAAAAAATGGAAATTTTTTGCATTTTTTATCGTATGAAACGCGCATTGATTTTTTTTGCATTGAACTGTCTATTATTGCCTATATTTGCCGGTGAAATATTAATTCAGGAAGCATTTGATTCGCCGGAATCGGTTGAAAAATATTCGTCAGGCGTTAAGATGAGTTTTGATAAAGGCGAAAAGGGCGAAGGGGGAGCCTTAAAAATGCAGACCTCTGAAAACGTGCACTTTGGCGGACTTTCCCTGCCTGTTGATGCCCGTAAGTTGCGCGGGAGCGTGTTGGAGCTGTCTGGGGAAATGAAGGGCGAGAAAATTGCGCCTGGCCCAAAATACTATAACGGCGCAAAATTTATGCTGGTAATAGACTCGCCTTCGGGGAATATCTATGGCGGTAGCCAGATGCCGACCGGAAACTTCGGGTGGAAAAAAGTTAAACTATTTATAAGAGTTCCTTACGACGCGACAGCCGGACGCTTGAACCTCGGTTTTGAAGAGTCAAGAGGCGCTATATGGATAAAAAATATAAAGTTGGAAAAGACAATCACTCCTGTAGACTTGCGCGCGTCTGCGAATGTCGGGTTTGTATGCGGCTCAAAAGACGGCGGAGATAGCGGGTGGTTCGGCGCTGAGCCGGGCGAGGACGCGTCTAAATTTAATTACAAGCAATCATCATTATTCGGAAATGTGCCGTATTCCATAATATACCCGGATTCCAACAAAGGGAAGTCGGCGCTGCTTTTGAAGCCCGCGGACAGTAAAAAAGCTGGGGCAGTGTCTGCAAAAATCAGATTTGCCGCACCGCAAAATGCAAAGTATCTTTATGTATTAAACGCCCTTGAAACCTCCGCGAGCGGGCAGGTCGGGGAAATAACTATTTTGGGAGAAAACGGGAAATCCCATGCCTTCAAACTTCAGGGAGGCGTTGATGTGGCGCCGTGGCAAAATGTAAAAAAGGATCTTAAAAACGCCGCAGTAGGAGCGGCATGGCTCGCCGACAAAGGCTGGAGGCGCTCGAACGGGCTTTATTCGACCAGATTGGAAATTCCGAAAGACTTTGGCAAAATAGAATACATAGATTTTGGAAAGGCAAGTGTAGGGTGGATGGTTGTCGCTGCAAGTTTGTCGGACGAAAAATTTCCGTTTCCTTCCGAAAATCGCTTCGTTTCGTCCGAAAGCAAACAGTGGCGGGCAATGCCGCATTTAGAGGATTATGCGGTAAAGGAGGGGTCGGCTCTCGATTGCTCTGGTTTATGGCCGGTGAAAGAAGTAAAATCGCGCGTGGTCGCATCAAAAGACGGACATTTGGAGCTTGAAGACAATCCGGGAGTCCCGGTGGCTTTTCAGACTGTAGCCGACCAGGGAACTACGTACAATATCCACACCGCGACGAAGGAAAGCACCGAAAAATATGTAAAACAGCTGCGCGTGCAAGGGTACAATATGGTCCGCTTCCACTATTTCGATTTCGCGTTGATGGGTGGGGCTAAAGAACCTTTGCAGTTCAACGAAGACCTCTTAAACCGCATAGACTATTACATATATTGCTTAAAGAAAAATGGAATATATTTAAATCTCGATGCAATGTGCAGCCGCTACGGATTTGAGCTCGGAAACACATGGGCGCCCGACAACTCGGACAGGGACTACAACTACGACCTTTTCTTTAAGCCTGCCGCGCGTAAAAATTGGTACGAAGGCGTAAAGAAACTTTTGACGCATGTGAATCCTTATACCAACACAAAGCTTGCCGACGATCCTGTCCTTGCGATTGTAAACGGCAAAAACGAACAGGAGTTCGGCATGTTGAGAGAGCCCAAAAACCCCGAGCGCATGAAGCCGTACTGGATAGAGTTCTTGAAAAACAGGTACGGCGGGGATATCGCAAAATATAATGCCGCGTGGGGAGAGTCGGTCGCCGACTGGGAAAAAATAAAAGTCTTCAATAGAGCCCTGGCTTCAGGAACAGACGCACGCGCGAGGGATATTGCCACTTTTAAGCTGGAGCGCGAGAACGAAATGTGGAAGTGGTTTGAAAAAAGCCTCAGGGAAATCGGATACAAAGGGCTTTGCGTCAACTTTGACATGGTAAAATCCCTAAGATACGCATCGGTCAGAAAAAATATGCCGATAGTGACGATGCACTCCTACCATGCCCATCCATCGCCAACAGTCGGCGGAGTTTCAAGGATATCCCAATCATCGTCGCTATCTGACGCAAACAGCGTTTTTAGGGGAGTGGCCGGGACTGCTCTGTGGAAAAAACCTCTCCTTATAACCGAGTATGGGCATGTGTTCTGGAACAAATACCGCTACGAACAGGCTTTCTCGATGGCGGCATACGCCGCGCTGCAAGGCCATTGCGCTCTTACGGTGCACGCGCAGTCGGTGACATTTAAAGAACGAATTATAGAACCGTTTGGGCGCGGTCCCGACCCCATAAATAAGGCATGCGAATTTTTGGCTACACATATGCTTTTGAGGCGGGACGTTTCGGAGTCAAAGCCCTCTGTGCGCATAGATTTTTCCACGCGCGACGCCCTCGAAAAAATGAATATAAACGGAGGGTTGACAAGCGGTCAGTCTAAATTGTCGCTCATCGCAAAACTATCGCTGTTGCCGGACTCCGACGCACCGGTCGGCGAGGACGAGATTGCCATAAAGTCAACGAAAGGGGCGGCGATAATAACGTATCCTGGATATTCCGTAGTGGCAGACTACAAAGACAATTTTGATACCGATTCTATCGTAGAGCAGTTTAAAAAGCGCGGGCTTATCCCTGAGTCTAACCGCACCAACGCAAAAGACGGAATCTTTGAAAGCGCGACGGGCGAACTTTTCTTGGATTCGTATAAAAATTACATGACTGTCGACACGCCGAGACTTCAAGGGCTGTGCGCCGAAGCGAAGAGCAAATGCGAGCTCTCCGATTTTGCCGTAACGAGAATGGGCGCGCGCGGGTGTGCTGCGATGGTCAGTGTCGACGGGCTGCCTCTTTCGGAATCGAAGCGCGCGGTTTTGGTCTATGCCACAAACGCTTTGAATAGCGGAATGGTTTTTGAGGACGATACCATGCGCGGTCTCATTTCTAACGGAAAGACTCCAATTCTATACCAAACCGCAAAACTGTCGTTCAGGCTAAAAAACAAGAATGCCGACAAGTTCAAGCTGTATGTTCTCGGTATGGACGGCGAGAGGGTACAAGAGCTTAACACGCGGGTTGACGGAGACATCCTTAGGGCGTCAATTGACACTTCCAAAATAAAAATCCCGGCGGTATTTTTCGAGCTTGCCTGCGAATGACGGCAGGCTCCGAACCAGCTCGCAATTTTTGGCTTAGAACTTGCTCGCGAATGGCGGCAGGCTTGAATGGGATTGCGAATGGCGATAGGCTTGAATAGGGTTGCGAATGGCGGCAGGCTTAGTGCTTGCCTGCAACTTGGACATTTTCTTTAATGTGCCGCCTTTCAAGTCAAAGGCGGCTACCGATAATTGCAGATTCAGGCGAAAAAAATATTCAGCTGCGTCTTTGTGTGCTTTTCTGGAAGGGCTATTAAATACAGGAAAAATTTCTGAAAAATTGCGCTGTTGAAAACGACGCTTTTTTATTTTGCGATATACAAATATCAATTTTAATTGCGCTGTGGGGCGTGGATGCGCTTTACAAATTGGCATTGCCCGAAACGAGCGGAGTTTTTTAGGCTTGCGCGAGAGGGTAGGGAAGAAAAATTTTACCCAGTTCTTAGTAAAGATTATGTTGCGGATATTAGTGGAGTTTTAGCAATATAAGAGCCGCGCGCATAAACTTTTGCCCGGTTAAAACAGCGGTCGGCAAAGCGATTTTTTATTGATGGGAGATGTGTGCAAAAAAGGCTTTATTCCCCATTCTTAATGGCGCGCTTTTTTGAAAAAAATAAAAACATCGAAATCTTTTTTATAAAAAAGAGTATGGTTGCGGCATTTTAAAAAATACTCTGAAAAAGCGCAGCACCGAGCGTTTTTTATGCTAAAATGCCTGGCAACTATGCGAATTAATAAAATATATGCGCCTGATAAAAGTTTGAGCCCACGTATGTAGAAATTATTTTCCTGTGCCAATTAAAGGAACCGAGCCGAATAAGGATCCGGGCAAAAAGACTTTTACCTGAATATAAAATTTGCGGCGCACATTTGCAAAAAACGCCGCCGCAAATTCTAAAAAATATACTTTACGCGCCGAGATTCTAAACTGCCTTCGCTTGCAAAGCAATCGCAGTATGTGCGCGCGCCCGATTCTAAGCGCGGCCGCTGCTGGCCGAATTACGAGCCGGGGTGGGTCGCTGGAATTGCAGCAAGCTCAGGTGGAATTTTGTCAGCTTCGTACGTCGGAAAAGAAAATTCGAGAAGGCTCCTGCACGGCACTTCAAATTTTGCCTTGCCGTCGCTCCTGTCCACAAGCACAGCCACCCCTGCGGGTATTCCCCCGTGAGCCTTTACAATGTCTATGCACTCCTGGACGCGCCCTCCGCGCGTTATGACGTCTTCAACTATTAAAATCTTTTCTCCTTCGGAAATTTTGAAGTTTCTGCGTAGAACGAGAGCTCCGTTTTCCTTTTCGGCAAATTCATAATAAAGCGGAACGTTTAAAAGGTGGGTCTGCCAGCGCCAGGACAAGCCCGCCGAGCGCAGGCGCTATCACCGTGTCGCATTCTATATCGCCAAGCTTTTTTACGAGCATTTCAACAAGCTCCGTCACTCTGTCAAGGTGCTCGCACACGCGTGCGCATTGGAAAAAGTGCCCGCTGTGCAAACCGCTTCTAAGTATGAAGTGCCCCTCCATCAAGGCGCCTGTTTCCCTGAAAATATTGAGTATTTTTTCGTTTTCGGAATTCATTTTATTGTTTCTTGAAAATATCTGTTTGTTCAAATACGGCCTTTACGCCGTCGGCGCATTCCGCGCGCATTACTGCAAAACCGTTTTCCGCATATTTCTTCCATACGCCCCAGAGCAAAACCCTGTCTGTCTCTGGAATTGAAAGCGAATCTATCTCCGCGGGGTCGAACAGCCCGAACGAGCCTTCGGAAATATTTTGGGGAAGTTCGCTTATGCGTTTTTTTACGTCGAACAGAAACATCAGCCAGTGGGTTCCGCCCTCGTAGGATTTTTCGCTTATCATAGAAAACATTCTGAGGTCGGATTCGGCAAGCTCCATTCCGATTTCCTCGCGAGTTTCCCTAATTGCGCACTCGTAAGGCGACTCCCCCTCGGACATTTCAAGCTTGCCGCCTATCGGACTCCACATTCCCATGTTGGGCGACTTATTCCTGCGTATTAGCAAAAGTTTCCCGCCGGTGTTGCGCACGAACACCAATACGCTTATTTTAAACGGCAGCGGACGCTCTGGCATACTCCGGATTAGTCGAATATTACGGTTTTATTTTTGTAGGTGAGAATGCGGCCCTCGATGTGCCACCTTACGGCCTCTGCGAGCGCCTCGCGTTCGAGTTCCCTGCCTTTGCGCATCAAATCCTCCACATTGTCGCGGTGGCTCACTGTCGTTACTACCTGCGCGATAATCGGACCTTCGTCAAGGTCTTTTGTCGCATAGTGGGCAGTGGCTCCAATGATTTTTACGCCGCGCTCGTATGCCTTATGGTAGGGCTTTGCGCCGGCGAATGCTGGAAGAAAGCTGTGGTGGATATTTATTATAGGCGCGGGGCAGGCGTCGATGAAGCCTTCGCTTAAAATCTGCATGTAGCGCGCCATCACGACGAGCTCTGCGCCGCTTTCGCGGATTATTTTAAGCTGTTCGGCTTCCGTTTGCGGCTTTGTTTCCTTTGATATCGGAGTGTAATAAAATTTCAGCCCAAACATCTCGGACATCTCGCGCAGATCTTCATGGTTGGAGATTACGCATGCGATTTCGCAGTTGAGTTCTCCCGAGCGGCAGCGCAGCACGATGTCGCTAAAACAATGCTCAAACTTGGAGACCATCAGCGCGATTTTCGGCTTTCTGGACGACCTCATTACGGTCGTACGCATATCCAAGTCTTTATGGGCCAGTTCCTCGAAAAGGCGTATTTCCTCGCCAATGTCGCCTACCGGAATCCATTCCACGCGCTGGAAAAATATGCCTTCCTGCCTGTCCCTGTGCTGGTCGGCGTGAAGAATGTTTCCTCCGCGCGCGTATATCCAACCGGAAACCCTCGCGACTATTCCGGCTCTGTCCGGGCCGTGCAACAACGCTATGATTCTTTCTTCCTGCATTAAAATCTCCGTTTCTTATTCCGCCCTGCGCGCGCAAAAAAGCGCGTTGCGCCGGGCGGTAGGTTGTTAGAACTCGAATTTGGATTCGCCGAGTCTGCGCTCAATTTCGGCGACGACCGCTTTTTCGGCGTCCTCACCGTGCGCCTCAAACGTCACTGAGAATCTGACGAATGCGCCGGCGTCGTCCCACGGCACCGTGCTAATGAGGTGTTCGGTTATCATCCATTGCGAGAAATCTTCACCGCTTTTGAATTCTTTGCGGGTGCCGTCCTTTAAAATTGCCGCCTTCGGGGCCGCCATATAAAGGAAGAATCCCGCCTTGGGCTTTCTCGGGGAGAAGCCGGATTTTTTGAGGACGTCGACGAGCAAATCCATTCTGCGGGAGTATTTTTGGGCTATTGCGCGCGTAATTTGGGGATTTTCCAGCCCCTTGGCAGCCGCGAGCTGTATGCCGAGGAATTGTCCGGAGTCGGTATTGTCCTTAACGTCTCCGTACGCTTTTACTATTAGCGGATTTCCGCACACCCAGCCGATTCTCCAGCCGGTCATGTTGTGGCTTTTCGAGAGCGAATGGAGTTCCACTGCCACGTCTTTGGCGCCTTCGACTTGGAGTATCGAGAGGGCGGGGGTGTCGAATGTCAAGGAGGCGTACGCGGCGTCGGATACAACTATCAGATTATTTGCCTTTGCGAATTTTACGAGCTTTTCAAAAAATTCGGGCGTTGCGTTCGCGCCAGTGGGATTGTTTGGATAGTTTACAACTATGACTTTCGCGCGCTTTAATATGTCGGCGGGGATTTCGTCGAGGTTGGGCAGAAAATTGTTTTCAGGCTTTAGCTGCAAATTGTAAACTTCGCCGCCGAGATATTTTGCGTGAGTCCCGAATATCGGGTAGCCGGGAACTGTCATGATTACGACGTCTCCGGGGTTTATAAAGCAATTCGGCAAAATGCTGAGGGCTGCTTTCGAGCCTATCGAGTGCAGAATTTCCGTTTCGGGGTCGAGCTCTACTCCAAATACGGCCTTCATGTATCCAGCAGCAGCTTTTTTGAAATCGGGGCCGCCGTTGTCTGCGTATCCGCGGTTTGCCGGATTCTTCGCAGCCGCGTACAGCGCCTCTACCACTTCGGGAAACGCCATGTCGTCGGGCTCGCCCACTCCCATGTCTATGAGTTCAACATCGGGCTTGGCGGCTTTGGCCGCGCGCTTGGCCCTCTTAATTTTTTCAAACTTGTATATTGCCGTGCTTTTCCCGTAGTTGACTCCGCCGATTCTTTCGGCGAATAGGTTTTGTATGTATGAATCGCTCATTTGCGTTTGTTATTATTGTTTTTTTTAATGGGTTGATTTTTTCAAAAAATATAACAAGTATAAAAAAAATAAGAGTGTAGGAGTAAAATCAATGAAAATAATATCTTCTCCGGCAGAAATGACGGCTTTTTCCAAGTCGGCCCGTTCAAATGGCGGGAAAATCGCGCTCGTGCCCACTATGGGCGCGCTGCATGAGGGGCATTTAAGCCTCGTACGCAAGGCAAAAGAGCTTGCCGACACGGTGGTGGTTTCCATTTTCGTGAACCCGACACAGTTTGGGCCAAACGAAGATTTCGACAAATACCCGCGCCAACTTGAAGAAGACGCAGCCAAATGCGAGGCGGCTGGCGCAGACATAGTATTTGCCCCGTCCGTGTCGGACATTTATCTGCCGGACGCCTCAACATACGTAAACGAGGAAGATATCAGCAGATACTTGTGCGGGAAAACCCGCCCGAAGCATTTCAGGGGAGTGACTACAATAGTCACAATACTCTTTAATATAGTGCGCCCGGATATAGCCGTGTTCGGGGAAAAAGACGCCCAGCAAGTCTCGATTATAAAGCGCATGGTGCGCGACCTCTTTATGGGAGTGGAAATTGTAACGGGGGAAATCGTCCGCGACGAAAACGGTTTGGCTCTGAGCTCGCGGAACAAGTATCTCGACAAAATGGAGCGACTCGGCGCATCGCGGCTGCACGCGGCTCTTGAAGACGGCCGTAGGCTTTGCATAGAAGGATGCTCGAATGTAGACCGCATAAAGGCGCACGTCATCAACAAGGTCACAAACGCAAAAACCCGCGTGATTTATGTGGAAATAGTGGACGCTGAAACCTCCCTCCCGATGTTGGAGGCGGTTCCGGGAAAGTCGAGAATTTCCGCCGCGATTTGGTACGGGCAGACGAGGCTTATCGATAACATTAGAATTTGAGCGCAAAGCCACACGGGAAAGTTCTGTATTTAAAATTTACTATGAAATTCGACGCAGTAGTTGTAGGAAGCGGCATTGCAGGATTGAGTTTTGCGTTGAAGTCGTCGAAGCTCGGGCACAAGGTCGCGATAATAACAAAAAAGGAGAGATCGGACACTAACACGAACCACGCGCAGGGAGGAATCGCAAGCGTGACAAGTTGCGCTGACGATTTCGATTCGCATGTAAAAGACACTCTCATAGCCGGAGACGGCCTATGCAACGAGGCCGCAGTGCGCGCGATAGTCAGCGCCGGCCCCCGGCAAATAAAGGATTTGATCGAGGAGGGCGTAGAGTTTACGAGCTTGGAGGACGGCTCTCCGTCGCTCGGAAGAGAGGGCGGACATTCGCAGCGCAGAATACTGCATGTCAAGGATTATACGGGGCGCGCCATAGAGGAGGCTCTCTTGAAGACCGTCGCCGCCGACCCGAACATTGAAATACTCGAGCACCATTTCGCGATAGACTTAATAACGAAAGCCAAGGCTAAGACTCTCCTTGAAAATCAGGACGACAGCATAATCGGCATATACGTATACGACACCAAAAACAATGTGGTGAAAACTATGAAGACGCCGGTTGTAATGCTCGCGACGGGCGGCACTGGCTGCGTTTACTTGTACACTACAAATCCGGAGATTGCAACGGGCGACGGCATCGCCATGGCTTACCGCGCCGGCGCGGAAGTTGCAAATCTCGAATTTATACAGTTCCACCCGACAGCCATGTATTCCCGCGACGGCGAGAGATTTTTAATATCCGAAGCGGTGAGGGGTGAGGGCGCGATACTGCGCAACGCCAAGGGAGAGGCATTTATGGAGCGCTACGATCCGCGAAAAGACCTCGCGCCCCGCGATATAGTCGCGCGTGCAATCGACAGCGAAATGAAGCGCCTTGGATCCGCCCACGTTTGGCTTGACATTACAAAGCGTTCCGCGAAAGAGTTGAAGGAGAGATTCCCGCAAATTTACGAGCACTGCATGGAGAAGGGTATCGACATCTCCAAGGATTACATGCCGGTAGTTCCCGCCGCCCACTACATGTGCGGCGGAGTGCGGACGGGGCTTGATGGCTCTACAACCATAAAGGGGCTTTATGCTTGCGGGGAAGTTGCCTGCACCGGATTGCACGGGGCTAACAGGCTCGCGAGCAACTCTCTATTGGAAGCTGTCGTAATAGCCGACAATGCTGCCGCAGCTGTGGATAAATATTTGAAAGATGTTCGCCCTGTAGACGAAGGTGAAGTTCCTCTTTGGAAGGATGGTGACATGCGCAATCCCGACGAAAGGGTCGTGCTGCACCACAATCTTGAGGAATTAAAACGCACAATGTGGGACTATGTCGGCATAGTGCGCACCACGAAGCGACTCGAGCGAGCTCTCAATAGGGTGGAAAATTTGCACCGCGAAATCGACGAGTATTACTGGAATTTCAAAATTGAGCCGAATTTAATAGAGCTTAGAAACGAAGTCCAAGTGGCTTTGCTGATAATCCGTTCGGCGCTGTCGCGGCATGAGAGCAGGGGATTGCACTACACTCTAGATTATCCCCTAAAACTCTCCGAAGCCCGCGATACCATTCTTAAAAAGGAATCTTTTTAATGGACATCTCAAAATTTATCCGCGGTGTTCCCGACTTTCCTAAGAAGGGGATACTGTTTTACGACATTACGCCGCTGATGTTAAACAGCGAGGCTTATAGCCAGGCGATAGACGAGATGGCGGCGAAAATATCGGCGACAAATCCGACGAAAATTCTCGCGGCCGAATCGAGGGGATTTTTCTTTGGTCCGATGATCGCATTGAGGCTTAAACTGCCGTTTGTGCCCGTGCGCAAAAAGAACAAACTTCCCTGCAAGACAATCTGTGTGGAGTACGCGCTTGAATACGGCACGGATTCCCTTTGCATACATGACGATGCTGTATCGAGCTCAGACAGGGTTGCGGTCGTTGACGACATACTTGCCACAGGTGGAACTGCGGAGGCAATGTGCAAAATGTGCGAGATAGCCGGGGCGAATGTCGCTTGCTGCGCATTTTTCATGGAGCTCTCGTTTTTGCATGGCCGAGACAGGCTCGGCGGAAAAACGGTTGTGTCAATATTTGAAAAATAGAATCATGAAAAAAGGGGCGTTTAGTCTTGCGCTGGCTGCTTTCGGGCTGTTGGCGGTTGCGCTTCTAACTTCTTGCGGCGGCGGAAGCGTAGAGTTCTATCCGTTGAAAAGCGGCGGAAGCACGGTATTTGGACCTCCGAAAAATCCTTCCGAAGTCCAGATTTTCATAACTAAAAAGCCGGATTTCCCCTACGAAGAACTTGGCGTAATAATCTACGAAGCATCTCCGTCGCTGTCTGATGAGCCCGCAGCTTACGACATATTGCGGCAAAAGGCGGCGGAAATGGGCGCTGACGGCATTATTATAATGAACAGCCAGACATCTCTCGAGCAGCGTCCCGGCGCAATAGTGCTCGACTATTCGTATGTGCCGATTCAGACGGATACGACAGTTACGCGCATAAAATACCGCGCGATGGCAATCAAGAGGAAGTAGATATGAAATACGTTCTTCCCGTGCTCTTATTGACGGCGTCGAACGTTTTTATGACGTTCGCTTGGTATGGGCACTTAAGGTTTAAATCGTCCCCGCTGTGGATAGTAATAATTGTAAGTTGGGGCATAGCTTTCTTTGAATACTGCCTGCAAGTTCCTGCAAACAGGATTGGGTATGGGACATTCACGGCGGCGGAGTTAAAAACAATCCAGGAAATTATAACGCTTACAGTGTTTTCAATATTTTCTGTATTGTACTTGCACGAGGAATTTAAATGGAATTATCTCGTGGGGTTTGCACTAATGATTCTCGCAGCATTTTTCATATTCAAAAAGTGGTAGCCGGGTGGCTTGCAGTTTGCAGTTTGCTAATTTTTTGGGAGTTTTTACTTCAAATGCGCGCGTTTTTTTAGCGCGCGTAGATATTTTGTGATTTGTTGGCACTCAAAAGTTGGGAGATTTATGGCGTGCCCGTTTTTTTATGCGCGAATAAACTCTAAATCCACCCCAAAGGCGGATTTTTTATAAAAAAAGCGTCCCCAAAAAATTTTGAGGGCAACAATTTTTAGGCCGACGCGCTGCTTTTTAAACGCGTCAAAAAAACAAAAAAATGTCAAGAAAGCGCGATTGTGCAGGATTGCCCGAGCCTTGCCCTTATGAAATCTGCGAGCTTTTTGATTTCTGAGTCATCGAGGTTGTTTACGACTGCGAAGCATGCGCTTCCTGAGCCGCTCATCATGGCCGGCACTCTGAATTCCCCGCCTATTTCATCGAGTGTTATTTGAAGGGAGGGGAATTTTTTAAAGGCTTCTATCTGCATGTTGTTTATAAGCGGAAGCCCCGATATGCTCGGGTTTTCAAGCCACTCTGAAAGCGCGGACTCCGCGGAGGTTTCATCAATGTAGTCTTCCGGATTTGCCCGCATTTGGGCGTACGCCCAGCCAGTGTTTATAGAGAAGTCGGGTTTAAAGATTAAGAGTTTTAGGCGCGAAATGCATTCGCGGGCGGCTCCCCTAAGGGGATAGACTTTTTCGCCCCTACCGCGCATTACAACCGGCGTCTGCGTTAGGAAAAGAGGGCAGTCGGAGCCCATTTGCGCCGCGATTGATTCAAGATCTTTAATTTGCAGAGGAGTTCCGCATAGTTCGTTTACAGCCAGCAACGCGCTCGCCCCGTTGGAGCTTCCGCCGCCAAGCCCGGCTCCTGCCGGAACACGCTTTTCGAGGCGAAAATTAAAATAAGTTTTCAATCCGGTTTTTTGCCTAAAAAGTTCGGCGGCTTTAATCACTAGATTTGACGAGTCTGTCGGAACGCCTTCCATATTGCATTCGAGCGAATCGCAAGTTTTTCCATCGGCAGTTTCAGCTGTCAATATGTCGCCGAATTTTGTTGGGGCTACAAGACTAAGAAGTTCGTGGAAGCCGTCCGGTCGCGGGCCGAGTATGGCGAGCATTAAGTTTACTTTGCAGGGGGAAAATTTTTCTACTGTGGGCATTATTTGATTTTGGATTGAAAATTTTAAACCATTATGGCAAAAAAAAAAAATATGTCAAAACGCGATTGCAAATTAATACTTGCGCTGGATTTGCCCGACAGGGAATCGGCGCTAAAAATCCTCGACGGGCTTAGGGGAAAACTCGAATGGGTAAAAATTGGCTTGCAGATGTACTTGAAGTACGGCGCCGATTTTGTCCGCGAAGTCTCGGGCATGGGATTTAAAATTTTTCTGGATTTAAAACTCTTCGATATACCCAATACAGTGGCGTCTGCCGTTGAAAGCGTGTCGGCTCTTCCGGTTTCTATGCTTACAATCCACGCGAGCGGAGGAAGAGAAATGATGCGCAGGGCGGTTGAGTCCGCGGCAGAGCGCAATCCGGAACTTTTGATACTTGGGGTGACGGTCGTCACATCGTTCGACGCGGACAGCCTCGCGGAAACAGGTGTCGAGCTCGAGCCTGAATGGCAGGTCGAGAAGCTCGCAAAGCTCGCGGTGGACAGCGGCTTGAAAGGGTTAGTGTGTTCTCCGCTTGAAATAGAGGGCTTGCGCTCGATTTTGCCGGGGGACACCGTGCTTGTGACGCCCGGGATACGACCCTCCGGCTCGTCGGCAGACGAGCAAAAGCGCATTATGACTCCTGCCGACGCGGCAAGGGCAGGCTCCGACTTCATCGTTGTGGGCCGCCCGATTTTAAAGGCAGAAAATCCGGCTTTCGCCGTTTCTAAAATTCTTGAAGAGATTGCAAATGCGTGAGTTTGCGGTGATTTTGGCCGGCGGAAGCGGCTCGCGAATGAGGGGAAGCGTATCCGACAAGGTCCTTGTGCCGTTGCTCGGCAAGCCTGTTATTATGCATTCTTTCGGGGCGTTTGTCGAGAGCGGGCGCGTCGGAAAGGTAGTGTTTGCATGCAGGGATTCGTCCCAGCAGGCGGCGATAGAATCCGCCATAGAAAAATACTTTCCCGGCTGCGGTGTCGAGACGATTTTCTGCCGCGGCGGGGCAGAGCGCGGCGACAGCGTTTTTAACGGTCTTACAGCTTTGGGCGGCGGAGACGAGATAGTGTTTATCCACGACGGCGCCCGCCCGCTTGTAGGCGCGGAAAACATAGTGCGCCTATCGGACGCTGCGCGCGCCGACGGCGCCGCCGTGCTTGCAGCAAGGGTGACGGACACCATAAAAAAAGTGCCTAACGATACTTTTAGCCTGCGTGCGCGAATGCTAGAAGACCTCGACAGGCCCTCTCTATGGGCGATGCAAACCCCGCAGGTTTTCCATATCGGTCAAATCAGGGCTGCATATGAGAAAGTTTTGGGGCTCGGCATGAAGGTAACGGACGACACTGCCGCGGCAAACGCTTTTGGCATTGGGGTGACAATAGTTGAAAATATATATCCGAATCCGAAAATAACGGTTCCGGAAGACATAGCGCGCGCGGAGTTCATGCTCGGGCGCGCGGAAAAATAAAACAGTGGAGTGAAATATGGCTGGACAATTTAGAATAGGGCACGGGTACGACGTGCACAAACTTGTGGAGGGGCGCAGGTGCGTAATAGGGGGAGTCGAGATAGAGAGCAAACTGGGGCTGCTCGGACATTCGGACGCAGACGTGCTAAGCCATGCCATTGCCGACGCCATTCTCGGCGCGGCCGCGCTGCCCGACATAGGCTTTTACTTCCCGCCCTCAGACGACTCTTGCAAAGATATCAATTCGCAGGAGATTGTAAAGCGGGCTGTTGCGGAGGTCGGAAAGCTCGGGTACAGGGTTTCCAATGTGGACGCATCAATAATAGCGGAGACACCAAAAATTTTGCCGCATGTAAAGGCAATGAAAAAAGTTTTGGCGGAGTCTCTTGGCGTTTCTCCCGACGATGTTGGAATTAAGGCGACTACCAACGAAAAAATGGGCTGGGAAGGCCGCAGGGAAGGCATTGGCGCGCATGCAGTTTGCCTTATAGAAAAATTTTAGATTAACGCGATTAAAATAGGAGAAAGATGAAAAAAACAATATTCGTTATGGCAGTTTGCGCAGCCGCGTTTTCGGCGGTTGCCGGCGGAAAAATCCGCGTCCATTCGCACAGGGGCGAGACTGATTTCGCCCCGCAAAATACCGCCGAGGCCATAAAGCTTGCGTACGATATGGGAAGCCTTATGATTGAAACCGACTTTTGGCAGACTAAGGACGGCTCCATAGTCTGCGTGCACGAGCGGCATGAGCTCAAAAACCTCTGGGGAATAGACAAGGATCCGCGCGACCTTACAGCGGAAGAGATAAAGTCCGCGCGCCTCGCGCATCCCGAGAGGTTCGATAAGAAATACGCCGACTGCCGGTTGCCCATGTTGGACGACATATTGGCCGTAATTCCCAAGGACAAAAAATTCGAGCTCGAAGTAAAGTGGTATGGAAAGGGGTTTGCCGACAAGGTGGACGCCGCCCGCGAAAAGGCGGGGCTGAAACGCGAAAATATTCTCATAACAAGCTTTTCCGCAGATGTCGTAAAGGATTTCAAATCCAAATATCCGGACTATGAAACCATGCTGATATTTAGTTATAATCCCGAAAAACATTCTCCGGAAAGTATTATTTCCACTGCGAAGCGCGCGGGGGTCTCGCAGGTGGCGCTCGGCAATTACCGCAAGATAGACAGGGAATTTGTCCGCAAAATCCAGGACGCGGGTTTTAAAGTCGGGGTGTGGCAGGTTCAGAACCTCGACGACCTCGCTTACGCCGCAAAGATCGGCGCGAACCGCGTGTGCTCCGACCACGCGTACAGGCTGCGCCGCGACTTCAAGAGGCTGAAAACCCTCGACTTCAAATAGCATACGCCGCCTTTCGCTTCCGGCGCGCTTCCGCTTTTCGGGGCCGCGCCGGTTTTTTTTTGCGCCCTGCCGGGGCTTTCAGCCGCCCATTTGAAAAGCCCTGAATGCTTTTGGGAAGCGGATTTTAACTGTCTAATAAATTTCTTGTTTTTGCGGTTTGACAAGCAGCCTTTTTGCGGAGAAACTTTTTTTGTTCTCAAACGGGAATGGAAAAGTCCATTTCGATTTTCGGGCTACGGGAGGAATTTTACGATGCCTGTTATTGTCGGGTGGTGCCTGTTTGGCGTATGGCATGTTTAAAAATAGGATAATTATGGAAAATAGGAGAAGCTTTATAAAAAAGATGGGAATAGTCGGGGGAGCAGCAGTCGCCTTTCCGTATATTTCAAATTCTTTAAACGCGCAAGAGCGCCAGAAATTTGACGAAACTCCGGTAAGGCTCGGCTTTGTTGGAACAGGGCTTATGGGCGGCGACAATATGAAGGCGTTTAAATCTCTAAAACAAAAGCTCGTTGCATACTGCGATGTTGACAGTGGCGACTACGGCTTCGGAAACGCAAAAAAATTCGCCGATCCCGACGCCGCCTCTTTTGTGGACTACCGCGAGATGTTCGATAAAATGAAGGGCAAGATGGACGCCGTCGTCATCAGCACGCCCGACCACAACCATTTCGCGGTGGCGATGAGCGCGGTGAAACACGGGTACAATATATACCTCGAAAAGCCCCTCTGCTATTCGATATGGCAATGCCGCGAACTTGCCAAGGCAGCGAAAGCTGCGGGCGTCAAGACGCAGATGGGAAATTTCGTCCATTCGGGCGACGGTATCCGTACTGCGAAAGAGTGGATTGACGCAGGTCTTATCGGGACTGTAAAGGAAGTCATAATGTGGACTTGCCGTCCGCTTGTCGGCGTAAACGAACGCCCCGGCAGCTATAAGAGCTGGCCTAAGCCGGATCCAATTCCGCCGAATTTTGACTGGGACAAATGGCAAAACATTGCTACCCCAACAACAACTTTCACAAAGAGGGTCGTTCCCTTGAATTGGAGGCGTTTTTGGAAATTTGGAACAGGCTCTTTGGGCGATATAGGCTGCCATATGCTCGACGTACCGATTGAGTGCCTTGGGCTTGGCTCGCCGAGCCGCGTGGAGTCCAGACAAAGGGGAGGCACGGAAATATCTGTTCCGCTTCAAGACAACGTAAACTACTACTTTGATACATCCGCGTCGGGAAAGCCCGTAACTATAAGGTGGTTTAGTGGCTTTGTCCAGCCGAAGAATGGAAAGTATGAAAAAGACTACGATAAGTCATTCCTTCCTCCGCTTCCCGACGAATATTTGAAGACGGGAAGGGGATACGAACAGTTGCCTTACGACGGACAGTTTATTGTAGGCACAGAAGGCGTTTTATTCTCGCCAAAAATGCACCTTGTGGGGGCGCCGGTTATACTTCCCAAAAGCAAGGCGGCAGACGCTAAGGCTATCGCTAAAAAACTGCCGCGCGTACGCCATAACGACCATAGGCTGAATTTCCTCGACGCGGTTCGTGGCAATGTTGAATCTTCCTGCTCGAATTTTGACGTCGCGGCGGTTCTCACCGAGTCGGTTCTGCTTGGAAATATGTCATTGCGCACAAACTCCAAGATTGTATGGGACGCCGAAAAATTGGCGTGTGCGGACAACCCGGCTGCAAACGCCCTTGTCAAGCCCGCAATGCGCGAAGGTTGGTTCTAATTTGTGAGGGAGGCAATATGAAAAAATTTTTATCTTATATTGCAATAGCGCTGTCGGCGATTCTCGTCGGCTGCGCCGGGGCAGACGTTTCTTCCGCTTCAGCGAAAAAGCCGAGGAAAATTGCGCTGCACGGATACGTTTATAGCGACATATCTCTTGCTGATACCGTTAAGAAGGCTGCAGAAATGAAAGTCGACGGCGTAGTAATGACAAAGCGCCAGTTTATCGGCGGGAAATATCCCAAAGTAAAAACCGACGAAAAAATGACGCCCGAGCAGCGCGAATACGTCAAAAAAATGTTTGCCGACAACAATCTCGAAATTGCAGGGTTCGGAGTATACCGCATAAACACAAAGGATATCGACGCGCACCTCGAATTTTGCAAGGATATGGGAATACCCGTATTCACCGAGGAGCACAAGCCCGAGGAGCAAAAGTTGTGGAACGATGCCGCGGCAAAGTACGGGGTAAAAATCGCCTTGCACCACCACGGCAAAAAAACAAACGAGCTCTGGAATCCGAAGACTATTGCAAAGGCTGTCGCGCCCTACGAGCATATCGGAGTATGCGCGGACAACGGCCATTGGGCCCGCGCCGGCGTAGATGCCTGCGAAGGGTACGGGATTATCGGGAAAAAGCTTGTTATGCTTCACTTTAAGGACGTGATTCTCCCCAAAGGGACCGATACATATCTCGGTGGCGGGTCGCTCGACGTCCAGAAAATGCTCGACACCCTCGATAAAATTGGATTTGACGGTTATTTTGTTCTCGAATACGAGGGCGGTGACAAGAAGAATCTGGATTCTATAATGCGCAAGAGCATAGAATACTTGCGGTCGCATTAAATTTTTTACTCTTTTTAATTCAAGCGCGAAAGTCCGACTGCGGGTTTCGCGTTTTTTTTATTTAACTTCAAAATCGGGACTGCTCGAAACTGAAAATTGCGTCTGTAAAAAATTTGTCTATTTCCCTAAAAGACGCTATTGGAATGGGGGGTAAAAATGCGCGTTGGTTTAATACCTATCAAAAACAAATATTGCTTTTGCGATGTTTTAGCTGAGTTTTTTTTAGATATTTTTTTCATAGGTAAGAAATTCTTAGCTGGGTTTTATTGTGTATTTAAGGTTTTTTTAGCGGCTTTCGCTTGTGGTGTTTCGCATTTTAAAACACGCCGATTTGCGCGTGGCTGATGGTGCGGATTCGTTCGTGATTTGCGTGTAGAAAATACTTGTTTTGCCTTGACAAAAATCCCTCTTAAATTAATCTTAAATTGAAATGTTTTTTATCTGATAATAATAAATAAGAGGAATTTATATGTTTACAGGGATAGTTGAAGGAGTAGGTAAAGTAGTGTCTTTCGAGGAAAAAAAAGCCGCATGGCTTTTGAAACTGCAGGCTCCGGAATTTATAGCCGAAACGCTCTCGGACGGCGATTCTCTCGCATGCAACGGCTGCTGCCTGACGCTCGTCGGGCGCGACGCAAACGAGCTGTCGTTTGAACTTTTGGAGGAAACTATAAGGCTTACTTCTTTTGAGGGGGTAAAAGCGGGAACTAAGATAAACCTCGAAAGGCCCTTAGCTGCAAACGCAAGGCTGGGCGGGCATTTTGTAAGCGGGCACATCGATGTGCGGAGCAAAGTTGAGGTCTTTGAGCAGAAGGGAAAAAACTTTTATTTGAAAGTGGCGGTTCCAAAAGAATTTTCCAAATATGTAGTCTATAAAGGAAGTGTTGCAATAGATGGAATTTCGCTTACAGTCGCCGAAGCCAATGCGGATTCTCTGGCGGTTTGGCTCATTCCGCATACTCTCGAAGTGACAAATCTCTCTGACTGCGAAGCGGGCAAATACGTCAATCTGGAATTTGACCTGCTTGCGAAATACGTCGAGAAAATCGCTACAGGCAACCGCGACAAATCGCCTTATCAACCGTAAAAGAAATATTCTGTGAAGTTTCCTACAAAGCTGTTGCGCGGTAAACTGACATTCGGCAAGCTCATTGCGGTCCTTGTAATATGGCTTGTATGGGTAGGTGCATCGCACTTTGCAGGCAATGCCGACTTTGGAACGGCTCCGTTGGAGCTCGACACAATACCCGCTGCGCACACTGAATCCGGAATAACCGGAGGCAAAATTAGGATATGCTCTTGGAATGTCAACAATTACAGCGTCGCAAACCGATATGTCAACGGCAAGTGGCGCCAGCATCCAAAGCCTGAATCGGAAAAGGCGGCTCTTAGAAAGACTCTTATTCAGATAAATGCTGATGTGGTTCTAATTCAGGAAATGGGCGATGAAGTGTTTCTTGCCGAGCTTCGCGACGCGCTCGCCCGCGAAGGGTTGGCGTATCCGTATTGCGCAACTACGTCCCACGATGCCTACACACGCGTTGCAATAATGTCGCGTTTGCGCCCGAAAAATTTCTACGATTGTTCCGATGTATCATTTGCCTTTAAAGGGGAAAAAGTTTTTTCGCCCCGCGGGGCGCTGGGCGCCAAGTTTACTTCCAGTGGCAGGACTTGGTTCGCCTTTGCAATACATCTAAAAAGCAAGTCGGGTGCAAGAAAGGCCGACGAAGAATTTTATCCGTTCAGATTTGCGGAGGTTAGGGCCATAGACGCCCGCGTGGCTCCGGCTGTCGGCGGTTCGCCAGTGATTATTGCGGGAGATTTCAACAACGAGCCGTCCTCCGCGCTCTTGCGCAATTTTAAAAAGCTCGAGCTTTCAATGCTCGGCGGTGGCGACTTCGCATCGAAGGCAGCTTACACATACTATTGGAAGAAAAAGGACATACCTTATGTGTACGACTACTTTCTCGTGAATCAACAAATGCGTAGCTGTGCCGGTGCGCCTAAGATAATAAATTGCCAGTCGGCTCGGGAGGCGAGCGACCATCTGCCAATTGTAGTCGATCTGGATTTTGCCGCTTCAAACTAAATATTATGCTGCAAAATTGCGTTTCTCGCTGTCGGTATGGCGATGATTACTGTGCCGTATCTTTGCAGTGTGCAATGAGGTCTCAATCTTTGTAATGCAGATAATCCAAAGCGCCGCTGCGCATATCCCTACAAATTGTGTATAGACAAGGTAAAAATATGCGGTTTTTGCAGAGGATAAGTTGAATGAGTTTAGGTATATGTAGTTTATGTTGTTTACCAGAATTAGCGCGAGATACAAAATGCTCAAAAATTGTAGCGCAAAAAAGAAAATTTTGTCGCCTAACGAAACCCTTTTGCCTAATTTATCTGAGGCCGCATAATAAATTTTTCGCAGTGTTTTGAAAGGTCTGAAAATGAACCATCGGTACGAGTTTTCTGAACTAAACGATAGACGAAAACTGGGCGATAATGCGTAACCGCTTAGAAATGCGCTTTTTGCCCATTTTAGACTTTGCAGAAATGAAGCCGCAAGCATTGCAAGAAGCATAATATTTGCAAAATTGCGCGTATCGACTGAGGTTGAGACTTCAATATCGAAAAAGATTTCATTATTTTCCTCAACCCCGCTTATACATTCGCAGAGAAAATTGTAATTTTGAAGCGTGTAAAATATTAAAACACACATTACGGCAATTGTTGACACCAATAACGCTCTCAACAGCATTGCATTTTTTGCAAGCCCGGATCGTACACGGCTTTGCCTGTCCCACTGCGAGGATTCCAAAATTATTTTTTCCGGTAAATCGCCAAAGGTATCCCAATTTTTTGCGTTTTTCTTTTTTGATACGGGGGTGGAATCCGTTATTATGCCAAGCTTGCGCATTGAGGCAATTTTTCGCGCGCTGGCTGGTCATATTATATTTCCGTCTTTTTTATAGTACCACATTGTTATTTGCCTATGCAAAACTTTGAGAAAATTCTGTCGAGGACCTCCTCGCAATCGGTCTTGCCGACAATCTCGCCGAGCGCGTCGAGCGCATCTGAGAGGTCGGAGGCAGTTAACTCGGCCGGGGCGGACTCGATTATTTTATCCCTGGCGGATTTGAGGGACTGCTTCGCGCGCGACAAAGCCTCTGCATGGCGCGCCCCAACTGTCACATCGTCCGCGGCGGGCCTTATGAATTTGCCTCTTATTACCTCCAAAATTTTTTCCCTTAGCGCTTCAATCCCGTCAAAGTTTTTGCAGGATACTTTCACGGTTTCAACGCCGCTTAGCATTTTAGCAAAATCTTCCGGACGGGCTTCGGGCAAATCGCATTTGTTAAGCACTGCTATGACTGAGCTTTCTCCCGCGCTTTCAAGGGTTCGGCGCGAGGATTCGCGAACGCCGCCGGCGGAGTCGAGAACAAGCAGGCAAATGTCAGAATCGCCGATTTTTTCGTAAGCGCGGCGGATTCCTTCCTCCTCTATATCTTCAGCGCCTCTCCTAAGCCCCGCAGTATCTGTGAGGTTTAATACAAACTCGCCAAGCATCATGCGGTCGTCAATAAAGTCTCTCGTCGTCCCGGCAGTGGGGCTTACTATGGCGCGCTCTCTGCCGAGCAGCGCGTTCATAAGCGACGACTTCCCGGCGTTTGGCGCCCCCGCTATCACTACTTTGATTCCGTCGTGCAGGAGGGAATCGTACTTTGAAGTTTCGGCGAGCCTCGACATCTCTCCGTAAACCTTATCTGCAGTTTCGCAAAGGCGCCGGGAATCTTCCGAAGGCAAGTCTTCGTCGGGAAAATCTATGTAAGCTTCAATGAGCGCCTTCATGTCGAGCACTTCGGAGGATATTTCCGAAATGCGCCTACCGATATCTCCGCCGAATTGTTTGCGTGCCGCCGACAATGCGGCGTCGGAGCGCGCGCCTATTATGCGGGCGACCGCCTCGGCTTGCGAAAGGTCGAACTTGTCGTTTAGAAAAGCCCTTCTTGTAAACTCTCCCGGCTGGGCGAGCCTTGCTCCGCGGGCAGCGAGGTCGTCGAGAATTTTTCTGAGTATGAACGGATTGCCGTGCGGAAATATTTCAAGCATATTTTCGCCGGTGTAGGAGGAAGGAGCTTCGTATGCGCAAAATGCGGCGTCGTCGACGGTGTTCCCGGATCTATCGCGGTATATGCCGTACGACATTTTTCGCGGGATTGGCGGGCGCCCAAGCAAAAAAACTTCGCGCGCGAGTTTTAGACAGTCGGGTCCGCTGAGCCTTACGGCCGCGATTGCGGACTCTCCCGTAGGGGTTGATATTGCGGCTATTGTATCATTCATTTTTTTGCGAATTTTTTTAACGCGGCAAACGATAAAATTGCGGTTGCGCAAAAGGCGATTCCTGCGATGGTCGCCGAATCTATGTGCGCTTTTAGCTTGGTTAAGCCCGTTTTTGCGTCGGGATCTATTTTTTGTTCAAGCTGCCACGGAGTCATTTTTGAGTAGAAGCTTGTGCAACATGCAACATAGACGCAGGCGGAGATTATTAGCGAAAAGACAATAATTAAAAATTTCGAGCGTTTTGATAATTTAGTCATTTTCTTGCGTCTATGGCGGTTTTTAGCTTAGCCATATCGAGTTTTGCCGGGGGAAATATTGAATTTTTAGAGAACCAGCCCGCGTTCATTTCAAGGCAATATAAAATGTCGCCGCGCGACGACCTCACAGCGTCAAGGTTATTGGGATACAGCTTTTTTACTTCTACGAGCGTTCCGTCGGCGGTAAATAGCGCCAAGTCGAGCGGGATTTTTGTGTTTTTCATCCAAAAAGAGACGCGCTGGGGGGTATCGTAAACAAATATCATTCCTCCGTTTTCCGCCAGGCTTTCCCTGAACATTAGCCCTTTTGCCTTTTCGGCATCAGATAGAGCTATCTCCGCCTTAAATGGCTTTCCGCCGACGGCCATTTCAAATTCGGTGTCGAAGGCGGCAGGTTCTGGAGGGGTGTCGCGGCAGCCGCATAGAATCGAAGCAAATATCGCCCCGCACAGGGCCAATTTGCGAATGTTAAAAAAGTCGATAATTTGCATATTTTTAATTTGTATAAACAAAATAGATGCGCAACAATAATTTCAATGAATCGAAAAAAGAGGGAAATTCTATTGCGGGGCAGTTCCGAATGCGACGCCAATATTTTATATTTTTCCGGAATCCAAATCCCGGACCCGTTTTTCGCATTCACGCTCGGCGGGAAAAGATGCGCTTTGCTCAGCCCGTTGGAGGCGGGAAGGGCGTTGCGCGGCTCCAAATTCGACGAAATATTCGATATTTCCGAAGTTTGCGCGCGCAAAAAAATGCAGTACTCGGAATTTTCCGCACTCTGCTCGGTATTAAAATCGAAAAAAATTTCCGCCCTCAGTGTTCCTGAGAATTTTCCCTCCAAATTTTATAGAGATCTGTTGGAAGCGGGTTTTGACATAGAAATAGCAGAATCGCCATTTTTTTGCGACCGCGCCATAAAAAGCGAATATGAACTTGGCGAAATAACGCGAGCCAATTCAGCCGCATCGGCGGGGTTTGAAATCGCAGAGGAAATTTTGAGGCTTTCAAAAATAAACCGCGGGCGGCTGTTTTTCGAGTCAAAACCGCTGACTTGCGAATTCTTGCGCTCCGAGATAGAGCGTGCGGCGCTATCGCTCGGAGCCGATTCCATGCACACGATTGTCGCCGCGGGCAACGACGCGTGCGACCCGCACTGCGAGGGGTCGGGGGTAGTCAGGGCAAATTCGCTAATCGTCATGGATATTTTTCCGCGATTGAAAAAATCTGGATATTATGGCGATATGACGCGTACTTTCCTTAAAGGCGAGCCTTCCGCCAAGCAGGCGCACCTTGTTGAGACTGTGCTGGACGCCCAGGCAATCGCGCTCTCGTGCATATCGGAAGGGGCCGACGGGGCGCAAATACATTCGCATGTGAAAGACTTTTTTGCGGAAAACGGATATGAAACAAAGGCCTCGAAAGACGGCTGGTGCGGCTTCTTCCATTCGACCGGCCATGGTGTGGGCCTAGACGTTCATGAGGCTCCATCGCTGGGCGCCCGCAAATGTATTCTGCGCGCAGGCAATGTAGTGACAGTTGAGCCGGGTCTCTATTATAGGGGTATCGGCGGTTGCAGAATAGAAGATACAGTTGCCGTGACAAAGACGGGGGTTCGCATGCTTTCAAGATACCACTACGAGTGGATAATTCCCTAAAATTTTACCTTTCCCGAAACGGGAAATTGCAGTGTAAATGAGCTCTGCTTTGTTGCTTTGCGCATACGGGCAATATGGGGGCTTCTGGTTGTGTTGAGTGCGCGTGCAGCCGCTTTTGCGCCGGCATATCCAAATTTCGACGTGGTGTCCGACACTTCTGCGGTCTTGCGGAGATTAAAACTTTATAGAGGCACGCCAATCAATTGCTTAAATTTATCTTTCGGAGTTTAAGGTTTTTTAGGGGAAATGCCGGAATGTTTCTAATACAAAAAAGCCCGGAAAATTTCCGGGCAATGTTTTTGTCGCAAAAAATTTTTACGCTTATGGTTATTTTAGGGAGTATGGAATTGCGCGCACCCTGTGGGAAATTGAGTTTACAAAGATATTTGCGGCAGCCGGCGTATATTTGGCGCCCATAGATAAGCTCGACGCCGTTTTTAGCTGCGAAACAAGCGCGGCTATGTCGCCCTCGGTCATAAATCCCAAAAATTCGCCGCTCCTCGAAATTACGATGTCTCCGGAGGCCGGCGCAAAAGTCCCGAAGATTGACTGCAAAAGTCCGACATCAAGCCGCGCGTACGACTGGTTTTTAAAATCTGCCCTAAACGGAACTTGCCCGTAATACAAATCTTTAGAGTTTACAACAATGCATTCAGGGAAGCGGAAGAAATTTGATGCTGGAATGAGCGGCTCTATTTTTTCCTTTTCTATAAACTCAGCGGGGACTTGAATCGCCAAAAGCCTTGGATCGTTCGCGAGAGAGTATACTGCCAACGGCTCGAACCTGTAAGAATTTCCCGATACCGAAACCGACATCTTCTCCGGCGGAAAATATTTATTTTGAACCGGGGCAAGGGAGGTTGAGTCGGCGGAAAATGCGAGCCAATATTTGCCGTCTATTTTAATCGGCACGCTGCGCAATTCAGTTTTTGTCACTGATTCGCCAAGAAGGCCTTTGCGCGTATGCGTAAATGTTATATTTACGAGCGACGACTTGATTTGGGAAAATATTTCCGAAGGCGTTTGCGGGCGGAGGTCTTTTACCTGTTTTGTAATCTCCTTTTGCGAGTTTGCCATCTGCTTTTGGGTGGAAGCAAGCTCGTTTACACCGGCTGCAAGCTTGTCGGCGTGGACAAGTATTTTTGTCTTTTCCGTCTTTTCGATATCTACAAGCGCCTGGGCTCTTTTCAAATTTTCCTCGTAGATTTGCGTTTTTGTGGACGCAACTTCAAGCTGTGTTGCAAGAGCTCTTTTTTCGGCTTCTATCGCCTTGTTTTCGAGCTTTAGCGATTCGCTTTCCTTGCGCAGGCGCTCGAGGTTTTCCTTGTTTTGTTTCAGCTCGGCTTGGACGCTTTCAAGTTTCATTCGCGCAGCAACGTCGGTTTCGCGCATATCTCCGAGCTTCTTTTGCAAATCAATCCTCTCTTGGGCGGATTTTTCGAGTTTTTCGCTCGCGCTGAGGATTTCCATTTGCAGGGCTGCGTTTCTCGTCTCGCTCGCCGAGACGCGTTTTTCAAGTTCTTTGCTCTTTTGGAGAATGGTAAGCTTTTCACGCTCGACCGACTCTTTTGTAAGGCGCATTTCTTCAAGCTGCTTTTCGCGGGCGGCAATTATTTTTTGCTGCTTGTCCGACTGTTCCAGGCTCTCCTTCGCGGCTTGCGAGAGCTTTTCGACGTCCGACTTTAAGGCTTCCCGCTTTTCCCGCTCGCTGTCGAGCGACATTTTTAATAGGTCCACCATTTGCGCGTCTGCGAAACTCTTGACGACAATCGCCTCTTCTTTCTGTTTATCCTCCTGGGTTGCCGAAGGCATATCTTCAAAGTTTACAAGGCTAATCAGGCTCAGGACAAGAAAATCGCAAATAACTATAAGTATGGATTTGCTCATATATTATTCCTCAAAATTAATCCCCATTTACCTCCATATTCGCAAAATTTTCCTAAAAGTTCAAGAATTTTCGGATTGCGCAAAAGCTATTATTTCCTCCAGATTGCGCATTTTTTATCGGGCAATTTAAAAAATAGGGCTTGAAGTCGGGTAAAATAATTTGCGATAATACAAATCGTTTTGCGACCGGCGGGTTTCTGCGCCGAGGGCTACACTAAATTCTTACAATTAGCAATACCATACAAATGGCCGCCAAAAAAAAGAGCATATCCGACGAACCGGTAAAAAAGACTTTATACACAAAGTCTCTTACTGACGCGCAGATGGAGAAGCTCGACAAATGGCTGGACAGGCATTTGTGGGCGCCGTATAAGGTCGATTACTCTCGCTTTGCATACAAAGGGCCTGAAGTGAATGTTGTTGCTTACAACTCCGGAAAGCTCGTTGTGCAGGGGAAGGGGACGGAAAGCTTTGTGCAATTTGTGCTCGAACCCGAGATAACTGGCGTGGTTGAGATGGGCTACGAGTTCCTCTCGCACCCCGAGTGGTTCGAGCCCCATGCTGGGATTGACGAAAGCGGGAAGGGAGATCTCTTTGGGCCTCTCGTTTCGGCGTGCGTAGTGGCGGATTCCGACGCAGTAAAGCTCTGGATTGACAAGGGCTTGAAAGAGTCGAAAAAAGTGACGAGCGACAACGCCGTATTGCAGATGGCGCGCATGATAAAACAGACAAAAGGGGTAGTTGCAAAGGTTTCGTACGCGGGAATGGAAAAGTACAACGCCCTTTATATAAAATTCGGGCGGAATCTGAATAAGCTGCTGGCGTGGATGCATGCGCAGTCCATTAAAAGCGCGCTTGAAGTGCGGCATGTGGGGTGGGGTATGCTCGACCAGTTTACTAAGCAGCCGCTCGTCCAAAAACAGCTTTCAATCCCGGATTTTGAGCTAAAAATGGAAACGAAGGCAGAATCCGACCCGGTCGTTGCGGCGGCTTCGATTATCGCCCGCGCCACTTATATATATAGCTTGAAAAAACTTTCCGACGAATTCGGCGCCAAATTGTTAAAAGGTTCCGGCAGTGAGGCCAGGGCCCAGGCAGTGGAAATTGTCAGAAAATTTGGCGCTGACGCGCTTAAAAAATTTGCAAAACTTCACTTTAAGACGGCCGCGGAGGCGGTCGCGGAAGCTAAAAAATAACGGTAATAAATATGATAAACTCCGAAATAAAAATCATTGCGGCGATAGCGTCTGCCGCCTTTGCGCTTTCCGCATTCGGCGAGTCGCATGTATCGAAAATAAAATCCCTCGACGGCGAGTATTGGTGGGGCGGCGCCAATTTCTTTGGACAATATATGCCGTACACGGACTTTGCCGAAAAAGACATAGGCAAATCCAATTTTTCGAATCAGGCAGACCCTCTATTCGTATCGTCAAAGGGCAGGTACATATGGAGCGACAAACCCTTTAAATTCTCTGTAAAGGAGGGCGAAATTACAATAACTTCCGATTACGAGGAGGTAAAGCCCGTACGCGCCGGCAAGACACTAAAAGAAGCTTTCTTGGCGGCAGCAAAAAAACATTTTCCGCCGTCGGGGACAATCCCGCCCGAGATTTTCTTCTCAGAACCCCAATACAATACGTGGATTGAACTCCAGCGCGACCAAAACCAAAAGGGCATAGAAAAATACGCCGACGACATCATAAAGAACAAATTCCCAATAGGGGTATTTATGATAGACGGCGGCTGGCAAAAATACCAGGGCAATTACGAATTCCGCCCGGAGGCGTTTACCGACCCGAAGGCCATGTTCGACAAGATAAACGGCATGGGATTTAAGACATTGCTTTGGGTAGGGCCCTTCGTAGCGCCCGATTCGGCTGAATACCGCGACCTTAAAAGCAAAGGGCTTTTGATTATGCGCAAATCGCGCAAGAGCCCCGGAATTCTCCATTGGTGGAGCGGATACAGCGCCGCTTACGACCTCACCAAACCCGAAGCGGCGGAATCTCTTAAAGATACGCTAAGGGATATGCAGAAAAAATACGGCATGCACGGCTTTAAATTTGATGCCGGCGACACTAAATTTGTAGTCGGCGATTTTAAATTCAACAAGCCCGGTCAAATTCCCGTGGACTACACCCACGAATGGTCAAAATTTGCCCTCGACTTCCCCTACAATGAATTCAGGGCTAATGCGAGAATGGGAGGACAGCCGGTCGTGTTGCGCTTGCAGGACAAACACCACACTTGGAAAGATCTGCGCCAGATAATCCCCGATATGCTCGCGGCCGGAATAATGGGATACCCGTACACTTGCCCGGATATGATAGGCGGCGGCGACTATGTATCTTTCCAACCTGGGGCGGAATTGGACGAAAAACTGATAGTCCGTTCGTGTCAGGCCCATGCGCTGATGCCGATGATGCAGTTCTCAGTTGCTCCGTGGCGCGTGCTCTCTAAAAAGAATATGGAAATTTGCAGAAAATTTGCCCAACTTCACGAAAAATTCGGGCCGTACATTTTGGAGCTTGCGCGCAACGCCTCAAAAACCGGAGAGCCGATAGTCCGCTATATGGAGTACGAATTTCCGAACCAGGGCTTTGAAAACTGCAAAGACCAATTTATGCTCGGTCCCAAGTATCTTGTGGCTCCAATAATAACCGAAGCCGACGAGCGCGAAGTAATGATTCCTGCGGGCGAGTGGAAGGACGATCTCGGCAACGTGGTAAAAGGGCCGGCGACGATAAAAGTATCAGCCCCAATAGAAAGACTCCCGTACTTCGAAAAAATTAAATAATCCAAAATTGTCTATGATTATGAAGATGAAATCTCTTTTACTTTTGGGAGCCGCAGCCCTTGCAGGTGTGGCATATGCCGAAACTTATACTTCCGTAATAACGCCGTTGGAGGGCGAAAAATGGTGGGGGGCCGGAACATTTTTCGGCTCGCATATGCCATACGATAACTTTGCCGAAAAGGATTTGTCGAAAAGCAATTATTCTAACCAGTCGGCGCCGCTATTCGTGTCGTCGAAAGGCAGGTATATCTGGAGCGACAAGCCCTTTAAATTCTCGGTAAAAAACGGCGTAATATCTATCACGAGCGACTACGAAAAAATAAACCCCGTAGCTGCCGGAAAAACTTTGAAAGACGCCTATCTTGCGGCGTCGAAAATACATTTCGAGCCTTCCGGCGCGATTCCTCAAGAGGTTTTCTTTTCAATGCCGCAATACAACACATGGATTGAGCTGATGTACAACCAGAACCAGGCCGACATCGAAAAATACGCGGAAAATGTCATCAAAAACGGCTTCCCCGTCGGGGTGTTCATGGTTGACGACAACTGGCAAAATTATTACGGCAACTTTGATTTCAGAGTGGACAAGTTCCCAAATCCCAAGGCAATGATGGACAAGCTCCATTCGGAGGGATTTAAAGTTATGTTCTGGATTTGCCCATTTGTTTCTCCCGCTTCCCCCGAATTTAGGGAATTGAACAAAGCCGGTCTGCTCCTCAAAGAAAAGGGCAAAAAGAGTCCCGCAATGGTAGAGTGGTGGAACGGCATAAGCGCTTGCTACGACCTCACAAATCCCAAAGCCCGCGAACATCTAAAAAACAAACTTGTCAAAATGCAGAAGCTTTATGGTGTCGACGGCTTTAAATTCGACGCCGGCGACAAAGGCGCTGTATCCGGAGATATCGATTTCTATGAAGGCGCGACCCCTTCCGATTATTGCGAAGCTTGGGCGAAAATGGGGCTCGATTTCCCCTATAACGAATATCGCGCCTGCTGGAAAATGGGGCTTCAACCCCTTGTCCAGAGGCTGCAAGACAAGCCGTATTCATGGGACGGCATAAAGCAGTTGATACCGGACATGCTCGCGGCGGGGCTCTTGGGGCATCCGTACACGTGCCCCGACATGATAGGCGGCGGCGAATTTAGGTCGTTCCTAAATCCCGATATGACTCCGATCGACGCTTCAAAAATAGACCAGAAGCTTATTGTGCGCTCGTGCCAAGTACATGCGCTGATGCCGATGATGCAATTTTCAGTGGCGCCTTGGAGAATACTCGACAAGAAGCACCTCGAAATTTGCGCGAAGTTCGCTAACCTTCACAAGCAGTTCGGCCCGTACATATTGGAACTTGCGCACAACGCCGCCAAGACTGGCGAGCCGATTGTAAGGCATATGGAGTATGAATTCCCGAACCAGGGCTTTGAAAATTGCAAAGACCAGTTTATGCTCGGACCAAAATATCTCGTGGCGCCGGTATTGACTAAGGAGGATTCGCGCGAAGTAATGCTTCCTGCGGGCGAGTGGAAAGACGACCTTGGCAAAGTATGGAAGGGCGGACAAAAAATAAAGATAGATGTTCCGATAGACAGGCTTCCGTACTTTGAAAAGATAAAATAAAAAATGCCGCCGAGTTCTAAAATATCGCGGCTCGCCGATTTCGACAAAGAATATATAGGCGGCCGCAGTTATGTGCTCGGCATAGACGAGGCCGGCCGCGGGGCTCTTGCGGGCCCCGTATGCGCTGGTGCAGTCGCGGTAAGGGTCGACGCATACATGTCGTGTGCTTTAATTTCCGAGCTTTCAGCGCTTAACGATTCCAAACAGCTAACTCGGGAGGTCAGGGAAGATCTGTACGAAGAGCTTAAAAAATTAAAGCTTGCGGGCTATTTGGATTTTGAGGCGGGGTTTGCAAGTGTTGAGGAAATAGAGTCGCAAAATATACTTGTTGCGACGCAAATGGCAATGGCGCGTGCCGCAAGGGCGCTAAATGAAAGGCTCGTATTGAATCTTCGCGCTGCCGGGGCGGCAGCTACGCTTTTTGGAGAGTCCGGGATGGACGCGTCAAAAGCGCAAGTTCTGATAGACGGAAGGGAAATGAAAAAATTCCCATATTCGCACATGGCTGTTGTCAAAGGCGACGCGCAAAGCCTTGCGATAGCTGCAGCATCGATAGTTGCGAAAGTCACCCGCGACAGACTTATGGAGGAATTGTCGGAAAAGTATCCGAGATTCGGCTTTGAAAAGCATAAAGGATACGGAACGGCGGCACATTTGCAGTCGCTTATGCTTTTTGGCCCAACAAAGGAACACAGAAAGAGTTTTCTAAAAAAATTGCGCCCTGAACGCGGAGAGAGCGAAGCTCGGCAGGGCAGCCTTTTTTAAATGTAAGGATTTTGAAATATCTTAACCTCTAATACTGTTAAATTGGTAAGCTAGTTTGTAGGGAGGTTATGGATTGTTGAAAAATATTATTTCCAATATTATTATTTAATATTTGCGCCGCAGCCCCAGTAGCCGGCATGCGTAAAGGTTTTTTTAGAGCGTACTTTTTTTCTTCATTTTGCATGGAATCCAGCAAATATTAACCATTATTGCTTGCAGACTACCTCTTTTTATTCAGCTTTTCTTTTTCATTTCAAAATTGGACAGGAAGTCTCATTGTTTACAAAAAACTCATTTTATAGATAAAATAATGTTGAATTAAAAAAACACATAAAATTTTTATCGTTACTTAAAGTCTTCTTGGCAGCATATTATATTTTGTAACGCACAATGTCCCTATTTTAACGTTTATAATTGCGACAATTTTTGCGGCTAAAATAAGATAAGAGGAAATCGGGAATGAGCGCTTATATAAACCGATATTGTGCTAAAAAACAATGGCAGCAGAGAGAATAAAAAGAGTTTATTTGGAAGCGCAAAATTCGCAATTCACAAAAAAAACGGAGCTTGGGTTAGCTCCGTTTCTTTTGGTGGAAAAATATTAGTCGATTTCCTGAACCCAAACATTGCGGTATTTTACCGGATTTATATGGTTTTGAAGCCTTATGGAAAACGGTTCGTCTTTCATTCCGGCTATGCTGCGGTATGCTGAACCGTTGGCAGTCGCTTCGCGCAGCTCTACATCTCCGTGGATTTTCATTCCATTGTGGATAACCGTAATGCGCGGGAATTTTACCATTTTTCCGTTTTCAAATACGGGGGAGTGGTATTCTATATCGTAGGTCTGCCACTTTTCAGGGGGCAAGGAAGCGTTAATTTGCGGCGGCAAATATTTATAGAGGGCTCCGCATTCATTCCACAATCCTTCCGCTCCGAAAGAGTCGAGCACTTGTACTTCAAATCCGCCCACAAAAACGCCGGAGTTTCCGCGGCCTTGGCCGAGCGGCTTGGAGCGTTCGTCCGGCGTCATGAACTCGACATGTAGCCGGATATTTTTAAATTTTTTCTTAGTTGCAATATCTACCCACTTTGAGACTGTGTCAGAAACTTTTACTGAGCCGTCCCCAACAATTTCCCATCTGATTGGCTGCCCGTTAGTGGCGACCCATTCGTCGAAAGATTTTCCGTCGATAAGTTTAATTGCGCCTTTTGGCGGGCGTTTGCCGAGTGTCGGAGATTTTCTGTTTATTTTGGACAATTTCATGGGGGCGGATTTTTTGCCTTCCTTAGTGGAGTAAATCGCGACGCCTGTAATTTCGTTCTTTGATATTGTGCCTTTAAAAGCGTTCCAACCGCCCTGGTCGAATTCTATTTTATCTAAATTCGCGCTTGCATTAAATTTTACATAAGGCTGTGCGCGCCGCCAGAGGTCTGGGTAGATTACGACCTTATATTCGTTCCCTTCGCGGTAAACCTGGGCGGCAATGAGGGGGTTATCCTTAAAATATCCTTCTTTTGCATCGACTTTGCCTACATATTCGCCTTCGAGTGAATTTGCAGCGAAAATTGGCGTAGCTAGAAAGGAAATTGCTGCGATATAATGTAGTATTTTCATAGTAACTTTTTTTTACGGAATGAATAAGTCCGCGAGGCGAGATTTTCAAGCTTTTTATTGTTGTTTTTAATAATGAATTTTAATTGGTAAGGTTTTTATTAATTTGTAAAAGGCCAAATAGCTTTACCAAATGATTTGAAGTTAGAAATTTTCCTTTGTACTTTTTATAACTGTTAAAAATAACATTATTGAAAAAGGTCAGGATTTTCAGATTCGTATTTTCTTAAAATTTCCCTATCAGTTTTTGTGCCGTGTTGCCTTATTCCGTTTGCCCATCTTATTATCTCTTCTCTAAAATGTTTTTTTATATTTTCAATGTCTCTGGCTTCCCAAATTACCTCGGAAAACATATATGCAATTCCGGCGTCTAATTTTATTGAGTTTTTTATAAGCAACATAGCTTCTGTAAAATCCGTATGGGTTTTCAAGGCCTTCAAGCGCTGCATGCCAAAACCTTCTGTTATTGCGGAAAAAATATTGCTGATTCTATTCGGATTATCAAGTGACCTTATCATATAATTAGATAGCACCATTAATCTTGCGAGTTCCAGTGGATTGTCGTAATCCGACAATTTTTTTGTGATTTCTCTCTTGCATTCATCTGATACGGCGGGAGCTTCACTTTTATATAATGAATTTATAAAAAGCAGAGAATTTAAGATTTTCTCATTGTTTTGCTTGTCGGATATATCGGCTTCTTCGGAAAGCGATTTTTTAGGCTTTTCTTCAAGCGGATTATTTAGGTAACCTTCCATTTCAGCCTCGTAGCTTTCCGAGATAGAATCTTGAAAAGGTTTTTTAGATATCCCAAGTTTATATAGAATTGAAGTACCGTTTATATATAATGGGGCTAATAATATTTTTTTATTTGCGTCGTAATTCATATAAAAAACTTTTCCATTAGTGGACATAAATACTGTAAGGATAACGTCGATTGAATCAATACAGCCGCCGTGTGCAGAATATGACTCCGAAACATAAAATAATTTCGGCGGGGTGTTTTTTATGAATTTGGGACTGTTTATTCTAAGCAGTTCTCCATAAAAGGAATATTTTGGCAGTTTTCTTTTAAATTGAATGGAGTCTTTAGAGAGTTCTTCGGAAAGGCTTATATATCCTTTACTTATATAAAATTGTGTCGTGGGGTTGAAATTGGGGATTTCTCCGAAAAATTTTACGTCGTCTTCTATTGTAAATTTTGAATTAGACTCCAATTTTGCAATCATTTCTGAAAACAATTTTATTGCGTGTTCCCTTGCCTCTTGGGTGATAGTGGCAAACGAACTTGCGCATAAGGCAAATTGGGCCGCCATAAGTAAAATAAAATATTTCATTTTTTAGCTAATATAAAGTTTATACAATTCATAAAAAAATACACAGAAGTATAATAATCTTTTATGCGGTAGATTTGCGGCTGTAAAGATCAAAATATCTATTTCCCATTGATATATGGATAAACGAATATTTATCTTTTACAACTATATATTGCCGAATTTCCAAATTTACAGTAGAGAGATAATAATTATCCCAGCAATTCAGAAAAAATTGCATGCCTATAAATATTTTAATTCAGATCATCGATAATTAGACGCCAAAAAAAAGCTTCTCCATGTTGGAGAAGCTTCAAAATTTATTATGTGTTGCGCGATTATTTCGAGCGTTTGCGCTGTGCCGCAAAGATTATTGCGACTATCCCAAATATGAAGGCATAATGCGACGCTTCAGGAATCATAGCGCCAATCAGGATATTTCCAGCCCCGTCGTATACGGCGCTCCATTCGTTGCCTTCGGAGTCAAGAACTGTAAAGCTGCTGCCGTCTTCCAATGCGGATAGGACAATCGTAGTGTCGGTGAATACGTTACCTATGGAAAATTCAAAGGTTTCTCCCTCTTCAAAAACTCCGTCGGCAAATACTACCGACAGTTTTCCAAACGATGTCCCGTCGGCAAGCGCTACGGTGGAGGCCGTATCCACAGTTAGTTTTTCCACATCAAAGGAGTTTGCAAACTCGACCGTACTGTCTGTTATGCTTACCTCGTCGAACCCTCTTATGCTTAACGGCGTTTCTCCGGCATACGATTCTACATTGAAATTGGCAATCTTGGCTGTTGAATCCGGATTATTTTGATTTCCCGCCGATATCCAACCCATAACTTTTGCGTTGTCTTTGATTGTAAAATTAATATTCCCGCCTATCGAACATGCTCCGCCGCAATTTATCGAGGAGTCTCCAGTTAGTGACGGATATGCTCTCCCGTCGATAACGCTATTGCCCTCTATCGTAATATTGAGGTTTCCGCCAATGCCGTTTTTTGTCCACGAGGAATTGCCGGGGGCGGGATAGGCTTCAAAGTAATTTTTAACTTCGGAGTTTTTTATCGATATATTGCAGTCGCCGCCTATGTATATGTCGCCATTGTGGTATATCTCATCTACGGCGCTGTCTTCTACTATCAATGTCACGCTACCTTTTATTCTGGAAATTGCGGCGCCTCCGGATATGCCTATCTCTTTTATATGGCTCCCGTTTCTAACAATGGTCTCAATTTCGCCTATTTCTCCGATAGTCCACTGCGAATTTGGCCCGGAAGATAGATTACCTCCATATGTTCTTCCGAGAACTTCAGAGTTGTCAAAAATATTTGTCACTTTCCCGCTGACGCCACCTATACCTGAGGGCTTACCGCTTGAATCGTTCGTCCAATTTGCGCCAATAAAATTTCCGGTTATTGTGACGCCTGTCAGCTCATTTGTTATATTGCCGTAAACACCTCCGCTCGGGCTCCCAGCGCTTACCGTATTTACATTGCCGCCGTAATACGTATTGTAAGTGCCGCCGTTGAGTACGTTTGTTATATCTCCGTACTTGGAAGATCCGTCGGTTGTTCCTCCGTTATAGTCTTCAGCAATCGCCGCCGAACATATGATTAATGCAACGGCAGTTAATCCAGTTTTAATTGATTTATTTGCCATAGTAAAATTTTATAAATGCGCAAAACGTAAGTTTAATGTTTTTATAGTCAAATAAATTTTGCGAATAATCCTTTGGCAAGAAAGTGACTTGTGCGCTTCTTGCATATCTTAAATTAAGGAGGAATTTTTAAGAGGCTGCCGCAAAGGCTCGCCTATAATCTAAAAATGTATGGAATGCGCCGCGCATATTCGTTAGCTTGGAGCTCCACTCCGTGCGTCTCAGCCGAGCCTTGATTTAAAATCCTCGTAGCCGAATTTTTTTATTATTCTGCAATCTCCGACTTTGTCTTTTACGGCAAGTGCCGGCAACGGCATTCCGTTAAAAGTGTTATTTTTTACAAAGCTGTATATTGCCATATCCTGAAATTTCACCCTGTCGCCGATTTTTAAAGGCGCATTGAAAGAGTATTTCCCTATAACATCTCCGGCAAGGCATGTTGCGCCCGCGAGTGTGTAATCAAATTTTTTTTCTCCGGGTTTGCCTGCGCCGGCAAGCGGAGGAGTGTAGGGCATCTCTATTACGTCTGGCATATGGCATGCCGCCGACGCGTCGAGCAGGGCAATTTTGCCGTCGTTTTCCACTATGTCCAAAACCTCAGAAATCAGCTCGCCTGCGTTTAGAGCCACCGCTTCACCGGGCTCAAGATACACTTCCAGCCCGTATTTGTCCGCCATTTTATTTATGCACCTTTTTAGGCGGGCAATATCGTAATCGGCCCTTGTTATGTGATGCCCGCCTCCGAAGTTTATCCATTTTATGCGCTTTAAATGTTTCCCGAATTTTTCCTCGACAGCGCACAGCGTGGCTTCCAAGTCGTCGGAATTCTGTTCGCATAGGGTGTGGAAGTGCAGGCCTTCTATCCAGTCGGGCAGCGTTTCCGGAAAATTTGCGGCCGTTATTCCGAGCCTTGATCCTTTAGAGCATGGGTCGTATATCGCGTGTCCGGTCTGCGTCGAGAATTGGGGGTTTATTCTTAGCCCGAGGCTCGCCCCATGCGCGGACGCTTCGCGGTGAAAGCGCTCCGCCTGCGTCATGGAGTTAAATACTATGTGCGAGCATATTTTTGCAAGTTCTGGAATATCCCTCAGCGCGTAGGCGGCGCAAAAAACGTGCGTTTGGGCGCGCATTTCCTCGGCTCCAAGCCGGGCCTCGTACAGGCCGCTTGCACATACGCCGTCTATATAGCGCGATATTAAAGGATACAGCGCGTATAGCGAAAACGCCTTTTGGGCGAGGAGTATCTTGCAGTGCGTATCTTCTCTCAGAGCGCGCAAAATCTCCAAGTTGGAGATTATTGCGCCCTCATCTATCAGGTAGCACGGCGTTGGCAGTTCCGACTCTTTCATTAGTCAACAAGCACAGGCGCAAAGTTTTCCTTCCACGGAAGCCCCCATTTGTTGAGCGCCTCCATAAATGGATCCGGGTCGAACTGCTCAATGTTGTAGACGCCAGCCTTATTCCATTTCCCGGAGAGAATCATCGACGCGCCTATCATTGCTGGAACGCCTGTCGTGTAAGCTACGGCCTGCGACCCGACCTCCTTGTAGCATTCTTGGTGGTCGCATATATTGTACAAGTAGTAGGTTTTTCGCTTGCCGTCTTTTTTGCCGACAAATATGCAGCCAATATTTGTTTTGCCGACTGTTCGCGGCCCGAGCGATGCAGGGTCGGGCAAGACCGCCTTTAAAAATTGCAGCGGGACTATTTCTTTGCCCTCAAAATTTATCGGTTTTATAGATGTCATTCCGACGTCTTCGAGGCACTTTAAGTGCGTTAGATAGCTTTGCGAAAACGTCATAAAAAATCTGATTCTCTCGATGCCCTTTATGTTTTTTGCAAGAGATTCAAGCTCCTCGTGGTGCAAAAGGTACATATCGCGCCTGCCTACGCCCTCAAAATCGTACTCGCGCTTAATTTCCATGGGGGCGGTTTCAATCCATTTGCCTTTTTCCCAATAGCTGCCGTTGGCCGACACTTCCCTTATGTTTATTTCGGGATTAAAGTTTGTGGCGAATGGATAGCCGTGGTCGCCGCCGTTGCAGTCGAGAATGTCTATTTGGTTTATTTCGTCAAATTGGTGCTTTTGGGCGTAGGCGCTAAAACCTCCCGTGACTCCGGGATCAAAGCCGCTGCCGAGAAGCGCCGTTATGCCGGCGTCCCGGAACTTTTGGTCGTAGGCCCACTGCCATTTGTATTCGAATTTTGCAGTGTCTTCGGGCTCGTAGTTTGCGGTGTCCATGTAGTTGGTCTTGGTTGCAAGGCATGCGTCCATTATCGCAAGGTCCTGATAGGGGAGGGCGAGATTCATGACGATGTCCGGCTTTTGCTCTTCTATGAGCTTTATCAATTCCTCGACATTGTCCGCGTTTACGCAGGCGGTGGAAATTTCCGTCTTGGTTGTCGGGGCGAGTTTTTCGGCGATGGCGTCGCATTTCGACTTCGTGCGGCTTGCTATGCATATTTTGCCGAAAACTTCGCTGTTTTGGCAGCATTTGTGTATCGCTACGGAGGCAACCGCCCCGCAGCCTATTATCAGGGCTTTTTTCATCTTTTTATTTGTGGAGGTTAAGTAGTAGTTCTCTCGTAATTTTTACGGCAGCGGCTATGGATATGCCGCTTTGGTCGTAGTGCGGGGCAAGCTCGACGACGTCGCAGGCGACGACATTCAGGCTATTACATACGCACGCGCATGCTTCCCGCAGCTGTTCAAAGCTTACACCGCCGGCTTCTGGGGTTCCCGTTCCGGGGAAAACCGATGGATCCAACACGTCCAAATCTATAGAAAAGTAAACGGGAGCGCGGCCTATTTTTTCGGCGAGATTTTCGATGCCTGAAAATCCGAATCGCGTTGTGCAGACATGCTTTGCTCCCCACTCAAATTCCGCGCGGTCGCCTGAACGTATGCCAAACTGGAAAATGCGCCCGTCGCCAATTATCTCGTGGCAGCGGCGCATAACGCAAGCATGCGAAAGCTTTACGCCAAGATAGTCGCTGCGCAAGTCGGCGTGGGCGTCGAAGTGCACTATTCTAAGGTCGGGATATTTTTTTGCGCACGCTCGCACGGCTCCGAGGCTCACGAGGTGCTCTCCGCCCATCATAAAGGGCAGCTTGCCGTCGGACAGTATCTTTTCCGCGCGCTCTTGTATAAGTTTAAGCGCGGACTCCGAGTCGCCGAAGGGCAAGTCCAAATCGCCGGTGTCGATTATTAGGCAGTCGGCCATGTCCCTATTTTGGTATGGGCTGAAAGTCTCCATGCCGTAGGATTCCGCGCGCATGTATTTTGGCGCAAATCGAGCGCCGGGGCGGAACGAGGTTGTGGAGTCGCTTCCGGCGCCGAACATTGCTATTTGGGCGTCGGCGTAGGGGGCATCGCAGGCTATAAAAGTTTCGGAATTTTTATTCAACATCTTCAAGTGCCTCCGTCACATAGGCGGGCAGGGCAAAAGCTCCCGCATGCAGCTGTGGGGTATAGTATTTTGTTTTTATTTTTAGCTTTTTCCACTCTTTGAGTTTGGCGTCCTCTATCGGATCCATTCCTTTCGAGGCGAAGCCGAAAAGCCAATGCCCCGACGGGTATGTCGGGATATGCGCTTGGTAGACTTTGCATACGGGAAAAGTTTTGAATATTTTTTTGTGGGCAGCTTTCATTGCGGCGCGGTCGGCAGCATAAAACGGGCTTTCATGCTGGTTTACCATTATGCCGTTCTTTTTCAGAGCGCTAAAACAACTACCGTAAAATTCCTTTGTGAAAACTCCCTCGCCGGGCCCAAATGGATCGGTCGAGTCGACAATTATAATGTCGTACTGCATTTCGCATTTGCGCACGTACTTTACGCCGTCCTCAAAAAATAGGCTCACTCTCGGATCTTCGAACCCGCAGGCGGTTTTCGGAAGGTATTTTTTGCAGGCTTCAACTACGCGCTCGTCGATTTCCACGATGTCGATTTCGTCTATGCCGTCGTATTTGCAAAGTTCGCGCGCGACCCCGCCGTCGCCCGCGCCGATAACGAGGACCGTAGTTATATTCGGGTGCACGGCCATGGGGACGTGCGTTATCATTTCGTGGTAGATAAACTCGTCTTTCTCGGTCAGCATCATGTAGCCGTCAAGGGTTAGAAATCTTCCAAATTCCGGGGAGTCGAATATGTCGATACGCTGGAATTTCGAAGTTTCAGAATGTAGCATCTTGTCCACTTTTATAGATAGGCGGACATTGCCGGTATGGTATTCGGTAAACCAGAGATCCATATCAACCTTTCAAAACTTTCAGTGTTTTTGTTTCTATATCGGAAGCGCCTGTCATAGAGCCTCCCTTAGATTTTGCGTATTCTATGTAGTCAACAATCTGCTCTGTGACCCTCTCGCCAGGGGCGAGAATAGGTATGCCCGGCGGATAGCACATTGCAAATTCCGCCGATATTTTGCCGATTGCGTCGCGCAATGGCAGTCGCTGCGTGTCCGAATAAAATGCCTCACGCGGCGATACTTCAACTTCCGGCGGAATGTATTCGCGCGATGGCAGCCCGTATTTCGGGCGCTTGTAATTTCTGCGTATATCCGCGAGCGCGCTGATTAGGCGTTCGATATCCCGCTGCCTGTCGCCTACGGAAATGTAGGCGAGAATATTGGATATGTCTCCAAACTCCGTCTGGATATCGTATTCGTCGCGCAGAATGTCGTACACCTCCATTCCGGAGATGCCTGTTCCGAGGGTGTGGACGGACAATTTCGTTTCGTCGAAGTCGAAGATGTCGGCGCCATTTATAAGCTCTTTGGAGAAGGCGTAATAATCGCCGATTTTGTTTATTTCTCCGCGCGCATACCTTGCGTATTCAATGACCCTCTTAAAAGTTTCCTCTCCTCTTAGCGCGAGATTCCTGCGCGACAAGTCGAGGCTCGACATCAGCAGGTAAGACGGGCTTGTAGTTTGCGTTAAATTTATTATCTGGCGCATTCTGCCCTCGTCAATCTCGCCGGCGCAAAGCAGTATCGAACTTTGCGTGAGGCTTCCGCCCGACTTGTGCATGCTCGCCGCCGACAAGTCTGCGCCGCATTCCATTGCCGATGGCGGGCATAGGCTCGAAAAATAAAAATGCGTGCCGTGAGCCTCGTCTGCGAGCGCCAACATTCCACGCTCGTGCGCAAGCGAAACAATCGACCGCAAGTCAGAGCACACCCCGTAGTAAGTCGGATTGTTGACGAGAACCGCTTTCGCGTCGGGATTTTCGTCCATGGCTTTTAGGGCGGACTTTACCGACATACCGAGTGGGATTCCCAAATTTGCGTCAATGCCTGGGTCGACATACACGGGAATGGCGCCGCTTACAATAAGCGCGTTTATGGCGCTGCGGTGGACGTTTCTTGGCATGATTATCTTTTCGCCTTCTTTGCATGCGTATAGAATCATGGCCTGGACGGCGGACGTCGTGCCGTTAACCATAAAGAAAGCGTTTTTTGCGCCGAAAGCGTCGGCGGCAAGCTTTTGAGCTCTGCCTATCACCGATACGGGGTGGCAGAGGTTATCGAGCGGCTTCATCGAGTTTACGTCGACGTCGAGACAGTCCTTTCCGAGAAATTCAGCAAGCTCTGGATTCCCCCTTCCTCTTTTGTGTCCGGGGACGTCAAAGGGGACAAGCCGGCTGTCTTTCATTTCAAGAAGTGCTTCGTAAAGCGGGGCGCGGGTTTGGTCTAATTCGGACATATTAATATATATTCCTACCGCTGTAAATTTCGGTCATTTCTCGTTTCAGGCTTTGGGTTATGCGCTCGCGCTCTGCTTTGCCGAGTTTTTTTGCGTCGGTGCCGAAAAGGTAGTTTTGAAGCTTAATGTCTTTTATGAGCATTTTTGTATGAAAGATATTTGCTTCAAAAACATTTACATCAATGGCATTGTAGCGAAGGAGCGTGTTTTTATTGATGTAGTCCTGAATGGAGTATATTTTGTGGTCTAGAAAAATTTTCTTGCCCTTAACATCGCGCGTAAAGCCTCTTACGCGGTAATCCATGGTAATTATATCGGAGTCGAAACTTCCGATCAAATAGTCGAGGGTTGAGAGCGGGGTGATTTCGCCGCAAGTAGCCACATCGATATCCACTCTAAATGTTGCCAAACTTCTATCTGGGTGGTACTCTGGGTAAGTGTGTACGGTGACGTGGCTTTTGTCGAGATGGGCGAGTATTTCGCTGCCGCAATGCGGGATTAGGGATTTTTCCGCTATTAAAAATGTAACCGAAGCGCCTTGGGGATCGTAATCTTGCTTTGAAACGCTTATAACTTTGGCGCCGATTTTCTCGGTGAGGTGCATCATTATGTTTGTGATGCGCTCAGAGTTATATTCTTCGTCGATATAGTCTATATAGCTCAGCTGCTCTTTTGAAGTCTTTGCGTAGCAGACATCGTAAATGTTAAAGCTCAATGACTTAGTTAGGTTGTTGAAGCCATGCAGTTTAAGTTTGTTTTTCATTTATGTAGCTAATGGTAATGCATAAAAATCCGAGTTTTTGTTTCCGACCTTCTCCGCAAAGCTGAATGCCGTGCGGGCGTCCACTGTAAAAAAATAATCAAAGTTTTAGATAAGTCAGAGTGTTGCCTTGTCAATGTTTTTCTGACTGAGACGGCGAATATGTAGATGTTTAGTGCCTAGTGTATGAAGCCTATTTATTAATGATATTTTTCTAGCCAAACGCAACAAAGATGCAGAGAAAAATTTTTCTTATAATCCACTTATTTTGTTAAATATATAAAAAATATTTAGTCAATAAATTGCCATTTTGAGTTTTTGAGTACAAAATATATTTATTATGATTGTCATTTTTGTTTCATAATATAAAAAGATATAATAAAATGTTTTAGAGCTTAATAATATAATAACTTTTGTAAATTTAATTTATATGGGCATTGTTATAATTATTGTTTTGATTTAAATGGAAAAACTATGGTAATTGTAATCGTCGGAATAAGACAATGCTGTGAGCGAATTGAGTATATTGCAACATCGGGTAATAAAGTGTAAAAATATGATTCAAAGACTTGCAAAATAACTGTAATATATAAATAATTAAATAAATATCTTAATGCACATTTACTAAATATAACCTAAGAAAGAAGAATACTTAGAATTTATGAAATATTTTTATAAGTCTGTATTTGTAATATTGTTTGTTTTAAAGTTTTCCCTGTTAGCAGTGGAAGACCCGCCTAATGTCACTACATATTATGTAGAAAGCTTAAATATTCTAATGAAAAATTCAAATTTGAGTAGCACAGAAATAAAGGAACTTAATAATTTAATTCTAAATGGGAAGTCCTTAAAAGGGAGCGAAAGATATTCTGATATAGAAAAAAAACTATTGGATAAATATATTAACTCAATTGAAAAATTTGAGAAGCATCTAATGTTATCTAAATCTGAAATCCTAAAAATATTAAATGCTATTGTCGATAGAAATGGTCTAAATAAAAATTATGTAATTAAGAAAAATTTACCATTAAAGCTAAACTTAAATTTATCAAAAGATGAAGCTGTAAAAATTGCGGAGATTATTATGGTGAAGGTATATGGAGAAGGAGTTCTATTGCAACGCCCTTGGGTGATAAGTGAATCTAATGGGGCATATATAATACAAGGACATAATTCGGGTTTAAGCAATGAAAGAGGTGGTTTAATTAAAGTGATAATAGATAAACAAAATGCTGAAATTTTAGATATATCACATGGAAGATAGTGTGTTTATAAATAATATAGTGCTTGCGAAGCGTTCTAACCGAATGTGCAGAAAGATAATATATTAAATATCGGCAACAATCCTATAACAGTGGTTGATCTTGCTTTACATATAAAATCTTCTGGAAATTTTTATCCTAATCTTTCTATATTATTAATAAAGTATAATAGAGGCGATGTAGCTGAAGGCATTGCAGTATGAAAGACTTCCCAGTGGGTTAATGATGCCTGTAAGACTGATATTATCTGAAAATATAAGTAGATGTGGGGTAAAACGTAAAATTATAAATGAAAATTCTAACTGACCTAAAAGAAAATAGATCCGGTAGGACATCGCTAGAACTATTTTGATAGAATAAGGGGCTGATGAAGGAGGCTGCCATCTATTTTTAATGTAGAAGCTGGGGATATTATAAAATTTTTTCTTGTAGTGGATTTTTTACGATGTTATCGTTATTTAATTTCTTATTATCTTTTAATGTTATACATATTATGAGTAAATATTTGGCAATCTTATTGTTCTCCTTGCCGTGCCTTTCCATGGCTGCACAACCTATCTTTTATGCGCCTCTCGACGATTCAGCAGAAGTCATTGCGCCCGACGGTTCAAAGCTCAAAAGCGGTATTATATATGGGAAATCCGGATATTTTCAAGGTGTCTCGGGAAAGGCGCTCGAAGTAAAACGGCATGCGTACGACCAAGCCACTGCGTTGAATTTTGCGGGGCTCCCGGAAAAGGATTGGAACGAGGCGACAGTTTCTTTTTGGTTTAAACCGTATTGGAAAGAAACAGACCCTGAAGGATTCCCAATTTTTACGGCTAACGGCAAAAATTTCCGCTTTTATTTCGTCAAGAGTGCGCGAGGCCATATCGAGCTGAGCGTATGCGCGCCGCAACAGCTTCAAATACTCTGCAAAAATGTCCTGAAAAAAAACGAATGGGCGCATATAGCATTCTCGTGGGACACAAAAAAGGGAGAGGCCATTTTATATATAAATGGGAAAATGGTCGGCAAGAAAGTCGACTCTTCGCGCTCGCAGAAGCTCGACAAGCATTCGCTGAATATATGGCTTGGTAATTCGGGCGGAGACCGCTTTAAGGCAAAAGTCGGCAACGGTCTCTACGATGAAATTAAGATATTCGACAAGGCTCTTCCGCAAGAAGAAATTTTTGCGCTATCCACTTCGGGTTCGGACTCAGAGCTGGCGAAAATAAATCCGGATATCATTCCGTATGCGAACGGGTCGGCCGAGTTCATAATATCAGACAAGCATGCAAAGTATCAAGGCCCCAAGAAGCTGCTCGAGCTCGATTTGGGCGCCGACAAGATCTCCATTGTATCCATGGGGGCGTCAGGTAAAATATCTTTTGTCTACGGCGGAAGCTCTAAAAATTCGGCGATAGAGTCGGCCTGCATTCTTAATTTATCGCAGCCGCATAAAATCCTTATAAAGCAAAACGGGAAAGATATCGAATTTTACATAGACGATTCGCTACAAGGCTCTGTCAAGGACGCATCTTTTACAAAAATTATTGCGGCAAAGGCTGCGAAGGATTTTTCGGCATATCCGAATACGGGCTTCCCGTCAAAAGACGACTTAAACAAACTCTCCGACACTTCCACAAACGCGGCTGAAAATAATTTGTGGACTCTGTCAGACGCGGCGCGGCGTTCTGACGGCGCGAGGTCGGGCGTATGCTTGAACGGCTATTGGCGCGTTATACCGGCTAATGAGTACTCTTATGCTCCATCAGGCAAATGGTGGTACATGCGCGTGCCCGGAAGTTTTAGGTCTCCCCTGTACAACATCTATCCGCTTGCCGGCGACAAGCTCGGGAATGGCACACAATACTGGAATGGCAAGTCTCTTATCGAAAACAGGTCCGGCTGGTACCAGCGGGTCTTTGAGGTTCCCGCCGAATTGAAAGGAGAGCGCGTCTATCTTAATTTTGAAAACCTTAATGGCGATTACGGCAGGGTATATCTGAACGGGAAACTGATAGACTCGTTTAGGCAGGATTTCAAATGCTTCCCGGTAATCCCAAATTCAAGGAGAATAGACGTCACAGACTTGCTCTCAAAGGACGGAAAAAATATTGTCACTGTGTATATTGATAGGGCGTACGTTGCTCTGTGGCGCGGAGTCCCAAGTATCGGTGACCACGCGGAGATTGCAATCGGAGATGTCTGGCTTGAAAAGGCTCCGTCGCGTATGTTTATATCGTCGGCCATTGCATTGCCGTCGTTCAGAAATTCCAACGTTTCGCTCCTTGCGAGGATTCAGAATCCCGGCGCTCAAAAAGGCGAGGGAAGGGTGGAATTCTCTTTTGTGGATGGAAGCGGGAAGACAAAGACTTTTTCTAAAGAATTTGAAATTACCGGCGAACGCGAGCAGGTTGTGAGGTTTGTCGAAAAATGGAAGAATCCAGTCCTTTGGGACGCCGAAAATCCTAATCTCTACAAAATGAGCGCTGCGCTGTTTGCAGACTCGAAGATAGCCGACACTTTCCCGTCGAAGGATTTTGGATTCCGCGAGGCATGGGTTGAGGGCGGCGAATTTAGGCTGAATGGCAATAAAATGCGCATGCGCATGTGGACGTCTCCGGCACTTGAAAGGCTCCGCCAATATTTTGGGCATCCCAACTCCATGGGGCAGTACGTCGCCCACATCAAGGGAATGAATTACGATACCGTCCGTTTTGATCCGTACAGAAAGACTTCGCAAGTCGCATGGCCAGAATACTTGCGCGAATGCGACCGCGCGGGCTTGTACAACCTCTTTCAAATGCCTCCATATGAAGACGAGGAAATCGGCGAATATTCAAGGCAGGTCGAGAGATTCTTGGAGCATTATGGCAACCACCCTTCAATATTGATGTGGTATACGGATTTCAATACTTGTTCCTATCCTTGGAACCAGGATCCCGCAAAGCTGACGGACTATTCATACGATCCGCCGTCGAAGCGCGAGCCGCGCCGCCGCGCGCGGGTTGCCGAAGACACCATGCGCGCAATCGACCCGTCGCGCGAGCTTTTCCAGCATGCTGGCGGGGCTTCCGGCAAGATTTTCACGTCTATGAACTACCAGTCTTTCGGAACTCCGCTTCAAGAGCAGGAGGATTGGCCGCAGCAGTGGTCCAAGAAGCATGAGTGCCCGTTGATGGTAGTGGAGTCCGCCTTCCCGTATCCGGGGCAGTGGCGACATTTTGACGACGACTCAGTCGGAAGCCTGGGGGCGGAGCATGCCGCAAGGTATTTTGGTGATTCCGTATACGCTGCCGAGACTAATCCAATTCCGCACACGCAAGAGTGGCAGTATTCTCCGTACGCAAATCCCAACGAGAATATCCGCCGCCTATCCGCGCTGATGTATACGCGCGTTGTGAAGGCGTGGAGGGGATACGACATGTCGGCGCTAGGCGACTTCCCCGGCGGGCGCGACATGTGCCATACGGCTGTCACGTACGACAACCACAATGTTGTTTTCGACACCCTTGTCGACGCCAATGTAAAGGCGCCCGGCCTGCGCCCGGACAATCCGTTGGGTTGGAGCGAAACCCAGCGCCATTTGCTTACGGACTACACAAAGAGGGCGAATCTAAACGACGTTGTTGCCGACTGTTTTGCTCCCGTTCTCGTTTTCATAGGCGGAGATCCCAAGAATTTTACATCGAAAGACCATGCTTTTTATGCGGGTGAAAAATTTGCAAAAAGCGCGGTGACTGTAAACGATAGGACAACTCCCCAGACGCTCTTGTTCAAATGGCGCCTCACTGTTGAAGGCGGCTTTGAGCCCGCCGCATCCGGGGAGTTTAAAAAGACGGTTGAAGCGGGGGGACTTGAAAAATTCCCGATAGAAATCACGGCTCCTAATGTATTTAAGCGCACCAATGCGAAGCTCGAGCTCGCAGTGCTAAACAGCGACGGATCCCTCTTGAAGGAGGATTCCTTCAAACTGCAATTTTTCCCGAAAAGAGTGCAGCCCAATTTTAAGGACGCGTCTGTCGCATTGTACGATCCGAAGGGAAATACGGCGGAGCTGCTTGAAAAGGCGGGGCTTGCCTATAAAAAAATAAAGAAATTCGAGGAGCTTGGCGACGCAAGATTGCTTATAATCGGGCAAAATGCGATAGGCAAAAAGCCTTCAGAGTTGCTCGCAAAAGTCGAGGAGTCCAAACTTATAGACAAGGGGTTGAAGGTGCTGGTGTTCGAGCAAAAAGCCACGGCAAATGTCGCAAATTTTGTATTTGAATCTCCGAGCTACCGCAACGCTTTTATACGCTCGCCGAAAAGTCCGTATCTTGCGGGGCTTTGTGACGAGGATTTCTCGGATTGGCGCGGAGATTCTGACACCGTAGAGGCGTTTGTCGTTTCCGAGGAAAATTCTCCGCACTACCCACGTTCCAAGTGGAAGTGCGGCAATGGCGGCATAGTGAGCGGGAACGTCATTCGCAAGCCGTCTTACGGCAATTTTACGGCGATTGTCGACTGCGGGTTTAACCTCATGCATTCATCGCTGCTCGAAATGCGCCGCGGGCACGGAATAGTTTTATTCTGCCAGCTTGACGTTACTTCAAGATACGGGAAAGATCCGGCCGCCACAATGCTGACAGACAATATTCTAAAGGAAATGACAAACCGCTATCTGCCGGTAGGCCCGCAGCGCGTCGCGTATGCCGGAGGAGACGAAGGCGCAAAAATTCTCGATAGAATGGGAATGCAGTACCAGCGGCTGACGCCGAAAAACAGATGGGAAATTGGATCGGCGCAAGTTGTGATTCTTGGAGCGGGCGCCGAAAAGGCGCTTCTCGAATCCGTCGGCAAAATTGCCGGCAGGACAAACTCGATTGCGGTTGTCGCTTTGCCAGGGGCGGATTTAAGCGTATTTGGCGGAGGCTTGAAGATAGGCAAAAAAAATATCTTCCGCGCGCTCGCCCCCAAGAACGACCCGCTATTCGACGGCATTGCAGACGCGGATTTATATTTTAGAAACGCCCGCGAACTTCCCGTTATTGAAAACGCGCCAGAATGGATGCGCTCGACTAAGCCGGCTCTCTTTGGCGCAATAGACAGAACAACGGGAATGAACGCGATTTTTGCAGTTGCGCCGGACGACGTAAAGGGCGCGTGGAATTCGGAGAAAATAGCGAGGGTTTGGAACAATATATTTAACAATATGAATATAGGCCTTGGCAAAAACCTAAAAATATTTTCGTCCGAAAAATACCGCCACAATAAACTCGGCAAGAAGGACTCCGCAAATGAATGGTCTCCGTACATAGACGACTTGGATTTCTATGACGGCGACGCGTTCCATAATTGGTAAGCAACCCAAGCAATATAGCGCGCGGAATATTTGATACTCCGCGCTTTTTTTATGTCTTTAGCGGCGTTAACGTTGCACTGCGCATAAAGCAATTTTTTGCGATTCACCAAAGAAAAATATTGGTGGCATCTATTAAGAGCAGTTCGCAAAATTCTAATTCCTCCGCAAAGTATTTGGAGTTTTCTTTAAAATGCGCGAAGGTATTTTGTTTGGGAAGTTAGTACCCTTCCTGAAGCGAAGAATATTTTTTGAGCGTATTTTGGAGCGAGAAATAGAGCATTGGTATTCGCAAAAAAATATCTTATGAAACGATATTTTTTGTCAAACGCGCGCAGCGGCCGCAAGAGTGCAGGGCACTAAAAAGAATGGCAATTTTATGTGTAGAAAGGAATTTTTATAGTATGAGCGCCAAAAATTCCGCATTGGATTTTGTCTGCCCCATGCGGTCGATTAGGGTCTCGGCGGCGTCCTCAACTTTTGAACCTGCCATTGCGCGGCGGAGGAACGACGACGCTTCAAGCTCTTTTGCAGACAGCAGCAGTTCTTCTCGCCGGGTTCCCGATGCGGAGAGGTTTATGGCGGGCCATATTCTCAGTTCCGCCACTTTTCTGTCGAGCACCATTTCCATGTTGCCGGTGCCCTTAAATTCTTGAAAAATCAGATCGTCCATTCTCGAGCCCGTTTCGACGAGGGCGGTGGCGATAATTGTTAGGCTGCCGGCCTCCTCGGTATTTCTCGCCGACGAGAAAATTTGCCGCGGGCGTTCAAGGGCGCGTATGTCAAGGCCGCCAGTCATTGTCCTGCCGCCGTTTGCCTTTGCAGAGTTGTGCGCGCGGGAGAGGCGGGTTATGGAGTCCATCAAAAGCACGACATCTTTGCCGACCTCCACGAGATGTTTTGCGCGCTCGAGGGCGAGATCCGCAATCCTTATGTGCGTGTCTATGTTTTCGTCGTTCGATGAGGCAAAAATCTCCGCTTGTGGCAGATCCATTTTAAAGTCGGTGACTTCCTCCGGGCGTTCGTCCACGAGCAAAATCATGAGATGGCATTCGGGGTGGTTTGCGGAAATGCCGTATGCTATGTCTTTAAGAAGAGTAGTTTTGCCGGTGCGAGGCGGGGCGACAATCAGCCCGCGCGTTCCTTTGCCTATTGGGCAGAAAATATCCATAATGCGCGCGCTCATGCGCTCCTCTTTTGTTTCGAGTTTAAGCTTTTCTTCCGGGGCGATAGTAGTCAGATTTCTAAATTGCTGAACCTTTCTTCGCTCGGCGCATGGCAGTCCGTCTATTGTTTCAATAAAGCGCACTTTGGGGTTTGGGTGGCCGTCTGCCTGGTGGGCTTTTGCGACAATAAATTGGCCTTTTTTTACGTTGAAGCGCTGGACGAGCTCCTTGGGAACGTAAGGGTCGGTGTTGCGCATTTTGCCGGAGCGTTTGGGGTCGAGCAATACGCCGTTGTTGTTTGTTGTCGGTGCGAAAATTCCCGACACTTCCATAATTTCAAGATTTTTATTTTCCATATATGCGCTCAGGACGCTGTTAATTGGGTTTTGGATTGCAAATGGGCGCGGTAAAATTCACACAGCTTAAAATTTTTTAAAAGCCCGCTCGGGGCGGTTGCCGCAGATTCAAGAGATTTTACCGGCATCCGCCACAATGTTCATTCAGACATAAAGAACTTCGGCGGATTTTGTTTCTTTATCAGACCAGAGATTGCAAGTTAAGGCAATCTTTTTTTAAAAAAAAGAATTTTAGAAAAATTTTTGACTGGCTAAAATTTTTATCGGCGGCGTAGTGGCAAACAAAAGTGGAAAATGCGCAAAATTTATTAGCGCAGTGCGTGGTATACTTTGCAGCAGCGAATTTAATTTACTGCAAGTGGCGCTTACAAATAGCCAAGTGCAAAGATTGAATTGGATTTCCCCGGGAATTCGTAGGCAAGCAGCAAATTTCGCGCTGCGGAGAAATACCGCTATGTTGTTGTAAACCCTGCGTCAGCAACTTAAAATTGGACAAAAAAAATGGGTGCAACAAAAGTTCAGCGGCACGCTACTGAGAGAGCGATTGAAGAGAAAGCTTTTTTATTTTTGCCAAGCGCGCGAAATCGACTACTTTCATCACATTTTGCAATGACGATTCCTTGTCGCCCAAGACAATTAGTTCCGGTGTAGTAGATTTTGAGAGTTCTTTAATTTTAGCTTCGAGCGCAGACTCAGATATTTCCTCGGAATTCCAAAAAAATTTTCCGTCTTTTGTCACGGAAACTGTTTCCGGCTTGTTTTTTGAGACGCTTTCCGAAGATTTCATAGAGGGTGGGGTAATGTCGACCGCATATATCTCCTTAAACTGCATCGTAAGCAGAAAGAAGAAAATGAGGCTCGTTAGCACGTCGACGAGCGGCACGATGTTTATTTCTGCGCGCCGGCGCCTTTTCCTGTGCAATATGTTCATTTGCCAGATTCCCTGCGGATATCGATCAGTCTCTCAACGCAAATATTTATTTGGGCGCAGAGCTTGTCGATTTTTCTATTTAAATAAGAGTTTCCAACGATGGCGGGAATGGCGATGCATAGCCCGAGAATTGTAGTGGAGAGCGCGAGCGCAACCCCGCGCGAAATGGCTTCCGGCGTGGGCGAAGCCTCGCCCGAAGCAAATACCGTGACAAGCCCCGCGACAGTCCCGAGCAGGCCGAGAAGGGGCGCTGCGGATATTACTATATCCAGGGCGAACATGCCTCTTTCGAGGCGCGTCATTTCAAGTTGGGCAAAGGCTTTCAGCGCCTCGGGATCGGGGTTCGAATTTCTGTTGAAAAACAGTATTCTGCCGACAGTCGTGGAGAGGTCGCCTTCGTGGTCTGATATTTTCCCCGATAGAAGCGCCGAGGCAATTTGCCTGGGTACGATTTTAGATTCCCGCAAAGCAACGAGCCGTTCAAAGATTATATAAATACCGACGAACGAACAAAGCAGAAGCGGATAGATAAAAATCCCGGCGCCTTCGAGGATAAATTTCATGTTTTATTTGTAGTATGGGAGATTTGCCGCAGTTTTTGCGATTTCATCTTCGGCATCGATAAGACCCGCGATTGGATCCCATGTTCCCGATATCAAAGCCGCGCGCGCGTTTTCAGGCATTGAGCATTTGCAGGAGAAATCTCCGCAAGAAAGAGTCATGTTTTCGAGATTAATCTCGACGGGAAGCTCTGGGTCGGCCTCGATAAGTTCGCCAATTTTTGCGATGTCTTCGGCGGATGCGCAAACGCACGGAATGCCAAGCGTGGTCGAATTTCCGAAAAATATTTCCGCGAAGCTCTGTGCGATTATGCCTCTGAATCCGTAGTGCCACAGCGATTGCGGCGCATGCTCGCGCGACGATCCGCAGCCGAAATTTGCCCCGGAAAGCAGAATTTTCGCGTTTTGCTTGCGCGGGTCGGTCAATGGGTGTTTTTTGTCGGTGCCGTCGGCGTTTTTGCGTTCGTCGTAGAAGGCGTATTTTCCGAGCCCCTCAAAGGTCACGCAGACCATGAAGCGCGCGGGTATTATTCTGTCGGTATCGATGTCGTTGCCCGGAACGAACACCGCCTTACCTTTTACGTTGTTGATTTTTTCGAGTGCCATTATTTTGATTAGAAGGATTTTTTTTCGCACTACAATCTAAAAAAACAGTCTAAAAACAAAAATGGCCGTTAAAAAAAATAAATTGTGGAAATTTTCTTAATATTGGGCATATATTTAGCCGATAAATTTAAATACAAGTAAAAAAATATGAAAAAAATAATAGCAATAACGGTATTGGGAGCGGCGCTATGCGGCTGCCAGTCGGCGCCGGAAGCGTCTCCCGAACAACTAGCAATTCAGGCCGTATATTCGGTTGACTCCCGGGTGGCGTCAAATTCAAAGTCTCCGGCGGAAGTGGTGGACAAGCTTCAATCTATTCGACTGAACGGCTGCCCTGCTGACTTTGTCGACGCATACCGCGACTATATCAAAGGTTGGGAGGCGCTCGTGGATGTGGCCAAGAAGATGTACGCGCAGAATATGCAAAAGGCATCTTCCGATATTGCTACGTTCGTATCTGATTACCAGTCGAATCCTGTCGAGGCTACGGTAAACTTGAAAAAGCAGTGGCCGGCATTTGCCTCCGACATCGACTCTGCGACGACAAAACTCTCGAAGAGCTTCACCGCATTGACAGCTCTTGGGGCAAAGTACAACGCAGTCTATAAAAAAGATTCCTCTATCTTTTAATAAGTGTAAATAATTGGCAAAATCTCCGCACCGTCTTGGTCGGAGATTTTTTTCTTTGAATTTTTAACAATCGGTGGCAGAAATTTGTCTTTACTGACAATATGGACGACGAAAGAAAATCGCTATACAGTTGGAAAAATATCTCGGTGCTCGTCCCAAAAAATCCGAGGGCTTTGCTTTCGATTTTCAAATCGTTAAAGCACCGATATTTTGCATTATATTTTGGAGGAATGCTCTTTTCGCTCATAGGGGCGTGGATTCAGCAAGTGGCGATGGGGTGGCTCGTGTACAATGTGACAAATTCGGTGTTTATTTTGTCGCTTTCGGTATTTTTGTCACAAATACCGGCGCTAATTTTTACTCCTTTTGCGGGGGTGGTTGCGGACAGATTCAACAGGCGCAATATACTGATAGTCACCCAGCTTTGCATGATGTCGCTAAGCTTCATTCTCGCTGCGATGACGCTTGCGGGGTTTATAAATATAGGCGTCATACTTTTGATTTGCTTCGTTTCTGGAGTAGTTTTCAGCTTTGACGCACCTGCAAGGCAGTCTCTGTATTCAAAGCTCGTCCCGCCGGAAGACCTAGGGAACGCAATAGCCCTAAATTCGACTGCCATAAACGGGACGAGGTTCATTGGCCCTGCGATAGGGGGCTCTCTCATTGCGTCTGTCGGTGAAGGATATTGTTTCCTTATAAACGGGTTCTGCTATTTTGCGATACTGTTTTCGCTCTACATGATAAAGCTTTCGTCAGGGCGTTCGCATTCAGCTTCCGGGGCGCTTCACGAGATTGTGGAAGGGTTTGCGTATATCCGCGACATGCGGCCGATAAGGCTCGTTATAATAATATTGATGACGTTTAGCTTTTTTGGCTTGCCGTTTGCGATGCTTATGCCGGCATTCGCCAAAGGCGATCTTGGTGGCGGAAGCCAAACACTTGGGAATCTAATGAGTTTCGTAGGCTGCGGGGCGCTCGCGGCGGCGCTTTATTTGGCGGCGCGCAAAAGCGTTCTCGGGCTTGGGCGGGTTATAGTTGTGGCAGGCGTTTTATTCGGAGTGTCACTTGTGGCGATTTCATTCGTAAAAAATCCGGTTGCGGCATATTTTGTCTGCATACCGATAGGTTTTGGAATGGTCGCGGTTGCGGCGTCTTGCAATACGATGCTTCAGTCTCTCGTGGAGGATTCCAAGAGAGGGAGGGTGATGAGCGTATTTACGATGGCATTTTTCGGGGTGCCGCCGATTGGAAGCATATTGCAGGGGTGGATTTCATCGTATGTAGGGCTGCCGGTAGTGACGGCTTGTTGCGGGGTTGTATGCGTTGTTTCTTTTGCGGTATTTGAATCGCGGCGCAAGAAAATAAGCATGCAGGCGCGGCAAATATACGCGCAAAAGGGCTTGATAATGCCTGAGATGGCGCGCGCCTTGCAGTCTTCAGCGAGAAAGCCGCGTTAGAGCCATTTTTATTGCCGCGTTAAATTTTTGTTGCGGGGTGGCGTTGCTAATTTTTTTAAATATATAAACTGCCTTTTTTTTCGCGCGGCGGTACTAATTTTTTATTGTTTTTAGTCTGCAACTTTTACCGCAAATTTGGGATTCTCTGCTTGTGGCTTAAATTCCTTGAATTCTGTTTATGTTTGCCTTGACTAAAACGACTTCCGAATGCTATATTTTAAAAAATTTAAGCGGAGGCATATTCGCCCGCCGCGATTCGAGGGGAGAAACATGAATTTTATCGTAAACTTTGTAGTGTCCGCGACGAGAATGTGCATTGGCGCGGCGCTTTTGCTGTTGGCGGCCGGGATCCCAGCGTACTTTTGCGAGTGCGGGCGCGAGACAGTCGCAGCCGCGGGAATAGGGACACCGCAGCCGCTTGCGATATCGAAGATATATCTCGACGCCGCAAAATTGTCGACGGCGGCTTTGATCGCAAAGGAGTCCGGCGAGTACGATAAGATTTCAGGAGCCGTGGAGAAATTATACTCGACCAACCCTCAGTGGATTCCGGCTGGAGGAAATGAGCCGTTTTTTGAGGCGTTTTATTCGAGCCTTGCGGAGTCGCCAAGAGCGATGGCGCCGGTTCCGCTGTATTCAGTTCTCGCGACTGCCGACGGGCGCAAAAAAATGCTTGATTTTCTATCGCAGACGGACGGCGGGCTTGTTAAGAAATTTATATCTATGCGGGATTTGAATTCTGTGATGTTTCCGCCGGTATATTCATCGGCAGGCGCCCCGCTGGAAGCCGCCTTGCTAATAAATGCGCTATTGGCTCAGACGGGGGATTTCGACCGCAGGTTTTTGAGGGAAATAACGTTGCTTATGGACGGGCTCGACAAATCGCCCGAGCAAAAGGAGGCTTTTGAAAAATATTGCCTTGCGACATTGGCATTTGCCAAACGCTACGACTGGACAATTATACGAAGCATATTTTCCCATTTTTCTTCGGTGGACGAGGCGTACGATTTCGCCAAGGTTTACGAATCCGTTCCTGACAGAAAAAATAAAAATCTGCTTCTTGCCGGAATGTTTGTGAGCGGAGATCCTGCGATGTGCTCGCGCTACCTCGAAGGCGCGGACGCGCAAAAGTGGGAAAATTTCCGCTATGCTTTCGTAAAAGGCGAGGGCGCGTTGGACTTTCTGCTGAAGTCGGATTCCCCGATACATGAGGACTGGGCGTTTGGGCGGTTGATTTCCCCGATTTGTTCGCCGCTGAAAGCCGAATTTGCGCCTTACGCGGCAAAATTTCCCGGGGCGGCCGTCTTTGTGAAAGTTGCGCTGTCGATTGTGGGCGGATATTTTTTTATACGAGGTTTTTTCCGGTTATTCAAGCTGCGTCGGGATACGCCGAAGTGGTATTCGCCGCTTGCGCTTGCGCGCGGGTTGCTGGAGGCTCTGGTGGTTGCTCTGACCTTTTTTGTTTTTTTGGAGCCCGAGGCCTTCATGATAAAAATACAGGAAAATGGGCCTGCGCCCGAGTTAAGGTTTGCATTTGAAAAAGTAATCAACACTATTGAGGAGGAAACTATGAATTTTGAAACCGATACGGCAACATTGGCGGCGGTGGCGCTGTTTTTTGTATTGCAGCTGATGGTATACGTCTTCTGCTTGATACGGCTGTCCATAATAAAACGCGTGAAGGCGCCTGCCAAGCTCAAACTAAAACTGTTGGAAAACGAGGAAAACCTCTTTGACCTCGGCCTTTACATAGGGCTAGCGGGAACAGTGTTTTCGCTGATACTGCTTACGGTTGGTATTGTAACGGCGAGTCTCATGGCAGCGTATGCGTCGACGCTTTTCGGCATATTGTTTACGGCCCTGATTAAGATTGTGCATGTGCGCAGGTACAAACGCACGCTCTTGATAGCGACCGCTGCTGAAGAATAATTTTATGATACATAATACAGCAATCGTTCCAAATACGGTAAAGGTTGGCCACAATGTGGAAATAGGCCCATATGCGGTGGTTGAGGACGGAGTGGAAATAGGCGACGATTCAATAATCGAGGCCCATGCTCATTTAAAGCGAGGCGCGCGGATTGGCAAAAACTGCACGATATGCGCGTTTACTACAATATCCGGCGACCCCCAAGATTTGCATTTTGACAAATCTATTGAAACATTTGTAGAAATAGGAGACGGAACAACCGTACGTGAGGGTGTAACCGTCCATAGGGCGACAGTTCCCGGGGGGACTACCCGTGTGGGGAAGAACTGCTTGCTAATGGCAAATTCGCACATAGGGCACGATTGCGTAGTTGGCGACCGCTGTATTCTCGCGCCGTTTTGCGCGCTTGGAGGTTTTGTGAGGATGGGCTGTGACGCATTTGTAAGCGGCGGAGTGATGCTGCACCAGAAAATCCGCGTGGGTGACGGGGTTATGTTGAGCGGTGTGTCAGCGTTTTCCGAAGACGTGCCGCCTTACGTAAATGCGCACAAGCGCAATACGGTGGCGGGAATAAATTTGATTGGAATGAGAAGAAGAAAAGTGCCGGCAGAGGCTATAGCCGAAGTAAAAAGGCTCTATATGGCTATTTACGATGGAACTTCTGCGCATACAAATGCTTTAAGGCTTTTGGAGGAAAAGGCGTATTCGACTCCGGAGGGTGAAAATTTTTTGAGATTTTTTGCCGAGCCTGGAAGGCATTTTATACATCTGGACAGAGACAAACAAAGATAGCAAATATGTTAAAAAAGCTCGCTGTTACGATAGGAGACCCATCTGGGGTAGGGCCGGACGTAATAAAAAAGTGGGCGGAAACTGCGCCCGTTTCGCTTTTAAAAAAAGTCGAAGTTTTGGGGAACAAGAAATTTCTCGACACTCTGCCTTCCGAACTTGGCAAGAGGCCTGTCGGAGACGCATGTTTTGAGGCGCGGGCGGGGGAACCGTCGGCAGAGGGCTGCAAGATAGCTGAACTTGCCCTCGAGGCCGCCGCGCGCGGATGCGTAAGCGGCGAATATTTTGGCGTGACAACTGCGCCCATATCAAAGTTTGAAATGCGTAAAATCGGGTTTAACTATCCCGGGCACACGGAGTTTTTTGCCGAGCGCTGGGGGGGGATTCCCGTGATGTGCTTTGCTGGACGGGAGATACTTGTATCGCTTGTGACCTGGCACGACGCGCTTGCAGGCGTGCCCAAATTGCTTGATTTCGGCAGGATTTCGAGGGCGGTAGAATCTGCGGCGGAACTTGCTAAAAAATTGCGCGGGCTGGAAAACCCGAAAATTGCGGCATGCGGATTCAATCCGCATGCGGGCGAGGGAGGGCTTATGGGGCGCGAAGAAATCGACATTATCGACCCTATTCTCGACAAACTGCGCGCGCGCTATCCGAACCTTTCCAAAACGCTTCCGCCCGATACCGTGTTTTCGCGGGTGAGAAGGGGCGAGTTTGACGCCGCGGTTGCCATGTACCACGACCAGGCGCTTGGTCCGCTAAAAACGCTTGAGTTTGACAAGGCTGTAAACATTACAATGAATCTTCCGTTTGTAAGGACAAGCCCCGACCACGGGACAGGATACTCAATCGCTGGGCGCGGAATGGCGGATTGCGGAAGTTTTGCAAATGCGGTGGAATTGGCATTTAAATTGTCGTAGAAAAGGGTTTTTTTTGCTTTTTTAGCCAATGCCGCGTTTTGATAAAAGTATAGAGGTGGCGCATTTTTTTATGAATTTTGGGGTGGGGGAGAAATCCTCGCGGTTTCTGGAATAGCGGCTGCAAGCAAATGTATAATTTTGTGAAATTGCCGAGGCAAATTGCTTGACGGGAGCGGGAATTATTCCAATATATACAGTCTTTTACAAAAGAACCTTTGCGTTCGGCTGCGACGCTTGGCTAACGCGGTAAATTTATTTATTATGAATACAAAAATTGAAAACATCGGCGACACGAGAAAAAAGATAATAATAACCTTCTCTCCGGAACAGGTTGAGGAAGAAAACGCTAAGGTAATAGCGGATTTTGTGCGCAACGTCAAAATACCGGGTTTCAGACCCGGAAAAGCCCCCCAAAGCATGGTGGAAAAGCTATATTCCGCATCGATAAAGGAGCAGCTCGAACATTCGCTTACGGGCAAGGCAGTCGAAGAGCTAAACGCAATAAAGGACTTCGATATATATGCCATAGCGGATATGAAGCACGAGGAGAAAAACGGCGGATTCGAGTTTGAGTTTGTTGCGGACATATATCCGGAAGTGAAATTGCCCGAAACACTCGAAACGAAAGTAGAGCTTGATTCCACCGACGCCACCGACGCGGAAATAGAAAACGCTTTGGAATATTACCGCAACCAGCGCGCCAAGTACGACGAGGTAGACAGGGAAATACAAAAGGGCGATTTTGTAAGGTTGTCGTACAAAGGAAGCGTCGACGGCACCCCCATATCCGAAATCGAAAAGAATCTGCCGATATTTGGCGAGCAGAAATCGACGTGGGAAGAAGCCGGCAACGAAAGCGCTCCCGGAGTGCAGGGGGTAGTGCAGGGAATAATAGGAATGAAGAAGGGCGAAAAGAAAACGCTGTCTCACGAATTCCCGAAAGAATTTCCAAATGAGAATCTCGCCGGCAAAAAAGCCGATTACGAAGTCGAAATATTCGAGATTAGGGAAAAGAAACTGCCCGAGCTCGACGCCGATTTCTTTAAGGCTTTTGAAGTCGATTCCCTCGACGCCCTTAAAAATAAAATACGCGACAGCATCGTAAACGAAAAGAAGAGCAACAACGAAATACTAAAGAGGCAGTTTGCTGTCGAACAGCTAATGGGCAAGACGGATTTCCCGCTTCCCGAGACGGCGCTGGAAGACGAAAGGCAGTCGATACTTGAAGAAATGATGATGCGTTTCATGTCGTCCGGCGCTTCGCGCGAAGACCTCGAAAAGAACAAGGAAACGATTTATGAAAACGCCGGCAAAGAGGCAGAGGGCCGCGCAAAAATGCGCATATTCCTCAACCGCGTCGCCAAGGCTAACGATTTGAAGATAGACAACGAGGACATGAGCCGCATGTTGTGGCAGGAAGCAATGCGCTCGCACACGAAGCCGGAAGAGTTGATAAAGCAGCTTCGCAAGGATCCCGCCCGCGCAAACCGCTTGCGTTCCGACGCCTTGTTGCAAAAGGCTATAAACTTTATAGCTGAAAAGACTCAGGTCGAAATAAAGCCTGCCGAGGCTGCAAAGTAAGCTTTGTAAAAGTACTTTGAAATTCCGCGCGGCTCATCGCCTAAACGGCGGCGGGGCGCGCGGTTTTTTTGCGCCGCGAAAGTCCAAACGAGGTATTGGAACTTTTGCGATTGGGTGAAATTTTATATTGCGCGAGCATTGTGATAACTACGCAAAAAATTGGCGTCTCCGTTGGCGGGTTGGATTGTGGCGGCTTTGCCGCCTTTTGAAGCAGACGAAAGGCGCAAAAAACGGCAATATTTTTATTGAGTTTCGGGCGCGAATTTTATTGTTTTATAAAAAGTCAGCGAAGCCGATATTTTATAGAGCGAAAATATCGCGCGCAGCGGGGCATTGTACAGAAGCCTTTGGAGCGCGCGGTTTTTTATGGTAAACAGAATTATCGACCGCCGGAAGGATAGTCGACCGGCGATAAGGAAAATATACTATGGGAGAATATTACATACCGACAGTTTTTGAACGCGACGGCAGAAGCGAGAGGTCGTGGGACGTTTACTCGCGCCTGCTGAAAGACAGGATAGTTTTTATAGGGACACCGATTACCGACGGAGTTGCAAACGCTGTCATAGCGCAGCTTCTATTTTTACAGATGGAGGACGCCAAGAAAGATGTCCACATATATATAAACAGCCCCGGCGGTTCGCTTACGGCGGGCATGGCAATCTACGACACAATGAATTTTCTGCATTGCGATGTAGTGACATACTGCGTTGGGCAGGCGGCGAGCATGGCAACAATATTGCTTGCGGCAGGAACAAAGGGCAAGAGGTATTCGCTTCCGAACTCGAGGGTTATGATACACCAGCCCTATGGCGGAGCCACTGGGCAAGCGAGGGACGTTTCGATAGCGGCAAACGAAATTCTGAGGTGGAGAGCTAAAATAAACGAGATACTTTCAAAGACTACGGGAAAGCCCGTTGCCCAAATAGAGAAGGACTCGGACAGGGATTTCTATATGACTGCCGAAGAGGCCTTGAAATACGGGATAGTCGACAAGGTCATAGAGAGCAAGCGCGACGTTTAAGAAAATGGCCAAAGACACTCAAACATGCAGCTTTTGCGGGCGTCCCGCGCGTGAAGTCGGGACGCTCGTAGCCGGAATAAACGGTTCTTTTATATGCCCGATGTGCGTCGAAACACTCCACAATGCGTTTGAATTGCGCGATATGGAGGATAGGGCGAAGCGCATGGACGCTATGCTTGACTTCGATATAAAGACACCTTCTCAACTGAAGAAGGGGCTCGACGAATATGTAGTCGGGCAGGAAGAGGCAAAAAAGATATTGAGTGTTGCCGTGTACAACCATTACAAGCGCCTGAGGGCGGAGATGCTAAACGTTGGGGACGAAGAATATCCGGACGTAGAAATAGAAAAAAGCAATGTTCTTCTCATAGGACCCACGGGCAGCGGCAAGACGTATTTGGCGCGGACGCTCGCCAAAATGCTAAATGTTCCGTTTGCGATAGGAGACGCTACGACAGTCACCGAGGCTGGATATGTCGGTGAGGACGTTGAAAACCTTGTTTTAAACCTTGTGCGCGCTGCAGACTACAATATAGAGCGTGCCCAGTGCGGGATTGTCTACATAGACGAGATAGACAAAATATGCCGCAAAAACGAGAATGTTTCCATAACCCGCGACGTCGGCGGAGAGGGCGTGCAGCAAGCCCTCCTAAAAATTCTTGAAGGCACTGTTTGCAACATACCCCCGAAGGGCGGGCGCAAGCACCCCGACCAGCAATATTTGCGCGTGGATACCCGCAATATACTTTTCATATGCGGAGGGGCTTTTGTGGGGCTTGATAAAATAATAGCCCGCAGAACGGAGTCAAAAGTTTTGGGATTTAATTCGGATATTGCGGAAGACGCAAAGAGCGAGGCGCAGATACTGAAGAAAGTGCAGCCGGAGGATTTGGTGAAGTTTGGCTTTATACCGGAATTTATAGGGCGTTTGCCGGTAGTCTGCTCGCTCGCGGGGCTTACGGAGTCCGATTTGGTCCACATATTGACCAAGACAAAAAATTCTCTTGTAAAGCAATATTCAAAACTGCTTTCCTTAGATGGCGCCAAGTTAAGATTTACCGATGGGGCCGTAAAGGCGATAGCGCGCAAGGCGATGGATTTTGGCACGGGGGCGAGGGCGTTGCGCTCGATTATGGAAAGCGTGATGCTAAACATAATGTACGAGCTTCCCGACAAAAAGAAAAGCGGAGAAGTTGTGATAGACGAAAGCATGATATATTCGGCTTCGCGCGCAGAGTGAGCGAGCCGATGGCTGGCGTAAATTGTGGCGAAATTGGAAGGAAAAGCCAGGGAGCCGCCGTCTAATATTGTACGGTAGAGTCTATAAGAAACAGTAAGCGCGGAGGAAAACCGCGCTTTTTATTTGCGCTGCTTGGCGATGGCAGGGAGAAAGAGTGTTGCATTTTGACTGGAATAGCGGCTGAGGCTAAATTTGCGATGTAGAAATTGCAGATGCAATAATTCTTTTAGCTTAGGCACAGTTATAAATGTTTGTTGCAAGTTTGTGGCCGCTTGCCGGCAAAGTTTTTTGCCTTTTGGCGTTTGAATAAACTTGCCTCAAATTGTATTTTGTCAATATTGGGAAAATATGACGAAGCGCCCAGAAAAGACATTATACCGCCCAAACTTATATTTATTGGGTTTTATGGGCACCGGCAAATCGTCAGTGGGGCGAAAGGTAGCCGCGCGGCTAAAATTAAAGTTTTTAGATTCCGACGCGGAAATAGAAAAATCTGCCGGCATGCAGATAAACGATATTTTTGCAAAATACGGCGAGGAAAAATTCAGGCAGATGGAGCGCGATTTTATGGAAAGCGGGCATCCGGAAAGCGGATGCGTGATCTCTTGCGGGGGCGGGCTTTGCTGCCGCGAGGGAATGCCGGAGCTCGTGCGAGGAAAGGGAATTTGCGTGGTATTATTTTCAACGCCTGAGGATATTTACGATAGGGTCTCAAAAAGCGACACGCGGCCGCTCATGCGCGTTGAAAATCCGCTCTCTAGGATACGAGAGCTGTTGAAGGCGCGCACGCCATACTATATGAAAAGCGGCATTGCGATAGCGGCTGACAAAAATATAAAAGACACGGTCGAACATGTCGAGCGCATATACCGGACTCAGTCCCGCAGATTCCGCAGGGAAAACAAAACATTGCTTAGAAGTTAAAATAGCGGTTTGGGGCAACAGAAATTTTACCGTTTTTATTGAGCGCAAAAAAAAAGCGCGCAAAATCTAAGCTTGTTTTTTACGCAGCATCAATAAGGCGCGCTAAAAGAAAATGCGGACTGTATTTTATAGGAAATGCAAGGGCAAATAGAATCTCTTATTCTACTGTCACTGCCTTTGCAAGATTCCGCGGCTTGTCGACGTCGCAGCCCCTTTGTACGGCGATGTAATAGGCGAGGAGCTGTATCGGAATGGTCGCAATAATAGCTTTTACACAGTCGTGGGCGTCGGGAATGGAAATGATGTCGTCGGCGATGCCTTCAAAGGCTTCGGGGCGATTTGTTATCGCTATTATAGGCCCTTTGCGCGCCTTTATCTCCTGCGCATTTGAGACGACTTTCGGGAGTATTTCGTCGGAGGTCGCAAGAACAACCGTCGGGCATTCGGGAGACACGAGGGCGATAGGCCCGTGCTTCATCTCGGCGGCGGGGTAGCCTTCGGCGTGAATGTAAGAGATTTCCTTGAGTTTGAGGGCCCCTTCAAGAGCCACCGGAAATTCGCTCAGCCTGCCTACAAACAGAAAATCCGAAAAATGCGCGTATTTTTTTGCGATTTTCTCGATAGAAGGAGCGAGTTTTAAAACTTTTGCCGCGAGCGACGGAAGGGATTTTATAGCGTCAACAATCAGCCTTCCGCCGTAGAACGATAGGTCTCTCATTCTGCCAATGTAGAGCGCGATTAGCAAGCAGATTGCGATTTGCGACGTAAAGGCCTTTGTCGAGGCGACCCCCACTTCCTTCCCCGCATATTGGTATAGTCCGCCGTCCGACTCGCGCGAAATTGTCGATCCCACAGAATTTGTGATTGCGAGTGTTTTGAAGCCTTTTCGTTTGGATTCTCTCAGCGCTTGCAGGGTGTCGATAGTCTCGCCGCTTTGGCTGATTACAAACACGAGCGTGTTTTTATCGAGGGGCGCGTTGCGGTATCTAAATTCGCTTGCGTACTCGACTTCAACCGGGATTCTCGCGTATTTTTCAATAAGATATTCGGCTACGAGGCATGCGTGCCATGCAGTTCCGCATGCGCAAAATAGAATGCGGTCGATTTGCCTCATATCGGCGGGGGTCATATTGAGGCCATTGAGGACGGCTGTCGAGCCGTCGTCGGAAATTCGCCCGCGTATTGCGTTCTCAAGAACTGCGGGCTGTTCCATAATCTCCTTCTGCATGTAGTGTTTGCAGTTGCCAAGATCTGCGGACTCGAGGTTCCAGTCGATTTCGCTTACAGTATAATTTATGGGCTTGTTGCAGATAGTGACAATGTCGCAGCTGTCGGCTGTCACGAGCGCAATTTGGTTGTCTTCAAGATATATGACGTTTGAAGCCCTGCCTGCGAATCCGAGGACGTCGCTCGAAACGAGCCTTTCGTTTTTCCCGACACCTATTAGGAGCGGAGATCCCTTTCTTGCGGCAACTATCTCACCGTCGTTAAAGCGGCATAAAACCGCAATTCCGTATGTGCCCTCAACGTGCAGAAGGGCTTTGCGGACAGCCTCCATAAACCTGTTTTCGGTATTTTCGTCAGTTCTTTGCGAGTAGTGGTATGCAATTAGGTTTACGAGAACCTCGGAGTCTGTTTGGCTTGAAAAGGTGTAGCCTTTTGTCAAAAGGAAATTTTTGATGTTCTCGAAATTTTCGATTATGCCGTTATGGACGAGGGCGAAATTCCCGTCAGATGAAACATGCGGGTGTGCGTTTGCGTCTGTTACGCCGCCATGGGTGGCCCAGCGGGTGTGGGAAATTCCCGTATTTGCGGAAAAATTCATCTTGCGGACTTCTTCTGCGAGAGTGCCGACACGCCCCTTTTTTTTGCATACGCGCAAAATTCCGTTTTTGAGCAAAGCGATTCCTGCGGAATCGTATCCGCGGTATTCGAGTTTCAAGAGCCCTTCCAAAAGGATTGGAACGGCATTTTTACTTCCCACGTATCCAGTTATTCCGCACATAAAATTATATTATAATGGCTTTTTTTTGAAATATAAAGGTTTATCGGAATTTTTTATGCGTTTCTCAACAAAAAAAATTACTGTGAAAAGGCGCTGAAAAATTGCAAAAAACAAATTGCCAATGCAGCGCATTGGAAAAAATCGACCACAAGAAATTTTTTATATTTTAACGCGGCAAAAAAAATTGCAAAACATCGAATTATCTATGAACGGGTGTCAAAAAAACTTGAAATGCCGATAAAATAAAAGATACTTTTGATTTTGGAGGGGCGTGTTGATATTGCGGCCCGAAAATTTAAACGAAAAATTTATAAGATATGGGAATAAAGTTTTTTGCGGTTGTCATTGCGGCCTTTGCCTCGACATATACATTGTACGGACAGACGGCAGCAGTTGCCGATTTGCAGCAGGATATGGCGCTTTTGAAGCGCGAGGTCGGGCAGTTGAGGCTCGAAGTCGAACAGCTCAGACGCGAGAACGAAGAGCTTTTGCGCAAAATCAAACAGTCTTCGAGCGACGACAACGAGAATGTAAGGCAACAGTTGTCGTTCGCAAAGAGCGAGATTTCCGTCCAAAATGAAACTTTAAAGAGAGAAATAATATCGCTCGTAAAAAAAGATTTGGAATCGATGGCAGCGCAGACCAATGCCAATATGCAGAAACTCGCCGCAGCGATAGGCACAAGACCGCAGTCTGACCTTCCCACAACATTTTCAGACGACTATCCAAAGACGGGCGTCACTTACACCGTGCAGGCGGGAGACTCCATAAGCAAAATCGCAAGGAAGATGAATTCCAGGATAAAATGGATTCAAGACGCCAATAAAATCGCCGACCCGTCGCGCGGATTAAGAATAGGCGACGAAATATTCGTACCGCAAAAATAAAAAAATATGGCAATCCAACGCAAATCACTGGGAAGAGGGCTTGGCTCAATAATTTCTGCCGGAGCCAAAAAGGCAGCCGATTCCGGCGCGAAGAAGATAGGCGCCCAGCCGGTGCCGTTGCCGGCGCCGTTAAAAGTGCAAATCTCGGCACACGGACTGTTTAGCGAAATCCCGATAGACAAGGTTGCGCCGAGCCCGTACCAAGCGCGCAAGGAATTTTCTGAAGAGGAGATTCGCAACCTTGCCGACTCCATATCTTCGGAGGGGCTATTGCAACCGATTCTCGTCCGCCAGATTCCCGGAGGAACGTACGAGCTTCTTGCGGGCGAACGCCGCCTGCGCGCGTGCAGGTTGCTTGGAATGAAAAAGATTGTCGCGTGCGTGCAAAATGCGAGCGACTCGTCTGCGGCGGCAAAGGGGCTGATTGAAAACATACAGCGGGCCGACCTCAACCCAATGGAGGAGGCGAGGGGGATAGCGTATCTTATAGCGACCTTCCGTCTGACGCAAGACGCAGTTTCGCAAAGGCTCGGCAAGCCGCGCTCGAGCATTGCGAATTCCCTAAGGCTGCTAAGGCTGCCTGAAAGCGTGCAGGGATATATTTCAAGCGGAATGATATCCCCAGGACACGCCAAAGTAATACTTTCCGTAGAGGATAAAACCCAGCAAGAGATACTCGCCCGCCGAATTATAGAAAACGGCTTAAACGTGCGCGGCGCGGAAGACGCCGTAAGAAGGCTCAAAGATGGCGAGGCAAGGGCGGACTCATCGACTCCGGCGGCAAAAGTCGCGCAATCTGCGGTGGTGCGCGATATACAAAACAAAATCTCGACCCGCCTAAACGCGAGCGTTGAAGTCCGCCACGGCGCCAAAAAGGGGAAAATAATAATAGAATATCTCGGCAACGACGATTTGCAGAGGATTCTCGAAATTATTGGGGTAAAAATCTAATTTGACGATAAATCCGAAAATATTTCTCTTTGCGGCCGTCGGCACAATGTTTTTCGCCGATGCGCATGCGTTGTTGAACAACGACTTTACAAGGGCAAACTCGACTTTCTCCAAGCGCCGTTTTGAGGAGTCGAAAATGAGTTCAATGCAGGGGAAAAAAGCGCGCGAGTCCGGCAAGATGCTCGAGCGTAAATTATACGAGAATACCGGAGACGTATCATATCTGAGAGAAGAGAAGCCCCATTTTGAGGAAGGCTTGCCCGGCGCAGAAATGTCCAAGCAGAGGGCTTTTGACAATAAGAAGGACTTTGTGACACCCGAATACCACGGCAAAACAAAAAGCGATTTGTGGAGCGGGGCGGACGTCCCGCTTGCAATGGAAAATACCGACAGAAATCTATCAAAAAAATACCTCGGCAAAATCGACGTGAATAAGCGGGATAGCAAGTATCAGGAATACCTGCGCGACCAATACTCCGAGTTGATGGAAATGTCCATGCGCGAGATAAACAAGTTTTATTTTCGCGAGTCCCACTCGGCGGATCCGGGTATCCCGATAACGACCGCCGGCGGCGCATTGCGCAATAACGAGGAGTCTTTTTGGGACTTTTTATCCCCAAATAAGAAAATAGGCAGGGGAAGAGTTTTTGTGCGGAAACTAAAATTTGATTCATCGGGGAATATTGTGGATTCTGATGCCCCAGATTCACCGCCAACAATTTCCAAACCGGCGGCTTCTCCTTCAAGCCCGACAGCCGCGCCAAGAACGACGTCTTCGGCGCCTAATAAAAATGTTCCTCCCCAGCGTTATCGCGGCGAATTGAGATCTATGGAGAAAGTCGACGACAATATTGGCAGGCAATTCGACATTCTCAATGTCCCGGAAGAGATGCGTTCAGGGAGCCCAACGATACGCGTTGAAGTCAAAGATTCCGATTTTTAGCGTAATGTGGAGATTCCGTTTTTTTTATAGGCGGGCTGCTTGAATTTTTCTCGCTTAATATTTTTCATTAGGCTTTTCTGCCTGATGACTTATGGCGCGCCACAAGCGGATCGTTGCGCTTTCACACGTTTGAAATCTCAATTTTTACAGGCGGATTGCTTGCGTGCAATATACGAATTTGTAGCATGCTTCATTCATGCTATTATATCCCAAATTTTCTAATGGAGGATTCCGGGGCAAAGAGCGGAAAGTTCTGCGTCCGGGAGCGTCAATTTAAGGAGGCGTCCGATTTTGGCTTCTGTAGGCACGCGAATGCCGGGCGTTCTCTAATTAAAAGTTCGCGCCAAATATCTTCCGGAGGTATATCGAATATTAGCCCAATATCGGCGTTTGACACTATCCATTCGCCTTCCGATATTTCGGCTTTTAGCTGATTCGGTCCCCATCCGGAATATCCGGCAAAAGCCGCAACTTTTGCGTCGGGGTTATTTGAAATTTCTTCGATTGCATTTTTGGGGGAAGTCCCGAATGCGAAAGTGCCGCCGCATTCACATTTTCCCTCGCATGAGCATACGGCGAGGGTTATGGTGCCGCTTTCGACTGGACCGCCGTCCATAACTTCAACGTCTTCGAGCGGAGTGGATTCAAACTCCTCGGAAATGTCTCCGAGCTTTTTTCCGCGCGGCTTGTTGATTGCAATGCCAAATGCGCCGTCTTCGTTGTCTTCGAGAAGCAGTATTACAGCCTCCTCAAAAAAGTCTCCGGTGTGGGACGGAGACGATATTAAAAAACTCCATGAAATGTCGTTGTAAAAGTTTCTCATTTTAGAGCTTTTCTATTTCCACGTTTGAGTCTTTAAAAAATCTGAAACAGAGTTCGTCGTTGTTATAGTCGTGCAGGTATTTTATTTTTGCAATGCCAGAGGCGGCAAGAAGCTTTGCGCAATTAACGCATGGGAAGTGCGTAATGTATGCGGTGCAGCCGCTAAGAGAAACGCCCCTTCGCGCAGCGTCGGAAATTGCGTTTTGTTCGGCGTGCACAGTTGCCTGCTCGTGCCCGTCGCGTACGCACGAGGAGTGCGGGGCGCCTGGGAGGAATCCGTTGTATCCAGCGGCGACGATTCTGTTTTTATGCTGCCCACCGCTTACGATTACGCAGCCAACATGAAGGCGGTCGCATGCAGAGCGCGATGCCATAAGTATTGCGGCGCATATAAAATATTCGTCCCAGGTGGGTCTGCGCCCCCACGAGCGCACGGCATTTTCCACGGCTTTAATCAATTCAGAATTTTCCATAGGAAATTTTTTAGACAATTACGCAGGAAAACAGAACTGCAAAAAAGTGCATAAAGCTTCCCAACAAAACAAAAATATGCCAGACAGCATGCGAGAATTTTTTTGTCTTTCTCAAATAGAAGAACACACCGCCTGTATAGAAGAGCCCTCCCAAAACGAGGAAAACGAGCGCAGACGTTGGCAGTACCTCAAAAAGCTTTCCGGAGACAAAAACAATGAGCCAACCCATTGCGAGGTATAGCCCGACAGACCACCATTTTGTTCCGGAGCCCCGCGTAGATTTTTAGAAAAGTGCCCAATATAGCAAGTGTCCAGATTATGCCAAAGATTGTCCATGCTACTGCCGAGCGCATTGCCACGAGCAAAAACGGGGTATAGCTGCCAGCAATTAAATAGTAGATTGCTATATGGTCGAATTTTTTTAAGATTTTCTTTGCGACTTCACCTTTTGCCGCATGGTAAACTGTCGAGGCAGTGTACATCAAAATGAGAGAAGCCCCGAAAATTGAGCTGGAAACTATTCCCCACGCATTTCCGTACACTGACGCCAATGTCACGAGCACTGAAAGCATTGCAACGCTTGCGATAATCCCTATTCCATGGGTCGCGGCGTTCCACATTTCCTCCGCCGGAGAGTATGCTGCAGTTTGCGTTGTCATAGTTTTTATTACGTATTTTTTTTTAACTTAGGCAAACATTTTGTTTGCCATATTTTTTTCGGAAATTTCTCCATTATTTGGCGCAGCTTCTGGGAAGGCTTTTAGGAGTCTTTCAAACAATATGCTGTATCCGTCGTCGGATTCCTCGGCGATGTTTGCGAGTTTTTTAAAAATGTCCATTACTTCGCGCTCGCGCGAAAAGCGGCTTTGGGAATGTCCGCATTCGCTCTCGCCGTCTTTGGGGCATATTTTTACGGAATTTTTTGCAGATTTTTCGGCGCAGCTTTTTTCATTTGAAAAAATTACGCACTCATCTTCTCCGTTTATGAGAAAATTTTCGCTTACGTTGAATATTCGGGCGAGTTTGGATATTGTCTTGTAATTTCGTGGCAGGCGGCCGCGCCGCCAGGTACTTGCAGCGCTAATCGAGCAGCTTGTGGCTATGGCAATGTCTTTCAGTTTTACATTTCTTGCTCCCATCAGCAACCTCATGCGGGTAGCAAAATTTGTATCTTTATATGGCTTAGAATGTTTCATTTATAAAGTAGAATTTTTCTATTTTATATTGACAAATAATAATTATTATGTTCCATTATTTATATTAAATAATGAATTTTATTTATAATATATCGCAAAGGACATTGAATGAAAGGATAAAATATTAAAAAGATTATGAAAAACTCACACACAAAAAAAAGAAGTCGCCGCCGCGCGCGGAGGGAGGTCAGAAGAAAATGAAAAATAGCGACGAGTTATCCGAGGGGTTTGAACATTTTGCCTCTCTCTTTCCCAAAGGACAGGAATGGTTCAGCCCAAAGGAGACCGGATATATCATAGGTAGGTCGGATCAATTTGTACGAAACAGCTTTTACAGCGGTAAAATTTTCGGGCATCTGTCAAACGGTCTTGCAAAACCAGGGCATGAGAAAAAGACCTATATGAGAGTTCACCGCGATGCAATAGTTCTGTTTTTGCTTGAGTCGGCAAATTATACCCCCGAGTCATTTATGCAAATGCTGGAATCCGTAATATTAAACCGTTCGGACTACCAGTTGTTCAGGCTGGAAAAATTGATAAAAGACAGGCTATATTCGGGAGTTGGCAGGGCAAAGGCGCGCAGTAAAAATATTTGACACTCCAGACTTGAAGGCGCGCGCATTGACGCGCGCCAAAATGATAAAAAATTTTTTGTCTAATAAGCTGCAATCGTTTTATTTATTTGATGTGCGAATGAATTGTTGAGTCGGAGAATTTAAATAATGAGCATTGCGTCTCCATAAGAGTAAAAGTTGTACTTGTCGGCTATTGCTTCGCGGTAAAGCTCCTTTAAAATATCCACCCCGTCTAGAGAATTTGATTTTATGAAGGCAGCTACGAGGCACATTAGCGAGGAGCGCGGAAGGTGAAAATTAGTTATTAAGGCGTCCGCCGATATAATTTTTTGGGGCGGATAAACAAAAATGTCTGCGGATCCAACAAAGTCATTTGGGCACAATCCAGACGGTATCCCGTTTTTGCGGCAGAAGTCTTCCATGGCGCGCAACGATGTAGTTCCCACGGCGAGGCGCGGGCGGCTGCTATCAGCCATGGCAGAAAGGGTCTTTGCGGGTATCTCGTATATTTCCGAATGAATTTTAAAATCCTCGATTTTTTCAGTCTTCATGGGCTTGAAGGTGCCAAGCCCCACATGAAGTATTAAGGAATAAAATTTGTGGCCTTGCGATTGGAGCGTGGCGTCCAATTCGGGGGTAAAATGCAGGCCGGCGGTAGGCGTCGGGGTTGTTCTTCTGCCAGTTCCACGAATCACGGCACATATCGGCAACGGTACGCTTTGCGTGCCAGCCGAGAACCTGCTCTGCCTTCGCGGGGTCTGCGTAAACGGTCTCGTAGTATGTATTATCGAAATCTCTGTCGTAGCCGGGCGACTTTTGGTCGCGCTCAATGTACGGGGGAAGGGGGACTACTCCGATTTTTTCGCTCAAATCTACAACCCCGCCACGGCAGAAAGTGTCAAAGCGGACGGCTGCGTTGCCGTCTGAATCCTTCGATAATACCGTTGCCTCAAATATTCCCTCTATCCCGAAAGTTGCGCCGGGTTGCAGGCGCTTTCCAGGTTTAAGCATGCAGAGCCATTCGTCAGAGCCGTTTAGCGGGCTTAGCAAAAGGCACTCTACTTCTCCGCCGGTGGGTTTTTTTGCAAAAATTCTCGCCTTTAAAACTGCTGCTGTATTTCTGAAAAAATTGTAGGGTTTCCCGAGTATATTTGGCAGATCCGCAAATTTAGCATGGGAAATTTTTTCGGAATTTCTATCGTAAACGAGCAGTTTGCATGCGTCGCGGCGTTGGGAAGGATAGCGGGCTATCCTTTCTTCGGGTAGGTTGTAGTCCAAGTCGGAGGTATCCATTATTTACTGGGAATAAAACCTGCATTTTTGCCGAAAGCGCCTTTTTTGCGAGAAGATTTTTTTGCGATTAGCTATTTTTTAAATCCACGCTTGGTCAAATATTCTACTGATTCCGGAATTTTATCTATTTGAGAGCGGTCTTTTGCGGCGTCAAACATTACAACGCAAAGACCGTCAAACCCAGAGCGTTCAAGCTCCGAGATAAAAGATTCGAGCGGGAGAGTGCCGCGCCCGTAAGTTTCGCATTCGCGGGATTCTGATAAATCCTGAATATTGATGCCGACAAGCTTGCCTTCAAGTTTTTTTAGGCAGCTTACGATATCAAAGCCAGAGCGGCCCCAGTGCCCGCAATCCGGGAAAGCGCCAAGATTTTTTTTGCCGCGGAGGGCATCTATCATTTTTTCAGGGGTTGAATATGGAGGAGGATTGTTTTTCTTATTTGGGTGGTTGTAGAGCCCGGCAGCAATCCCGTATTTTTCAGAAAGTTTGTCGTATATTTCAAGCGCGCTTTTCGGTGCCTCAACTGTCATATATTTTACTCCGAAAAATTTTGCGAACTCAAAGAGTTTTTTAATTTCCGATTCCTCTGAAAGCGATATATGCCCGATAGAGATTATTTGTACGCCTGCGTTGTCAAAAATCTTTTTGGCTTCGTCGCGTGAGGCTTTGGGCATTTTATAATGAAAAATGACGTTTTTATTAGGGCCGTTCCCGCCAATTTTTATATTTTGAAACATCGAGGCTTTTTTGACGCCTATTTTTTTGAAGTCTGCCAACATTTCAGTTATCGAGGTTTTTTGCCATGGATATGAACTTACCGCAATATCCGCGCCGAGAGCTTGAATGGAAAGTAGAGCGAGAAAGAAAATATAAAAAACTTTCATATATGAAACTTCATTTATTTTATAAAAATTTTCAAGAAAAACCTGCCAAGCTTTACGTTATGTAAAAAACGCTCTTACCTGCGCATTAAAAATAAACTTCAAATATTTTGGCGAGTTTGAGGAATCTCCGGAAGATAAACTCGCGGCAATTGCTAAAAAACGCTAATATTTTGGTGAAGGCTATTATTTTATAAAACTTAAAGATTTTTTCCCGATAATAGGTTAACAAAAAGAAAAAACCTCCCAACGGTGTAAATAAATAATTTAAACTGAAAAATTCCTTGAAAAAAAAGCTTTGCAATGTTTCGGGAGATTTTAGAGAGTTTTATGATTTTATACCCAAGAAACGCACACAAATTAACCCCGAGGCAGTATCAAAAAGCTATGAAAATGAAAATTCTCATGATTTCCCCCGAATGCGCACCATTCTCCAAAGCCGGAGGGTTGGGTGATATGGTGTCTTCAATATCCAAGCAGTTCGCGGCTTCCGGGTGCGACGTTAAGGTTTTTACGCCGCTTTACTCTACTGTGAAACGGCCTGCCGACATAGAAAAGCAGATGGACAATCTTTCCGTCCACATGGGGCTCGGGCTTGAATACAAGGCGTCTGTTTGGACGGCGGCTTTGGGAGACGCCAAAATGCTCTTTTTGGAGTTCAACATGTACTTTGACAGGCCCGGCATATACAATTACAACGGTGTCGATTTTTCCGACAACGGCGGGAGGTTTGCCTTTATGTGCCGCGCAGCCCTCGATTGGTGCCTGCAAAACGACTGGATACCTGACGTCATACATTGCCACGACTGGACCACGGGGTTCGTCCCAGTGTTGCTGAACACTTCTCTATACAATTCTCCGCTCGGGGGTTCGGCGAGCGTTTTTACGATACACAATTTGCAACATCAGGGAGTGTTCGACAAAGGGGTACTTGAATACGCGGGCATACCTTCTTCGGAATTCAGGGCGGATTCATGCGAATCGTACGGATCGCTGAATTTGATGAAAGGGGGGCTTTACAACTGCACAAAAATCACGACAGTAAGCCCGACCTATGCAAATGAAATAAGAACCCCCGAGTACGGTTGCGGGCTTGACGGGGTGCTGCGTTTTAGGGGGGCGGATTTGATCGGGATAATAAATGGAGTTGACACCGACGCATGGAATCCGCAAACCGACGAATTTATAGCCGCCAACTATTCGCTGTCGGATATGAAGGGAAAATCCGCCTGCAAAAAAGCGCTCCAAAAGAGACTGGGCTTGGACGTTTCCGCCAAAAAACCCGTATTTGGGGTGGTGTCGAGGCTTTACTCGCAAAAGGGTCTGGATTTGCTCGCGAGGATTGCAGGGGAACTTGTGGGGCACATGGACATACAAATAGCAATCCTTGGCACTGGCGAGCATTGGCTTGAAAACGCATTTTCGGATTTGACGGCAAAATTCCCCGGAAAAATATCGGCGTACATAGGCTTTGACAACGAGTTGGCGCACCAGATAGAGGCAGGCTCCGACTTTTTCATAATGCCGAGCAGGTTTGAGCCGTGCGGGCTAAACCAGATGTATTCAATGATGTACGGAACGCTTCCGATAGTGCGGGCTACCGGAGGATTGGAAGACACTGTCGACCAGTATTCCGAATCGACCGGCAGCGGAGACGGCTTTAAGTTTTCGGATGCGACCTGCGAAGCTCTGTATAATACGATAGGCTGGGCGTGTTCCACTTGGTACGACCGTCCTGCCGATATCCAGAAATTGCGGCGCAACGGAATGAGCGAGGATTTTTCTTGGAATAAATCCGCCGAGAAATACGCGCTCGTTTACAAGTGGGCGGTAGGCGCGCGCTCTGCAAGATTTTAAGGCAAAATGGCAATAGAGCATACAGCGCGCAGGATATATAGGCAGAGCGAACTTCCGCTTTGGCTATCTAGGGCTGCATGCGATTGGCAGGGGCAATTCCGCCTGGAAGAGCTTGAATACGGGCGCAAACTTTATAAAAATTGCGTAATCCGCGATATTGAGCTGCACGAGTCCGAAGCGCTTGCGCGCGCGAAACTCGAAGACGGCACCGAGCCGTTTTGCGTTCTGGATTTTGAGGGCGAAAGATATGTGCGCCGCGAAGGCTGGGATCTGGACCAGGCGGCTTTGTGCGTCGCCGCGCTCTATGAGATAGACGAGCTTATAGGCGACTTGTCCGCCACACCGGACGTATTTTCAGAGCCTTCGCCCGGAGCGGAGTCCTCAAAAGAAAGTAATGAAAGCAATTCTGCCGCGGAGGAAGCGGAAGCCCAAAAGGAGGAGTCGCAAAATAAAGCCCCGGAGCGCAAGCCGATGGAGCTTGAGCTGTCTTTCCACTCCAAGCGCAAGGGTCTTGTATTTTCGACGAAATGGCTTGACGAAAAAGGGTTGAGGCGTTTCGCGTACGGCGACAGATGCGTAAAGATAGCGGATCTTCTGGAATGCGAGCGCGAGAAGCTGCTGTCGCTTGCGGGGCTTTCGCGCAAGGCAGGGTTTAAGTACGACGGCGAGAGCCATATTTTGCCGGAGCTTTCCAAGATACCGCCGTTTTTAAACAATGTTTTGCCAAAGTGGTCGGAACTGTTTAAAGTAGTTTGCGACAAGCGGGTGGAATTGCTAAAAGGGGGAGAGCGCAAGTTGACGCTAACCCCAGAGGTCGTGGAGGTCGGCGGCGACGGGGCGGACTTCGACATAAAATGGCTGCCGAGCGTAGGAGGGCGTTCGATAGACGCGTCCGAGCTCCCCAAATTGATGGGCGGGGCGGGCTCGCTAAGGATAATACCCGATTACGGAATTTTAAGGGTTTCGGGCGACGACACAGCTCTTGTACGGGACGTAGAGCGCTCGCGCGAATTCGGTTTTGAGCAGGGGAAGATACCGCGCTACATGCTGCTTTCGGCTTCGGATTTTGGCGGGCGTTTAAAGCTAACTCCCGAACTTGCGCAATGGAGAAAATCGCTTGAAAATCCCGTTGATATGAAGGCTAAGCTTCCAGATTTTCTGCGCAAGTACCAGTGCGCCGGGGTCGCGTGGGCGGTAAATCTTTTCGAGCATTCGTGCAATGCAATGATTGCCGACGAGATGGGGCTTGGGAAAACCATTCAAACTCTCGCGCTTGTCGACTACTATTTGTCGCGCGTCAAGTCTGGGGGAGAGGCAAAATTTCTAGTCGTGTGTCCGGCAAGCGTCATACCTGTTTGGATTGCTGAGGCGCAAAAATTTTTCCCGAAAATAAAAACCGGGATAGTTGGAGCAAAGACCGATTTTTCAAAGGCGGACTTGTGGATATGCAGCTATACGCAGCTGCGCCGCAACCGCTCTGAAATTGAAAAAATCCGCTTTGAACTCGCTGTGCTGGACGAGGCCCAATTTATAAAAAATCCGGATTCCAAGACTACTATGGCGTGCATGTACATTTCCGCGCGCCGCAAAATAGCCCTTACCGGGACTCCTATAGAAAATAAATTGATGGACATCTGGACGGCGTTTAGGTGGCTGATGCCGGGGTTGCTCGGCTCGCGCGCGAATTTTGAGCGGCTTGCGCACGGGGACGCTGCGATAGTGGAAACAGTGCGCAGACAGATTTCACCATTCGTGCTCAGGCGAATGAAATCCGAAGTTGCGTCCGAGCTTCCGGAAAAAGTGCGCGTGGAGCTCTATTGCCCGATGTCCGAGCAGCAAAAGTCTGAATACGCAAAACTGCTCGATCTTGCGCGCGGAGAATTAAAAGCGTCGGTTGGCGACGCGAAGGGCAGGCTTACGATACTGTCGCTGATAACCCGGCTGAGGCAGGCCGCTTGCGACGCGGCTTTGCTACCGTGGATTGGAGGGGCGGGGGCTCCGGAGTATGGAGGAAAGCTTTCCGTGCTGCTCGACAAGGTTGAAGAGCTGTGCAATGCGGGGAAAAAGGTTTTGGTGTTCAGCCAGTTTACAAAATTTCTAGATTTGGCTAAATTGGCGCTGAAAACGCGCATAAGCGAGGCCGACATATACATGCTAACCGGCTCCACCCGCGACCGCGCGCTTCCGGTGAACGCCTTTCAGACTGCGCGGCGCGGGTCGGTTATGCTTGTTAGCCTAAGGGCAGGCGGGACGGGCATAACTCTTTCCGAGGCCGACTACATATTTCTCGCCGACCCGTGGTGGAATCCCGCAGTCGAGGAGCAGGCGATAGACCGCGCGCATAGAATAGGGCGCCGCGGAGACGTGTTTGTATATAGAATGATAGCAAGGGACACTGTTGAGGATAGGGTTTTGCGCCTGCAATCCCGCAAGCGCAAGCTTTTCGACGATTTGATTGGCGGATTGCGCGACGTCTCCAACCGGGAAAAATTTATACAGACAATAGCGGAGATACTCGAATGAAGATAGTGTCGTGGAATGTTAACGGGCTAAGAGCGGTAATGTCCAAAAATTTTTACGAGTTTGTGGATGCTGCAAAGCCCGACATACTTTGCCTTCAAGAGACGAAATTGCCGGTGGAGCTTGCTGACTCCATGGAGATTCCGTTTAATTACAAAATATTTTCGTGTGCCGAAAAGAAAGGGTATTCTGGAACGGCGATATTTTCGAACGTGCGCCCGAATGCGATGTACGAAAAAACTTTCGACGGGCATCCGCGCGAGGGCAGGATATGCGTCGCGGAATTTGGAGATTTTACGCTAATAAACACATACGTCCCAAATTCGCAGGACGGGTTGCGGCGCCTTGAATACAGAACAAAATTCTGGGACGAGGATTTTAAAAAATACTTAAAATCGGTCGATAGCGCCGTAGTGTGCGGAGACTTGAATGTTGCGCGCACGCCGCTTGATGTATTTGACGTCAAGGGGGCGCGCGGCAGTGCGGGGTTTACGGACGAAGAGAGGGCCGGAATGGAGTCGCTTTTGTCGGAGTGCGGCTTGCGCGACGTCTGGAGGGAGCAAAACCCCGGAAAAATCGGCTATACTTGGTGGAGCTATTTTAGGCGCGCCCGCGAGCGCAACAGAGGGTGGAGGATTGACTATTTCCTTGTTTCGGAAAATTTGGTTGAAAGAGTAGAAGGCGCGGGGATATTGGACGATGTGCAAGGCTCGGACCATTGCCCGGTTTACCTGTCTATAAAATAATTTTTTTGCATGGATATTTGCGGGATTCGCCGTACAGAAAACATTTTGCAGTGCGTTTTAAATTAGGTGATTTTTTTTATTTTGTTGGCGGAGCAATTTTTGGACATGGGCGGATAAAAAATCTTAAAGAGTCTAAAAAAAAGTACAAAATTGTAGGATTTGAAGTTTTTTATAGAATAAGTTTGAAGAAAAAATAAATATATAAAGTTTAATCGGCATCTATGAAGAATGTACTCTCCACATGGGCAAAAAATATATCACCTTCACCTACGCTAGCAGTAGACGCGAAGGCCAAGAAATTGAAGTCCGAAGGCAAGGACGTATGCGGCTTTGGAGCCGGCGAGCCCGACTTTGACACACCGGAATTCATAAAAGAGGCCTGCATAAAGGCGATAGAAGCCGGCAAGACAAAATACTTGCCTTCCGCAGGATTGCCCGCTTTGCGCGAAGCGCTTGCAACGCACTATGCGAAGCGCAGGGGGATAAGCTACAACGCTTCAAATTTCATAGTTAGCCCGGGAGGCAAATTCAGCTGCTACCTAGCGATAATGTCTGTTGTTTCGCCTGGCGACGAAGTCATAATACCGGCGCCGTACTGGGTGAGCTATCCTGAAATGGTAAAGCTTGCCGGCGGTACCCCCGTGTATGTAAAAGCGACAGACGCTGCCGACTTCAAGGTGACAGTTCAGCAGCTCGAAAGCGTAATCACCCCAAAGACCAAACTTTTGATACTAACAAGCCCCTCAAATCCGACGGGAGCCGTATATTCCGCGCAGGAATTGAAGGAAATAATGGATTTTGCAATCGCGCGCGACATACTCGTAATGTCCGACGAAATATATTCGACTCTCGTGTACGACGGAGTAGAGGCAATAAGCCCTGCAAGCCTGTCGGAGGAGGCGAAGGAGCATACTATTGTCGTTTCCGGATTCAGCAAGGCATTTTCGATGACCGGTTGGAGGCTCGGTACATTGTGCGCTCCCGACGCGATAGCGAAAGCGGTTGCAAATTTGCAGAGCCAGACAAGCTCCAACGCGACATCGTTTGCTCAGTACGGCGCGCTTGCCGCAATGGAAAACGAAGCTCTTGCTGACGCCGCCGTAGCGGAGATGAAAAAGAGTTTTGACCGCCGCAGGCTGATGCTTTTAGAGGGCTTAAATGCGATAGACGGCGTATTTTGCCGCAGGGCGCAAGGGGCATTTTATCTGTTCCCGAACATTTCGTCGTTTGGAATGTCGTCGGTTGATTTTTGCGCAAAGCTATTGGAGGAAAAACTTGTCGCTGTCGTTCCCGGTTCGGCGTTTGGCTCCGACGAAAACGTGCGTTTTAGCTACGCCGTTTCGGACGAGACAATACAAAAAGGGATTGAACGAATGGCACAGTTCTGCTCGGAAATTAGATGAAATTTGACGAGGCGATGCTCATGTTGCGTGCGGGATTTAAAAGTTCCGCCGCAGCCGACGCCGCGGAATTCGCCGCGGAGTTTGCCAAAACCCTCCCGAAAGACGCCACAATAACTCTTTCGGGAGATCTGGGCACCGGCAAGACAAATTTTGTAAAGGGTATTGCAAAAGGATTGGGGGTTGCGGAAAAAGTAAAGAGCCCCTCATATAATGTTTATTCGATATATACCCTTCCGGACGGCAGAAAATTTTTGCATATGGACGCCTACAGGCTCTCATCTCCAATGGCTTTGGAAGAGCTTTGTCTTGATGAGGTCGCGCCGTCTCCGAGGGTTCTTTGCGTGGAGTGGCCCGAGGCTGTCGAGGCCGCGCTTCCGCCTGCCGACATAAGGCTGAAGCTGACTATTTGCCCCGACGGGCTTCATTGCGTATCGCTTTGCGATTAGCAAAAGGCGCGCATATCTTTGGGAATTTGTTTCGCAATACTTCGATGGTATTGGGGGATTGAAATAGGGCGCGCAATTTTATATTTTCTGCAGAGTGAAGTTGGGCGTAAGCGGAGGAAATTACATGGGTATAAATTTTCCGCGTGCGCGGCATTTGGCATGTTTAAAAATGTAATTCAAGAGAAACAAAAACAACACGAAGCCGCCAATAACAACGACAAATACAATTATCATCAACAAAATGTTCAATATGTTCATTAAGATTGCCGGTTCTTCTATCATCTTATTTTATTTCGACAATTAGGATATTGCATAGGATTTTGCAGCACAATAAAAATCGGAAAGAGATTGCAGGATGTTGAAATACAATCCGCGATAAAATCCTATAAATTGCATAAAAATGATTTCATAAAATATTTTAAAATTTTGCTGAAAAATGCGATAAATCCCTAACGCACAAAGCGCGAGTTGATGCAAATAAAGAAAAAGTTAAAATGTTGCAGTGGTGCGCGATTTTTTATTGTCCATAATATAGGCCTAAAACGAAAGTTTGATTTCTTAGGCAATGTAAGTATTTCAGCAAACCTGTGGTGGAGAGCCAATAGAAGCTCTTTCAAAAATTCCATTTTATCAAAATTTCCGAAGCAATAAAAAAAAGTCCCATTCCGAATGCAAAAGTCGCAGAAACGTAGATTGCGGCCTTGACAATTTTTTTTGATTTAATCATTTCAGCAATTTCCCAGGCGAGCGCCGAAAATGTTGAAAGCGTTGCGCAAAAACCGATATCTACAAGCGGATATGCGGATTCGGGGAGAATTCCGGAGCTTTGAAGCCCCACTGCCACTCCAGTCAAAAACGACGCGAGCATATTTGCAGTAAATGTTCCGGCGGGGAATTTTGTGCGTCCGTTTAGTTCCCTCGATAAAAATTCCCTAAAAAGTGCGCCGCCTGCTCCGCCAAGAGCCACCGACAATATATAAAACAATGGACTCATTCGCACTCTCTCCTAAGCTTTTTTATCTGTGCCCAAATTTTTATTTTGGCCGTTTTGCGCTTCTGCCATATACATTTTTTTGTATTCTTCTTTTAGCATATCGTCTTTAAGCGCATTTCCGCGGCTTGGGAAAAGTTTCGATACAGCGGCCTCAGCCAAATATACGGCCCACACGCAAAAAAAGAGATTTGCGGCTCCAAAAAGGGCAAATTTTAAGAAATCGCCGTCTTTTAAAAATCCCACAGATACTTTTGAAAAAGTAGCGAATATGCTAAGTCCGCCGCAAAAGCCTGTGGCTATAAAATTTTCAAATTCCGTGTTTTTTGGCGATCTAAAAGAAATAGCGGCGGAAAGTGTGAATGCGCCTATAATATTGCACATCAGCACAGAGAGAAAATTATCCGAAATAACCCAGTCTGTGACCGACCTTGCAAGCGCCCCAAATGCGCCGCCGCAAGCCACTGCAAGCGAGTGCACTTCGAGTCTTGCCTGCGCGAAATTTTTTCCGAAAAAAGACATAAGTATTATCCTTGACAACTCTTGCGCATAAAAGTTGACTAAAAACTTCGCGCAATTCCAATTTTGGCAAGAGCGCGCCGAACCTCTATGACACTATTCTTTCTCGGAATTATATTGCTCGCCGTAGGGTACATGACCTACGGACGTTTTATAGAAAAAATGATTGCGCCCGACGACAGGCAGACGCCCGCCGACGCAAAATACGACGGCGTGGACTACGTGTGTCTTCCGCATTGGAAGAATATGCTAATTCAGCTCTTAAACATAGCGGGAGTCGGTCCCGTAATAGGCGTAATACTCGGGATAAAGTTTGGGACTATCGTTTTTGTGGTAATTCCAATAGGCAATGTAATCGCCGGCGCTACACACGATTTTCTCTCGGGAATGATGTCCATGCGCCATGGGGGGGCAAACCTTCCGGCTCTTGTAAGAATGAATCTCGGAAATAAATTTTACGGAATATTTTCCGTATTCATGATGCTTTTGCTGCTTCTGGTGGTTGCGGTTTTTGTGAATATCCCGGCGCAGATAATAGACTCTATGATGCCGAAGATACCGATATTCTGGTTCGCAGTGATTGCGATATTTCTTTACTACATATGCTCCACGATTTTTCCGATAGATAAAATAATAGGCAAAATATACCCGCTTTTTGGCGCGCTGTTGCTCGTAGGAACTCTTGCGGTATGCTTTGCTGTAATTGCGTACGCCGCAAAAGATCCGTCTATTTTAACAGAAACTGCCGCATTTAAAGAGAGAATGTGGACGGCAGAGAATGGACATCCAGTGATACCGCTCTTGTTCGTTACGATTGCCTGCGGCATAATTTCCGGGTTCCATGCGACTCAATCGCCGATTATAGCGCGCACGATGAAATCCGAACGCCAGGGTAGGTCGGCTTTTTATGGAATGATGATAGTTGAAGGGGTGATTGCAATGATATGGGCTGCTGCGGGCCTTGCGATTTACAATCTCTTCCCGGAAAAAATGTCAGAAAACGCAACTTGGGTGCTTTCAGACATCGCAAAATATTTTCTGGGTGAATGGGTTGGCTCGCTCACGCTTTTGGGCGTCATAATCCTCGCCGTATCCTCCGGAGACACCGCAATGAGGAGCCTGCGAATGACCCTCGCGGAAATGCTGGATTTCCCCCAGAAAAAACTGTCAAAAAGAATAGTGCTGTGCGCGCCTCTTATAGTGATGGTTTCTCTATTATTGGCGTGGTCGAATGCTAGCGCCAGCACATTCGCGCAGCTCTGGAATTATTTTGCTTGGGGCAATCAAGTGCTTGCCGCCGCCACTCTCAGCGCATCCGCCGTTTGGCTTTATAAACAGGGTAAAAACGGGGGGGTTGCGCTCGTTCCGGCAATGTTTATGACATTTATTGTAATATCGTACATATTGTGGATTTCTCCCGAGCACGGTGGGCCGGTTGGCTTTGGCCTCGATTTAAACGTATCCTATGCGATAGCCGCAATACTGACATTGATATTGACATCGCTTGTCAGAAGGCGGGGTACATCGAACCGCATAAAATTGGACAGGGAAAAGTGATAATAAAAAGCGCGGCTTAAAGCCGCGCTTTTTGCTTTCTTGTAGCCGATATCGGGATATTGACTTGTGATTGTTATTGTTGGCTAAGAATTCTCGGGATCTGCCGATGAGAGCTTCCTGTACAAAGTGCGCCTGCTAATGCCAAGTATTTCCGCGGCCTTGCTTTTGTTGCCTCCGGCGGCTTCGAGAGCCTGCTTTATAAGGGCTTCTTCGCTTTCTTTTTTTGTAGGCATTGGAAGCTGCGGAAAATTGCCATGCGTGGAGGCGGGGCGCTGGGGAAGTTCGGCGTTTTTAAAACGTGCTTCGAGCCTGTCCGCTGTTATTTCACGGACGGGGCTCATCACGACTGTTTTCTCACAAAAATTGCGCAATTCCCTGATATTGCCCGGCCACGGATATTTTTTTAAGACAGATACGGCGTCGGCTGAAAACACGACAGGCTCCATTGAATTCTCGTCGGCAAAATATTTTGAGTAGGCGTCAAGAAGGCTTGGAATGTCGCTGGGGTGCTCGCGCAGCGGCGGAATGTTTATCTCGACGACATTGAGCCTATAATAGAGGTCGGCCCTGAATTCACCTTTTTCGGCGAGCGTTTTAAGATCTTTATTTGTCGCGCAGATTATCCGCACGTCAACTTTTATGCTTTGGTTGCCGCCAATGCGCTCGAGCGTCCTCGTTTCGAGGAAGCGGAGGAGTTTTACTTGTGTTGCGGCGTCAATTTCGCCAATTTCATCAAGAAAAATTGTGCCGCCGTCTGCTGCTTCAAACCTGCCTATCCGTCGGTTCACTGCGCCGGTAAAAGCGCCTTTTTCGTAGCCGAACAGCTCGCTTTCAAGGAGGTTCGATGGTATTGCGGCGCAGTGCACAGGTATAAACGGCTTTTCAGCGCGCGGCGAAGATGTGTGGATAAGGTTTGCGATTAGCTCCTTGCCTGTGCCCGTTTCACCAGTGAGGGTGACTGTCGCCTTTGAGTGGGCAACCTGCGTTGCGAGATCGACTACTTCCCGCATTTTGGGGCTGTTGGCGATTATGTCGCCAAGCTCGAAGTGCGCGCCCGCGACTACCGCCGATGGAATGTGCTTTTTTGCATGCTGTGCTTCAGCGCGGTTGTTTTCGAGAATCTTTTTTTCTTCCGCGCGCTTTTCTTCTCGTTTGTCGAGTGCGTCTTTTAAAATTCTTTCAAGTCTGTCGACATCTACCGGCTTTGAGAGGAAATCGGCCGCTCCGCGCTTCATAGCATCCACTGCCGTCTCGACATTTCCGTAGGCGGTTAGCATTATGCAGGCGGGCTTGTTGGGCAGGGAAGCAGCTTTGTCAATTACGCTTAGCCCTGATTTGCCCGACATTCTGAAGTCTGTGATTACGGCGTCAAATTCTTCGGCGTCGAGGAGCTTTATGGCTTCGTCCGCGTTGGCCGCCGCGAGGACATCGTAATTGTCGGCCAGCGCCGCCACAAGGCCGTCGCGCGTGTGTTTTTCGTCGTCTACTATAAGAACGCTTTGCATCTGAAAAAATCTCTTACTCTTCCGAAATAAATACTAATGAATTGTCCTCTACAAGGTCAAAAAGTTCCGCGACATCCGCGTTTGATAGAAGAACGCAGCCGTGGCTGTTCGGCGAGCCGAGCCTGTCTTCCTGGTTTGTGCCGTGGATATAGACAAAACGGTTGTAGGTGTCGACTTTCCCGCCGCTGTTTACGCCGTCTTGGAGGCCTCTTAGGCGCATTATGCGCGTTGTGATTAGGTTTTTTTTGCGTTCTTGCTCCGGCTGCTCGTCGACAAGCCCATGCGGGACTCTGCCTTTAAAAACAGTTCCGAGCCTCTCGCCAGCTCCTATTTTACCGTCGATTTTATGGAGGCCGGTCGGTGTGCCGAGCGAACCTTCAATGCAGCTGGGGGGATTGCGCGAGGTGGAAATTTGGTAGATTTTCTCCAAAATCCCGCCTTTATAGAGAAAAAGTTTTTGGAGAGGTATTGAAACGTAAATTAAATGTTGCGTGGGGCATACTTTTAATTCATTACAAACGTCTATAATTTTTTTCGATAAATCATCCATGAACAAGAAATACAGAATAGGCATAGTCGGCGCGACCGGAGCGGTCGGTCAAGAACTCATAGAACTTCTCTTTGCGAGAGACTTTCCGATGTCCTCACTAACACTTTTGGCATCGGCGAGGAGCGCGGGCAAGAAAATTTCTCACAATGGGCAAACATTTACGGTGGAAGAGGCAAAACCGGAGAGCTTTGAAAACCTCGACATCGCAATTTTCTCCGCCGGTGCAGGCGTTTCTAAGATTCTAGTCCCCGAGGCTGCAAAGCGCGGCTGCATAGCAATTGACAATAGTTCCGCGTTCCGCATGGATCCGGAAGTGCCTCTCGTTGTGCCGGAAGTTAACCCCGAAGCACTCGCTTCGCACAAAAACATTATTGCCAACCCGAATTGCACAACGGCGATTTCCCTAATGGCTCTTTGCCCCCTCCACAGGGAGTTCGGCTTAAAGCGGTTCTTTGCGGCTACCTACCAGGCAGTCTCCGGCACGGGGGTTGCTGCAATGCAGGAGCTTGAAAACCAGGTTCGCGCTTTTGCAAAGGGCGAAGAAATGCCGGTTTCCGTGTATCCCTATCAGATAGCCTTCAACGTTATCCCCCATGTGGACGTATTCCTCGAAAACGGCTACACGAAGGAAGAAATGAAGATGCTCAACGAGACTCGCAAGATAATGGGCATACCGAATGTTTTGTGTTCCACAACCTGCGTGCGCGTGCCTGTAATGAGGGCGCATAGCGTGGCGATAAACGCCGAATTTGAAAAGCCCGTATCCGTAGAAAGAGCGCGCGAAGTAATCGCAGCATTCCCCGGAGCGGAGCTTGACGACGACGTTTCGCAGAAGAAATACCCAATGCCTTTGATGTATCAGCGCAAGGTAAAGTGCGGCGTTGGCAGAATAAGGAAGGATTTGGCTTTTGAAAACGGTCTGTCTTTCTGGGTTGCGGGCGACCAGCTCTGGAAGGGCGCGGCGCTGAATGCCGTTCAAATTGCCGAGTGCCTTGTAAAATAAGGCATTTTTGCAGATAGAATCTGCGCGCTAATAAAAAAGCCAAAACATTGAGCGCAAAAATCGCAAAGATTCTGCAAGCGCGCCAAATAAAAAAGCTCCGAAAAGGAGCTTTTTTTGTTTTTGCTGTTTGCCAATTGTTTATTTTGTCGAAAGCAGCTCTTCAATTGCTTCTGCGACCTTTTCCCTATGGGCGCGGATAAACTTGGGATCGTAAGAAAACTCTTTCATTGAGCGCGTAATGGTTTCGGGGATCTCAAGCAGCTTGCCGTAACGCGCGCGGCTTTGGGCGTCGAGCTTGCCGGCATTTTTTTCGATAAGTTTTTTTAGAATGCTTAGGTATTCGTAGTCTTCTATGCCTTCGCGCAGCATTTCTAGCCTAATGGTCTCGACTATCTCGTCTCCGTCGTCAGCAAGCTCTCCTTTTGCCATGGATTGCGGCGGATAAAAAAGCCTGCCGTCGCCGTTGCCCCATGGACTTCTCGCGTTTTTTGGCAGACCGTATCCAGAGGCCCAGCTCATTGGATCGAAATACGGATTTTGAATGGTGTCGGAATAGGCAGTATTGCTGCTCATATAAGTGCTGTCCCATACTAAGATGCCGTTTACCTTGTATTTAAAGCTCTGCCATAACCAAACGCGCAAGTCTACTCCCGGGTGGTCGAGAAATATGCCTGCATAGGGTGCTTGAGGCTGCATGCAGATATACCACCATATCTCTTTGCCTTTTTCTATCTGCTTGATGCAGGCTTCGGGCGAGTGCTGGCATGTCACGGGGCACCATATATCCACAGAATTTTCGAGATATTCTGCGGGCTGCTCGGTGAGCATAGTTTTTATATGTGGCGCATATTTTTTTATTTTATCGAGTTCTTTTTTTACAAACGGATAGTCTTTTTCCGAGGGCTCGTCAAAAGTGTATGTGTAAAAGATGCCAGTCCACTCGTTTTTGCGTATGTGGCTGTCAATCTGTCCGAGGTAGTCGGCAAGTACAGCCTCGTAGCGCGGGTCTGATTCCTTTATACCCCTTATTTGTGCGGGTGATCTTGAATGGAAGGAGCCTCCGCCTATGCCTGCTACACTTAGGTTTATTGCGTTTACATGGTATTTGGAAATTAGCATGCGCGTTTTTTCGTCAAATTCTTTCCAGTCAAAAACGACTTTCGGGGTTTTTGAGTTGTCGCCATGCGGGTATTGAAGATCAAATTTTGGCGCAATTGAGTTGTACGGGGATATATGCGCTTTTAAGAGTTTTGTTTTTATCTGCCTATCCAGCATTCCGGCGGCGGATTTAGGATTTTTATAAAAAGGCAGAACCTCGCGCTCGAAAGCTCCAAAGGCTGAGCGTATAGTCGGGGTTTGAGGGAGGACAAATCCATAAATTTTTGCCGACACCGGGATTTCTTTAAAAAAATCCCCAAAAGAAACTTTGATAGTACCGACGTAATTCCCGGGGGGAGTATTTTCAGGTATGTTGAATCTAAGCCAAATCGGTTGAGTTTCCCCTTTTTCAATTTTTAATTCCCCTGTTTTTATCGGGAAGAGCGGATCCGGCCAGTCGTTTCTTTCGCCAAGATTGTCTGTCGGCTGTGATACAGTGACGTATCCTACGCAAAAGGTCTCTATATTTGAGGCGGAGATTGATGTGCCGCTTTCTGCATTTTTTAAGTCGGATACCTCTATTTTTAAATTTCCTGTTTTTCCCGCCCTGAAAACAATTTGTGCCGATTCGCATTCGTTCGCGGCGGCGGAAATACTTAAAATTTCCCCTGAATTTTTAGGAGGCGTGCATTCCCTTGAAATTTTCATTTCAGATGGTGTGGCCCATATGTTTAACAGTTTTGAATCGGAAAGGTTAAATCCGTAAATATCGCGCTTGACGAGGGCGGGGGTTGACTCTTTGGATTCGTAGCTTGCCGACCATTTTTCATTTTCTGCAGCAATTTTTACTTTTTTTAAATCTGAAAGTTTTAGTGGGAGCGGGATTTTTACAACGCCGCTTTCTTCTGGATTCGCGCGCAACCCGCGCAATTTTGACGGACTTCCTTCAAACGGATCTATATCTGCCAAAAATACTGTATTTGAGCTTGGGTTTACTAAAATCCTTATTTCCTTTGAGTCGCAGCCGGTGGAAGTTCTGTCTAATCTAATATTGTCGGAAAGATCTATATAAAATGCGCCGGCAAGCCTATTTTGCACATTTATGGCGGAGGAATCTATAGAAGCGCGGTAGTTGAGCCTGTTTATTTGAATTTGCCCGTTTTTTTCGCCGACAGTTTTAAACCTTAAAAAAATTTTTTCTGAAGGAAATAAATCGTTGGGGAGTTTTAGGGAATTAACGGACGATTTTATTTCTGCGACTTCCCGAAAAATTTTTCCGTCAGTAGAAGCCGAAATATGGAGGGGGAGCCCCGAAGGATTGTAGGATATAGAAACGTACAATTCAGCGGCAGAGTGTTTTTGCCCGCCGGATTCAAATGCAAGTGTTACAGATTCTCCTCTTGGAAGCACCCAGCGGTTGTCATTAAAATATGCACCGTGGGAGACTGAGACTTTGTCAAAAACGTCGTATCCGTTTTGCCATTGCGATTCGTATTTATATATCCCGTTTTTAATGTATTCCGAGGGGGACATATTCGGGAAGTCGGATTTTTGCAATATAGGAAGATATTCCGATATTTTCACGTCTTTAAATTCGAGCTCAGATGTTGTGCGCCAGCCTCCGAGGCGTAGGATTGACTGGCTTCGCGTTGGATTTTTAGTTGTAGAAAAAAGCATTCGGCATTCGGCAAATGGCCCGCCAGTATGGGAAAATGTTCTGTTTATAAATTGCGTACCTGAGATAATCGCACCTCCCGTTGAATTTCCGGAAACCGAGAATGAGAGTGCATAAGACGACATCGGTTTTAGGTTTGCTTTTGTTGAAAAACCAGCAGAAGAATCTCCAGTACTTCCCTGTATTTTTAAGACGCCTTCACTTGAAATAGATGTTTGGATATTTTTCCCGAAAGGTTTCCATGGATATTGAGCAAATGCGTGTATGGATAGTAGCGATAAAACAGATAAAATTATGATGGAGAGTTTGTATTTCATAGATTTATAAATTCTTATGAATTGTATATTTTCTATAAAAGATCTTATGAATAAAAATATATCTAATCAAGGAAAAGAATAGGGGGTTATGAAAAATTTTTTCGACTAAAATGTTTGCGTTGGAGTATGGATGTTGCGATACTGATTTACATGCGTGTGTATAGTATATTTATAACTTTTGTTTTTGCCGCAGCTTCGCTATTTGCGGGCGGCGGAAATCTTGAAAAAATGTTTGCCGAGCGTGCGAAAACTTGCGCGACAGTGAAGTATATAATAGAGCTTGAAGAGAACCGCAATGAGATGACGGTATTTGGCACAGTTGTAAATAAAGACGGACTTATAATATTGCCTCCTTCGTCTATTCCTTACTACTCGCGCCCGTCAAATCTAAAGGATTTTCGCGTATATTTTGAGGGCGGTGATTCCGACGGCTACAAGGCAGATTTTCTTGGAATGGACGTACCGTGGGGCGCGTATTTCATAAAATTAAGGGACGGATTGCCGCAAGGGCTTCGTCCAATAGCCGACTTTAAACCAGCAGAAGTTTCCGTAGGACAGGAAATCTGGGGAATTCTGCTAGCTGCAGATATGGATAATGCTCCTTTGTTCTACAAAAGCTATGTTTCTGCTAAAAATTTGTCGCACAAGGGCGAGATTATGTCCGAGCGCCCTGTGGCGGGTGTGGGGCTGCCCGCCTTTGACTTAGATGGCAATTTTGCGGGTTGGGGGCAGTCGGCTGCAATAGATTCCTACACGCTATATTTAAAGAATGGCGAAGGCGGCCGTGTCGAGCTCTGGGACGATATGCTAACCCGAATGTTTATAAAACCTGAAAATTTTAAAAAAATATCGCAAAGAATACCGTCAAAACCTGTGGGCGACAAAATTGGGTGGCTTGGAATAACCGACGTGCAGGCTGTCAAGCGCGACGCGGCGAAGTTTTTGGGAATAGAAAATATAGGCGCAGTGGTAATAGGCCGAGTTTTTGAAGACTCTCCTGCTCAGAAGGCTGGCCTGAAACGCGGAGACATGATAGTATCGTTTGATGGAAAAGAACTGCCGAGAATGAAGGCGGACGGCTATACTTTGGCTGCCTTTATATTTAAAATGGAAAATCTAAAACCCGGGGAAAAGTATAAAATGGAGGTGCTTAGGGACGGGGAAAAAAAGGCAGTTGAATTTACCGCAGCTGCTTATCCGCGCGAATTTCGCGAAAGCGATTACGTCTATTTTAAGCGGCTCGGATTTTCCATAAGGGAATTTATTATAAACGACGCCATGGCGCGCAATATGCAAAGGCCGATTATAGACGCGCCGGTCGTCCAGTTTGTGAAGCCCAACAGCCCTGCGAGTTCCGCTCAGCCCAACGGATTGGGGCGCTCTGAAATCATAAGGGAAATAAACTCCGTGCCCATAAAATCCTACAAGCAGGCTGTTGAAATTCTTTCAAAAATAAACTCCGACAATTCCGTAAAGGAAATGGTAATACTTTCGGAGGACTACAAAGAAACAAAACTTTTGAGGATAAAGTTGGACTAATATGCCTTTTATCTTAGCATTGCTAATGTCGGCGGCCGCGGCGGTGTCCGCGTACGGCGGCGATTTTAACGAACTTGACGCCCTGTTGAGGGAAGACGCGAGGCTAAAAATGGAGCTTGCCGAAGAAAGGGCGAAATTTGCCGACGAACAACGAATGCTTGACGCTGAGATTTCCGCTTCCGAGGCGCTTATTTCGGAGTTAAAGAAAAAAATAGATTCCCTTCAAAAAAGGCTTGAATCCGCAACAAAAAACGATGCCGCAGCGGCAAAAAAAATAGCGAGGGACGAATCTGCCTTTGGCGCTATCTCCAAGATTCTCGACACTCTCTATTTCAAGCTTTCCGAAAAACTTTCCGCTTTAAACTCAAAAATACTGCCGCTTTCAAAGCGCGAGTTTGAGTCGAAAACAGTCAACGAAAAGTTTAGGGAGTTTGCTTCGCTCTACGCCCGCAGCCGCGCTGCGGACCGCGAACTTACGCTCAAAGACGGATTTGTTTGCACAGGTTTGTTTGTAAAAGCCTCCGGCAAATCCGATAAATCGGGCGTGGCGGAAATAAAGGTAGAAACGCCGGAGGAGGATAGAAAATGAGAATTTTTATTGCAATGCTCGCTTTTGCAGGCTTGTTTGCGAATGCCTCCGATATGAAAGACGCGGCGTACAAGGCTGTAGAAAACTCGCGCGCGCAACTCGAAGATTTCAGAAAATCGCGCGTGGAAAAAATTTCCCAAAAAAAATCGGAGCTCGATGCCCTATCAAAAGAGATAAGGGAATTGCGGGAGCTTGAAGAAACATTGACGGCGTCCATTGCGGAGAGGGCGTCGCTGTCATCAGCGGCGGCGTTCTGCGATTCCCGCGTGGGAGAGCTTGCGGCGGATATGAGGGATTTTAGGACATCTTTTTTCCCGGAATTGCAGGCGGTTGCCGCGCGCTCCTCGGCGTCTGAATCGCTTGAGATTATTCGAAGGGAAGGGGATTCTTGGCTAAAATCCCTATTCAACCCTTTGGAGCCACGACCGTTTGCGGCTGTTCCAATATCTTCGCGCGAAAAAGTCGACGGGAAAATTTTTCGCGTCGGGGCGTTCGCCTATTTCATCTCGCCGGAGCGCGCGGGATTTGTGGATTCGGAAGGCGTGCTGTACGGCGAAAATTTTGCGCGTGATATTCGCGATTTCGCCGGCGGCAAAAAAAACTCTCTGCCTGCCGACATATCTGCCGGAACAATTTTTAGCGCGGAAAAAAATGCGCGCAGCATCGCGGAGGAAATATCTCTCGGGGGAATATGGATGTATCCGATTTTATTGCTCGGGTTTTTATCGGCGCTGGTATTTCTTATAAAACTTGCGTATTTTATGAGGGTTCGCAGGGCCCCCGAAGGCGTTGCAGGGAAAATAAAGCAAGCGCTTGCCAAAGGAGGCGAATCCGCAGCTCTTGGAATCGCCGCCGCTTCGGGCTACCCGTATTCGCGCTTATTGGCGGACTTGATAGAGTCGAGAAACCTATCTCAAGCGGCTCTTGAAGAGGTCTCTTACGAATCGATGCTTTCGGCTGGCGAAAAGCTCTTTTCCGGATTGTCGGTGCTTTCAGTATCGGCGGCAGTCGCGCCCTTGCTCGGACTTCTTGGGACGGTGACGGGCATCATTAAAACTTTCGGGGATTTATCGTTTTCCGGGGCGGGACAGGCTGAATTTATAAGCGCAGGAATAAGCGAGGCGCTAATTACAACGGAATACGGGCTCGTGGTGGCAATCCCTGCCTATGTGGCGCATGCGATATTTTCCCGCCGCGCAAAATCTGTGTTGTCAGACATGGAAAAAATAGCGTCGTCTTATCTAAGCGGAAATTAAATGGAAGATTTTTTCAAAGCGTTTTGCGAAACTTTTCAGGCGGGCGGCTTGCTGATGGTGCCGCTTGCAGTGCTGGCGTTTTATCTATACTACTCCGGGGTGGGAGTGTGCATAAGGCTTTCCAAAATAAAGAGAGTTTGCGACTCCGACGAGCTTTTCGACGCGGCGCTTAAAAGCTTTATAACTTCGCGGGAACTTCCACATGACGCAAAGAAAATTTTCCCCCGTCTTAGAATGGAGCTCATGGGAGGGGTGGACAGGCGTATTTTGTTTCTAAAAGTGCTATCGTCGGTGGCTCCGCTCATAGGGCTGCTCGGAACAGTTTCTGGAATGTGCGCAAGCATCGCTTCCGCGGGCGAAAATCCGCAGGGAGTGGCGGACGGCATATCGGTGGCGCTCATAACGACGCAGGCTGGGCTTGTGGTGGCTATTCCTTCGTGGATTATTGCGATATGCGCGTCGGCGCTGGCATCTAAAATTCTTGCAATATTATCGCGCAGGGAATCGCAAATGATACGTTCGGAGGTGGCTGCATGAGTCTTAGACGGCCGAGATTTGAAGACGAGGAACCGGCGTCGGCGATAAATATTTCGCCGCTGATAGACGTCATTTTCATATTGCTGATATTTTTTATTGTGACGATGGTATTTGCCGACAACGACGCAATGGGCGTTGATGTGCCCTCTGCCGAAAATTCCCAAACTCCCGACTCGAACGCCGTGAATGTTGCGATAACCTACGACGGAAGCGTGTTGCTTGACGGGGAAAAATACGGCATAAATTCTTTAAAGCCCGCGCTCGAAGCGCGCCTGTCGAAGTCTGGCGGGGCGCTTGTAATAAATTCCGACGCAACCGTTCCCGTAAAGCGCCTTGTAGAGGTAATGGATTGCGCGAAAGGGTGCGGGGCAAAGGAGATATTTGTTGCGACGCGAAAGAAATGAAGGCAACTTTCCACATACCTGAAAACAAAGCAGCCGCCTTCGCATTGGCGGCTCTATTGGCGTTTGGAACGTTTTCGATACTTCCGATATCGCTTACGGGCGTCGAAACAAAAAAAGTGCCTGTCGAGTACACAAAGGTTTACGCTGCAGAGGTTGGCCCGGAAAAGCCGCGGCCTGCGGAATCGTCGGAGAAAATAAGCATTAGGGGCTTTTCGCCTTCGCAGACAACGGCTATAAAAAATTTTTCGGGCGACATATCTGCAGACATATCCGCAATTTCGGATTCTCCCGCGAAATTTTCCATAGGCGGCGCCGACACGGAAGGAATGGAGTTTGCGCAGGCGGGTGGGCAGACTTTTGAAAATCCGGTTTTCGAGCTGTCTGAGCTCGACTCAATCCCAAAACTTTTAAAATCTGTCCGCGTCAAATATCCGCCAAAATTGTTTAAGCGGGGAATTTCAGGCGAAGCAAGGCTGCTTGTCGAGATAGACGAAAGCGGAAGCGTCAAGGTGCTTGACGTAGAGCGTTGCACGAATACTTTATTTGCGGAGGCTGCGAAAGAGGCTGTGTCGAAATTTTTGTACGAATCTCCAATGAAGAACGGCAAAAAAGTTCGCGCGCAGTTTATACTGCCGGTTCCGTTTAAAATTTCGGAAATAAAATGAGAACTATTTTTTACGCGATTTTATTTGTTTGCCCCTGCCTTGCGGTGTTGGGGCAAAACGCGTTGGAGTCGCCTTTCGGGAACATACCGACAATTACAAAGCGCGAGTCTGCAATCCTAAAAAAAGCCTCCGCACAAAGCGACGAAAGCATAAAAATACTTTCGGAAGCGGCCGGAGAAAAAAATTGCAGCGCGGCTATTCCGTTTACCCTCGGAAATTTTCTATATCGCAGCGGAAATTTTGAGGCTGCGGCGGCAGCCTATTCTTCCGCTCTCGAAAAGATGCCAAACTTTTTTGCCGCCCGCAAAAATCTGGCGTATTCGCTCGATAGAATAGGAAAAGAGAAGCAGGCGCGCGAAAATTTTGCGAAGGCTCTCGCGCTGTCAGGGAATTCTGATGTTGATATACTATTGTGGCTTGCCGCATACGCCGCGCGCCGCTCCGATTATTCAGCCGCATTGAGCTGTGTCGAGCAGGCTCTAATCCAAGTTCCGGAGAGGCTCGACGCGCTTTACGCCAAGGCCTTTTACTTATTCAACCTCGATATGTACTCGCAGGCCGCGAAAATATGCGAGGACATTCTAAATAAAAAATTTCCGGACGCCGCAACGCTGAAATTATTGGGCAAGTGCAGGGCAAAATTGCAAGACGCCGCAGGCGCGATTGCGGCATTCTCAATGGTGCCAGAATCCGACGCTGACAGAAAAAAAACGCAAATTATTTGCGCCGATATTTTATTCTCCAAGCAGGCGTACTTTGAGGCTGCAAAAATTTATGAGTCGGAAGGCGATAGAGAAAGGCTTTTGGAAGCATCAAAGGCGCTCGCTTATTCTGGGGAACCGGAAAAATCGCTAAAATTGCTATCAAAACTTCCGGAATCCCCCGAAAAATCGCGCATACGGGCGGTTGCAAACATGGCTCTTGGCAAAAAAGACGAAGCAAAGAAGGACTTCTTGGAGTGTATAAAAGCCGCGCCTGACGACCCGCTCGCATGCTTTGAGCTTGCGAAAATATACTTTTCTGAGGGCGACTTCAACGCGGCAAAAATCTACTATGAAAGGGCGGGGAAAGACGAATCCTGCGCAGTTGCGGCGAAAATCGGTCTGATGTCGGTTGCGGTCAAAACTGGGGATATAGATTCTGCGATTTCAATGGCGCGTGCCCTCTATATTCAAACGCGCCGAGAAGACATAGGCGAATATTTGCAATATCTTAAAAATGCGAAAACTTCAGGAAATATTTAGCGGCAGACACCCGGTTGTAATGGGGATACTAAACGTCACTCCGGACTCGTTCTCAGACGGTGGAAAATATGCGTCTATCGATTCGGCGCTTAAAAAGGCTGGAGAAATGGTGGATAGCGGCGCCGAAATTATCGATATTGGGGCGGAATCGACTCGGCCGGGAGCTGAATTAGTATCTGAAGCGGAGGAGCTTGCGCGCCTAATTCCCGCAGTCGAGGCGGTTCGCGCAAAGTTTCCAGATGTTGCGCTGTCGGCAGACACCTACAAGCCGGCAGTCGCCGCGGCCGCGGTAGGCGCGGGAGCTGACATAATAAACGATGTAGTTTCCGATATTAGCGGGGGGTACAAAATGGCTAAAGTTGCCGCTAAGCTTAATTGCGGGCTCGTAATAACCCACAACAATAGGGGGGCAGAGATAAAGGCGGATTTTTTTGAGAAATTTTTGGATAATATGCGCAAAAAGATAGACGCCGCTTTGGCGGCAGGGGTTGAGGCGGAAAATATTATACTTGATCCCGGAATCGGCTTTGGCAAAACTTTTTCCCAGAATGTAGAACTTATAGCGCGCCTCAAAGGTCTAAAAAAAATTGGGTTTCCGGTCTTGCTTGGGGTTTCGCGCAAGTCTATGTTTTCCCAAATAGTCGGGGACGATTTCTCCGACAGGGACGACGCAACCGCCGCAGTTGGCGCAATTGCGGCGCTAAACAATTTTGCAGACATACTGCGCGTTCACGACGTAAAAAAGACTTTAAACGCCGTAAAAACCGCGCTTACAATTAAGAAAATATGGACGAAATAATAATAGAAAAATTAAAGCTTTCCGGCAAGCATGGGTGCTTTGCGGCAGAGCGCGACGAATCGCGGGATTTTGAAGTCTCGATGCGCCTTTTCTTAAATCTTGGCCCAGCCGCTAAAACCGATGATTTGTCTATGACAATAGACTATCCCGCCGCGATGGCGATAGCGGAGGGGGTCTTGTCGGGCGAAAGCGTAAGACTAATAGAAAAGCTCGCCGACATGATAGCGGAAAGGCTTTTTACAAGGTTTGCAAACCTTGCAGAAGCGGAAATTGAAGTCGCAAAATTGGGAGTCGATGTGGGGTACGATTTTGGAAAAATCTCCGTTAAAATTCGGAGGAAAAGAGAGGATTACATAAAGTGAAGGCAACAAAAATAATTCTGTCGCTGGGCTCTAATATGGGCAACCGCCGCGAGAATCTCGTAAAGGCGCTTTCAATGCTCGAAGAATTTTGCGCGTTTTCGGCGAAGTCGCGCATATATAGCACTCCTCCGGTTGGTTATGAGGACCAAAGGGACTTTTTAAACGCAGCGGTATTTGGCGAAACCTTAGTGGAGCCTATGGAGTTGCTTAGGCAATGCAAGCGCCTTGAAAGGGAGCTTGGAAGGGAGGAAAATTTTGCAAATGGCCCGCGCCCGATAGACATAGACATAATTTTTTACGGGCGCGAATCCATTTCAAACGCCGAGCTGACCGTGCCGCATCCGCGTTGGCGCGAGAGGGATTTCGTAAAAACCCCGCTTTTGGATTTGCTTGCATGCGGAGCTTTTGATTGCGAAGAATTTTCCGATTTAAAAGCGGAGATTTCCGAGTTTAGCAAAATGTTTGAGCCATTCGGCGCGTTTTGACATGCAACCTGGCATTCTCTATGTTGTGGCGACGCCAATAGGAAATCTCGCCGACATATCCGAAAGGGCAAAAAGCACGCTCGCGGAATGCGACTTGGTTGCCTGCGAAGACACTCGTGTGACGGGCGGACTTTTGGGAAAACTCGGCATAAAAAAAACGATGTTTGTAAACGAGAATTCCCGCGAGAAATCCGCCGCCCCGGCATTGCTTGAAAAGCTAATGGAGGGGAAAAACATTGCGCTGCTAAGCGACGCCGGGACTCCGTGCATAAGCGACCCCGGTTTTAGAATAGTGCGCGAATGCAGGCGCGCCGGAATAAAGGTTGTGCCTATACCCGGAGCGTGTGCTTTTATTTCCGCATTGTGCGCGTCGGGACTTCCAAGCGACTCTTTTTTGTTCGCGGGTTTTCTGCCTCCTAAAACATCTGCCAGGAAGGCTTTTTTTGAAAAATATGCCGACTTTCCGCATACGCTTATTTTTTACGAGTCCCCGTACAGAATTGAAAAATTCGCCGCCGACGCCCTTGAAGTTTTTGGAGGGGAAAGAGTCGTGTGCTTCGCCAAGGAAATTTCAAAGATTTACGAAAGATTTTTTGTAGGGACTCTCCGCGACGTATGCGCAGAATTGAAAAATGCCTCAACAAAAGGCGAGTTTACCGTTATAGTGGCACCGGGGGATTTTAAATTATGACCTCCGAAAATATACTCGCTGTCGATATAGGCTCGAATACCATAAAATGCCTTCTTGGCCGCGCCAATCCCGACGGAAGCGTTGAAAGAATTTACGAGGAAACTAAGAACTCGCGCGTTTCTTCAATGGAGTCCGCAGGTTTGGTTCCCAATGCTGCGGAGCTTGCGGCCGACTCCATATCCCAGTTCCAATCTGTAGCCGGAAACTTTGCGAAAGATTTTAAGACGTACGCCGTTGCAACTTCCGCTTTCAGACTTGCCCTAAACGGGCAGTCGATAGCCGACGATATTTTTAGTATATGCGGGACAAAAGTGGAGATTTTGAGCGAAAACGACGAAGCAAGGCTCTCGTATCTAGGCGCGATGTCTGATCCCTCCATAGATTCTACGGAGCCGACTGCGTATTTTGATTTGGGCGGCGGAAGCCTCGAAGTCGTTTTTGGAAGCGACGGGAAAATGGACAAATGCCTAAGCTTGCCTGTCGGAGCCGTAAATATAACCCGCAGATTTATAAAAAATCCTAAAAAACCGCTTAGCCCTTCCGAAACCTCAACATTGAACAATTTCTTTGAAGCGGAAATGAAATCCGCTTTTGGGACGGGAGTTCCGCGCTTTAAAACGCTTGTCGGGGCGGGAGGCGCAGTTGTTGCCGCGCGCTTTGCTAAAAAGGCACTCGGGCTTGGAGGCGAGGATAATGTCATTACTTTTGATCAAATGCGCATGCTTTTAGATGCGGTTTGCTCTTGCGACTCTGATACTCGGGAGCGCAAATACTCTGTAAGCAAAGGGCGCACAGACATAGTTCCCGCGGCTTTTGCATGTATTTGCGCCCTTATGCGAAAACTTGGCGCACCGAGCGTTATGCACACTTTTTGCAATTTGCGCTACGGGCTCGTTCTCGAAGCCGGTAAAATTTAATTTTTTTTCAAGTTTCCCAGCCTTTACGAGTAAGCCAGATGCTGAACTTATTGTCTGCTTTTTTCGCGCGGCATATCGGAAATTAGGAAGTCGCGGGCAAGTTTAAACGCCTCGTTATAGCATTCCTCCATGCCCGGCATTGTCATAAAAATGTGCGGCGCGCCCTCTATGCATGCGCAGCGCGACGGCACGCCGGTTTCCGAGAGTTTTTTTGCGAATTGTTTGCATTGGTCGCGCAGTATATCGTGGGAAGAAAATATGGTTATTGTTGGCGGGAAGCCTTTAAAGTCGGCAAATTCAAGCGGAGATACGCATGGCTGGCGCCTTGCGGAGATATCTCCGCAATATGCGCAGTTGAAGGCGTCCATTGCTTCCGCGTCGAGCGCATATCCGGAAGCAAATCTATCCCACGAATCTCCTTTGTAAAACATGCTTGTCACAGGATAGAATAGCGCGAGCTTTGCGGGTGTTGGGAGCTTTTGTGAAATGCTTTTTAGAGCGGACGTGATTGCGAGATGCCCTCCCGCGCTGTCTCCGCACATGAAAAAATCCCCGTTTAAAATTCCGAGCTGCTCAGAATTTCCAAGAGCCCATTTTACGGTGGCGAGAACATCGTCGAGCGCCGCGGGGTAGGGGTGCTCCGGGGCAAGCCTGTATTCAGGCACGATTACCGTAAAGTATTTGGCGAAGTCGGAAGATACTTTAGCGCAGGTTTGCGCGGAGCCTATCGTCCACCCCCCGCCGTGCAGGTATATAAGCGCAGTTTTTGGCCTTTCAGGCTCGGCGTTATATACCCTGATTTTAATGGATTGTCCATCGCCGACTTCCATTTGCGTCTCATAATAGTTTTGCGCACTTATATTTTCCGCGCCGGCGTTGCGCTGTGCGCGGATTAAGTTTAGCATTTTATTTTTGCCGTCTTTTGCGTCGAAAATCGCCCGCGCCATAACCGGGCCTCCGCGCTTTGGAAATTTTTCCAAAAACGCGCGGACTTCTTCCCTCAATGCAACATCTTTTAAATCGGACATTTTTTAGAGTTTTTTGAAGTTCATAAAAAAAGGGCGTTTTTTAGACGCCCTTAAAGTTTTACGCCTCTTGGGAAGCTTCCTCGGGGGGATTTCCGTCATTCTCGGGCGTTTCCGACGTATTTATATCGTCGTCTTTTGCGTCGATTATCCTGCAAATTCCGATGAGCTTGTCTCCTTCAGCAAGGTTTATGAGCCTTACGCCCTGTGTAGTGCGCCCGATTATCCGAATGCCTTTCACAGGTGAGCGAACAGCTTGTCCGCCCTGCGTAAACATCATTATTTCGTCGTCCTCCTTAACGGAGAGCGCGCCCGCGACCCCGTGGGTCTTTATGGCTATGACTCCCGAGCCTCCGCGGTTTTGCAGGCGGTATTCATCGTACGAAGTTCTTTTGCCTTGGCCCATTTCACCGGCTATAAGCAGCGTAGAGTTGGGGTCTACAACGACAATCGCCTTTACGCAGTCGTTTTTCTTTTTGAGGGTGACACCCTTTACACCGCGTGTTGCGCGGCCCTGCGCGCGGAGGTCGGTCTCGTTGAAGCGTATGGACATTCCCGCGTATGTCACAAGAATGATATTGGCTTCGTTTTCCGCGAGGACAACTCCGATGAGGTCGTCGCCTTCGTCAAGGGTTATGCCGATTATTCCGCCCTTGCGGCAATTTTTGTATTCGGACAGTATCGTCTTTTTCACGACGCCGTTTTTAGTCGCCATGACGAGCGAGTGGTGCTGGTCGTCGAGGTTTTTGACGCAAATCATTGCTGCGACTTTTTCGTCGGGCTGGAGGGCGAGTACATTTTTTATGGAACGCCCCTTTGAAATTCGCGTTCCTTCGGGAATCTCGTAGACTTTTTCGACATACACGCGGCCGTTATTCATAAAGAACATTATGTAGTCGTGCGTGGAGGCCGTAAAGATATGTTCGATAAAGTCTTCGTCGTATTGCCCGCTGCCGATGACGCCTTTGCCGCCGCGCTTCTGCGAGCGGTATGCGCTTACGCTCGTACGCTTTATAAATCCGTTGTGGGAAACGGAGATTATGCAGCCTTCGTTTGCGATGACGTCTTCCATGCGGAATTCGCCTTCCGCGGCCATAAACTGGGTCTTGCGCGGAGAAGGATATTTTTCCTTCATTTGCAGAAGCTCTTTCTTTATTACGGAAAGAAGTTTTTTCTCGTTTTTAAGAATTGAGTTGTACTCTTCTATGAGCCTCATCAATTCCAGATATTCATTCTCGATTTTCTCGCGCTCGAGGCCTGTCAGCTGGTGGAGTCGCAAGTCGAGTATTGCGTTTGCCTGGCGTTCTGAAAGCGGATATTTTGCCATTAGAGCGCCCTTGGCTTCGTCCCTGTCCTTCGACGCCCTTATGATTTTTATGAAATCGTCGAGGTTGTTTAGGGCAATCTTGTAGCCTTCGAGTATGTGGGCGCGGTCCTCGGCCTTGCGCAAGAGGTAGCAAGTGCGGCGATAGACGACTTCCCTGCGGTGTTCGATGTAGCATTCGAGCATTTCCCGCATGTTCATCAGCTTCGGCTTGCGCTTGTCGAGCGCGAGCAATATCACGCCGAACGACGCTTCAAGCTGAGTGTGCTTAAAGAGCTTGTTGAGCACGACTCTCGGCGATTCCCCGCGCTTTAATTCGACAACCACGCGCGTATTTTCGTCCGACTCGTTTCTGATGTCGCTCACTTCCGTCAAAACTTTGTCCGTGACGAGCTGCGCGATGTTTTCCACCAGGGAGTTTCTGTTGACGTTGTACGGAATTTCGGTAATTACAATCTGCTCCTTGCCGTTCTTCAACTCCTCGACGTTTGCGACGCCGCGTATCTTTACGATGCCGCGCCCAGTTTTCATGTAGCTGTCGATGCCGTTTCTGCCGACTATTACGCCGCCGGTCGGGAAGTCGGGGCCTTTTATGACTTTTTGCAATTCCTCGAAGGGTGTCGAGGGGTTGTCGATTAGCATGCAGATTCCGTCAATCAACTCCGCAAGATTGTGCGGCGGAATATTTGTTGTCATGCCGACTGCTATGCCCGTTGAGCCGTTCATAAGCAGCGTGGGAAGGGCGGAGGGTAGGACGACGGGCTCGGTCGTCGTTTCCTTGTAGTTGGGCATGAAATCGACGGTGTCGCTGTCTATATCCGCAAGCAAGTCTTCCGCTATTTCTGCGAGCTTACATTCCGTGTATCGGTATGCAGCGGGGCTGTCGCCCTCAATCGAGCCGAAGTTGCCCTGAGGCATTACGAGGGGATAGCGCATAACCCAGTCCTGCGCGAGCCTTGTAAGCGTGTCGTAAACGGAGAAGTCGCCGTGCGGGTGGTAGTTTTTCAAAACTTCCCCCACAACGCCCGCGCATTTGTCAAACGGGCGGTTGTGCAAAAGCCCTTCGCGCAGCATGGCGTACAATACCCTTCTTTGCACGGGCTTCAAGCCGTCGCGCACGTCGGGCAGCGCGCGCGATATAATCACCGACATTGAGTAGTCGATGTACGCGCTCTGCATTATCTGGGTAATGCTCGTATTTATTATTGTTTCGTTTTCGGTGTACATTTTTTAAAAATTTTGGTGTTAGATGTCGAGGTACGAAGCGTTGAGCGCGTTGTCTTCTATGAAGGCGCGGCGTATGGGAACGTCTTCGCCCATCAGCATCGAGAATGTTGCGTCAGCCTCAGCTGCGTCGTCAATCGACACTTTAAGGAATGAGCGCTTATTCGGGTCCATGGTTGTTTCATAGAGCTGTTTGGCGTTCATTTCACCAAGGCCTTTGTAGCGCTGTATGCTAAGCCCCCTTCTGCCGAGCTCTCGTATCTTTGAGACTAATTCGAGAATGCTGTATAGCTTGTATTCGTTCTTTTTGTCGGCGCCGAGGTTTTCCGTTAATATGTAGCGCGGCTCCTCGGTGGGAGTGAACGACTGCACGACAAGCCCGACTTTTGCGAATTCCGCGAGGATTTTTTCTATTTGGTGCGCCTCGTAGATTTCGTACACATTTATTCGCTGCTGGACTTTGTTTCCAAGCTCGTCCACAACTTCGCGGATTGTGTTGCCTTCAAAAATATCCTCGGAGTTGCCGTACTCCACAAAGAATTTTGAGCGTTCGTCCTCGTCGAAAATGTACTTGAATTCCTCCTTGTTTCCTGTTCTCACGCGGGCAATATACTTGGGAAGCTTGCCTTCGCGGTTCGTGTCGAGATACGTCGAAAGCGAGCATGCATAGCGGGTAATCCCGTGCCCGAGCGTTTCGAGGCGCGAGAGCATTTCCACCAATTTGTCGACTTTTTGCGGCGGGAATTCAAAATTGTCGCGCACGCGCGTTAGGGTGACGTCCTCCGAGCCGAGAGTGAGGAGTATTTTATTCATTTCGGCGTCGTTCATAACGTACTGCTCGCGCTTTTTTCTTTTTATTCTATAGAGGGGAGGCTGGGCGATGTACACGTATCCGTTTTCAATGAGCCCGCGCATTTGGCGGAAGAAGAACGTCAGAAGCAGAGTCCTGATGTGCGAGCCGTCGACATCGGCATCGGTCATTATGACGACCTTGTGGTAGCGCGCCTTAGTAACGTCAAACGCGCCCTCGCCGGACTCGCCTATGCCTGTTCCGCAAGCGGTGATTATTGTGCGGATTTCGTTGTTGTTTAGCACCTTGTCTAGGCGCGCTTTCTCGACGTTTAAAAGCTTTCCCCTTATCGGCAAAATAGCCTGGTATTTTCTGTCGCGCCCCATTTTGGCGGAACCGCCTGCGGAGTCGCCCTCGACAATGTAAAGCTCGCACAAAGACGGGTCTTTTTCCGAGCAGTCGGCTAGTTTCCCGGGGAGGCCGCCTGCGGAGAGGACGGTCTTGCGGACTGTCTCGCGCGCTTTGCGGGCGGCGTCGCGCGCGCGCGCTGCCATTACGCACTTGTCTATTATTTTTTTTGCAATTGAGGGGTTTGTCTCAAAATAGTACTTTAATTTTTCGCCGACGATTTTTTGGACTATGCCGTCAACTTCTCCGTTGGAAAGTTTTGTTTTGGTTTGGCCCTCAAAGCGCGGCTCGGGAACTTTTACCGAAATTACTGCGGTGAGCCCTTCGCGGCAGTCGTCGCCCGATATCGCGGGATCTTTGTCCTTTATGAGGCCGTTGGCCTTCGCGTAGTTGTTTATTACGCGGGTGAGGGCGGTCCTGAAACCGCTCAGATGCGTTCCGCCCTCGACATTGAAGATTGAGTTTGCGTAGGCGTAAACCTGCTCATTGTAGGAGTCGTTGTATTGCAGGGCTATGTCGACTTTAATGAGGGAATCGGAGCCTTCCGCGGCGGGAGCTTCGCCCGAAAAGTATATGACTTTCGGGTTTACGACCACCTTTGCGCGGTTGAGGTATTGGACGTATTCGGAAATCCCGTTTTTAAAGTTAAAAGTTTCGCGCTTGTTGATTCGTTCGTCGGATAGCTCGATTGTAATGCCCGGATTGAGGAACGCGAGTTCCCTTAGGCGTTTGGAAAGAATTTCGTACTTGAACTCCCTCGTGAGGGTGAATATTTGCGGGTCCGGAATGAAGGTGATTTTTGTGCCGGTCGTTTTAGTGTTGCCGATGATGGTCATTGGCATGGTCGTTTTGCCGCGGGAAAATTCCATTTTGTAAATTTTCCCGCCCTTGCGGACCTCGACTTCAAAATATTCCGAGACTGCATTTACGCACTTTGCGCCGACGCCGTGCAAACCGCCCGATACTTGGTAGGCGCCCTTGCCGAATTTTCCGCCTGCGTGGAGGTTTGTCATGACAAGCTCGAGTGCGGGAATTTTATATTTGGGGTGGATATCGACCGGTATGCCGCGGCCGTTGTCCTCCACAGAGCATGAGCCGTCGTTGTGAATGCTTACTTTTATGAGATTGCAGTATCCGGCGAGGGCCTCGTCTATCGAGTTGTCCACAATTTCAAATACGCAGTGGTGCAGCCCTCTTTCGTTAGTGTCTCCGATATACATGTCGGGGCGTTTTCTCACGCCTTCCAGCCCTTCGAGCTTTTGTATCTTTGACGCGTCGTAATTGTCGTTAGATTTGTTTATATCAGCCATTTTTATTTATTTTATTAAATTCGTTTTTCGGGCGGGGAGGCAGTTTTACGGTAAAATTTCTCCGATGTTTCCTGCCTTTTTTTGCGCCGATTTTTCAAGCCGCCGACTCCGCGTCAACCCGCAAAAAAAAAGAGAGTCCCCCACTTTGTTGGCGGCATATTAGTAATATTATATACGCTTAGCGCTTAGGCAACATTTTATTTGAAAAAAACGCCTGATTTTTGCCTTCAAAAAATAAAAAAAACGCACCCGATAAGCGCGTTTTTTTATTTCAAAGCGCGGATTTTCCGTAAATCCAGCGTTTGCCAATGCAAATTGCAAAACTTATTTTACCTTTGGTTCAGTCCAACGCCCCTCTTTTTTAATTAGCTCAACCAACCTCTCGATGGATTTCTCCTGGGGAATGTTTTTTTCAACGCAGACTTTGTTTTTATAGAGGTTTATTTTACCGGGAGCTCCGCCGACATAGCCGAAGTCGGCGTCTGCCATTTCTCCGGGGCCGTTTACAATGCAGCCCATTACCCCGATTGTGACGTCTTTTAGGTGGCTCGTCGCCGCCTGTATTTTGGCAAATGCGTCTTGAATATCGTACAGGGTGCGCCCGCAGCTCGGGCATGCGATGTACTCGGCCTTTGAGCGGCGCGCGCGCGCTCCTTGCAGTATTGCGAGACAATATTTGGCGTCTTTTTGGGGGTCGCCTGTTATTTCGACTGAGGCGATGTCGCCTATGCCGTCCACCATTAGGGATCCGATGTATATGGCGGCCTCGTTCAACAGCCCCATCTCGTCGGCTTCGGGATTTACAGCGATAGACTTGTCGAATTTAAGCCATATCGGCGCGTCTATGCCAAATTCGCGCAAGGTCGCAGCAAACATTCTCGCTTCGCCTACGCTGTGGCGGCCGTCCGCAGGGGAGGGCACTATCAATACCACATTGGTTGTGCTTTTTAAGGTTGGAGCGAGCGCCTTTATGTCGGCAGTATCTACAAGGGCGGCCAAAATCTGGGCGCGGGAGGCGTCTGCGGCGAGTTTCTGGGAGTCATTTGCCCCGTACGCCGAAATTTCCAGTTTTGCGCCGTTTTCAAGCTTGGCAACGCCGTCTATTACGCAAAAATCCGCGCATGAAGTCTTACCGAAAGCTGCTGCCGCGGGAACCGCTTTGGCTCCGATTTTAAGCTTTCCACATTCGAGGGTCCGGCATTTGCGGCGCGAGTACGAGTAAAAGTCAATCCCTTCCGGTTTTTGCGCGACAGCCTTGGCTGAGCGCACCTTTTCCGCAAGGCGCGCGAGCGAAAGCGCGACAGGTATCTCCTCGACGGGATCCTCCGTAAGGGACACTCTTATAGTGTCTCCAAGTCCGTCGAATAGCAGGCCGCCTATGCCCATTGCACTTTTTACGCGGGCGTCAATCCCGAGTCCCGCTTCGGTCACTCCCAAGTGCAGGGGGTACGATGCCCCGAGCTCCGCGCTCATTTTTGAAGCCGCGAGCCTGTAAGCTTGTGTCATGACGCGCGTATTGCTCGATTTAAACGAGAATAGGAAATTGTGGAAGTTTTCGTCGATACACATGCGCGCAAACTCAAATGCGGCTACTACCATTCCCTCTGGGGTGTCGCCGTACCTGCGGATTATTCTGTCGGATAGCGAGCCGTGGTTTGTGCCGATGCGTATGGCTCTGCCAAGCTCTTTGCATCGGCGGACGAGGGGTATGAATTTTTCGCGGGCGCGCTCGAGGTCGGCGGCGTAGTCTGAGTCGGAATATTCCGCATTGGAGTCTGTGCGCTGTTTGTCCGTAAAGTTGCCGGGGTTTA
>ERZ824978.119-NODE-119-length-118742-cov-27.301280_pt1 | contig 118742 bp, 112 predicted proteins | sample MGYA00519860_ERZ824978 | MGnify/ENA primary metagenome ERZ824978 (study PRJEB31778, sample SAMEA3449184) | human gut metagenome | biome: human gut; feature: human-associated habitat; material: faeces | place: United Kingdom | collected 2010/2012 ... | reverse complement strand
ACATTACCAATTCTATTTTTTGCGGTTTTTCTTTGCATTCGGATGACCTTTGTAGGTTTTGACGTAAATCTTGAGTTCTTTAAGCACTTCGTCATAGTTTAACACCCATCTGTTTCCGTGTTTGAAACTAAAAATCTTTTCGTTTTTTATCAGATATTCTATGTCGTGCTTATCAATTTGCCACCTTTTATAACGCTTGTTCCAACTATTTACACAGTAACGAAGATTTCTCAGACGTGGCACTTCGTAATGTTCGCTGATTGATTTTGGGTTGACTTTTCTCATAAAGTTTTCAATGTCTATTAACCAAGCCTTTTCGTGTATTTCCATAAATATGTCATTGTCAAGGCAAAACTTTCGGCAGTTTGGACGGCGAATAATTGTGTTTGCATCTTCGGCAAGAAACATTTTTAGCAACTTACCGGAAGTAATTAGGTTTTTCATTTTTTGTTCCCTCGAAAGTAAAAATATAGCTCGTCAAGGTTAACGAGCCAAGCATTTCCGTATTTCATTGCAGTGATTTTCTTTTGTTTGATTAACTCTTTAATTAGGGCATAGGTTATCACCGATTCGGGATCGGATTCTCGCATTTCCTTTACCACGTCTGGTATTCTTCTTAATCGTGGAATATACATATTTCCTCCAAAAAAAAGACGACCGAGATTTCTCTCAATCGTCCATAAGATTATTCAGTGCGTTTACCACTCGTTCTTTTGTGTCTGGGATAAAGTGGCTGTAAACTTGTAGTGTTATTGTGGAGTCGCTGTGCCCCATATATTTGCTTACGGTTTGTATCGGAACGTTCTGGGCGAGCAGTAGGCTGCAATATGTATGTCGTAATCCGTGACAGGAAACCTGTTTGAAACCGTTTTTCTTCTCAAACTTTTTTAACCACTGACCTGTACTGCTTATGCCTTCGGGCTGACGATAAATATTAACAGCAAAATAGTATTCGTCTAATTTGTTGTCAAATTCATCGTCGGCAATCCTGAACCAAGCCATATATTTTTTCAAATCTTCCACGAGATCGTCCGTCAAAGGGATTTCTCTTTCTGAAGTTTTAGATTTTGTTTCTTTCTCGTATATGCCGAATTCTTTTGTGTATAACCTGTTTCTAGCGATTTTGACTTTCTTATTGTGTAAGTCTATATCAGACCATTTCAAACCGTGCAATTCGCACGTTCTTACGCCTGTAAGCAACATAAACTTCACACAAATCTTGCGGAAAATGAATTCTTCCGGCACGTTCTGTAACGCCTTCAAAAATGCCTTTGACTCTTGGATAGAGAATACTTCTTTTTCGGATATGGGTTTGAGAGAAGTATTGTTATTGTTTGCGGTAATTTTCGTAGCAGAAACCGGGTTTTTTGTTATCCACTCATAGCGTACCGCTTCATTGAACAAAGTTCTCAAAACTCGTCGGTAGCCTTTGATAGTTTCAACGGCATATTTTTTTACTTCCGCTTTTTGGTCGAAATACTCATAAAAATCGAGCTTGTACTTTTCACAAATGGCTTGAGCTTTTTCAACTGAGATTTTTGCATTGTCATTGTTCATCAAGTACGACGTATTCCTTGTTATTATGCCTTCGCGAGCAAGTTCCCGAAAATTAACCTTTTTCGGCAACGGCTTGATAAGACTCACCGTCTTGGATAATTCGGCTTTTGGCTGCATAAAGCGGTTTAGAAACAACTGAACATCTCTTACCTTGATATCCGATATAGGTCTGTGAGCCAACTGTACTTCTTCAAGGTATGCGTTAAATCGCTTTTGCACTTCGCAAATCTTTGAATAGTAGTTTCTTGAAAGCGTTTGAAGAACGTTTGCTTTCCATTCGTCGCACAGTTCCGAGAACGTAACGACGTTATTACGGATAGCGGAAGTTCCTTCGACATACTCTTGCTTATATTGTTCTTCGAGTTGAATAGCAACTTTCTCTGCATATCTGCGGAACTTCGCTTCCGTAAGGTTGTCATCGTTATAAATCCTGCGTGATAACAACTTTGTCTTTTGAGTTACGGCGTCTTTGCCATAAAACATGATTTTTGCTTGCAATCTACCATTTTTGTTTGTTGTAACATCAATGTGTGCCATTTTTTACCTCCTATTTTTCTTCTTTGATAGCGATATAATCTAAGAGGCTTTGCATATCAACAAGAACCTTGTTGCCGGCAGTCAGACACTTAATTTTGCCTTGTTTACACCAAGTTCGGATAGTGTGAACGGTAATGGCGGTTTCTGCGTCTTCGGCTTTGATTATATCGAATGCTTTTTGAATGCTTCTTAACATTTGCCTTGTTCCTCCTTTTTTAGATTTGACGTTTTCAACCTTTGATTTCTTAATTGGTTGCTAACTTCTACATTGACGATAGCACGAAATATCTTTTGAGCGTGAGTACATTAAATCCAACTTTTAGAGAAATTTAGGTATAAAAATATCCAAATTAAGGAGGATTCAAAGGTATTTTCTTGTGGGAAAAGCACATAAAGGTAACATCCATTGTTCTTGCCTTGCGTTTGATTTGTTTTGTCTTTCGACACAAAACGATGTAATCGGGGCAGACGGCTTTTGCAACGAAAAAGCAAAGCGACGAGATAAAAAATTGGATAGGATATTTTCTTTGAATTGTATAACGGGTTGCAAAAACATAAAGGTTTTGTGGTTTTTCAAAGTCCTGTATCGTTTCTGTCTGACTATTTTTTATCGAGCGTTGCAAAAGTCAAAGCCCCGATTATCATCCGCTGTCGAAAGACAACATAAAACCATTGATTTTTTCATTTTGAACATGGTTGTACCAATAACGGGACACCACGCATTTTTCCCTAAAATTCCCACCGAAAAATCATTGACTTTCTTATTGCGTAACAATATAATTAAATTATCCTAAATGAAAAACATTTTCCGTTTAGAACAAAAAGGAGTCCTTATGCGTAGCAAAAATGAACAAACATTGTCGGCAATATTGACGCTCATCAACGATTGTTATTTTCAAGAAGGAACATATCCGAGCCTTCAACAAATAGCGAATGCAGTTGGTTTGTCAACGACTCAGACGTACAGATACGTGGATGAACTTATCAAGCGCGGCGAGATTGACAAAAAGGGCAAATTCGGTGATTTGCAAACAAAAGAAATTGCGAATACTATATGCAATAACAATCGTTTACCTATCGTTGGCGAGATTGCTTGTGGCGGACCGATACTTGCCGAAGAAAATATAGAATCCTACGTCACTTTTTCAAAAGAGTTGTTGGGATCGGGCAAGTTCTTCATTTTGAGAGCAAAGGGCGATAGCATGATAAACGCAGGGATTAACGACGGTGATTTGGTTATTGTTCGCCAGCAGGAAACTGCAGAGATAGGGCAAATCGTCGTTGCGCTTATCGGGAACGAGGCAACGCTCAAACGCTACTATTTGGACAACAAACGCAAAAAGATAAGACTCCATCCCGAAAACGACAAAATGGAAGATATGTTTTTTGACGATATAGCAATTCAAGGGATAGCCGTAAAGGTGCTGAAAGATTTGGAATAAGGAGAGATATGGAAAAACAACGGACATACTTGTGCATCGATATGAAGTCGTTCTACGCTTCTGTAGAATGTGCCGAGCGTGGGTTAAGTCCGTTTGAAACCAATCTCGTTGTTGCAGACGAATCTCGCGGGAAAGGTGCGATTACCCTTGCAATATCCCCAAAGATGAAAGCATTGGGAGTGAAAAATCGTTGCAGGCTGTTTGAGATTCCGCAAAACATCAAGTATATTGTCGCGCTCCCGCGTATGAGCCTTTATATTAAGTATTGTGCCGACATATTTGAGATTTACCTTGACTATTTTTCCGAAGAAGATATTCATCAATATTCCATAGACGAGGCATTTATAGACGTTACGGACTACTTGTCCGTCTATAATCTCACGCCAAAGCAACTTGCAAAGAAAATCATAGACGAAATTGCAATCAGAACTCATATCCCGGCAACTTGTGGTATAGGAACCAATCTGTTTCTTGCTAAAATCGCACTCGATATAACGGCAAAACATTGCAAGGATCATATAGGTGAACTGACGGAAGAATCTTTCAAGGAAACGCTTTGGGAACATACTCCTATAACCGACTTTTGGAATATTGCGAAAGGTACGGCAAATCGGCTTGCAAGATACGGCATATATACTATGAAAGGTATTGCGCATGCGCCCGAAGATTTGTTGTATAGGAATTTTGGTAAGAACGCCAAAATCCTGATAGACCACGCAAACGGGAGAGAGTCTTGTACCATTGCCGAAATAAAAAGTTATAAGAGCAAGTCAAAATCCATTTCCAACTCTCAAATTCTATTTAGCGATTACGATTATGACAAAGCGCATGTTGTAATTCAGGAAATGGCATTAACGGGTTGCCAAAGGCTGATAAGAGAGCATCTTATAGCAAGTCACGTCGGTATCTTCGTCGGATACTCAAAGGATGTTATCCCGCAGTCCGGCGGAACAATGAAAATGGCAAACAGCACAAACGTATATTCCGTTGTCAAAGAGTATGTGGATAGGTTGTACTATGAAACCATATCCAAAGATGTTTCGATAAGAAGACTTGGCATTTGCTTTTCGGGGCTTGCGGACGAATCGGCAGAAGGATATGACCTTTTCACCGATGTCGAGGCACTTGAAAGAGAGCGTAAACTTGAAAATGCCGTGCTGGAAATCAAAGATAGATTTGGCAAAAACGCTATGCTCCGGGCATTCGACCTGCAAGAAGGCGCGACTCAAATCACAAGAAACAAACTAATCGGGGGACATAATGGTGAATAGAAACGATGACTTAAATCGCGCGGCACAGTTTTTGCCTTTTGACGCTTTGAAAGGTTTGAGTGAAGAAATTCAAAGTCGTATAGAAAGACGTTCTCGGATTGAAAAAATAGAGTTGTCCGAAGAAAGCAAAGAAGAAATATCTGCGGTGCTTTGCAGAATAAGGCGCGGCTCGGAAATCAAACTAAAATACTATAAAAACGGTCATTACCTTCTAAAAGAAGGTATCGTCACCAAAACTAATCAAGTTTATCATTGGTTGAGAGTGGGAGATTCTCAAATCTATTATGATGATATTTATGAAATTTGCATAGTTGCCGACTAAGACACGCCCCGCCTTAGAGTGACTATTCATATTTGGGTGCAGAAGATAGTCTTCCTGCGATACGGGACTTCCCACCCCTATCAAAGCAGTGGGCTAAATACAATTCTTCATGTATCTTGGGAAAAGGAGGATGGTACAAGTGGAATCTTCAAACCTTGCGCCAGTGAGTCTTTTTTGTCCGAATTGTGGAAGAAAAATCATTGGTTTTAAGGGTGATGACGGTAGTTTGAGAATCAAGTGCGACACGTGCAAAGCCGTGATCTTCAGCAAACGTCACACCAGAAAGGAAATCAACTTAAAAGTTGTAGCAAGCAATTGACAATTTTATATTCGATTATACGGCACAGAAAGGTCCAACTGAAATAGTGTTCCTGATAAATCCTTTCTAAATACCATATAGTTAAGTGTTCGTGAAACACCTTCGGGTGTCAGAGCAAGGACGTAAACGCCTTGGCGAGCAGATAGTTCCAATTTTGAACTACTGTTTGTCAGGGCGTTTTTCTTTATCACCCCGACAAAAAATTAAAAAAGTTTTTCGAATGTCAAATAAACCTTGACATTTGATTGCGAGAATAGAGCCAACGAAGGCAAAGGAGGTGAGAAAGTGAAAGCATTAGAACGTCGGCAGGCGCTTTTAGAGTTGTTATGCGAAAGACGCTATGAAAAGATGGCGAATTTAGCGTTTGAATTCGGAGTGTCAAGACAAACCATACAAAACGACGTTTTGGAACTTTCACTTTCCTATCCAATCTATACTTCTGTAGGCAACAACGGCGGAGTTTATGTTCAAGAAGACTATTATCTTGGAAAAACATATCTCTCCGATGCGCAAGAAGAACTATTGAAACGGTTGTACTCAACTTGCAACGACGCCGATAAAAAAACTTTGCAATCGATAATCAAAAAATTCGGGAAACAAACAGGAGGCAAATAAGATGATGACACGTCAAGAAATTCAGGCAGATCTCAGAGAGATTCGTTACTACTACAGCATGAAAGAGATGTTCGACAAAAGCGTGGATACGGTCAAACCGTTGGCGATTATTGAGAAGGTGAACAGGTACAACAAGGCTATGGAAAACGCTCCGGCAAAGATGCTTGCTCTCTATCTTTCGTTGTACGTGTACAACAACTCGCAGGCTGTTATAGCCGAAGATTGGCACCTTACAAGAGAGTCTATCAAAAACCAAAACAGACTGCTGCAAGAGTATCTGCAGAGTTCGTTATAAAAAAACACTGTGCTATCAAGGTTACGGGCAAAGGAGAAAAGTCAATGGAAGCAATATATTTCGATGATCTCGAGCCGATAGATTTCTTGCAGAATGCGGACAACGTGTATCGCACTGAAGAATATATCGTAAAGCAAAAACTCTCGCTTTCGCGCGACAAAAATTTGGAAGCTTATACCATAAGCACCGACACCTATTTTGCACGCACGAAGTTTAGAGACAGACTCTTCGACGAAGCCTTCTCAAGCAGAGTAAACGTCGATGGCAAAAGGGTAAAAGCAAGTGCTTACATCAGGTCGTACATAGACTGAGATTTTTGTAAAACTATCCATAACCGACACTTAAAGTGTTAATTGTTGACAACTAAACTGCCATTTTAGCAAATTTATGCTATATGGATACAATCGTGTGCAAGCCTATTCGGACAAACAAAATCGACATTTTCGTTTTGGACTTTTCGAGAGATAAAGGTGGCCACCTTCCAAACAAAGTCGCACGAAACGAGGTGTTTCATTGAGCCGATCGGTAAGCATCAAATTACAACTTAATATCTACATTTTTCACGCTGAGCCAACGGCATTACGGGCAACGAAAATCATTCTAAAGCTGCACCAACGGCTATACGGGTAAAGGAGATTTACAATGGCAGCAAAAGCTGAACGTAGATGGAGCGTGCCTTCCAAACGTGCGAAGAGTTACGCATCCGAAAGAAAGAACAAAGTCCATGAACATGGCCCCAAAGAAGGTAAACAGTTGACCGATTACGAAGCAGGTCTTCGCTCCGGTTATCTTCAGGCGCAAGGCGACCACGCAGGACTTTACAAGTACAAAAAGGCTCTTGGTGAAGGCAAGACCAAAGCCGAGGCAAAAGTGATTTCCCGTACCGTCGGGAAGAAGAAATAAGGAGGTGAAAAAGCATGGCTAATAACATTATGGTTGAACGCGAAACCTTTGAAAGCAATGGCAAAACCTATTTCGGTTATTTCATCAAAGGCGTAGTCCGAGGCAAAGATATTCGCATCCAAATCGTCCCACCCAACAAAGATACCGACAAAGGCGGTTACAACGTTCTTGACGTCGTATTCGGAGATGCAATGCAAGCAGAACTCGTGGTGAAACCATTTGAAATGAAAGGCGCGGACGGAAACATTGTCAAGGGCAACACCTATGCTGTTCGTTCTTATGACGAAGACGGCGAAGTGTATGAATGTCCCGTAAAGCCCGCAAGGACTTCGGACAAGACCTTCCTCAATATGCTTTTGAGATAAAGCATAATTCCCGTAAAAGGCTACGGTTTGCCTAAGTGTGCCGTAGTTTTTTACATCAAATCTAAAAAAGGAGAAAAGATTATGTATCAGGAATTTAATCAACACAAACGCTCCGATACCATCAAATGGATTGTGGCGTTCTCACTCATTATCGTGCTTATGGCAGGTGTCGTCGCATCAATCTTGATTGCGGTAAGGGCTGACAAGGCAAACAAAAACCCTGCGTCCGTTGTTGAACTTGAAGATGGTTCTTTGGTTGTAAACGACAGCGTTGCCACTGCATACAATATGCCCGCAAAATTGTTGTTTGCCGCGTCTTCCACACCGCGCGAAGCAAACCCCGGCCACACGGTGTCTATAAGACTCACCGCAACAGTTACACCTGTCGAGGCAGAAAACAAAGCGGTAGATTGGTCTGTCGCATGGGTTGATCAAGAAACGAACAACGACAAAACCGTCACAGATTATGTCACCGTTACTCCCGATTCCGACGGCAGTGCAACCGCAACCGTGGTTTGCAAAAAAGCGTTTGATGGAGCGGAGATTGTCATCACAGTAAAGACGAGAGACGGCGGTTTCACGGCGCAATGCAAGGTTATCTACGTCGGCAATCCTTCCGAGATGGATATCATCGTAACAGGCGCGACAGTCAAACACGATGATGCATGGAACGTTGATATTGTTGAAGTGAAAAGCGGTGAGACATATTTGTTCGACATCAATTTTGACAACGATTTCGGTGTAGTCGGCAAAGGATTCACCCCAAACTATAAGATTTCGGGCGTTTCTTATGGCAAGCTTGTTCTTAAACGAGAGACTTTTGACTCAAGCGGCACAATCACCGGAACAAGCGAGGTTGAGCAAGAAGTGTGCGTTGCAGACCTTTGGGACTCGGATCAATACATCTACACTTTCATGCAGGTTCAAAGCAGTTATGCGTTTTACAACAAGTTTTTGATTGAAAACGGCAAGTTGAAGGTGATAGCAGAAGACGTTTATTCGTCCACACAAGGTGCCTCTTATGGCCGTGGCGGTGGCGCAAGGTCAACGTTCTTGAGATACCAGGACAACAGGGTGCCTTACGTTCTTGTGACTGTTACCGAGCAAAACACCGGTCTTACCAAAACTCTTTGTGTTCGCACGACTTCGGGTGTTAACGGCGTTTCTCTTTCAAACGATACCCTTTACATATAAGGGGTGACGTATGAAGAAAAGCAACGCAGGTAGGATTGTATCCTACATACTCATCGTAATGGTTATTGTAGTGGCTATCGGCGTTTGCGCATATTTCACAGACGGTTTTGAAAGTGAATTTAAGACGTTTTATGCAACCGTAAACGGCAAGGATGTTATGAACTCGTCCGGCGGATACGTTTTGACTCCGGAAAGCCCTATGTCAGTTGACGTCAAATACACCTTCGGGGCGTTTAATAAGGAAGAAACGAAAGACTATTCTTATAAAATTGTTCCCAACAAAAATGCGGAAGGCAATTTGGAGTTTGTCGTTGACGGGGAAACGCACTATTTGTCGGACGAAACGAATTTGGCGGAAGGGTTTGTGGTCGAAAAGACCGAAAAGTCTTTAAAACTTATGCCAAAAGGCGGTTTGACCGACATTTTGAAGGCATTGTATCCTGATTCGGAAATCAGCGATTGCACAGGAAAGGGCTACCCCGACATGTTCACACTCGTATTGACGTCGTATGATGGGAAATCAAACGTAAATTTGCATTTTGGATTGTCCATTAGCGTAAGCGGAGTAACGCTCGACAAGGCGGTGATCGAGCTATGACGAAAATAATGAGAACGAGAGGGATCGCTTTTCTGCTCGCTTTCATTATGGTGTTCTGCACTGTGTACTTCACGGTGCAGACGCCCGTCATTGCTTATGCTCAGGAAAGCAAAACCTACTCGAGCGTTTTGGACGATTTGAAAAAGGACAAATCTTTTGACGCGGGTCATTACCCCGCGAGCGCAACCGATTATTCGTTGAAAATCATTCAACTCGCCGAGAGCGTTGACAAAGAACTGTTTGTGTATGTCTATCAGCCAAGCGGTAAGGACAAAAACTTGAGAGCGTCCTCAATCAATATCTCGACTACAATTAACGACTCAATAAGTTTTACAAACTATAAGTTGGAGTATCTCAACTCCAGCGGAGTGTTTTACAAGTATAAAGTCAAAGATTTGGCCGTGAAATCGGATGCGGTGAGGCACTATGCCATAAGTTCGATATATCGACCGTTTGACGAGAGCATCGATGAGCAAGCGACGGGTGGCAATACGATAACCGAGGTGAATTACGATATTTCAAAGCAATATACCTTTGGCGAAATCAATGGTAAGCCATACGTCAATTGCGTGGACATCGAAACAATCGTTGTTACGGACAAATTCGTGGGATTTGTCAGATACCCCGATGGATTCCAACTCTATGTCGGTGCTTGCGACAGCCATTTCGTGGCGTTCAATACTAATAAGCCTATGGACAAACTTCTTGAAGCCGACGTGTATTACACAACGCAGGAATATTCTTCATCGTGGGCGGCATTTGTCGGAGAAAACGAAACGTTCGGCGAGAAAGCCGACAAATATGCTTATCTCAAATACACCGATAAAGTCGAACATACCGGCAGCGGTTGGTTTGCGGGAACTTATAAATGGGATAGAATCCAGACGGTTGATGACTTTATAAAAAGCGAAGATCGCGAGCAAATCTTTTCGGGCGCGATAATCGACGTGAAGATTTCATCGAAATTGACGGATTCTGCACTAGCTGAACTTCAAAGCAAAAAATGGGTTCTCCGTTTTGCGGAAACGGACTATTCGCTCTGGTCGGGACAAGGCTCTTACGGAACGTTTTCCACCATTGTGGGAGACGTAACCATACTTCGATTGAAGTTTGAAACAGACGGGATAACCTACAACTTGGGCGTTATAGACAACAAGCAATCGGGCAGCAAAGATCCGTCCAACGAAACGGACATTGACATAAATTTGAACAAGCGGGGAAAAAATCTTTTATTCCTGCTTTTGCTCATCCTTTTGTTGATTATTTTAGCCCCGATTTTGCCGTCTGTTCTTCAAGCAGTCGTATGGATAATTTCGCTGCCGTTCAAAGGTATTTCGGCGGCTGTAAAATCCACTAAACGACGGCGTGCCGAGAAGCGTGTCAGAAAAGAATTTGCCGACCGGTGGAACACAGGCGGAAAGTAAAATCTAACGAAAAGACGCCGGCGGATCGTATGGTTCGTCGGCGTTATTTTTATCTATAAAAACAGGAGAATTTCAATATGAAAACACTAAAAAGAATCTTGGCGATTTTATCGCTATTCATAGCCATTTTGGCGGTCAGTTATATCGTTTATACGGCAAAGCAAATACCGCCCGAAAATGCGATTTCGGAGGTGCTGCATGAAATGGCAAAAACGACTTAATATTGCGTTCACAATAGCTCTTACCGTGGCGTTTGTTTTGCTTGGAGCGTTCGTGTTCAGATTGTCATATTTGCGCGGTATCGAGGCTTTAACCGACCTATTTGGCAGTATAAAATACTATTTTTGTAAAATATTCGACTTTCCAGCAAGCGAAAAGCCTGCTGTTTCCGAGTTCTCTAAGGTGATTAAATGGGACTTGTTATTGCCCGAGAATTTTGAGACGTTCAAGGCAAATTTCATAGTCTTTTGGAAAACCTTCGCCAGCAAAGAAAACTTCCTTGCATGGCTCAAATTCACGGGTGAAAAGGCAGGCGGTTTTTCAAAGATAATATTGCTGATTTTGCCTTGTTTGCTTGCACTGTTTATGGCGGTCAAAACCTTCTATAATAAGCCCAATACCAAGCATAACCAAGACACCCTTCCACTGAAAATCTACAAGAAGATTACACTCTATTCTTACGTGCCGATACGAGACTTTTTGAAGCAGTATTATGAGTATGTGAAACAGCATCCCGCAATATGGATTGTTTGGCTTATTCTGTGGGGGTTCAATCTCAATATCGCAAGCATAATAATAGCCTCTCTCGCCTACTATTTTTACTTTGTTGTGACCTTTGATTTTGGTTCGCTCTACGTGCAATTTGTAAAGGCGGTTATGGACTTGCAGGTGATAGTAAGATATGTCCCCTTTTGGGCAATTTGTATCGTTGCGTGGCTTGGTTTCGAGCATTGGAGAAAAAATCTCGCGCTTGCAAAACTCAGACGAATGGAGATGTCCAACAGGAGTTTTATAAACGACCTACCCATTGTTTCGATGACGTGCGGAAGTATGGGCAAAAAGAAGACCACAATCATTACGGATATGGCTCTTTCGCAAGAAGTTATGTTCCGTTCCGTTGCCTATGACAAGTTGCAAAAGACGGATATGAAGTTTCCCAACTTCGGATGGATTGCTTTTGAAATGGAGCTTAGAAAGTGTATGGAACACGGTGTTGTTTACAATCTCGCCACCATAAAAGAGTGGGTAAATTTGAAACGGCAAAGATACGAAAAGCACCACAACGATGCTTGGCAACTCTTTGGATATGACAGTTGCAGGTATGGACTATACTACACAGACGGACTAAGGACAAGCTACATATTCGACGTGCTTTCGACCTATGCGCAACTCTATTTCATCTACGTTATCCAAAGCAGCTTGTTGGTGTCCAACTATTCAATCCGCGAAGATAATTTGATGATAGACGAGGGCAACTTTCCCATGTGGTCCAATGATTTCTTCAGAAAGGAAGAACGTCCGTCTCGTCACGCTCACATTTTGGACTTTGACGTATTGCGACTTGGGAAAAAGGTGATTGAAAACAACCCGAACGCAGGAAGTTTTGAGTTTGGCGTTGTGTCGATTACCGAGGTTGGCAAGGAACGCGGCAACAATCTGGAACTGAAAGAAGTCAAGAAGGGCACGGAAGAAACCAATCAAAAGAACGATCTGTTCAACTTTTGGCTTAAAATGTGTCGCCACAGCGCAACCGTTGACAATTATCCTTTTGTGAAAGTCTTTGCCGATGAGCAACGCCCGACGTCGTGGGGTGCGGATGCAAGAGATCTCTGTGACATAGTTCATATCGTGTCTTCCGGCAATAAGCGTCTTGCGCTTCCGTTCTTCACAATCGAGGATATGGTAAACGAATGGCTGTTTGGATGGTTTATGAAACTCTATTATAACTTCAGGTTTATTCGAGGGGATAACACCCTATTCATTTACTTGCTCAAACAAATTACAGCAGCGATATATAGGCGGAACGTGAAGATTTACAACACTTACGGATTCAGTATCTCGAATATTGAAAAGGAGCGCGGAACTATGGACGGAAAAGCGGAAAAGAAGAAGTATTACATTATGAACAAAAAGATTTATAGTCGGAGATTCTCAACGGACTGTTTCTCAGACTATTTCAATGAACTTGCAAGGAAAACCGATGTTGGTTTGGAAGATTACCTTGAATACGAAACAGAAAAAGCGACGGTTGACGAATTGAAAATGCAGAACAGTTATTTCATTAACGCTTTGTACAAGAATACCGATTCAAAGGAAAGTTCTGCGGACAATGAATAGAATGGCAATCGGTATCTCTTGTCAAGCACAAGGAGGTGTATATGCCATATCAAGAGGCAAAGGTCTATTGCGACGGCTCGCATTACATAGCGATTCCGCATACGACCAGAAAGACAAAACCAAGGATTACTCCGCCCGAAGAAATCATTGTCGTTGAAGAAAAGGATAAAAGGGCAAGTGAATCCTTCCCCACGGCTGAACCTGAAGCGACTTATGAAGAAGCAAGCGAATCCATAGATTTAGCCGTAGAGCAACCCAAAGTTTCGGAGCCGTCAAAACGCTTCGTTACCAAAAAAGAATACTTTGAGGAGTTGTATCTTCAAAGCCAAAGTATGCCAAAAGGCATGCGCAAAAATTATATCAAAAAGGAGATGCTGCCATACTTTGAAACAGACGAACAAGCCGAGGAATACGTTGTAAAAAACCTTGAACGAAAACAGCGGAATTTGATTGCAAGAAAAGTGCGGATGTGGCGAAAAATCAACCTGCAAAACTTCAACTATTTTTGCACTTTTACGTATGATTCTGCCTTGCATACCGAGGAGACTTTTCGGCGAAAATTGAAAAACTATCTTCGCAATTTGTGTTACAGAAAAGGCTGGAAATATATAGGCGTTTGGGAGCGGTCGCCGGAGAAAAACAGGTTGCACTTTCATGGTATATTTTATATCCCGGAGGGCACGATGAGAGAACTTGTGCCGATCGAAGATTATAACCTAAATACACACAAACGGCAGATAACATATCAAAACATAGACTTTAACTCTCGTTTCGGTAGAAGTGACTTCGTTGCGATCAACTCAAAACTTGATCTCGGAGAGATGATGCAGTACATTATCAAGTACCTTGAAAAGACTGGGGAAAAACTCGTATACTCAAAAGGGCTACCGCAGTTTTTTATATCCGATATTATGGACAAAGACGTTGCCGCACCAATAGGAATCGAGGATAAAAAGTTGCTTCTTTTTGACGATTTTTCTTGTTGGGATGAAGGCGAATATATTGGCGAAGTTTCGACTGAAACAATAAGCAAACTCCGAAAAGTAAACTGAAGGGAAATAAGCGTAATACAAGGCTTAAAAATGAAAAAACCGCAAGTCGAAAAACGGGCGCATGACTGCAAGCGGTGTAGCGGCAGCATCGCCCTTCGACGCGCTTTCATTTTCCGAGTATAGTGAGTCGAGTTCAGTTGTATCGGCGTGTGCTTGTCTGGCGGAGCGAAGCGACGCCACTTGTTCAAGACAAGCACACGCCGTAATCTCATAAGGGGAAATTTGGGGAGGGGTGAAAAATGGTTTTAGGTGGGGTTAAAAGGGGAGTTATGATTTAATTATATAGTATTCTTATAAAATAAATATGAGGTTCCGCAGCTATAGTATGATTATGCCTTGAATTTTTCCTTTAAATATATTATAATATTCCCAAAATTACCTAGGCTTGAATCTCAGTTAAGTTTCGATGATAGCGAATAGGCTCAAATACAAAGGACTTATTATGTTAAATGTAGCAACAGTTTTTAGTGGGATAGGTGCAGTTGAACAAGCATTAAAACAGTTAAAGGTGAAATACAAAATTAAGTTTGCTTGTGATAACGGAGAAAGATACTTAAAATTGACGTATGATGAAATTTGCGAACTTACTAGTGGATTGTCAAAACAAGAAAAAGAAAAAAAAATAATAGAGATTTACAACGAAACAAAAAAGGAAAACTTAGTTAAAAAATCATATTTAGCGAATTATAGCAATGAACTTGAGAGCTGGTATGAAGATATTCGGTTTTTGGATGGCACTGAATATAATGGAAAGATCGACTTGCTCGTTGGGGGCAGCCCTTGTCAAAGTTTTTCAACTTATGGAAAAAAAATGGGGTTGGAAGATGTTCGCGGAACACTATTCTATGATTACGCACGATTAATTAAAGAAAGTCAACCTAAGGTGTTTATTTTTGAAAATGTATCAGGAATGTTAACACATGATCATGGTCATACGTGGAGTGTCATTCAAGATGTTTTCAAAAGTTTGAATTATACTGTTACCCCAAAGGTGTTAAACGCCCAAGAGTATGGTCTTCCGCAAATGAGAAAACGATTATTCGTTTTAGGCGTAAGAGAGGATTTGAATTTGAACATTACTTTTCCTCCTGACAAAGTCGAACTAACTTCATTTGCCGAAGATTATCTTGAATCTTATGTTGATAATAAGTATTATCTTCCATTCAAGGGCTTTAGGTATGTTACGGAACCTGAAAGAAATGAAGGAAGAGCCAGGGTTAATAGATCTATAATAGGATGCCAAACGGCAAATCAACAATTTAACTGGACGGGAGATTTTAGAATAGAATCACCTCAAAAAAGACATATAGAAGATCAAAGGATATATGTTGGAGAATATAATGGCCGACCTGCTGTTGCTAGAAAGTTAACACCACGAGAGTGTTTGAATCTCATGGGATTTGATTCTTTCAACATAGTTGTGCCAGATCAGGTCATGTATAGACAAGCCGGGAACTCAATTGCTGTTCCTGTTCTAAAATGTATTTTGAGTAACATACTGGAGGCTTTAAATGGGGAAATGGTATATTGACAGATCTAGAAATGTTAGCAGCATTGTTTCTAGCATTCATTTTGAGCTTTTGAAAAGACTGATAAACACAAAAGAAACATTTATTGATCCTAATGTGTTAATTGACGAGCTGCAGATAGATGGAGCAAACAAAAATGCCCTATTAACCAATTTTAGAGATCTTGGACTTATTGACGAAAATAACAGACCATCTGATTTCTTTTGTGCATGTATTGAAGCTAATTTGCCAGTTGCTGTAACTGTACTCCTTATCTTGTTAAAAAGGAACGACGAGAAGAAAGAGAAAAATAGCGTAAAACCGTTTGTAGTAATATCAAAAGCCCTTGCCCAAATGATTGAGCATGGATTTGCTCCAGAGCTAACATGGGGAATATGCGACACCTATCTTATGGCCATAACGACATACGAAGATATTTCTTGGGAAAATCTAAAAAAAGTTATAGACGCAAAACCTCGAGTGCTTTCAACTCCAGTATTGGATATTTGGTTTAATGCCTTAATAGCAACTCAATTATTTGATGGAGATAAAAAACATGTCGTCTTGAAAAGTGAGTATTTCGACTTCATTAAGTTTATCTCTAAATATGGAAGTGAGATGTCTCCAAGTCAAAATCGGGATGAGTATTTGGCGCAGGCTAATGATGCAAAATATGGATGGTATGAGTTATTTTTAAATCATTCTTATGATGCAGTTTGCGCGTCAAAAAGTATTCCCTCTCTTATATCATATATACAAACACAAGGAGATGAATGTCTCCGCGAAAACACAACAAGCAATTTTGACTCCAACTACGATTTTGACAAATTGAACAAAACGCAACTTGAGGAAGAATTGGACTATTTGCGATCGCAAGAAACTAAAATTAGTGATCGAATCAATAAAATTCAGGCAAGATTGACTCGATATAAGGAGAATGACAGATTTTTAACCATAAAAACAAATGTTGAAAACGAAGCATTGTTTGCTTTTTATTTGCAAAACAATAAAGAGTTATCAGATCATACCATCTCGAGTTACTTTCAATCACTTAGAAAAATGAAAGATATTATGGGACAATATGAGCAAATAACATTAAATACAGAGATCTACTTTATCAATGACGTAAGTATCATAGAGGCATTAATAGCAAGATATGAGGCGAATGATCATTTGAAAGAGATTAATAAAAAAGACCATTACTCAATCTCAGCTGCTTATAATAATTATTATGAGTTTTTGAAAACGATGAGGGAGATAGGCTAATGCAACAAAGAGAAAGTTTTTCCATCAGTCCCGGAACAACAATTATGGAAGTATTAGGCCATTCCGGTTATTCATTTAATGCTGCAATAGCCGACCTCATTGATAATAGTTTGGCTGCAAAAGCCACTAAAGTTGAGCTATATTTTAATTTTAGAGCGAAGTGCCCGTACCTATATATCAAAGATAATGGCCTTGGAATGAGTTTACCAAAATTAAAAGAGGCTGCAGTAATAGGATTTGAAGAAATTTCAAAAGAAAGAAAGATTGACGATTTGGGTAGATTTAGTACAGGACTAAAATCGGCAGCAAAGTCTTTTTGTAATAACTTGTATATTTGTTCGAAACAAGTTGATGTTCCTGCAAACACAATACAGCTTGATTTTCAACATATAAAATCTAGCAAGAAATGGGAAGCCTTTGTTGTAACTAAACCGGAAATTGAGGCTTTGATTGGAAATCAAGGGACAGTTGTCTATTGTACCAATCTAACCGTTTTTGATGATTTTAATGATTCGAATATATATGGGTTAATAGAGGACTTGGAAGTGTCCCTTTCTCACGTATTTGGCAAGTATTTATTAGCCCAAAAAGTCGAGATTTCTATCCAATGTCACGAATCTAAACCAATAACCTTACAAGGATGGAATCCATTTGATCTGCCCAATAATAAGTCCACCAAAACGATTTATGAACGCAAAATCGATTATAAAGATTATTCCCCGTTGGGAGACAACTCTATCATAGTAAAGGCATATGTCCTTCCAGTTTTCGCCAATCTAGATAGTATAGATCAGCAATATATAAAAGGAAGAGGGTTAATTAATCAGCAAGGGTTTTATGTGTATAGAAATGAACGCCTAATAAGTGAAGGTGGATGGTTAAACTTACCCGATTTAGAGCTGGACGATAAAAGCAAGTACGCGAGAATTGAAGTTAATATTTTATCAAACCTAGATGAGGTGTTTAAAATTAACTTTAGTAAAAATTCACTTACGGTTCCGGTTGGCCTGCAAAAAATTTTTAAAGACATTGCGAAAAAGGTTCGAGCTGAGTCGCGCAAAAGCGCAAACTACCTAAAGCATCCCGAATTGAAACCTAGACTAAAAAGCGATGATACAAAGGTATGGATAACCTCACACTCTGCTGTTGGCACAGTTTTATCAGTCAATGGTGAACATCCGTTAATCGAAAAATTGTGCATGTCAATGAGCCAGTCCGACCGTAACAAGTTGTTTAAATTATTATCCCAAACAATCCCAATAAGGACTATTCAGGAGCAAAACTTAAATACGGAATCCTATTCGGAACGAGATATTTTGGAACTTACGGAGAGCATGTATAATACTTTAAAACAACAAGGCTTATCATTAAGTGAGATTAAGAAAAAAATAGCAACTGTAGAACCTTTTAAGGAGAATTTGAACACTGTAATTGAATTTTTTGATAAGCTTGAGGAGAATAACAAATGACAAGTCACGATTATTATGAAATAAAAAAAATGTTGTTCGGCGTTATGTCAAAAGCGAATAAACTTGAATCCTTGGACGAAAGAAGACGATTCTATTTTGATTTTCTAAAGAGAAACATTGACTTTCTAGACTTGGAAGAGCAAGTAGATATTGATTCCAGTGATATTGCCGAACTTATTAGTAACGAGTTTTTGACAATAGAAACAGAGAAACCTCATTTGTTTGAAGAAACTGGTTTCGTTCCATGGCTTGAAGCTGCAAAAAAGGATATTACGTGGAATTACTATAACCGCTACGAACAGTATTTAATGCAATATAAAAACTGGAAGCCGACGGCAATCGCTAAAATTAAAGTTAGTTCAGATATAATATTGGATCATATGGCTAATCCAAAATCTCCAAATTATTTCGACAAACAAGGATTGGTAATTGGTGATATCCAGTCAGGTAAAACAGCCAATTATACTGCAGTAATCAATAAAGCAATAGATGCTGGCTATAAAATAGTTATAGTTTTAGCGGGTATGACAAAGGATCTTCGAAATCAAACTCAAAACCGACTTGATACTGAGGTTTTGGGTTATGAAACCAAGCCGTCTGGAAGAGGGAAAACTATAGGTGTTGGAAAAATAAAACAATGGCCCGTTGAAGGCTTAACATATAGCGATGATGTAAAAGATTATGGCGATATGAAGAAATACTTTTCAACACATACCTTAGATGATAGCTTGAATCCAATTGTAGCTATTGTGAAAAAGAATAAAAGTGTTCTTAATCATCTTTTGACATTTTTAACTAGTTCACAAAGTTTTTGTTATACTAATGGAAAATTGAACATACCTGTTTTAATTATTGATGATGAAGTAGATCAGGCCAGTGTTGATACAAAAGATAGTGACGAAGCAGAGGGCGCATCCGCAATAAATAAAATGATTCGCTCTATTTTAGATAAATTGAACCGTTATGCATATGTTGGGTATACCGCTACCCCATTTGCCAATGTGTTTATAAATCCGGAAAGGAAAGATATTTATCCAAAAGATTTCATCTTAACAATTCCCTCCAATGATGGTTATTGTGGAATTAAAGAGTATTTTGGCGTTGACATTATAGATGATGAAGATGTATCTTGCGATAACATAACGGATTTAGTTGTCAATATATCTGACTACAACGAACTATTTGATGGTGAGCATAAAATTTCGGCGCAGACCGCCACCGAGGCTTTAAACGAATCATTAAAAGAGGCCATTAGATCATTCATTTTGGCCGCATCTATTAAAAAGTCTCGTGGTTTTGACAAGTACAATTCTATGCTTATACATATTGCAAGATATAAAAATCCCGCAACCACACTAAAACCATTGGTTGCAGATTATGTTGCTACATTGTATAAAGATGTAAAATACCACTATTACAGTGCAATCGAAGACTTTAAGCATTTGTGGGAAAGCAGATTTGAAAAAACCAGTAAAACGCGTTTGGGCGCCGAATATAAGGATGATTGGAAAAATATCGAGAAGTATATTTTACCTACCCTTGAGTCTGCAATGGGAAACATCAAAGTAATAAACGGCGATTCTGGCGATATGCTTGATTATTCAGCTTCAAGTTCTGGCGACTATATTGTTATTGGTGGCGACAAGCTTTCGAGAGGGCTAACGCTTGAAGGGCTTGTTGTATCTTATTATTATCGGAATAGCAGAACCTACGATTCACTTCTACAAATGGGCCGTTGGTTTGGTTATAGAAAAGGTTGGATCGATGTGTGCCGTGTTTATACCACGGTACGCTTTATCAACGACTTTATTACAGTTGGAAAAGTTATGCAAAAATTTAAAGCAGATGTCGAGGATATGTATAATCTAAAATTAAATCCACGTGAAGTAGGGCAACGCATTATGTATTCTCCCAATTTGATTCCAACCGCCCGCGCAAAAATGAAGAGCACTACTAAATATAAAGTATCTTTTTCTGGACAAATTCAACAAGTAATCACTTTTGGGCGAGAGCATATAAAACATAATTTTGATGTTGCCAAAGCGTTCATTTCGCAATTAAAGAATGGTGAGATTCGCAGAGAAAACAAGGTCGTTTTTAAAGATGTATCTGCGGATTTGGTTCTTGACTATTTGCGCAATTATAGAGAGTATTCAAATGAATATGGATATGGTTTTATTAGTGTGCAAAATTGGATAAAATACATTGAGAAACTTGTTGGGAAGGGCGAATTAACGAGCTGGACTGTTGTACTTCACTCTGTTTCTCCTTCAATCAATGCGGATTGCGTAAAAATTGCTTCTTATGACATATATAAGCCCAAAAGAACTTTAAGAGATGTTGGCGATAGTTCACAATTTATATATTATACCATCAAGAATTTGTCGGATCCAAAAGACTTTGCGGAGTTTTTCGATCCAAAGTCCAAGGAATATAACATGGTGAAACACTATAATCCGGCAACAAAGTACCCTGGATTTGATGCTCAGCATGCTATAATCTCAATAAATGTTGTTGATTTATACGAAAAAGAACTGACTGATGAATATAATAGTGAAAAAATGAAATTCAAAGCAAAACGCGGATGTTTAATAAATGATGCGATAAATACAAGTGGTCCAACTATATGGTTCCCACATGCTACTAATTATGAGGATTCTGCTATCTCGTATTATGTTACAAAAGATTATTTAGCTGCAGAACAAAAATTAATTGAAACAGAAAGCAAGGAATTTGAAGAGGAAGAAACAAATGAATAAAACATTCTACAACAAATGGCAAGAGCTTCTAGATCTTAAAATTGATGATTCAAGAGTGGTTATAACAAATTGTTTTTTATCTCTTGAAGCAAAAACACGCTTGTATATAGGCAGATCTTTGGAGGCGCAGTTCGTTTATATTGAATTTGCCAAATCTTCTTTAGATAATCTAAATTTACCCATAGTAAAGGGATTGGAAACGATACGGGTGTCCGAACCAAAAATTGACAAAACAAAAGACTATATAAAGATAAGCAACAAAACAAATAATAAGGAATTGTTTGTGGCTTTTTCAAGTTCTTTATATGATCTTCTTGTAAATACAACAGATTATTATTCCGCTTACAACGCATTGGTGATTACAATTAAAGAATATCAATCCTTTTTCTCAAACGTAAATAATAGTCTGTCACTTCAAGAAGAACAGGGCTTGTGTGCAGAACTAATAGAACTATCTGCACTAATTGATAAAAAGGGCGAAGATGTTGTGATGAATTGGATGGGGCCTAGTCGCAACAAACGAGATTTTTTGTTTGATAAAACCGCTCTTGAAATAAAGTCTACATTAGGACAAGTTGATTCAAGCATTCTAATTTCCAATGAAAATCAATTGACACTTTCTTTCCCTTATACACTAGAAAAATTGTTTTTAAAAGTGTATATTTTGGAAAAATCTAAAGACGGAATAGATATAGTTTCTACAGCTCAAGAAATCCTAAGTAAATTAAGCAATATTAATAATAAGTCGTGTTTTATTGTAAATTTACTGAAAATGAAGGTTGATTTAAAATCATACAAATGCAAATATCACTTCTCTATTCAAGATACTAAAAGGTATTCTATTGTTGAACCATTCCCCAAAATATCAAAAGAAATGCTGGCAAAGGGTATTTTTAATGTAAAATATAGGGTGCACCTAGATGCAATAAAAGAATTTGAGATTACTGAAGAGGAATTATATGAGCAGCTTTAATAAGGATCTTATAAACAAAGTTAAACTTTTTCAAAGTGAAAGTGATTCTTTCGATTTGATTGAAGAAAAGTATTCTTTTCTAAAATACATATTCAAAAACCTAGAATCGCTTGATGATTCTAATATTGATATTTGCGAGGAAGAGTTTGACGCTTTACGCTGTAATATAGACGGCTGTTTTTTTGACGAAGACAGCAATGCATACAATCTCTATATAGTTAAATACAATGCTGAAAATGATGACGATTCTACATTGTCTGAAAATGAGGTGCTGTTGGAATATGCTAAAATCAATAATTTTATAGAAAGAATAATAAAGAACAACTACAATGCTTTTGGAGAAGAGTCTGTTTCCTTTGAAATCGCTGATAGAATTAGTAAAGGAATAAAAGAAAACGACATTGTTGTCAATTTTATTACAAACTATTTAATCGCAACATCACTAAAAAAAGATGGTATTGAGGATATTGCTGGCCAACGTGTTTCGTTTAGAACTTATGACTTGGACGATTTGAAAAGCAAATTTAGTCAAATAAGTAAAGAATCGTTTATTACTGACTTTATTGAATTATTCCAATCAAGCATAACCGCTTTAAAAATATCTGAGACACCTGATTTTGAGGTATATATGTGCTCCATGAGAGGAGATTGGCTAGCAAAACTATATAAAGAAGACAGTATTAGACTGCTTGAATCGAATGTTAGATCTTATTTAAAAAGAACAGCCAAAGTCAATGCTGGAATTCTGGAAACTGTTAAAAATACTCCTGAAGAGTTTGTTTCATATAACAATGGTATTTCTGCTGTGGCTACAAACATAAGCATGGCAAATGATTCCAGTCCTCATTCCAAATTTGTGTCAATTTCTAGTATTGACAATTTCCAAATCGTAAATGGTGGCCAAACTACGGCAACTCTGTATGAGTGTTTGAAAGATAAACTGGTAGATGAGCTGCATAAAATCATTGTTCCGGTTAAGTTGACTGTGGTTAGAAATATTGGTAATGCCGAGAATCTAATTAGAAATATTAGTATATATTCAAATACGCAAACGGCTATTAAGAAATCGGATCCTCCTTCAAATTTACCGTTCTATGTTACTATTAAGCAACTTTCCCAAAGTGTTGTATCTACTGTTGATCAACATTCTTACATGTGCTATTTTGAGAGAACTAATGGTGAATATGATACAGAGTATCGAAGAAATAATGGGAGCAAAAAGTTTATTCTTACAAATCCAAAAGACAAAAGATTTACAAAAATCGATTTGGCGATAGCAATAAATGCGTGGGAGCAACACCCTGATATCGTTTGTTTAGGAAGAGAAAAGTGTTTCACATTTTTTAATGCGAACGTAAAAAAAATGCTAAAAATGCCGGATGAGGAGTTTTTTAAGGCGGCCTATGCAAATATAATTATTTACCGAAAATTTGACAAGATTGCAAAGAAGTTAGGGTTGTCGTATAAAAGCACTGTAATTGCTTACACCTTAAGCCTGATCTCTTATATTTTCAGTAAAAAAGTGGATATATTCAGTGTCTGGGAGCAAAAGGATTTAACTTCTGATATCATGACAGTTACATACGAATTGATGCCCGAGGTGCATAACGTTATTGCAAATCCTCCAAAGCCATACAGTGAACCCAGAATGTGGGCGCGCAAAGAACAATGTTGGGAGGAAGTAAAAAAAATTACAACCGAAAAGCAAATAGCGCTTTTAAATGCTCCCTATGAATTTTTTGCAAACAATGAAGTGATATCATTTATTGAAGATGATAATAATTTCTACAATAGTATGCTTTGGATGAAGTTGCTTCTCTGGAATAGCAAGTATAAAATGCTAAATAAAAATCAAGAAAAGATGATAAAGTACATGCGGACCATTAATAATACCGGTTTAACAAAGAAGCAAATTGATTATGTAAAGGAGATATTTTACTTTGCAGTAAAATCAGGCTTTCAATATAAGTAAAAGTAGGTTAGTCTATGATAGTGCCAAATAATATTGTTTTTGAGGGGAAGAGAAGATACTATATAGAAGATTTAACGGAAAGAGACTATTTTCTTGAAAACACTACTCCTTATAAGCTTGAGTATAAAGATTACTGTTTAAGCGAAACATCTTGGGGGGAAATGTTGAGAAGTTTAGCTATTCTTTTGCTCGACTTATTTCAACATGTAAATATCTTTGAATTTCGCTGCCCTTGGAGTAAACAAATTATGTTTTCTAATGAGAGGAAAACAAATTATAAAATGATTAACGAGAATTTGTATATAAACTGTGGACATACAGCATTGCATTCTTGTTGGTTTATACAAGATCTATTGGATTTTTTCAATATAAATAAAAGTGAAGTAAAATTGCTTATTCATAGGCCTTCATCTGCTGAGACGACCGAAATTAAAAGAACACTCGAACAACATTATAAGGCGGAATTTGTTCAATTCTTAGAATATGGGTTTAATAAAGATACAGAATATAGCCAAAAGGTCGTAAAAAGAATAGAGAAATATTTGAATCCATTGCTGTGCAAAATATCAAAGAGTTATGACAATCTATTCTTGTTCGATGATTTTACTACAGCATCATCGTATATATATAAAATAAGAGAACAAGTCAACATTTTATATGCTCATAACGAAAAAGCATTAAAAGCATTGAATATATGTTTAAAATATCTTTTAGACTACTATAAGTATTAGTTAAAAGCCGAGAGCCTTGAAGTGCACCCCAAAAGTTTTAAATTTCTATCCAGCTTTTTAGGTTCACATCATTTTTGTTCCCGGCTTTTCGTTTGCTTGAAGTTGCTTGTTGTTTTAGTTGTTGGGGATATAGATTTTATCGCCGACTTTGACGGCTTTATAAGTTACACCGCCAACGTTTTGTTGAAGATATTCGGGTTTGCCGTCTGCATGAGCGCGTAAGATAAACTTGTCGGGTTCTTCTTCGGTCAGTTTGTCGATATTTATATCAATAAACTGTTCGTCGCTCGACACTTCGAGTATTTTTAATCCGCGTTTGATTAGGTCTGCGGAAAATTGCCATATTTTTTCAAACATTCCGTAGGTATCCATAATAATGGAAAAGTCGTGATTCGGTTCGTAAGCAGTAATTCTGAAGTAATTTGCCATAGTGTTTTCTCCTTTATGCAGTAAGTTTTTTGAGTTGTCTATTTGCAAACGGCAACCACTTTTTGTTTACAAACTCAAGGATGTTGTCGTTTGGGGTGCTGTCGTTCTTTCCGTAACATTGAAGTATTTTTTTACGAGATGGCGAGTATTCCACCGTTACAAGAGGTGTATTCGGATCTTCTTTCGTTCGGATAAAGAAAATGAGAGATTCTTCTCGCACAAACTTTTGGTCATAGTTCATTCTGCCTACGCAATGTTCAAGGATTTGACCTTCTCTCACAAGGTCGCTTGGGGATAGGGCAATGATTGCAACGTAGTCGGCTTTGCTGTTATATTGTAAGCCCAAATACTTCTCGGCAACCGCTGCGAACTTCTCATAGAAGTCTTTTCGCTTCTGTTCGTCATCCCGTGCAAGCATCGTGTGGTATTCGTCAATGCGTATATCGTGCCAACGCTTGAAATCGTGCGGGTAACGATTTTTCTCGTCGGTCATATTCAGTCCTAAATAATTGCATGCGTTCCAATAGTCAAGATAACTGTGCGTATTGGTGTTTTGTTTGGACAAGTAGTGATATAGTTTTTCTCGCTCGCGCTTGAACGCGTCTCTCAAAGGAGCCAAGGTTTGGTCCTTGTCCATAGAGAGTTTTGCTTTGTAATATGCCTGCAACTCAAGTACGTTGCGATTCTTTTTGTACGCCTGCAAAACAACAGGAATATACAGAGAAGACTTGTTTAACGTGTTTCTGTTTTGCGCAAGCCATTTTCTAAAACGCTTATCTTGTCCGCACAACTTTAATATTTGTTTTGACATAGCGAGGTTATGCAACCCGAGTTTTGTGAGATATTCGATTTGCGGATACTGTTCGTAAAGACGTAAGTATTTGAAAACGTCAATTCCCGTGAATCTGTCTATTGCGCTGAACTTGTATTCCGGGAAGTGTTCAAGGATATATTCGCGGTTTATTATCGGGGCATAAGGATCGTACAAATTGTCAACCGTCCAACCCCATTCGCTGTATTCGTACCAAGGCTTATATGACGTCAATCCCTCGGCATGCCAGCCAACCGAATATCCGCCAATGTAGGTGTAATACATATCTTTCACAAAACATTTGTCCGAGTGAACGCCGTGCACCGCAACTTGTTTGCAATACCAAACGCCTTTCTTGACTTTGACCGCAACGGTTACTTTGACAAGCTCGCCATCATTTTTTGTAAGGTAAGAATAGAAGTGGTTTCTTGCATAAGTGCCGTTGTAAAACTTCTTGTCGTATTGGTGTATTTTCTCTCTTATGTATTTTGGTATAGGTTTTATTTTTTCAATCTTCATTTTATTGTACCTCCAATGTGTTTCCGAATATCTCAAATAGTTTTGAAATAATGGCGTTGTTTGGCTCTAAATCTCCACTCAAAATCTCGCCGGTTTCATAGTCGATTTGAGATGTTTTTTTGCAGCCTTTTTGTGAAATAAATCTTGTATCTCCGTCAGTATCTACAACGAGCAAATCGTGTGTTTTTGCAATTTTCGCAAAGTAGATTTCCGCTGCGTGATACGGGAATCCAATCATAGGCACACGTTCTTCCAATCCACAATCTCGGCTTGTCAAAGTTAGGTCGATTTCTCTTGCGATTGCCACTGCCGTATCACCCAAAATCTCATAGAAGTCACCGAGTCTGTAAGCGATAACGTAGGCGGGGTTTTGTTGTTGCAAAGCCTGATATTTCTCAAAGAAAGTTCCGTTTGGAGTATTGCTTGCAACGGGTGTTTGCTCATCGTTTCCGTTTTGTTCGATACCTTCATTTTCGTCCGTATAGACACTTGAATTATTTGTTTCGTGTTCTTTAACTTCTTGTTCGGTTAAATTGTCAAAAAATGAGTATTGAACGTTCTCTTGCTTTTTATGTTCGGGTTTTGCTTTAACCATGTTGGATTCGACACGTTTAACTGTGGGGTTGTATTCCGCGCCGTCTATTGTGTAAAGCGTTCCTTCAATGCTTTCTTCCTCGAAATAATGTATCGCCCAACCATACACGGTTTGGTCGTCAATGCAAGCAGAATTAGCACCTTTCTCGGCATGTTTTCGTGCCTCGTCGCAAGCGTATTTCATAAAGCCCGCAAGCGTCTTTTTGTTGAGCAAAGGCTTACCGTCTTTTTCAAATGGTGTACCGTTGTTTATTTTCTCCGCAAGAGTTTCGCTCGCATTATCTCGAAGGTATTTCAAGACAAGTTCTTCTTGCTTGTTTTGGGCAGTTAAATTGAGTTCCATATTGCCTCCTAAAAAGGAAAATCTTCAAGAAGTTCCATTGCCTTTATCTCAAGTTCTTTGAGTGTTGTGCGGTGGTTAAATCCGCCGTAATAATCTTGCTCGTTCTTGGCTTTGCGTATCAAAATGTTGCTGTACCATTCGTTGGTGAAAAACCTAACGTCGCTTATGGAAACGTAAACGCACTTGTTTTCCGCACTCTTGATAAATGCCGAAAAGCAATAATGATTCCGTCCAACGTTCACGAGTTGCCAATGATTTTGCTTGCATATAGAGCGCAAGAAGTTGATGTATTTCGTTTGAAAACTTTTGTAGTCATTTCCCGTATAACAGCCGGAAGAAAACTCATAGTCTATGTATTTTTCCAAGTCCTTAATAGTTGCCATTGTTGTTCTCCTTGATATATTTTTTGTAGATGTCATAGTTTTCGTTTCTTTCGTCCACGATTCCGTATTTGTCGTCCACGTAGTATTCGCCAACAAACCAGTTCATAATGCCCGTGCAAAGTTGACCTTCAACCTTGAAAACGTAAGAATTGGTTATAGGTCTTGCAAATAAATAATTAGGACCGAGCAATATTGCTCGGCCCGTCTTTCCGTCCATTGAGTTGAGATGTGCTTTTACTTCTATCGGTTTCATATTAATACCACTCCAAATAATAAATTTCCGCGTCGGGATCTTTTTCTAAAATTTGCTTTGCTTTCGTAAACGCCTCAACGGTGTCTTGCCAGTCGCTTAATTCGTATTCATCTTCAAATGCTTTCCTATCAATCTGTTCGTTTGCGTAGTCGATAATTTCAAGCACTTTGTTGTAAGGCACTTCCTTATCTTCAAGATTGAAGTCATCGTATATTTCAAGGACTTGTCCAAGATAATCCGAGACGGCATACGCTTTACGCCAGTATCCGATTTCAGTTGTTCCTTTGTCGGCAGGTGCGATAGGAAACAATCCGCCACAAGCACCGCGAGACGATTTTTGCTCTATTGTGTTTGTTCTTGCTCTTAAATATTGGTCTAATCCCATAGTAATAACTCCTTTATGTTTTTTTGTTACGCAATGCGTTTAATGCCGCCGGCAAAAGCGCGAATTCCTATCGTGCCAAACTCCGAGCACCATTCACAGTCTTTGTTCCAAACGTAAGCAAGGGCAAAGTACATATTGCCTTGATGCTCGAGAACGAAATCCCAATCTTCTTTGTAGTCGGGGATATAGAGAAAGTCGTAACATTCGCCAAATTCCAAGTATTCGTGGGTTACCGCATATACGAGGCAGTTGTGTTTCTTCTCGAATGTCTTTATCTTTTCCATAAGTTCCGGCTCTTGATAAGCCCAAAATCCGCCAAAGCCTTCAAAAAAGCAAACCTCGTTGTCTTTTTCAAAGCCTTTGATATACGGCTTGTAGATGTCCAATTTCTTCATCAGTTCAAGTGCTTTTTGTTTCTTTTGTTCAATGGTTATGTTCATAGTAATAACTCCTTTGTTTTGTTTAATAAATTTCAATTAAGCCGTTTTCGCATTCGTAAACGTTGTAATCGCCGCAGAATTTGCCGTAGCGTTCAAGGTCTATAAAGTCTAAAATATGGTAGGGTATCTGATAGCCGCAGCAGTCAAGCATTTCACGTCCATAATCTTCCCACGAATAACCGCTCCAAAGGTTGACGTTATCGTCCCAATTCTCCCCGCGGTTTTTTACAAGTTCTTCAAAATCGTCATAGTTTTTAACTTCAAGGAAAGCGCAAAGTTCTTTGTATTTATAATTGTTGGAAAGCACACCAGATTCGTAAAGCGTGTTGAATAGGATTTCGGGATTCATATAATCCCAATTGACAGAATGGTCTGATATGCCTTCAATGTCTTGTATAAACAATTCTTCGTCTATACCGTCCAGTTCAAAGCCTTCTCGTTTTAGTTCTTCAACGATTTCTTCCCAATCGTTATAGTCCGATAAATCAAGCCAATTAGAGCCTAAGGCTCTTTCGTTGCATTCGTTGTAAGATCCCCAAGATCCGATAACAATACTTATGTTGCCCATTGTCAGTCCTCCGATATGTAAATCTTGATAAGCGTGTTTCCGTATTCGATATAATGACCTTTGTCATCTTCAAATACGTCGTAAGTGATAACGGAAATCTTTCCGTTGTTGGTGATTGCATAGATGATTTCGTTTCTGTCAGGGTAATAAGCAACAGTATCAAATCTGATAAGGCTTTCACCGTCATTGAAATCGAAACCATCTTCATCAATGAATGCAATTTTGTTGAGTTCAATCATTTTTCTAACTCCTTTTTATTTGATATTGCCGTTCGGCAAGGGAGTGGTAGTACAAGTCGAAACTCATTCTTTATGCGAATATAGTTGCAATGGGCAATAGCAACCACAAATCCTTTTTAGTGAAAAATAGTGCTGTAAAATAAAAAAGCCAAACCCTTTCGAGCTTGACCTTGTAAGTTTATATTCAAATTTTAAGTGCTATTTTTCACGGCGGTTGCTATCGCCGCTGACTTGTGCTACAAACACCGGACGAAAGGCAATAAAATATAAAATCTTTACTTGCCGTCTTATTTATCTTTACTTTTGTTCTTACTGTGCTATAAAAATGTAAAGAAATCGACAAAAAACTTATTTTATCGACACTGTTTTTGCAAAAAATCAAAAATCACTATCCATAAAGTAAACTTTAGAAAACTTGGAGACTTGTCGAGATGTCGTATTTGAAAAGACAAATGGAGGAGTCGAGTTAATAACCTTTCGTGCAATATTTTAAGCAAGATTTAAGCAAGATGATTGATTTTCATCGGTAATTATGGTATAATAATTTCAGATTTGAAAGGAGAAGCAATTATGTACAAACCGCCTTTTTCAATTTCCAACTATATGCTTTCTAAAACCATTTCCATTACAGAGAAAATAGGTCAAATTACTACGTTTAATTCCTTAAAACGTATGCCAACACTAAGGCGGAATAATAAAATTAGATCCATTCATTCATCATTGGTTATCGAGGCTAATTCATTGTCTCTCAATCAAGTAAGAGACGTTATTGCAGGCAAGCCGGTTATAGGACCTCAAAAAGAGATACAAGAGGTCAAGAATGCTTATAAAGCCTATAACATGATAAACGAGTTCGATGGATATCGTGAATCGGACTTGCTTAAAGCACACTCGATTTTGACATACCTTATTGAGAATGATGCCGGCAAGTACAGAAACCATGGCGAAGGAGTATTCGACGGAGAAAAAGTCATCTTTGTTGCCCCGCCGGAAAATCTTGTGCCGTCGCTTATGCACGATTTGTTTGACTGGCTCAAAAATGATAGCGATACACACGTATTGATAAAGTCTTGCGTATTCCATTATGAATTTGTTTTCATTCATCCCTTCAGCGACGGAAACGGCAGAACTGTCAGACTTTGGCAAAACGTGCTACTTACAAAATGGAATCCGTTGTTTGAATATATTCCGATTGAATCACAGATTCAAAAATACCAGACTGAGTATTATGAAACAATAGCGAGATGCCATCAGGAAGGAAACTCGAACGCTTTTGTTGAATTTATGCTCAAGATGATAGACGAAGTTCTTGATGAAGTGATTGCCGGAGTAAAACAAGAATCAGAAAATATTTCCGAACAAGTCAATAGATTGTTGGACGTTATGGAGCCTGATATACCGCTATCCGCCAATGAAATTATGGAGCGACTGGGAATAAAGTCTAAAGAAACTTTGAGAAACAGTTATCTGAACCCGGCTATTGAAAACGGACTTATAAGAATGACTTTGCCAGACAAACCCAAAAGTAAGAATCAACGGTATTTCAAGTAAGATATTGGGCAAGATTTAAGCAAGATAGCTTTTAATATAATACGTATAGGATATAGGCTTAGCTTAATAAGATGCAGTTTGGAACTGGTATTATTTTGGTATTAAAGGTGTATGAAGATATGTAATTTTTCTCAAATAACACCAAAAATCAGCCATTTTGGACGGAAAATAATGCTCAAAACGGCTAAAAACGCAATAAAATTGCAGTTTTTTTGCGATATTTTACAAGGAAAGATGAATTCCTAAGCCGTTGTTCTGGGTTCGATCCCCAGTGGGCACGCCACTTAACAGTTTTTTAGCAGGAAAGGGTGTTTTTTATATGAAATCAAGATAAACAATAAAAATATTTTATAGAAAATCTTTACTTTAATATAAAAGCTATTGCAAAATCTTTACCTTTTGGGTATAATATTACCATACGAAGTAAAGATTTTTGTTTTTATAGGTGAAAAATGATAATCAATGAAGTTAAATTAAAAGGATTGCTTAAAAAGAAAGGTATTACAAAGTCTGCTCTTTGCGATGAAATCGGTATTTCTTCAAGAACTATCGCTAAAATTGGCAAAGGTGAAGATATTAACGACAAGGTTGCTCAAAAGATAGCCGAGTTTTTAGGCGTAGAAAATACTGACTTGGTGGAAGACAACGTTATACTTAAAACCTTACAAACGGAAAAGAAGTTAAAGGTTAGCGGTGGGCTTTATCACGAAACGCAAATCAAGTTAACGTATAATTCTAACCACATAGAGGGAAGCAAACTAACGGAAGAACAAACCCGTTATATTTTCGAGACTAAAACGGTTGGCGAATTGCCGTCCAACGTTCAAATAGATGATATTATTGAAACGAATAATCACTTTAGATGTATTGACTACGTTATCGATAATGCTGTGGACGAGCTTTCTGAAGAATTTATTTTAACTTTGCAAAAAATCTTAAAAGAAGGCACTGAACATGCTAAAACTTATGGCGCAGGCAAGTATAAATCTTTACCGAACGTGGTAGGTGGTATAGAAACTGCAAAGCCTGCTGACGTTGCTTTAGAGATGAAGAAACTTATCGCCTGGTATAATTCAATTAAAAAAGTCGCTTTTGAAGATATAGTTGAATTCCATTATCGTTTTGAGACGATTCACCCGTTCCAAGACGGAAATGGTAGAATTGGTCGTCTTATAGCATTTAAACAATGCTTGAAAAATAACGTTATTCCATTTTATATAGACGACGCAAATAAGTGGCTTTATTATCGTGGGCTTCGTGAATGGAAGAGTGAAAAGAATTATTTAATTGAAACTTGCCGTTTTGGTCAAGATCAATATAAAATGCTTTTGAATTATTTTGGTATAAAGTGTTAAGTCTAAATTTTTAGTCTCCTATATAATGGCACAAGGACCTAAAAAAGAAATTTTATAAAAATTTCCAAAAAAATGTTAAGTTCAAAAAATAAGGTTTCTATATAAAGGTACAAAGCAAAAATAGGAGATATAAAAATGCAAGCAACAGTATTTTGTAAGACAACAGCAAAGGCAACTCAATCGTTTTTCGTTAAAGTAGGTGGAAGAGAATATTTTCTTTTTGAGCAAGACTTTAGAAAAAGCAACAAAGAATTTTTCCGTAATGGCGTAGGCGTGCACGCAATCAATAATTATTCAAGCGTACATAGTACGGCTGTAAAAAAGACTTTGGACAAACTTCCTTCTTATATTCGTTATATTGAAAAGGAATACGACGTAGCGATTTACGAAAAGACCAAGAAAAAGTTGGAAACTAAAAAGAAGAATCCGTATAAACGTGATACCTTTAGATGGCAAGATTATGCTTGGGAGGTAGCGTAATGTATTACAAGATTAGGCTTAGTTTTGACCATGATGAAGAAGGATGTGCTTGGGTAGAAGAATACATAAACGTTAATAGTCGTCAGGAAGCAGAAGAATGCATACCACAAATTGCAAAAGATTATAAGATTCCGAAAGAATACGACGTTGATATTCAAGAAACAAGTATTGATGAAATGATAGAATGCGAAAAAGAGGAGCTTTGGTCCAAAATTCGTAATCATTATATACATCGAAAGTATGATATGGATACGATTACAATTCGTCAATTTGCCGACGTGCAAAAAGAACTCAAAAAAGATAAAGAGAAAATCTATGAGATGTTAAAAGATGAGGGCAGGTATATTAGAATTTGTGAGTTGGTAAAAAAGAAGATTGACAAAAGTAAAGTTACCGTTTCGGAATTTGAGCAAATTGTATTAGAGTTATATAATGCAAAAACTAATGAAGAGTGTGAAAAGATATTTAAGGAAAGAATAAACAAATGAAATACTTGTTTTTTGATATAGAGTGTGCGAATTGCAACGATAGAAGGGGTAAGATTTATAGCTTTGGTTACATTATTGCAGATGAAGGATTGAATGTTATTGAAGACGAAAAGGATATCGTTATGAATCCTGATGTTGACAAGTGGGATTGGTATGTTTTGAAAAATATATTGGCGTATTCAAAGAAAGAAGTCGAAAGTAAATCTAAGTTTAATAAACATTACAATAAAATCAAACGTCTTTTAGAAGATGAAGAGACTATTGTTTGTGGTTTTAGCGTAAAAGACGACGTTGGCTACATATTAGATGAGTGTGAAAGATATAAATTAGAGCCTATAAAAATTAGATTCTTCGATATACAAAGGTTGGAAGCGAAAATATCGGGTTCAGATAATAAAGGATTAGGCGAGGCCTATATATCTTGGTGCAAGCAGTTGCTATTAGGAGCGCATAGAAGCGACGTTGATGCAAAATTCACTTTAGATTTAGCAAAAGAGATATGTAAAAAACAAAAGAAAACACTTCAAGAATTTATATTGGAAGATGAATCGTTAAGCGGTAAAACAGATGGTTTTAAGTATGGGTTTAATGATGAGCAACTTGAGACTAGAGATGAAAGATATGAAAGGAAACAGGCTGAAAGGTTATTGCGATTTACGGGTAGAAAAGACAAATCTGGTTTTCGAGAATTAAAAGAAGAGTGTAAAGATTACATATTGAAAGGTAGTAAAAACAATCTGTTGTTTTTAAGGCATATGGAAAACGTTAAGCCAAAAACTGATAGAGAACAAACTTTATTAGGTAAAAGGATTTCTATAAGTTTAAATTACGAAGCCTACAACTTCACTAATATGATGAAAATAGTTCAACTAATTTGTGATTGCGGAGGCGAATATGTTAAAAAGGCTTCAACGGCGGATATTTTTGTTAAATATCATTTAATTGAAGATGGTGAAGAACGCAGGTGTTCTAAATACGAGTTTGTACAAGAAGAAATTAAAAACGGTAAAGAGATAGACATCGTCGAATTTGAAGACTTTTTAGAGTTGTTAGGGCTCACGGAAGAAAAACTTAACGAATTACCTATTGAAGACTACGAATATTTGATGGATGAAAAATATAAAAGAGAAAAATTAGCATAAAGTGTTAAGTCTATAAAAAAACAATTCTATATAGCAGTATCAAAGTTAAGGAGTGTTCAAAAAATGGACAGAAAAGAAAGATTAGAATTTTTGAAAAACGTAAAAAGAAAAGAAATCAAAAAAATGATTATGCAAGCTAGAGAACAATTGGGGATTGAAAGCGACGAGTATGATAAAGCAAAATGCTGTCAAGCCGAAGTTGAAATGGAAATTATGGAGTTAGAAGGATTGTCAGACAAGGATTACCCAAAATATCTTAAATCTAAAGAAAAAGAAACTTTGCTAAAGAAATTAAAGGAAGATGCTTTTCTTAAATTTATTGATAATGACGATTTTCTTTATGCAAATAGGAACAAAAAATTTACAATAGAAGAAAAGGTCGCAATAATCGTTCACTCAACAAATCAAAGTTTAGAAAGTAAGTTTGACGCTCTAAACGAAATTTTAAACAAGGCGAGAAACAAAGAACTAAGTAAAAATATTAAGTTGTGGATAGATTACAAACAAAAAATTCTTGAAACGGTTCAATCAATTGATAATTGCCAAGAAGTATTTGTTGTATGTAATAAAGTAAGAAACTTACATGATAACGTATTACCACAAGTTTTCAGAAAACTTGATGATTGCTTAAAGTATTGGTCAGAAAGAAGAATTGATATTGTTAAGGTTATAGATAAACCTGAAAACAAATCGCCTAGAAATCAAGTTATATTAACAAGCGATTATAAGATTTCAGATATAAGTTATGCAGATGTTGAACACGAATATAAAAATTTGTCAAAAGAAGAGAAGTTGGAGTATATCAAAGTTCAATTCAAAAATCCGTTCAAACCATTTACGATAATAAGTTGTTCAGTATATGGCGGAGTTGCGATTGTTGCTGATAGTAGAGATAAAAAAGTAAAAGCTCAAGTTGAAGAGGCTAAAGTTCATGGCAGAAGAGATGGCTGGCTAAACTGCGAAATACCGATATACATGTTCCCAAATGGTTGGATGTACGGAGATGAATATTTAAATGCAAGTTGTTTGTATGGAGAATACGATAATTTAAGTGATATCAAAGAAGTATCCCCAACTATGGAACAAAAAGAGTATATAAAATACTTAAAGAAAGCGATTAAGGAGAACAAATAAAAAATGAAAATTGTATTTAGCGACCTTCCTATGAAGAAGGAATTACACAGTTTTAAGTATAAAGTAGACGGCAACGCTACTATCGAGTATGACGGCGAAACTATTTTTCCCGTTAACTCGGTGCTTGCAAAAACAATGAAGAAAGGGGAAAAGGTAAAAGTTGTTCTCCTTTCAAAAGTAGATATTGAAGGCAATAGCGCAATCAATGCAGGCAAGTTTCAAAAAGAACTTAACGATATTAACCGTGCTATCGGTGCAGATATTGAATATATCACGCTTGCAACACCGTTTGAAGAAACGCGTGACGTTCACGAAACGTTGCTTCGTGATATGGTGGCAAAACTTGAAGATAATGCGGAAATTATCGGCGACGTAACTTACGGACCTAAACCACTTCCTATCATTATGTTTGCAGTTATGAATTTTGCTGAAAAATTCTTCAAGGCAAAAATTAAGAACATTGTTTATGGTAAAGTAGATTTCGTTGACGACGGTAGCGGTACGGGTAAAACAAAGCCCGTTAATCCCGTTTTATACGATTTGACTCCGCTTTACTACCTTAACAACGTAACGAACTCTATGGAGTATAAATCTTCCGAAGACGCAGTAAAAGCATTAGACACCTTGCTTGATTTATAAGAGGTGAACGATGTTTACGAGAGAAGAATACGAAAACTTAATAAATAATTCTCCTCTCTTTGAAATCGACAAGGAGAGTTCTCCTGCGCTCTACAAATCGGAAAGATATAACTTTTTAACGCTTCTTACGGATTATTATAGGTTTTATATTTATCCTAATAAATCGCTTGATTCATATAGTATGACACTTGTGGAAACGGCAATGGAGTGTATCAAGTATTACGATAAAGAAAAAGGCGAGTTTTTGCATTTGTTTAACAGTTCAATGAAACGTGATTTACATATAGCAAAGGCGAAAGAAATTATCGAAGAGAAGAGACAGGGTATAAGGGTTTCAAACGAGGACGATAAATTAATTCGTAAAATCATAGCGCTTGCTAATAGTAAGGGGTTAGATATTTACGATAGAAACGTTCAAGAAAAGATTTCAAAGGCTTTAAATTTGGAGACGTCAAGATTGCAAGAGTTACTTCGGATAAACGACGACGCGGTTGCTGTATCAAGTACTGTGACTAATGAAGACGGCGACGAAGTGGAATTATTTGATTTGCAATCAAGTCATGAGAAGAACGCAGAAGATAAAATGGCGGACGAATCAGCGTTTGTTTCGCTTGTTGAAAAAATTAACGACGTGTTTAAAGCAATTCAAGATAGACAAAAGAAATTGCTTTCAATGCTTTTAACGGCAGAAATTATCAAAGCGTGCGATGAGGACTTAGATAAAGCAAAAAATGTTTTAACGTGTAAAGAATTATTTAATAAAGAAGTGTTTGATTATTATGAAAAACACGGCGAATTGCCAACGGCAAAGCAAATAGGCGAAATTTTAGGAGTGTCTGAACAAAGTTTAAGTAGAACTTATAAAAATTTCAAAGAAAAGTTGAAGGTTTGATAAAGGGATTAAAAATGAAAGAATTAATAAAAATTGAAGAAGAACTTGCGCAATTAAAAAATAGCAATACGAATAACGAAGAATGCTTGGTAATAGATGCTGCAAACGTATACTTGCTTGAATCAAAAAAGCAGTTGTCGCTTATTGATTATTTTGAAGAAAATTGGAGAAATTCTGTTTTTGACGCTACGTGGTCAATGTGTTATACTAATCCAGGTGAAATAACGACAATCAAAAATATTCAAGTACATTGTCTAGAATGTTGGATGAAATATAAAATTGCAAAGAAATTTGTGAACGGAACTTTGAATGAAGACTGTTTGGAATATGCAAAGAAGTACACTCCAGATATTTATTGGATGATAAAACCAATTTAAAAATATTTCAAAAAACTGTTAAGTCCTCTAAAAAATGTTTCTATATAATACCAAGAACGAAACGTTTCAATAAAATTATTGGAGAAAATAATGCTAAATTTAAAACTAACTAAAGCACAACATTTTATGCAACCAGAATCTACGGTTGAGGCAGATAATAGACGATTGGAACAGTTGGAAATGTTAATGGCTATTGATGACGGAAATTATCACGACGTTAAAATTACCACTAACATTTTAGATTTAAGATATGACAGAAGAGACCAACGCCTTTTAACTGCTATTAACGGGGTAAAAGTCATTTATAAAATGGCTAATGGTGGAAGTCTTATACTTATAGGAAATTTAGGCTGTTCGTTTAGACAGCCGTTTGGTGGCGAATTTTTCGTTAAAAAGGTTGTAGTGGAGGAGAATACTGTATTTGATAATATTGTTGGGGCAAATGAGCGATTAATTTTTACTAACTATCCTGTGGATATTTCAAGCATGCAAAATAAACTTGCCGAAATAAGTAAAGACCCTAATCTTGTTTTCAACCTTTCACAGTTTGATGAGTTTATGGAAATCTTTGAGTTCTATAAGGCATTGTCGAGCGAATTAAATAACAACACACATTATTCTATTGAAAGTATTTCAAGACCATATTATTTTGTTCCTATCGACCAAAAAGAGATTGAAGTTGAAGAAGAATATGCTATTAAAAATCAAAACGGCATCGTAATCGGTTACAAATTAGAGGATTACAAATTTGAAACTCTTTCAACCGAATTGCAAGATTGTGTATTAAGACTTATTGACGTAAAGATTAAAGCAAGCGTTAAAGATATTAAGAAGATTAAGGGGTTTTCGGATAATTTATACTTGAGCGACGAAAGTGAAATTAATGAGAAAAACGATAGAAATCTTAACAGCTTTGATTTGAAAAACATTTACACCGAAGAAGATGGTTTAGTGCTTTCGGGCGAAGCAAAAACAATTATTGATAACGCTAGATATTTGCACCTTTACGATATGGGGCAAAAGGTAAAATTAGAGTCCATTGATAACTCGCTTCGTTTGATTAATCAAGGCGCATCAGGCGCGGCGGCGGAACTTTTAGAATACATAATCGGCGATAAACAAATGCCGTCTAATTATTCGAGAAGAACGCTTAACGATAAGAAAGATAAGTACATAGTGCATTTGGACGAATCACAAAAACAAGCATTTTTGATGGCAACTGATGGTTCGCCCGTAAGTCTTATTAAGGGACCTCCGGGAACAGGAAAAACTTACGTTATCAATGCAATCGTTCAATATATTACGAAAGAATTAAAGCAAAAAGTGGTAATTTCTTCTCAAACGCACGTAGCGATTGACAACGTTTTAGATGAAATTATGGAAAATCACGACCCGATTATTCCTAACCGTATTACAAATAGACGCAATAAGTATTCCGGCCAAGAAATCGATACGACGATTTATAAAACTTGGGCAAAGAAATTTAGTGAGCATAATAAACTTGCGAGAAATCAAGGGTTGGCGACTCAAATTTTGCAAGACATTGCGAACTTTAACGGGGAAAAGAAGTTTAGGTTTTCTGAAAGCGTAGAGTTGTCTGATTATTCCGTAATAGGGGCAACGACTACCACAAGTGCAATAGGCGGTAAAAAGGGCTTAGAACTTTTTGAAGGGTACGATTGGCTTATCATTGACGAGGTTTCCAAATGCCCAATAACCGAGGTTTTAAGATATTTGCCTTACGTTAGCAAGATTATCATGGTCGGCGACGACTATCAACTTGCGCCTCTTCTTGAATTCCAAAAAGAAGAAGTTGAAAGCCTTACTGCTTACAATGAAGATATGTTTGAAAAGTTAAAGAAAACGTATGAAGAGTCCGTCTTTGCAAAAACACTTGAAAAGGCGAAGAAAGTGGGTAGACTCGTTACTCTTAACGTGAACTATCGTTCGGTTGCGCCTGTTCTTAACGCATATAATATTTTCTATAATAGGGAGCTTATCGGTATGCGTGAAAAGGTAAAACCTAGCAAAGTGCAGTTTAGCGATAAATATCAAATGTTCAACGATAAAGATGTTTTCTTTGTAGATGTTAAAAATGGTAAAGAAGCAACTGAAGGAACTTCAAGATATAACGTGGAAGAGTTAAGGGCGACAAGAGAAATCTTAGAAATGCTTTTAGAAAATACGTTAAACCCTGAAAAAGTTTCCGTGTCTGCAATATTCCCTTATGGTGCACAAATAGATAAATTCCAAAGAGAAAACAAGGAACTTATCAACAAGGCGAGAAAAACGTTCAAAAGTTTTGAAATTGATACGGTTGACGCTTTCCAAGGAAGAGAAACGGATATCGTTTTAGTAAACACAGTAGTAACCGATATGTCAAGAGGTAACTTCTTAAACGATTTTAGACGTATTAACGTTTCTATGAGTAGAGCAAGGGACAAGTTGTTTATATTTGGTAATCCAACCACTCTTTCTAATATCGATATGAAGGTATCGTCTGGAGGAAAGAGAAGATACTTTGCCGATATTATTGACGATATCAAGAGATTTGGACAAAGTATAAAATTTGACGGAGGTATTGATTATGAGTTTGCAAGTAAGCCTAAAATTAAAATTATCTAAACAAATAAAAAAAGTTAAAGTCAAATACAATACCTTTGAAAAAGCAACGTATGACGAATATTTGATTTGTAGTCTTGCTTTGAGAACCGCAAATGATAAGAACCAAGAGAAAACCGCGTTTGAGTATATTGACGATATAACAGGAGAAGGTAGCTTAAATAAGCATTTTAGAAATATCTACGCAAGGGTAAAAACTTTTTCGGAAGAACAACTTTCTAAAATTATGACGAACTCTATGATACCCACGCTTAAACTCGATGAAAAAAATCGTTATGAGTATTATCCACAATTAAAAGTTTCAGTGTTTAATAAGAAGATATATCATGGGGATTTAGGTGAATATACTAATCTACCGCAAATTATAAAGATTAACGAAGAAATCATTGATATGAGCGTAGAAACGGTTAGAGATGATACGAAACCTGAACAATACTCAATTAACTTTGATGAGAAAGAGAATGTAAAGGTTAGAATCTTAAACGAGTACTTATCCATTGATAATGCAGTATTTGAAGAATCGTTGTGTTTAGACCTTGGAAATATCAATACTTATCAAGGAAAAATTCACGATAAGGTAGATGGTGACGGATGGAGAGTTCTCAATAATTCCGCATTAAACAATTTATTTTCGAACAAGAATTTCTATTATGACGCAGGGGATCACATCCTTATTAGAAACGATAGTGTTAGAAAGACTATTATCTCTAAAGTTCACGGGTTGTACATATATAAAGAAGAAATAATTTCTTATCAAGGTAACGCCGTTCTTTGCGATAAAGTAATTGATTTTCTTTTAGAGAATAAAACTATCGGCGAATTTAAGCCAAAGTCAATACTATTCTTGTTGAAATACGTATCCGATAAAAAGGCACAAAAAGTTGTTAATAGCATGCTTCTCAAAAAAGAGGAAAAAGAAGTAGCACTTTACGGCTTGGATTTGATGGAACGTGGGCTTGTTGATGGATGGCTTGTAACCGTTACAAAAATCTTCTTAAAGTATGCAAGTGGATATCAGTTGAACTTGATTTATCAAGCAAATGCCGAATTAAATTATAGCATAGAGCAACTGATTAAAATTGATGCGGATTTATTGACTCCTTTGCATAAGGAACAAGTAGAAAAGTATAATGCGGATTTAGAGGCAAAGAAGAAAACAATTATTGAGCTCACGGGTATTATAACAACGAAAGGCTTGCGTGAAAGAGCAAAAGATTTAGAGTCGGATGAAACGACTAAAAAGTTCTCAAAACTTTGTAATCGTTTAATTGGTCACGTTAATGAAGGTCTAGACGATGTTTCTTTAGCGACTTTAGAACAATGGCATAAAGACGCGTTAGAATTAAAAGAAATCAGTTTGATTATTGAAAGAAGATTAGAAGCAATTAAATAATTCAAAAGGGCGAACCAATCGGTTCGCCCTTTCTCTATATTCAGTTGTATTTTCTTTTCTTTCTTTTTTTGACGGCTTTTAGGTGTCGTAATATGACTTTTTCAAGTTCGTCATAGTTGATAAACCACGTGTTACCGTGAAAATATCTAGTGACTTGTGCCGAGTTCATATAATGAGAAACCGTTGCTTTATCGATTTTGTATTTACGATTATTTTTATTGAACTCAGTAACGCAATCTCTAAGACAACAAAGGCGGGGCATAGTGGCGGTAATCCGAAACGCATTTGAAATGTAGTTTTTGTTGCAATGGAGAATATCAACGACCAAATACTTTTGAGAAAAAATAGTGTCGTAAATAAAAAGAGCCAAACTCACAATCGGCTTGACTCAGTTCTTCAATATAAAATGTTTAAGTGCTATTTTTTCGTGCTGTTGATATTCTCGCTGACTTATGCTACAAAAGACACAACGAAAGGCTATAAAAAGTGGAGTATACATTTTATACAACTATCCAAAATAGAGATAAAACTTCTAAAAAATTTCGGCAAAAATTTTGAGCACTCAAAAATGCAAATATCTATTTTCTCCTAGTAAATACTGGGGTTTCGATATGCCGCGGATATCCGATTTTTTGCGAAAATTGGTAATATTTTGGTAATGTTTCTGTTTTTGAGCCTACAAAAAGGCATAAAAATCACCATTTAAACAGCAATATATTATGCAAAATGGATGAAAAATACTGCATAAAACGCACAAAAATGAATAAAAAGGGGCATTTTGCATATAATTTGGGCATTTGGCTTGGACTCCTAAGGGTTAGTTATGGGTTCGATTCCCGTCGGGAGTACCAAAACGACTGTGAAGACAGTCGTTTTTTTACACCCAACGGAGAATCGAACGGCTGTTAACACAGCCCGATTCCCGTACGCTCGGCAAGCTCGCTGCTATACGGGAGTACCAAAACGACTGAGGATCTCAGAGGGTAGCATTGTTTTGTTATGTTTCTTTTGTGATAATAATTGTTTTCTTTTAACTTTTATTTCTTATTGTGGATAGTTCTAGTTTTTTCCAGATGATTATCATTATTCTAATTAGACTAGTTTTGTTTTAGAGTTTATGCTATAATTAAAATATGGTTTTTATACAACAAGCAAACGACGCGAAAAAAAAGGAGGGGGCAGTATGGAAAGATACGAACAAAAAGGAAACATAGTAGATGATAGGCAGTCGCTAGATGATGCCTTGTTTGAATTGAGAAAAAAAAGACTAGATGACGATAGTTATAATATTGTAGAGCCAATCTCTGCAATGTGCTATTATATTCGGAAACCAAGATTTAATCCACGTGATGTGATAGGGAAACATACATGTAATAATTGTGGCAAAAAGTTTGGAGAGGATAAGGAAGAGGTGATCTACAAGTGCAAGAAGCAACAGTATGAAAAATTCAAATCTTCCAAATTATCTGGACAACTCGGATTACCATGCATAGTAAATATAATGAAATTGGCTTATTTATATTCTCTTTATGCGACAAAACCGGCAAATGGATTAGAATCAAAAGAACAAGGAGCAGATAAGAAAATAATTGACAGGATGATAGAAATATCTAAACAAAGGGATGTTTTGGGTTATGAGTCTAAAGTAATAGATGATAAAATCTTAAAAAACCATAAGAGAGATGATTCAAACCAAATATTGGAGGATCAAAACCTGTTTAACAATTATATAGCGTTTTTAAATACAATAGAAAGGATAGATGATCAACAAGTTGAGCATATCAAAGATATTGACTTTGGTCTGTTAAAAAATGAAATAAGCTTTTCGCAATGGGAAGAATTGGTGGGTGATTGCACAGGATATTGTTATAAAGAAGATCATTTTTATAGCGAGATAAAAAGCATTGCAAAAAAATATATTGATGCAGGCTATGATGTCATTTTAAATTACTATTGTGACAATTGTATCAAACAGCATGAAGGTCTTCATAGGATTGAATTTGGGATTCGATTTGATAAAAAAGAAAAATATCATTACAGTTATCCTGTAAACTTTTTTCCAAAAAATGAAGAATCGACCTTGTCGGATTATAGAGTAGTCTTGGAGTTTTTGCAAGGGAAGCAAAGCTATAACGAATTAATGCAGAACAAGCGGCAAAGTATTTTAGGAGACGAAAGATATGATAAAATTAAAATTGAAACAGCGCTAAGTAAAATATTGAACGTCAAAATTACTTATGATAAAGCCGAAGTGCGAAAGATGATTAATATGCTAATAATTCGTGAATTAAGCAAGAATGTTCCGCAAAGAATATTTTCAGACGATATATTAAAGGATGATTTGAACAGATATTTTGTTCCAATTAAAGATTATGATAAGTGTATTTGTGCAAAAAGAATAAGCCAGAAATTATTGGAAGAAGTGGACGACAATCAAAGATTTAATTTGGACGAGATTGTTGCATTTTATAATATTGTTCTTTATATTATAAAGCCGAGTTGTTACTATCGAACCGAGGATGTATTATTCCAGATTAAAAATATAAGCAAAAGAATACATAAAAATTTTTCCCTTTCTGATATACAGTATTGTATCAAATACTTAAACCTGCACTCATATGAAGAGGAACTCACTTTAGCAATAAATAAGTATTGTGAAAAAAACGCCGAGAATATGATTCTTGGGTATGATAAGTTCTATAAAATCATAGATTGTTTTTTAAATACGAGGCTGGAGGATTTAGGAACAGAAGATCCAAGCAAGATAGTTGATATTTTTGTGAAAATGATTAAAAAAGTTATAGAAGGTGACGAATGATACAATTGCCCGAAACAGCGGTACTTGAAATAACAGCGAGGTGTAACCACAGGTGCTTTTTTTGTTCTTGTCCGTGGGAGAAAAATTCGTTCGTAATAAAGGAGGAATTGGACTTTAGGACGTGGTGCAAAATACTTGATTTTTTACAAAGAAACGGTGTAAAACACGTAACTTTTACGGGAGGAGAAGTCACTATGCGAAAAGACTTGTTTGACCTATTGGATTATGCGTTCGAAAAGAAAATAAGTTTTGGCGTTATATCAAATGGACTTTGCATAGATGATATTTTTCTTGAAAGATATTCTTATTATCACAAAACATTAAGCATAAGCGTACCTGGAATAAAAACATTTGCCTTTCATACTGGTATAGATAATATAGAAAATGTGTTAAAAATATTTGATAAGTGTTGTGAATTAAATATTCCATCTGTTGCAAATATAGTAGTGACAAAAAAGAACATATCAGAGTTATACGAAAATATAGCATATCCGATTTTGCATGGCGCAAACTATATTTTACTAAATCGCTTTCTTCCTGGGGGAAGAGGGGAAATGAATACGGAATATTTGCTTTCCAAGGAGGAGATTAACACAATGTTAGATGTTGCAGAAGATGTTTTGTCAAAGGCGGGCATTAGTGGACATGTTGGGACAGAATTGCCGTTGTGTGTTATTAAAAATCCTGGAAATTATCATTATCTTCATGTTTCTACTAAATGTGGAGCGGCAAAAAAATTTATGGCAATTTCACCCGATGGATATGTAAGGGCGTGTAATCATTCTCCAGAAAAGCTGTGCAAATGGAACGAGATAGAAACATTAAAAACTAATGTAACATGGAACAGATATGTAAAAAGTGAGTTTATCCCGCAAATGTGTTCGGCGTGTGAAAATCTAGGCGAGTGTGATGGAGGTTGCAGGGAGGCCGCAAGAGTATGCTTCGGCGATATAGGATCAAAAGATCCATGTTTTTATTTTTAGGAATAAAAAAGTGAATATACAGTTTACTAAATATTCAACAGTAGTGGGAGGAAATTTATGAACGAATTAGTAATTGTTGGAATAGTATTGGCCTCAATAGGCTTAGTATTGATCATATTGCCTAAACTTACATTTGCTATCTCGCAACATTTTTTAAATGCAGCAGTACCAGGTTTTGCAAACTGGACAAAGGAAGAGATAGTAGAACATTGTGTCTCTTTACTTACGCATGGGCACCCAAGGGCAGGGAAACAATACTTGGTGCACTGGTGCAAAAAGAACAAATTATCTAAAAGCGAGTATAATACAATGGTGACGGCAGTAATGCAGAAGATAAGAACAATTGTTGCGTCAAGAACGGAGGAATTTTTTGAGAGCACAAAGACACCGGATAGTAGCAAAAATGGTCAAAAGGAGGATAATACAATGGATAAAGACTTGGAATGCTTTAGGAAATACTTGGTTGATCATGGTTATAAAGAATTTACGCCATCAGGCCATCCAAGTACCGTATATGATTACAGTAAGAGAATTAAAAGAATTTGTAATGAAGAGGGTATTTCCATTGCAGAACTAGCGTCAAATATTTCGTTTTATTGCGATTTATATGACATTGGTGGAGAAAAGGAAGAGAAAGGAGAAGTAAGTCACCGAGCAGTTATCAATGCATTAAAAGCATATCGCGAGTATATTAACAATATAGACTAGTTGCTACAAAAGCCCGCTCTAAAACTATGTAAAAGAGAGGTCTTTTACTATTCTGATCGAACTTATTGAACAGGCTCAGTTTTTTGATCGGATAGTTCATTGCTGTCCATTTGTTCGATTCCCGTACGCTCGGCAGGCTCGCTGATACACGGGAGTACCAAAATGACTGTGAAGACAGTCGTTTTTATATGATGAAGAGAAAGGGCTGACGATTCAGGACGCATAAAAAAGATTTCGACTCGCGCTGCTTTTTTTTCGCTTTCCATAATTTTGCTCCTGAATGTTTTTTGATTTCTCAATCAAAGCATGCCAGACAAGAACAATACGAACCGTGGTCAAGACGTCGTATTTTTGACAAATACTGCGTTACGCTCGCGGCTTAGACATAAAGTATTAACCCGTTCGCATGCCTTGTCTTTGCCTGAAAATACGGTGTCGGACTCGCGGGCGACCAAATCGTCCCAAAATAGAACCAAAATAAAGAAAAGATCCGAAAAAATTGATCAATAATTAACAATATGGTATTATGATTAAAGAAGGAAGACAAAAAACGACAATTAAAGGAACGGATTTTTAACATGATCGACCCGATTAGTACGATTGAACTGAAAAAGAGCATTCTTGAAGATAACGACGCAGACGCCGAAAAACTTCGCGCGGAACTTAACGCGCGGGGCGTTTATTATATCAATCTGATGTCTGCGCCGGGCAGCGGAAAAACCTCGCTTCTCGTTAAGCTTATCGGTGCGCTTAAAGACAGGTGCGCCGTCGGCGTAATGGAAGCGGATATCGACGGCGACGTGGACGCATATACCGTAAGAGAAGCCGGCGCCGAGGCAATCCAGCTGCACACGGGCGGCATGTGCCATCTTGACGCGGATATGTCCAGACAAGGATTCAAGGAGTTTTGCACAAGCGCGGACGTCGTGTTTCTGGAAAATATCGGGAACCTTGTGTGTCCGGCGGAATTTGACACGGGCGCGCATCTCAAAATGGCGCTTCTTGCGGTTCCCGAGGGCGATGATAAACCGCTGAAATACACCCTTATGTTTTCGACGTGCGACGTTGTCGTCGTCACGAAAACCGACACGGCAAAGTACTTCGACTTCGACCTTGAAAAATGCAAAAAATATATCGCGAAAATCAATCCGAATGCAAAAGTTTTCGCCGTATCGTCCAAGACGGGCGAGGGCGTCGATACGCTTGCGGACTGGATTTTCGACAGTTATAAAAATTGGCGCGAGGGATTGAAATGAAAGTTATTGCGGTCAAAGAAAGTATTTTTTCCAACAACGACAAGGTCGCGGACGAACTGCGCGCGTCGCTCCGAAAAAAAGGCGCGTTCATGATTAACGTTATGTCTTCGCCGGGCAGCGGAAAAACGACGCTTCTCACAAGGCTTATCAACGATATGAAAAGCAAAATCAGGATCGTCGCGATGGACGTTGATATCGAGACCGACGTCGACGCAAGGCGCATTGCGGAAAACACCGGCGTCGAAAGCGTGCAAATCCACAACGGCGGACTGTGCCATATCGACGCGCAGATGGTCACGGACGCGCTGGAACAGGCGGACTTTCCGGAAACCGATCTTATTGTGCTGGAAAACATCGGAAACCTTGTGTGTCCGGCGGAATTCGACACGGGCGCACACCTTAATATGATGCTTTTGTCCGTGCCCGAAGGCGACGATAAGCCGCTGAAATACCCGCTTATGTTTGAAAAGTGCGACGTGGTTGTTGTCACGAAAATCGATACACTCGAAGCGTTCGACTTCGATATGAAAAAGTTTGAAGAACGCGTCGGAAAGCTCAATAAAAACGCGCGGATTTTTAAGGTCAGTGCAAAAACCGGCGAGGGAATCGAGGCGTTGGAAAACGAACTGTACGAAAGGATAAAACTTCTGAAAAAATAAATATCCATAAAAAAGGACGGCAACTTCAAACGAGATGCCGTCCTTGTTTTATATCCTTATCGGTATTGATTAAATGTGGGTTTTCTTTTTGATTTCGTTGTATATCGTGCGCCCCGTGAACGCGACAAGGAAAATAAGCGTTATCATGGATATCCCGAACGCCACCATCGGAAGAATTATTTCGGTGCACGCGCCCGCCATGACTGCCGCCGCGGGAACGATTCCCAGAAGACACGTCATCCACATATATCTGAAAAACGACATGCCTTTTCTTTTGCGGAAAGCGCCAAAAAAAACAAGGTGCAGGGCAATCGACGATATGACGGTTATGGGCATCGCATAGGCAAAGCACCACTCTTTCGTTTTGAAAATATACTGCGCCGTAATGTATATGACGGACAGCATCAGCGTTTGCGAAAACACCTTTGCGCCGCTCGGTCCTTTGTAAAAAACGGTGGTTTTGAGTGTAAAATAGCCGTATAAAGTAAGGATTAGTGCAAAAACGCACCAAAGATACTTTCTTGCAACGGTAAGGTTGACGGCAATGCAGATTACGTTTATCGAAAGCGCGACGATAAGATATACGCTTGAAAACGTCACCGGGTGTCCGATTTTTCTTATATGCTTTTCGGGATACAACGGGCGCTCCGCAGGCTCGCCTTCGAGCGGGGATTTGCACAGGGGGCAGACGTCGTAAATACCGTCGACGTGAACGCCGCAATTTTTACAATACATCGTTATTCCTCCCAATAGTTACTTCGCACGGTAACGTCCATACCTTCGCCCGCAAGGAAACGGAAAAATTCCTTTTCGACAGACGTGTCGACGAGTTTTCTTGCAAAAGTAAAGGTGGTTTTGTCGAGTGCGGATACGCTTGTCAGCGCGCGCGGCGACGTTTTTGCCGTCGACGCCATGATGGATATTTGATCGACCTTGGTTTTCATTCCGTCGGGAATCTGCACGACGCCCATGTTTGAAAACGTCATCGTTTTTTTGCTGTTTCCGAAGAAAAGCCCCGACGCCTTGAAAATAAATTGTTTTACGGGCAGGGGAAGTATGCGGAACAAAAACAGACGTTCCGTTTTTGCGGTTACGTTGATTTTGTTTTGCAAAACTTCTTTTTCGGTGTCCTTTTTCAGGCGGGTTTCGACGCGCTTTATTATTTCCTCAAACGACGGCGCGTCGTTGACGTCGACGCCCACGCGTGAGAACAACGAGAAGTTCAGCAAAGTGCGGCTCGGGAAAGGCTTTCTGAGATTTATTGGCACGAAAAGAACGATGGGCGGATTTCCGTCGGGCTTTGTGATTTTTGCCTTGTAAATCGCGTTTATGAGAACAGCCGCCAAATACGCCGTTACGGTTGTGTGATATGCGTGCGCGCGTTCAAGGAGTTTCGCCGTGTCAACGGTTCCCTCGATAACGCCGCTTCCCTTGAAGTCGAATCTGGCGTCGGGGAAAGTGTACGCTTTGCTGCCTTGCAGGTCCTTCACTCCTTTAAGGTGGAAAATGCTCACTTTTTGCGCGTATTTCAAAAATCCGTCTTCCGCTTCGTCGGGCAAAGGCTCGCTTTCGGGCAGCCTGATTTTGCCCTCGGGATCCACGTCGTCGCCTGAAAGACGGACGTATTCGAAAAGTATCGTTTTGAAAAATTCCATGCAGCCGTTTCCGTCGCAAAGGGCGTGGAAACAGTCGATTGAGATTTTGTTGTTGAAATAGGACACGCGGAAATTATATCCGTACGTTTCGATGCTGTCGATGTCTTTGATTAAGTAGTCGGAATCGGGCACGACCTCGGGCTTTCCGTCAAGTTCTTCCAAATAGTGCCAGAAAATCCCGCGACGCAAACATACGTTGAAATACGGATATCGCTTTATCGAGTTTTGCAGGGCGGTTTGAAGCACGGCGGGATCGACGTCGTCGCGCATAATCGCCGATATTCTGAACAGGTTTTGTATGTTGCTTTTCAGGTTGAACGGATATATCTTTCCGGAGTTGTCCAGCCTGTGCCATGACTTGATATTTTCCATTATGTTATAAAGTATAGACTTAACTATGCAAAAAGTCAATAAACGAACGCCCGTAAAGAATTGTTCCGAGATTTGATTAAAAAACGAAAGGCGTTATTATTTTTGAAATAAAGCAAAAAGATTTGACAAATCAAAAATAACCGCTTATAATTACCATTGCTTAAAAAGTAAGTACCATTAGCTCAGCTGGATAGAGCGTTTGGCTACGGACCAAAAGGCCAGGGGTTCGAATCCCTTATGGTACACCAAAAAGACTCACGAAATCGTGAGTCTTTTTAATTTGTACAAGGGATTCTGCGTGCTATCGCACGCGTTGCTTTGCAACCGAACCCCTGCGGGCTGGCGCTCCGCTTTTGCGATATTCAGGGGACCCCGCGGGATACTGTGTACCCGAGGGGAAAAGGAGCACACAAGCAAAAGAGTGAGCATTATCGCCCCCGATAATGCAATTTCAAAAGCACAGTGTGCGACGTTACTTCGCTATTACGCCTGTCGGCTACGAATCCCTTATGGTACACCAAAAAGACTCACGAAATCGTGAGTCTTTTTAATTAGCACAAGGGATTCTGCGTGCTATCGCACACGTTGCCTTGCAACCGAATCTCTGCGGGCTGGCATTGTATAAAAAAAGTTATAAAAAAGACTCGCTATTGCGAGTCGTTTTTGTGTTTTCGGAAATTTATATCTTGCAAACGTCAATCCACTCGACGAAGTTTGAATACTTTTCAAGTTCGGGAATCGTGAGTTCGATTGCGCTGTTACTGCTGCCGCAGGCGGGGAAAACCGTCCCGAATCTTTTCAGCGATTCGTCAAGGTATACCGTGACGCCGTCGTTGATACCGAAAGGGCAAACGCCGCCGATACCGTGTCCGATAAGGTCGTTCACTTCCTCGGGTTTCAGCATTTTGGCTTTCGCGCCGAAGAAGGACTTATATTTGTGATTGTCGATTTTCGCGTCGCCCGCCGTAACGATTAAAATCGCTTTGTCGCCCAGCATAAAGGACAACGTTTTCGCAATGCGGCACGGCTCTGTACAAAGGGCGTGCGCGGCAAGCTCGACGGTTGCGCTCGACTCGTGAAATTCCTTGATTCTATCGGCGATTCCGAATTGTTCAAAATATGATCTTACTTTCTCAATTGCCATTTTACACACCTGTTTTGTCTTGTAAAGTATTGATAATTATAACAAAACAATCAGTTAATTACAACTGAATTCATAGGGATTTTATATTTTTATTGTTGGAAGGATAAAAAACAGTTCTTTATAAATTTTGGATGATTTGATTTTCCAGAGTTTGCATTTCCGCTTTGTATTTTGCAGGGCTGTTGCTATATGCAGAGTAGTGGCTGATTTTATAATGGTATATATCGTAATCGGCAAGAGCAAGCAAACACTTGTCAAGCAGAAACTCGTTTTGCTGTTTTAAGCGAGCAGCTTTATCGGCGGCATTGCCGATGCTTATTAGAAATAGTTTTCCACCATCAGGGTAAACCTTATTTATCTCATATGCTAAATTTTCTATGTGTAAAGACTTGTCTTTTTTCGACACGGCAACCGTTTTGCTGTTGGGGTTATATACACCTTTGTAAATATCGGTCAAATAAGCACCCAAAAACAAGTTGTTTTCAGTTTGAAGAATTGCATTGATAAAACGAGACACGTTATTCAAAGTTTTGCTTACGCCTCTACTTTTAATGATTGACGAATCCAAGTCGTTTTTATTAAAATGAAAATTAGCAAAATCTTCATTATCTATTCTGGACATGTTATATCCGATAAAAACGGCGTTACATTTAGAATATTTCTGTGACAAGTCCTTTTCGTTAAAGCAGGCGGTTCCGTTATTGCAATCCCATAGTGCAAAAGAAGAAACGTTACTGTATTTTTTCCGGTACAGACTTTCATTAGTAGTGTTTTCTTCGAAACAAGTTGTATGAAGAATATTGGTGTTTTTAATTATCCTTATTTTATTATATAAATCCATTATTCAGTTAAAAAAATGCAATGAAAACAAAAAGGCGTGTCGTTATTATTTATGACTTTTTCGTTCAGGTGCAGCAAGTTACAGTAAAGATATTGTCATTGGAGGGAAAACGATGGGTGGGGCAAATCATATTGTTTTTTTTGGCTGTATTAATTGACGTAATTAAAAGTTTTCGAATTACGCCGCAATCGTGCAAAAGAGAGGTTGCTTCTTTTTCCGACTTGCCGTGGGCGTAATTGGCTTCCCTGATATTCGCGCCGATACTGGTGCCGCTTCGTTCAAGTTGATTAGACAAAGAAGAATGGCCGTTAATCGTGCTTGTAAAATTAAGAATTTTTACTGCAAACTCGGTTGACAAATCGACTAATTTGTTTTGGCTCATAATAATTCCTCGTATTTTGCTATACCATATTTTCCCACGAGTCAGTGATAAAGTCAAGATATAAGAAGAAAATGAAGAAGTACAAATGAAATCGCGCGTTTCACTTACGATGAAATCGTTCGCGTTGTTCACGATGAAAGGAAATTCGCTTTTCAAAGTATCATAATCTCGCAGAGCGAGATATCAACTCACGAAGTGAGATTTCATCACTCAAAGAGTGATTTCACTCGCGTAAGCGAATTTCATTGAAAAAGCCAAGTCGCTTTGACTTGGCTTTTTCCTGGCTCCCTGTGTCTAATTCGAACTCTCGGGGCAAATGCCCGTTGCTATCGCTAAAACAGCGCACTGTGCTGTTTCTTAACGCGGCAACCCCTTCGTGCGCTTTTTGTTGCACAAAAATGCTGCGGCGTGTCGTCTATCCGAACCATACACGACGAAAATAAAAAACTGACCGCAAAATGCAGTCAGTTTTTTTGGCTCCCCCTGTCTGGTTCGAACAGACGACCCTTCGGTTAACAGCCGAATGCTCTACCGCTGAGCTAAGGAGGAATATTGTTGCTACCTTGATAGCACGATTATTCTATAATACAAAACCCGACTTGTCAACGATTTTCGCGGTTTATTTTGAAAAAAATTCCGTTATTTCCTTTTCGGCGTCGGGATTTTTTCTGCCGCGGCGTAACCTTGACTTAATCGGTTGATATGTTATAATAGATATATTGTTAAAAACACAAAAGAGAGACAACATGGATAAAATCAAATCGTTTTTCAGGGAAGAAAATGCTGCAAAGATTTTTGAATCTAAGGAATTCGTCTGGGTATGGCTTGCAATCGTATTCATATGCTGGATTACCGGTGGCTGGGTTGCGGGCTTTATAATCGCGGCGGTGCTTGCGGGGATAATCTTATGTTTATGTCGCGACTCGTTGCCGGTAACGACGATACTTTGGACGTTCCTGTTCATACTGGGCGCAAACCGACACAAACTTCAAGGCATGGCGGGGCTTATCGCGGCGGTGCTTTTCATAGTTGTTGGTATTGTCGTAAACGTTGTGAGATTCCGCCCGAATTTCCGCTTTATGAGTTATAAAACGGTAACGGCGACGACGGTTGCCATACTTGCGTTTTGCGCGACGGCGATGCTGTCGGGGATTGCAAGGGGCGAAAGGTATTTGAACTTTTCCGAGCACGGCTTATATGCGACGGTTGTCGGCGCGTTGTGCGTGATGCTGGCGCTGTGTTACGTCTTTTTCTCGGCGACGATATCGGGCGGCGAAGACGGCAAAAGGGTATTGAATCACATTTTGTTTCTGATGTTTGCGTCAAGCGTCGTCATCGTGCTGCAACTTATCGTATATTATGCGATGCGCGGCGGAGGCTTCAAGGCGGTTATTGACGGATTTGTGCATAAAGACGTGGAACTCGGCTGGGGCGGCCCGAACAATTACAGCATAATCCTGGCGATGATGACGCCCGCGACGTTGTATTTCGCCGTGAAAAACGGAAAATATTCGCCGTTGTATCTGATTTATGCCGTCGTGCAATACTTTTTCATATTTGCGTCGGCAAGCCGTGGCGCGATACTTTTCGGCGCGTTCGGACTTGTCGCGTCGTTCGGCCTTGCGATTTACAAAAGCGAATTCCGCGGCAGAATGATAATCACGACGGGCGTGCTGATGGCGGTAACGACCGTCGTTCTGATGGCGAAAGCCGACGTCATTTACGACTCGCTGGGCATATTTATGGGAAAAGCCCTGGACGAAAACGGACGTATTCCGCTGTGGAAAGACGCATGGAAGAATTTCAAGGCAAATCCGATTTTCGGCACCGGGTTCGATTACTATCTCGGCGGACACAACGGCGGAAAATCCGACGGATATACTCCGTACTGGTATCATTCCACGTTTTTCCAGGCGCTTGCCGCAACGGGCATCGTCGGTTTTTTGGCGTGGGTAAATCTGGAAGTTTCGAGACTTCGCGCGTTCCTTACGAACGTCAGCCTTGAAAAGTGGTTTATGCTTTTCGGATATACGGTGTTCTGGCTGTACGGCATGGTCGACGTGTTTTATTACACGCCCAACGGGCTGCTTTTCCTGTTCATCATCACGCTTGCAATCGAAAAGAGCGTCGAAAGCGCAAAGCTTCGTCCGTACTCGCTTGTATATATCGAAAGGAAACGCCGGCAAAAATTGCTGACGAAAAATGCGGAAAATGAAAAATAGAAAGCCGTCGTTTTGCGACAAGACGTCGTTTTCGCTTGCGATGGCAGGGGTAAGCCGCGCCGTCGTCCTGAAAGAAACCGAAAGCACCAACGACGTCGCGAAAGAGATGCTGAAAAACGGTTGCCGCGACTTTGCAACGGTCGTTGCCGAAAGACAGACGAAGGGCAAAGGGCGCAGCGGAAAATCTTTTTATTCGCCCGACGAAACGGGGGCGTACGTCAGCGTCGCTCTGCATGCGTCTGACGACAAAAAACCGTACGTCACGGCAATCGCCGCGCTTGCGACCGCCCGCACCGTTGAGGAGTTTTCGGGCAGTCCCGCCTTTATCAAGTGGGTGAACGACGTATATCTTTTCGATAAAAAGGTTGCAGGGATTCTGGCGGAAAGGGTAATATCCGAAAGCGTCACCGGCGAAGTCATCGGCATCGGCACGAACCTGCAAGATCCCGACGACGGTTTCCCCGACGACATAAAAGGCGTCGCGGGCTCGTTGAATCTTTTGACCGACAAACGTGCGGAATATATCGGCGCGCTTGTAAAAAACCTTCGGGACGAATATGAAAACTTTGACAAAAAGTCCGCCCTGAAAACCTTCCGCGAGAAATCGTATCTCACGGGGAAGGACGTAAATGTCCTGGATTTATTCGGCACGTACAAGGCGCGCGTTCTCGATATCGATGACGACTTCGGGCTTGTCGTGATGAAAGAAGACGGCGTGTCCGTTTTAAGAAGCGGCGTCGTAAGCATATCGGTAATAAGAGAAGAATAAAAACAAAAAACGAAAATTTTCAAGCCGTCGGAAGACGGTTTTTTTATTGCGCGGGTTTTATATTTCGGATTAAGGCAAAAATACGATATTATGATCAGGAGCGCAGACGTAATCAAAAAACTGAAAGCCGACGTATCGTCCGACGACTTTATCGCGCGCGATTTTTCGGCTGACGGCGCGACGGGCGCGTTGCTTTACGTCGACGGAATGAGCGACAAATTACTGCTGGAACAAAGCGTTGTGAAACCCTTGCTTTCAATGAAGTGGGCAGGAGTTGGCATTGCAGACGTAAAGAAACTTCCCTATGGCGAAGAAATCAAGGAAATCGAAGAAACCGCGGCGGGACAAACCGTCGCAAACGGCGATCTGGTGCTTGCGCTTGACGGGGCGGAGAAACTTTACGAAATCTCGCTTCGGAATTACCCGCACCGCGCCGTTGCGGAGCCGCCCACCGAAACCGTAATCAAAGGCCCGCGCGAAGGATTCACCGAAGAAATCAAAACAAACGTGTCGCTGGTCAGACGGCGCATAAAATCGCCGCGACTGAAAGTGAAAAAATTCACCGTCGGAAAATACGGAAATACAACAGTTATGATGGTTTACATTGACGATATTGTCGATAAAGACGTTGTTTTGCAAATATCCGAAAAAATCAAATCCATAAACATCGACGGCATAATCGGCGCGGAATACGTGTCGCGGTTTGTCAGCGAGCATGCGGGCAGCATTTTCAATCAGTCGGGAATGACCGAAAAACCCGACGTCGTCAGCGCAAAAATTCTGGAAGGACGGGTTGCGCTTTTCATCGACGGCACGCCCGTCGTCATAACTTATCCTTACGTTTTGCTGGAAAGTTTTCAGGACGGATACGATTATTACGTCCAGAACAAGCGCGCCACGATGCTCAGAATAATCAGGATTATCGGCGCGTTCTTGGCGGTGTTACTGCCGGGGCTTTACGTCGCGTTTCAGGAATATCATTATCAACTGATGCCGCTGAAATTTCTCATATCCCTGCTTAACAGCGTGTCGGGGATACCCTTCACGCCGCCGATGGAAATGTTGTTTGTCCTTGCGCTTTTCGAGGTGCTGAATCAGGCAAGCATCCGTATGCCGCGATACGTCGGCACCGCGCTTTCAATCGTCGGGGCAATCGTTCTCGGCGAAACGGCGGTAAACGCCGGGCTTTTAAGCAGTCCGACGGTGCTGGTGATTGCGATTTCGGCAATCGGCATAAACTGCGTGCCCGACCTTGTGGACGCTTTCAGCATTTTGCGGCTTGCGGGGCTGATTACGGGAAGTATTCTGGGGCTTTTCGGCATCGTCGTGTTTTCGATGGGGCTTATCGCGTATTTGTGCGGGCTGGACAGTTTCGGCTCGCCTTATCTTGCGCCGTTCGCGCCGATGATAACCGCCGATTTCAAGGACGCCGTCGCAAAGGAAAACCTGTTGTCGTTTGAAAAGCGGCCGTATTCCGTGCCGACGAAAAACAGAAGGAGAATGCGCCGTGACAGATAATCGGAATTTAGTTTATACAAGGCAATTCGCGCTACTTGCGTTCGTGACGTGTCTGACTTTTCGGGTGTCGAGGTTGCCGCCGCTTATGCGACAGGCGGTGGGCACGAACGATCTCTTCGTGCTTTTACTGTATCTTCTTCTGGACGCTGCTCAATTTTTCGTCGTATATAAATTCGTCGCAACGGGCGGAAAGGAAGCGATACAAGACACCGTGTTTTACAAGGTCGCGGGGGCAATGCTTTTCGTCAACTTTTTTATGAAAACGTTTATGGCGACGGCGGGAACGACGGCGTTTACGACGGAATCCCTTTTTGAAGACATCGGCACGGGCAGCGTTGTCGTCGCGCTTCTCGTTACGACGGGGTACGTCGCGGCAAAGGGCATAAGAACGATAGGTCGCACGGCGGAAATATCGTCGTTTCTTATTTTCACTGTATTCACGCTGAATTTCGTTTTTCTGAAAGTGTATCTCGATATTTCCGAAAACCTGCCGTTTATCGACGGGGAAATTTCGGACGTGTTAAAACGTGGCGACAAGTTTTTTATGTGGTTCGGCGATGCGACGCCCTTATTGTTTTTAAGCATTAAGCCGTCAAGGCGGAATCCGACGTCGTTGATGTACGGGTTGTCGGCGGGATTCGTGATAATCGGATTCGTGCTGATGAACGCGATTTACGGAAACGCAAGCGAATACGTCGTCAACCTTGTCGTGAAAGTCGCGGGGTTCAATCAGTTTTCGGACGTTTTGGGCAGGCTTGACTGGACGGGCCTAATCGTGTGGCTCATGCTTGCGGTCATTTATATTTCGACGTATCTTTGGGCGTCGGGAGAGGCGCTCAAAAGCCTTTTCAAAGGAAAAAAGAATATCGTCATCGTCCTTACGGTTATCGGCGTCGGCGCAATGACGATATTGAAAAAGGATATAAGAAACACGCTTGATTTCGTGACGGGCGACGCAAGGTGGTACGTCGCCGCGACAAACTATGTCCTGCCCGTCGCGCTTATCGTTTATGCGGAGGTCAGAAAAAGAAAGTCGGCAAAAATCGCGCCGGCGAAGGAGGCTGTAGGTGAGTCGGAATCATAAGAAGGCGATAATCGCATTCCTTATCGTTTTTGCCGTCGCGCTTTGTTATCTGCGCGCCGTGCCCGAAACCGCGTTGTCGGAGCGGGCAATCGTTGTGGGACTCGGCATCGACAAGACGGAAAAAGGATACGCCGTATCCTGCGAAATAATCAATCCGAAATCGCAAAGCGGCGGCGGACAAGGAGAGTCGGACGGCTTTGCCTTGGTTACCGGAACAGGGAAAACGCTTGATGCCGCAATCGGCGAGATTTCGCAAAAAACGGGGTTAAAAGTGTCGTTAAGTCAGTGTAATCTTATTGTTTTGGGAAATATGTTTTTGACGGAACAAACTTTTCCGAGCGTGAATTACCTTGTGCAAACCTATGCCGTGCCGGAACTTGCGATAATCGCCGTTGCCGAAAGCAGCGCGGCAGAACTTTTGAAAACAAAGCCCGTTATGACGACTCTCAGCGCGCTTCAAATGCAAAAGACTTTGCATTCCGCAACCGACGACGCGTCGATAATTTCAACGAACGTAAAGGACTTTTTCAACGGGTATCTGTCACGGACGGGGGTGGCGAACGTCGTCAGCATATCCGCAAAAAAGATTGACAAAAACGACGTCGATAAAGGCTCGGGCGAAAGCGGGGACGTTTACGAATACGACTACTCGAAACTTGCGCTGTTCATAAACGGGAAAAGCGCGATGCTTCTTGAAAAGGACGACACCGTCGCGATAAATTATATGAAGTACAACCTTAAAAAGGGCGGCGAAACGGTGAGCGTCGACGGCGAGATTTTCGGGTTGCAGATAACAAGCAAAAAAACGAAATACAAAACGGAAGTAAACGGCGGCGTGCCGAGCGTCTTCGCCGACGTCGAAATAAAAGCCCGTATTTCGGAAAAAGACGGGCTTGGAAAATATTTTTCGGTTGACGAGATTCCAGAATGTTTGACCGAAAAAATCGCCGCCGCGATGAAAGAAGTCGTCGAAAAAAAGATTGTCGCGACGTTTGAGAAGTGCAAAGCGCGCGGCGTCGACGTTTATGAACTTTTCGATAAGCTTTACGAAAAAAGTTTCGGGGATTTCAAAAACGAATCCCCAAACGGCGACTATCTGAACAGAATCCGACTTATCGTCAACGCCAAAATCAGCGTCGTCAAAAAATAGTTGTTCCGACAGCCGCCGTTTTTCGACAACGAAAGCGACGAAACAACGTTTTTTCCGCCCAATACTTTTTCGTATTCTTTCTGCATTTTAAGCAGGTTTTCTTCGTCGGGGAAAGCAAAGTCGTCCATCGTCGCACCTCCGATAAATTTTATGCAAAAGGGGCGCGATTTGTGAAAGACGACGATTTTTTAAGATTGCTTGCAATAAGCGCAAATAAAATGTATAATAGCAGATATGGAATATAAGTTAATGACGCCGATGACGCTCTGGCAAGGTTACAATCCCATGACCGAGCCGCTGGACGTTGTCGTAAACGGCGTGAAAAACAACGAAAAATACGTTTCGAAAGAAGTGTCTTTCACCGCGGAAACGGTTGCCGACGGGAAAATTCGCGCGTATGCGAACATTGTTGTGCAAAAAAACAAGGTCGCGCCGACGTTTTTATATCTCCCGAGCGGGGAGTCGTCGCTAAAGCGCACGGCGTTTTTTGATCTGATTGTCGACGCCGGGTTCAATATCATCACGGTCGATTTTGCCGGAAGATCGCCCAAGAAAAAGGTTTTTACCGAATATCCCGAAAGCCTTTCGTACTGCAATTTTTCCGAGAATAAGGAACTTGCATACAGCCCGTGCCAGGCGGATATGTCGCCCTGGTTTGTGTGGATGAAGGTTGTGCGTCGCGCGATAACGCTCGCGTTTGAAGAAAGCAACGTCGATAAAAACAACTTTTTCCTGATCGGCAATCTCGAAGGCGGGCAACTTGCCTGGAAAGTCGCGGGCATCGACGGGCGCGTTTCGTGCGTTATCCCCGTGGGCGCCGACGGATTTACGGAGTTTTTCAACAAGCCGAAATACGATTCCAATCCCACCACGCAGTTTTCGGACGAGTGGGAATGTTATCTTGCCGGTATGTCAACGCAGGCTTACGCGCGCATGCTGACCTGTCCCGTATATTGCGTGCTCGGCACGAACAGTTCTTATGCGGATATCGACAGACTGTCAGATTTGTTCAACCTTATTCCGCACAATAAAAAGTTTTCGTCGTTTTCGGTCGGGACGAACGTGAGCATTTCTTTGCAGAATTTCACGGGCGCGGTAGAATTTGTAAAAAGCGTCGTTGCGGGCACTGAAGAAACGTTGCCTCGCCCCGGAATCAAGACGTACGTCAGCGACGGCAGGCTTTACGCAAGCGTGACAGACATTGGCGATATGGCGAAAACCGAAGTTTATTATTCCACCGACGAAATCACCCCCGCGTTCAGACGATGGGAACAGTGCGAAAAGCCCGTGCTGCTTAATAACGAAGAAGTATTGTGCGAGTTGCACCCCGCCGAAGAAAACAAAATTTTGTTTGTGTTTGCAAACGTTACGCTCAAAAACGGGATCGTGCTTTCGACTCAGGAATTGATGATGGACCTTACGAAAGTGTCCCTTAACGACTACGACGAGGACGCAAAAACGACGGAAAGAATCCTTTACAACAACGAGATGACGACCGTGCCGTTTTCGGTTGAAGATTTCAGCCCCGTCGTCGACAACGACGTGTTGAAAATCAAAACGGGGCCGCTCGGGCTCAAAGGGTTCACGACAACCGAAGGCAGACTTTGCACCTACGACGTGAAGCCGCCGGAAACGTCGTCGATACGCAACGAGGACTACATATTGCAGCTGGAAGCGTATTCGGAAGAAAAACGCAACGTCCGCATCGTTATGTATACGGCGGAGAATACCGTCACGAAATACACCTCGGTGCTGCATCTTGAAAAAAGCAAGAAGTGGCAGCGTTTCAACCTTGAAATTTCCGATTTCAAAACCGCCGACAGGAAAACACTGAAAGATTGGCGACTTGTAAAAATTATGAAAATCAAGGACGCCGAAAACGTTTTGTTCAACAACATTCTGTGGATTTGATGGAAGACAATATCGCAAAAAAACAACTTAATCGCACAAAATCGACAGCGCAAGTCCTGATTGTGATAATATGCGCCATTATCGCCGCAAGCATTATCAGTGGCGCGGCGTTTGACGTAACACGGATTTCGGGCAGGAGCATGGACGATACTTTGTACGGCGGGAAAAGCGTCGGGCTGTATGACGACGCCGAATACAATTCCTCGCACTTCGACGTCATACGACAGGATACCGCGTTCGACGTTCTGTTTTTCGGACGGCAGGACACGCTTGGCGACAAGGCTCTTCTTCTGAGAACCAAAAAAGCGCGCCGCGGCGACATCGTCGTCTTCATGCACGAAAGCGGAGGGAAAACCGAACAATGGATAAAACGCGTAATCGGCGTTTCCGGCGATACCGTAAGAATTTCGGACGGGAAAGTTTATCTGAACGGGAAAGAACTTGACGAAAGTTACGCCCTCGGCAACACGTTTCCGCGCGGCGTTACCGACGAGTGGACGGTGGGCGACGGCGAAATGTTTGTGCTGGGCGACAATCGTGCGGTTTCGCAGGACAGCCGCGACATAGGCGTCGTGAAAACGCAGTCGATGGTCGGTCGGGTTATCCTTGTCGCCAAAAAAGACGCGAAAAAACTTGTTTCCGCAAAGAAACTTTAATCCGACAAAACTCGATATTTTTAAGTTAATTCCGACGTATATTTTCGTGCGTCGGAATTTTTTTGCGCGCGGGACGGTGTAGCGTTTTTAATATGAAAAGGATTTCGCTTAGGCGCAACGATATTATAAGATATTTTTGCGACCTTGTAATTTTGTTACTTTTTGAAAACGCGGAAGCCGCGGGCGGATTACGACCGCTCGGACTTGCGGTGTTTTCCGCGCTGGTGTTTTCACGGCGGAACGTTATATTGCTTGCACCGATGTATCTTGCGGCGTGTTTACTGAAAGATTTCTCATACGTCGGGCTTGTCGTCGCGGTAACGCCCGCAGTGTTGTTTATCGCGGCGTATTTCGTATATCACAAATTAAATCGTCCGATGCACAGGACGACCGCGCTTATCGTTACGCTTTTGTCGTGCGTGCCGCGCGTTGCGTTTTCTATTGTAAACGGCGAAATATACGCGCCGGTTTTGTCGTCGGTGATAACGCTTGTCGCGGCTTACGTGTTGATGACCGCGCTGAACGCCGTCGTTGTCAGGGGACTTCGGTATCGTCTGACCGTCGACGAAAGGATATCGCTTATCGTCGCCGTCGGAATGCTTTCGCTGTCGTTATTCACGATAAAAATAAGGAATTTCAACCTGCTTTATCCGTTTTTCGCGTTTTGTCTGATGCTTTCGGCGTATGCGTTTCAAGGCGTTCAGGGCGCGCTCGTTACGGGGCTTTCGGTTGCTCTCGGGGCAAGCCTTCAAGGGGGCTCGGCGGGCGTTTTCGCCGTGATAATGATTACCGCAGGCGTTGCCGCCGCGTTCAAAAATCTGCCCGAGGCGGCGTGCGCGTTCGCACTGACCGTCGCGTTCACTTTCTCGCTTTTCTTTCTCGACACGTTTTCGGGATACGGTTACGTCAACGCGATCTCGATATTCGTCGGCGCGTTTTCGTACGTGCTTGTCCCAAGAAAATACAAAACTATGTTGTCGTCGTCGGGAATAAGTTACACGGCGGTCGGAAAATCCGTCGTCAACAAAAACCGTCGGGAAACGTCGATACGGCTGTATTCGCTTGCCGGTGTTTTTGAGGATATGAAAAACCTTTTGTCGGCGGAGTCGGGCGGGAAAACCGAAGTATCCCCGGAAGCGGTCGCATACGACGTCGCGTCGAATTTTTGCGGAAGATGCGAGAACGCGAACAACTGTTTCCGCTCGCTTGGCGGAGATACCGGCGTAATACTTAACGGCGTTGTGGAAACGTCGATGAAAAAGGGCAAAGCCACGATAATCGATATGCCGCCGTTTATTACAAGCAGATGCAAAAAACTGAATGGACTTATCGGCGCGGTGAACGATCGCCTTATTAAAATCGAGTGCGCGGGCGAACAGGCGGAAGAAGCCGACAAAAACCGCGCTCTCCTTGCCGCGGAAATGGGCGGCGTCGCGGAAGTCCTTGATAATTTGGGCGACGAGTTTAAGCGGCCGCTGTCTTTCGACGGGCGAAGGGAAAGACGAATTTCCGACGAACTCACAAGGCGCGGCGTCGATTGCAAAGAAGTTCTGGTGTGCGGCGAGCAATCCGACGTTGACGTAACGCTTGTCGTCAAAAAAGAAGACGCCGACAAAAAAGCGATTGTCGAAGAAGTGTCGCGCATTATGAAAGTGCGCCTTAAAAAAACGCACGAAAGCGACGCGACCGACGGATACGCGGGGATAGTGTTGTCGCCCGCGCCGCGATACGATTTCGTTTACGGCAGTGCGGGAAAAAGCCGCAGGGGCAACGACGTTTCAGGCGACGTGATACTTGTCAAGCGCATGTCGAAAAACCGCGTTTTGTTTGCCGTCGGCGACGGAATGGGCAGCGGCAAAAATGCAAACGATTTGTCAGAAAGAGCAGTTAAGACAATCGAAAACTTCTTTGAAGCGGGGTTTTCGGAAGATGTCGTGATGGAAATGTCCAATAAAATACTGACGCGGCACGCCACTGGCGACGGGTTCAGCGCGGTTGATATTATGGTGCTGAACCTTAACACGGGCGCGGTAAACTTCATTAAACTCGGCGCGACTTTCACGGTGATTAAAAGCGGTGACGAGCCGGAAATTATTGAAGGAAACGCGCTCCCGATGGGCGTGGTCGAAAACGTGCAGCCTTTCGTCACCCGTCGCGTATTGTCCGAAAACGACGTTGCGGTGTTGCTGTCCGACGGCGTTACCGACGTTACGACAGGCGGCGAAATCGCGGAAATTCTTGACGAAGAAAGGCGGATAAATCCCGAAGTTTTGTCGTCGAAAATACTCGATGCGGCCGTGAAAAACGGGGCAAGTGACGACGCGACGGTTTTGACGGTCAAAATCTTTTCGCGCATTTAATAATATATATTTAATAAAATTATTGTTTTTTAACGCGGATGATAGTATAATTTTATTCGTGAAAGAAAAGATTATCCAAAACGTTTCGGAGGCAGCGAAAAATCAAAGAATTGCCGTCGGCGTCAGCGGGGGGGTTGACTCGATGGTGCTTTTGCGCGCTCTTATCGAAGCGAAAAAATCGACGGATTTTTCATTTTTCATTGTTAATATCGAACACGGAATAAGGGGGCAGTCGTCCGAAAACGACAGCAGATTCGTGGCGGATTTCGCACGTTCGCACGGCATAGAGTGCCGCACGTTCAAGGTCGATTCATTGCGCCGCGCGAAAGAGTTTGGCGAGACGGAAGAAGAAGCCGCAAGGGTTTTAAGGTACGGCGTTTTCCAAAAACTGCTTATCGACGGCGATTGCGACAAGGTATTTCTCGCTCATCACGAGGACGATCAGGCGGAAACGGTATTGATGCGTATAATCCGCGGCACGGGCATAAAAGGGCTTTCGGGCATGCAAAAGGAAACGCGCGGATACGTCCGTCCGCTCCTTGACGTGTCGAAGGAAGAAATACTCGACTTCCAAAAAAAATACGACGTGCCGTACGTCGTGGACGAAAGCAATTTCGAAAACGACAAAACCCGAAATTTAATACGCAATGAAATTATGCCGCTTCTGAACCGCGCCGGCGACGCGACGGGAAGCCTCAACAGGCTTTCGCGCATTGCCGCCGACACGGAAGAGTTTTTAAGTACGCTCGATCTGCCGCTTGAAATCTCGAAGGATAGCGTCGGAATCGACGTGAAAAACCCGCCCGTTTTCCTTTTGAAGCGTGCGATAAGGAACGCGTTTTTGGCGCTCGGCGTTGAAAAGGACGTGGAAGAAAAGCACGTCCTCATCATTCTCGATTTGTTACAAAAAGAAAACGGCGCAAGCGTCGATATGCCTTATGGCGTCGTCGTCACGAAAGAATACGACAAGATCGTTTTTTCAAAATCCAAGCAAAAACAAGCCTTTACAACGCCGTTTACGACAGGTAAAGTCGCGTTTTTGGACAAAACCGTGATAATCGACAAAACCGCGAAAAGCAAGGACGGCGTAAAAACGCTTACTTTCGACCTGTCGAAAATACCCGCGGGCGCGGTAATTCGCACGCGTGAAGACGGCGACGTTTTCACAAAGTTTTCAGGCGGCACGAAAAAACTCGGCGATTATTTCACCGACAAAAAAATCCCCAAAAGAGAAAGGGACGAAATTCCCCTTGTTGCAATCGGTAAAGACGTACTTATCGTCGTCGGCACGGAAATTTCCGACAAGGTAAAAATCAACGAAAACACAAAACCCGAATATATTTTCGAAATTACATCGGAGGACAATTAAATGTACGGCAAAGAAATTGAAAAAGTTTTAATCACGAACGAAGACGTCAGAAACAGACTGAAAGAAGTCGCGAAAAAAATCGGCGACGACTATAAGGGCAAAGACGTTCTGTTCATTTGCGTTTTACGCGGGGCGTTTATGTTTTTCGCCGACCTTGTCAGGGAAATCAGCGAATACGACGTCAACGCGCAGGTTGACTTCATCGCGGTTTCGAGTTACGGCGAAGGCACGGTCTCGACGGGCGAAGTCAAGTTTATCAAAGACTGCTCGACGCCGATTGCGGGCAAAAACGTAATCATCGTCGAAGATATCGTGGACACGGGCATCACTCTCAATTACCTTAAAAAGGTGTTTCTGAGCCGCGAGCCCGAATCGCTTAAAATCTGCACGCTTCTCGATAAACCCGCGCGCAGAAAGGTTGACCTTGTTCCCGACTATAAACTTTTTGAAATTCCCAACGAATTCGTCATCGGATACGGGCTCGACTACAACGAAGACTACCGCGCGCTGAAAGACGTTTGCGTACTTGCGCCGTGGGTTTACGAAAACAAATAAAAAATGGATATCAAACTTCCGAGAAAACTGAAAATTCTGTCGTATTATCTGCCGTCGCTTTACATCGTCGGCGGTTACGTCAGGAATTCTTTATTGGAACTTCCCGTGAGCGACGTCGACCTTGCGGCGGAATACACCGTGCAGGAACTTGCGACCGCGCTTTCCAACACGGAATTTTTCTTAAAAGATTTCAACAAAAAACTGGGCACGGTCAAAATTCTGAGCCGCGAAGACAGACGTTTTCAGGCGGAATACACGACTTTCCGCATTGACAGTTATCCCGTAAATTCAGGCGCGCATACGCCGTCGGACGTAATTTTCACGCGCGACATCGAAAAGGACACGCTGCGCCGCGATTTTACGGTAAACGCTATATATTACAGCATCGACACGGCGGAATACGTCGATTACACCGGCGGAATTCCCGATTTGTACAAGCACGTTTTAAGGACGACGCAATCGCCCGAAAAGGTTTTTTCCGAGGACGGTCTGCGTATTTTGCGTATGGTAAGAATCGCCGCGGAACTCGGCTTCGACATCGACGAAGAAACCCTTGACGGCGCAAAAAAATCAGTGCATCTTCTGAAAGATATTTCGGGCGAAAGAAAGCGCGAGGAATTTTTGAAGATTTTGCGCGCGGACAGAAAATACCCGTCGGACAGGACGAAAGACAGCGAAGTAAAAGCACTGCGCGTGCTTGACGAAATCGGCGCGCTCGAATACATTCTGCCCGGCATTTCCGCCGCAAAGGGTATGGAACAACGTCCCGACTTTCACGTTTACGACGTGTTCAACCATCTTATCGAAACCGTGCGTTATTGCCCGCCCGATTTACGTCTTGCGGGGCTTCTGCACGACGTCGGCAAACCGCTTTCGGTGCAAAAGTACGGCAATATGCATATGCACGCCAAAACGGGACAGGAAATCGCCAAAAAAATTCTCGGCCGCGACGGGCTGAAAATGTCGAACAGGGACGTGAACAAAATTCTGCGGCTTATCGACACGCACATGTACAACATCGACGGGCTGACAAGCGAGAAAAAAATCAGAATGTTCGTTGTCGACAACCTTGAAATTATCAACGATATAATCGCGCTGAAAAGGGCGGACGCAAAAGCGTCCCAAGGCGACGCGTCGGCAACGTCGGTGTCCGCCGAAAAAATCAATAAGATTTATCGCGAGATGCTGACCGACGGCACTCCGCTTGCTTATTCCGATTTGAAAGTCGACGGCAACGACCTTGTCGGCACGAAAATTCCCGAGGATAAGCGCGCCTGGGCGATGCGTAAAATTCTGGAACACGCCGTCCTGCACGAAGACTGTCGCACGCGGGAATCGCAACTTCAATATTTAAGGGGATTAAACTATGGAAGCAATTAGTATAGTCGCACTCGTTCTGGGCGTCGTCGCTGTCGTACTTCTTATTGCGGTGCTTGCGATTACGGTTCGTGGCGGAAAGAAAAAGAACGACTCGTCCGTCGAAATCGGGCAGGCGACCGTCGACGTCATCAAGGGCGAAATCGCACGCGACGGGCAAACCACCAGGGAAAACGTACTGAGCGCGATGGGGCTTCAAAACACGTCCATTCAAAACGCGCTGAACGCAAACCAGACCGCCATTCTCGACACCGTACGAAAGGAAGAAGAGCGCACCGAAAGGTTGCAGACGAACGTTTACGAAGGCTTTGCGACACTCACGACGGAACTCAAAAACTCCTTAAAAGAACTTAACGAAAGCAACGAAAAGCAGCTTGACAAAATGCGCGCGACCGTCGACGAAAAACTGAACGAAAATCTGGAACAACGCTTTCAGAAATCTTTCCAGATGGTGTCCGAAAGAATCGACGCAATCACGAAAGGCTTTGGCGAAATGCAAACCCTTACAAGCGGAATGTCCGACCTTAAAAGGGTTTTGTCCAACGTGAAAACGCGCGGCACCTGGGGCGAAATGGCGCTCGATAACTTGCTGTCGCAACTTCTGACGCCCGAGCAATACGACAAAAACGTCGCGCTTACCAAGTCGGAAAACGCCGACCGCGTGGATTTCGTCATCAATCTTCCCGGGAAAACCAGCGACAAAGTTATGCTGCCCATCGACGCGAAATTCCCGCTCGAAACCTATCAGCACGTCCTTGACGCGCAAAACGAAGTGCAGATTAAGGAAGCCAAACAGGCGCTTGCCGTCAGACTCCGCGCCGAAGCAATCAGCATAAAGAGCAAATATATCCGCGTGCCGAAAACCACCGATTTCGCGATACTGTATCTGCCCATCGAGGGGCTGTTTGCCGAAGCCATGCAAATCCGCGGGCTTTCCGACGAACTTCTGAACAATCAGCGCATAATTCTTGCGGGGCCTACGACGCTCGCCGCGCTTCTGAACAGTTTGCAAATGGGGTTCAGGACGGTGCAGATCGAAAAGCGTTCAAGCGAGATTTACAAACTTTTGGGCGCGTTCAAAAAGGACTTTGAAACCTTCTGTCAGATCCTTGAAAAAACGCAGAAAAAGCTGGGCGAAGTTACGACGGAAATCGAGCGCGCCGGCAAGCGTACCGAATATATCCAGAAACGACTTGACAAGGTTACCACCGACGACGAAGGTATCGCGGCGGAACTTTCCGAGGGGGAATTATGAAAGTAAATTTGCATACGCACAGCGTTAAAAGCGACGGTGTGTTCACGCCGGAAGAAGTCGTGAAAATCCAGCGCGACGACGGCATCGAAGCCATGTCGCTTACCGATCACGACAACGTTTCGGGCATTGACGAGGCAATCCGCGCCGGCGAAAAATACGGCTTGAAAGTGCTCCCCGGGATTGAACTTTCGTGTTACAGTGTTTGCGAAATCCATATTTTAGGATACAATTTTGACTACAAAAACCCCGATTTTGTGCAGGATCTTGAAAACGTCAAGGATTTAAGACGTCAAAGAATAAATAAGACCGTCGAAAAACTGCACGCACTTAACGTGCCTTTCGACGACAGCGCGCTCGACTTTGAAAACGCAAATCTCGGCCGCGTCCACGTCGCCAAAGAAATGGTAAGACAAGGGCTTGCAAAATCGGTGTCCGACGCCTTTTATCAATACTTGGGCTCCGGTAAAAAAGCGTATATTCCGGGCTACCGACTCCGCCCGATGGACGGCGTGAAACTCATCAAAAAATACGGCGGCGTTGCGGTTGTCGCGCACCCCGTGTATATCCCGAAAGACAAGTTGGAACTTCTTGTCGCGGGGCTGGTGCCGTACGGACTTGACGGGCTTGAATGTTATTACTCCACCTTCAACGAAACGGACACGAAAAGGTTTTTGAGCCTTGCCGCAAAGTACAATCTCATCACGACCGCAGGCACGGACCTGCACGATGCGAACCTTTACGTATCGCCGACGTACGATTGTACTAGGGTAGACATGCGCTCTCTCAAAAAACTCGGACTGTAAAACGGCGATAATTTGCGATATTTTGCTTTTTCGGCAGAACCCGAAAAATCGTGTACGCATTAGTACACTGGATTTTTCAGAACCCGCCGAGAAAAACACAATCTCATCAAATTCTCGCCGTTTTAGGGGCGTTAGTATTTTACGTACGAAGTACTTATGTCATTGCGAGGAGCATAGCGACGTGGCAATCGCCGGGAACGGACACCTTGTTGAAAGATAATGCGATTGCAAAAATATTCCGAAAAAACCTTATCCAAAAGTAAAAACTTAATATATACACATAATAGCGGTATGGTAAAGGTAAGAATTATTTTGGTCGTACTGCTTTTTTTATGCGCGGTAAGCGTTGCGGCAAAGCCGAAAACGCAAATGCGAGTCATCGTCGTGGACGGGGCGGAGATATGTTTTGACGAAACTTTTTCAGCCGACGGCGACGGTATTCCGCCGTTAAAGCGGCTGTTCGGGTTCAACGTCGAAAAGCGACTGACGGGGCTTTTAAGGCAAGGTTATTCCGAAAAGGACGCGCTTTTGAAAACCTTTCCGTCGCTTCTTCGCTCGCTTGAAAACCTGGCGAATGAAAAATACTTGCCGCCCGAAAACGCCCGCGTAACGTTCAACCCGGACGGTGAAAAAACGTTTGAATACGTCCCTGAAGTGACGGGGCGCAAGGCGGATTTTGATAAACTTATCAAAGACGTTGTGAAAAACGTAATCGGCGCGCAAAGCGTAGTAAGCGTTTCGTACGACGTACTATATCCCGAAATCACCGAAAAAGATTTGCGCGAAAACACGCTTCTTCGCGGAAAGTTTTCGACGGCGTTCAAAAGAAGTTCGGACGCAAGAAAGTCGAACGTAAAACTCGCGGCGGAAAAACTCAACGGCGCGACGGTAAACCCCGGCGAAGTTTTTTCGTTCAACGAAAGAATCGGGGCAAGGACACTTGACAACGGATTTCTGGAAGCGCCGGTCATCGTGGACGGCAAATTTCAGGGCGGCGTCGGCGGGGGCGTATGTCAGGTATCGACGACTTTATACAACGCCGTGCTGTATGCGGATCTGACGATAATCGGCGTATCGCGCCACTCGCTCCCCGTAAAATACGTGCCGGCAAGTTTCGACGCGATGGTGTCGTCGATGACCGACTTTAAGTTTGCAAACGACGGAAGGTATCCGATATACGTCAAGTCGTACGTTAAAGACGACGAATTGTACGTTGAAATATACGGAAGCCCGTTGAACTATGAAGTGCGGCTTGTGTCGGAAATCACGGGAAGCGCGCCGCGGGACGTGAAATATATTGACGACGACACGATGAACGTCGGCGAGGAACTTGTGCTTGCCGAGGGGGCGGACGGCGTGATAAGCCGCGGAATAATGGAAAAGTATATGAACGGGGAATGCGTGTTCCGCAGGGAAATCCGGAAAGACTTTTATAAATCGCAACAAAAAGTCGTGGCGCGCGGCACCAAAAAAGCGGCGGACGATAACAATAAAGAAATCAACTTGCGGGGATAATTTGACTTTACTTCCATTATCATATATAATACTAATGCAGTAAAATATCAATAGGGGCAAGTTATCCACAAAGTTATCCACATCGGGTGATTTTATTGTTGACAACTTGATTAAAAATCGCAAAAAGGCTATGGATTACAGAGATATCTACAAAAACTGGCTTGCATCGGGCGCATTGACAGCCGACGAAAAGGCGGAATTATCGGCGATTTCCGATGACTTAAACGCACAAAAAGACCGTTTCGGGGCGGAACTCGAATTCGGAACGGCGGGTATGCGCGGCGTTCTCGGCGCAGGCATTAACAGAATGAATGCGTACACGGTTGCCCGTGCGACGAAGGGACTTGCAAGGTATATTATCGGCAGGGGTGAAGACGCGATGCGTCGCGGCGTCGTGGTGTCCTATGACACAAGGCGTTTTTCGACGGAGTTTGCGATTGTTTCGGCGGAAGTCCTGAATTCTTTCGGCATACGCGTATACCTTTTTGAAAATGTACGCCCCGTGCCCGTTTGCAGTTTTGCAATCCGCAATCTGAACGCGGTTGCGGGCATTATGATTACCGCGTCGCACAACCCCAAAATTTACAACGGATACAAGGTTTACGGCGAAGACGGCGCGCAGATGTCGCCCGAAGACACGGCTGTCGTCGTGAAGTTTATCGAAGAAGAAAAGGATTATTTCGCGCCGTATAAAAAAATAGGAATTACCGAAAGCGACATAAGAAACGCCGACGGTAAAACGTACGAAAATATCACCGTCATCGGGAAATCCCTGGACGAGCGTTATTTTGCGGCAATCGAAAAACTTATGTTGTCCGAAGACGCCGAAAGAGCGCAGCGCGACAAAATGAAAATCGTTTACACCCCCATTCACGGCAGCGGCTATATGCCCGTCACGACAATGCTTGAAAGAATGGGTATGCCGGTCGTTACCGTTCCCGAGCAGGTCAATCCCGATCCCGACTTTTCGACGGTGCGCGTGCCGAATCCCGAGGAAGCCGACGCCCTGTCGATGGCTGTCGCGCTTGCGAAAAAGGTCAACGCCGCCGTTGTTATCGGCACCGATCCCGACTGCGACAGAATGGGCGTTGCGGTACGAAACGACAAGGGCGAGTTCGTCCTTCTGAACGGAAACCAGACGGGCGTTCTTATTATGGATTATATTCTGAGGCGCAACTGCGACAAAGGAACGCTTCCGAAAAACGCCGCCGTCGTCAAAACCATCGTTACGACAAGGCTTGCAAACGTTGTCGCAAAAGATTACGGCGCGACCGTGTTCGACGTGTTGACGGGGTTCAAGTTCATTGGCGAAAAAATTAAAGAGTGGGAACAGACTCACGAATATACCTTTATGTTCGGCTTTGAGGAAAGTTACGGCTGTTTGTCGGGCACGCACGCCCGCGATAAGGACGCCGTCGTCGCCTCGATGCTCTTTGCGGAGCTTGCCTGCTTTGAAGAAAACGAAGGTTCGAGCGTTTACGACAGGCTGCAAAAGATTTATAAGGAATACGGATATTTCCTTGAAAGGGCATTCTCGTTCGGCTTCACCGGCATCGACGCCATGGACAAAATGAACAAGATTATGAACGATATCCGCACAAGCGATATCTCGTCGGTTCAGGGCAAAAAAGTCCTTGCGCTCAGCGATTACCTTACGGGCGTTACGACGAAATGCGACGGCACCAAGGAAAAAATCACTTTGCCGAAGTCCAACGTCCTGCTTTACACTCTTGAAAACGACTGCTGGATGTGCGTCCGCCCGAGCGGTACGGAGCCGAAACTCAAAATCTATCTTGCCACGAAAGAAGATTCCTTCGATTCGGCGGAAAAAGACCTTGCCGCCATGAAAGACGAAGTGGTAAAAAAATTCAATTTGTAAAACAATTAACACTTATATAAAAAGGGAGTAAACGTTATGAAAAAGTCAATATTTAAGATTACGGCATTTTCGATTATCGCAGTGCTTGTCGTCGCTCTTTCGGTAACGGCGTTTGCATTGACTGCGCCCGGCGGGAACGTCACAACGACAGGCGACAGCGTTTCGTATGCGAAAACCAACAACGATAATCCGTACATAGTTTACAACACGACGGGGCTTTTGCGTTCGGCTCACCGCGCAGGCGGCGTACAGGATCCCGAAAACACGATGAAGGCAATCAAAACCTGTCTGAACAGTATGAACGAAGGTTACGACGTCGACATTTTGGAATTCGACCTGCACTTGACGAAAGATAACGAGCTTATCCTTCTTCACGACGAAAATTTTGACCGCACCACCAACAGCGTCGAAGTCTGGGGCAGAGAAGGCGTGTTGCCGCGCGACAAAGACCTTGCAGAAATCAAAGAGCTGAACTTCGGATACTGGTTCCCGTACGAAAGGGGCAGCGTCCAGGTTGAAGATAAGCGTATTTACAAAGACCTGAACGCTTTGCCGGACGGCGTCGACGCAAACGATTTACGCGTCGTTACGCTGGAAGAAGTTATTGTCGCGGCGGAAAATGCGGGCAAACAATATCGCTATATCATCGAAATCAAGGACAAGGGCTCGGTCGGCAAATACGCGGCGGAACAACTTTGTGCGCTTATGGAAAAGTATAATATGTTCGACAAAGTCGTTGTCGGCACGTTCAACGGCGATATCAGCGATTACTTCGATTATCTCAACGCCAACGTGTACAACGGCAAAATCAACCGCTCCGCAGGTATCCTCGAAGTTCTGAAAATCTTTTTGAGTTACCTTATGAACCGCGACCTCGGCACGGTGAAATACAACGTTTTGCAAATTCCTTATATGAATTGGTTCCCGTTCCTTGGCAGCAAGTCGTTCATCGATTACGCGCACAAGTACGGCATCGCCTGCCAGTTCTGGACAATCAACGAGGCAAGCCAGATGGAAACGCTCATTAAAAACGGCGCGGATTGCATTATGTCCGACAACCCGAAACTTCTGTATGAGGTCGCAGACCGCGTGAAATACGGAAATATGGTGCAGCCTGCCGAACCTCAACCGCAACAATAATCTTAAATACTTTATAAAGCCCACGGCACGCCGTGGGTTTTTCATTGCAAAATATAAGGTTTTATGGTTGAATTAATAAAATAATTATAATATATTTAATACAGGCTTTTTAAGTCTTTGGCTGAAATGCCATTATCAGGATGGACGAGCGGGTGACTGCTCGTCGCACACTTCGCTTTTGAAATCACGTTATCGGGGGCGATAACGCTCACTCTTTTGCTTGAGTGCGACTTTTCCTCCGCGTCGTATGCTTCATTCTTGACCAGACAATCGTCGCAAGCGACAAATGTCTGTTTTACGCTCGCATACTCCTTTTCCCAACGGGTACACAGTATCCCGTTGGGACCCATTATACAGTATCTTGCGTGGGGTTTATGACAAGGTGCCCTTCCGGGAGATTGCCACGCTACGCTCGCAATGACATTTTTTATCCTCAACGTGCCGAAGGCACACATCGCGCCGCAGGGCACATCACGTTCCGTGCAACGGAACACATCGTTGAAAAAAGACCAACCCTTGCGAGTTGGTCTTTTTTCTGGTCGGAGTGACGGGATTTGCTCCGCAACCCTACGGGCGCAGGCGTTTTATGCGCCTTTTTTTGCGCCGCTAACGCGGTTGACACGCCGGGGACTAAAAACAGCGCACTGTGCTGTTTTCTTAACGTCCCGTTCAAATCCCTTATTTCGGGCAAATAAAAAACACACAACGCAAACAACGCGTGTGTGTTTTTTATGGTCGGAGTGACGGGATTTGAACCCATGGCCTCATGGTCCCGAACCATGCGCGCTACCATCTGCGCTACACCCCGGTAATACGGCGGTTTTTGCCGTACTGCTATATTATATAATATTTTTTGAAATTTGCAACTGTTTTTTCACACATACATTATCGACAATGCGATTAAAGCCTGTCCTGCGAAATAGGTCGCGAGTTCCAGAACGGACAAAGTGCGGTTTGCACGCCATTCTTTGAAGTACACGAACGACAGACACGTGTCGCTGAACAGCAGGAAAAGCGCGCCGATCATCGCAAGTAGCCCGCCGACGGTCTTTTGCACCGCGTACAGATAACATGCGGACACCGCCGTAAACGTTACCGTAAAGGAGTAAAGGGTGATAAGTATGCGCATCCACAGCGGAATTTCAAACTTAAAGACGTACGAGCCGCCAAACGTCAGTATTGCCGCGACCGCCGCTACGATTGCCGTCACGAAATAAAAACCGCTTGTCAGGTTGAACGCCGTTGAAAAGGCGACGTGGCCGAGAAGGAACGCGAATAAACCGATGGGGATAAGGCGTTTTCTGTACGTCGGAGTAAGTTCCTTAACGCCAAGGAAAGCGTCGCCGGCATGGCACAAGATAAGCCCGAGAAACAGCGGAACGAAGTAGTTCATGTTGCAGGCGGGGTTTTTTGCGAATGCGGCAATTCCGATTATCAGAAAGGACAGCGACGCGATATATTTTGCGACGAGCCCCCAGAAGTTTTTATTGAGCGACCGGAAGCCGAGGCAGAAAGTCGCCGCGATTATGCAGATGCCGAAAAAGAGATATACCATTTTTGATTATGCGTTTGCGAAACGCGCTTTCATACGCAACTCGTGGTTTAAGATGCGTTTTCTGATGCGTAAACTCTTGGGAGTGACTTCCAACAACTCATCGTCGGCGATGAATTCAAGACACTCTTCAAGGGAAAGTTTTTTGACGGGGATAAGGCGCAACGCGTCGTCGCTGCCAGACGCGCGGGTGTTCGTCAGATGTTTTTTCTTGCAGACGTTGACGGTAATATCGCCGAGCGTCGGGGGATAGCCGATGACCTCGCCTTCGTACACTTGTTCGCCGGCGGAGACGAAAAGGATGCCCCTTTCCTGCGCGTTGAACAATCCGTAAGTAACCGCCTCGCCCGTTTCAAAAGCGATAAGGCTTCCCGTTTTACGGCGGGGGAAATCGCCCTTATACGGTTGATATTCAAGGAATATGCTGCTCATTACGCCTTCGCCGCGGGTAAGCGTCAAAAGTTCGCTCTTAAAGCCGAAAAGTCCGCGCGACGGAATATCGAATTCAAGGCGCATTCTGTCGCCGATTGCCTGCATGTGTACGAGATCGCCGCGACGTGCGCCGACCGCGCCCATGACCGAGCCGTTGCAGTCGCCGGGGACGTCGATGACAAGCCTGTCGATAGGTTCAAGCAGGGTGTCGCCTTCCTTTTTGAAAAGGACTTTGGGAGTGGATACCGCAAACTCATAGCCTTCGCGGCGCATTGTTTCGATAAGAATGGAAAGGTGCATTTCGCCGCGTCCGGACACTTTGAAGCTGTCAGTGCTGTCGGTGTCTTCGACGCGCAGGGAAACGTCTTTCAGAAGTTCGGAATAAAGCCTTTCTCTCAGGCGTTGGCTGGTGACGAATTTACCTTCCTTGCCGGCAAAGGGACTGTCGTTTACGGAGAAAGTCATTTGCACGGTGGGGTCAGTAATTTTGACGAACTCGCACGGTTCGGAGTTTTCGGGGCTTGACACGGTGTTGCCGATGTTGATGTTTTCGATGCCCGAAACGCATACGATGTCGCCGACCGCCGCCGATTCGCAGGGAACGCGCTTTAAGCCTTCGATCTGATAAAGGTTGGCGATTTTGCTCTTATAAGGTTGAATGCGGTTGTGCCAGTCGCTGACGACGACGTCGGAGTTTGTCCTTATGACGCCTTGTTCGACGCGGCCGATACCGATACGACCGACGTAGTTGTTGTAGTCGATTGCGGAAATCAGCAGTTTTGCAGGTTTTTGGTCGTCGCCTTCGGGGCAGGGGATATGGCTCAGAATCGTTTCAAAAAGCGGGATAAGGTTTTCGCCTTCCGCGCCTTCGGTAAGGGTGCTTGTGCCTTTTCTGCCGCTGCAATAGACGATGGGGCTGTCCAGCTGTTCGTCGGTGGCGTCAAGGTCAATCAAAAGTCCCAGAACTTCTTCCACGACCTCGTGAATACGCGCGTCGGGACGGTCGATTTTGTTTATGCAGATGATTATTTTAAGCCCGAGCGATAAAGCCTTTGACAAAACGAACCTTGTCTGGGGCATCGGTCCTTCGACGGCGTCGACAAGCAAAAGCACGCCGCTGACCATTTTCAGGACGCGTTCAACCTCACCGCCGAAGTCCGCGTGTCCCGGGGTGTCGATGATGTTGATTTTCACGCCGTTGTAATGGATTGCGGTGTTTTTCGCAAGGATGGTGATGCCGCGTTCGCGTTCAAGGGCGTTGCTGTCCATAACGCGATCTTCAACCTGCTGATTCTCGCGGAAGGTGCCGCCTTGTTTAAGCATTTCGTCAACCAGCGTGGTTTTGCCGTGGTCGACGTGGGCGATAATTGCAACGTTTCTTAAATCTGTTCTTTTCATATTATTATCTCTCGTTTGATTTTTGTATTATATACATATCTTAAAATAATAGCAAGGATATTAACCGCCCGACGCGAAATTTTTTTGAAAAAATTAAGTTTTCGGCAAAAGAAAAGGGACGGAAAAACCCGTCCCCGGAATGGATAATCGTTTGTCAGCCGTCGATTTCGTCGGCGTTTGTTTTCATATCGCCCATCCACTTTCTGAAAAAGTTTTTGACCCTGAACGCGACGCACCAGTCGCCCAGCATCGATATGCCGTGTACAAGCAGGAACACGCCCAGAAGTACCGTGAGATATATCGCGCCGCCGACGGGATTGAAGAACGCCAGCATACCGAAAACGATTTCGAATATCGAAGTTATCAGAAGTACCCACCAGTACGGCAGTTTGAGTCTGCCCGCGGCAATCGCCATCGACAATTCCGAAATGCCTTCGTAAATAAACCACATTGCGAAAATGAAGGGCAGGAAACCTGCGACGACGTTTTCGTTTGAAAGCATGATTATGCCGAGAATCGTCGTGATTATGCCGTCCGCAAGAAACGCTCCGCCGCCGAAAAGTCCGACCGTCGTGAAAAACATTGCGATTTCCACGACGCCGATCACGAGTACGATCGCGCCGATTACGTATGCGAGCGTCGTAAGCGTGGTGTCAACGGGCAACGCAAAGCACACGATACCCGCGGCAATCATCAGAATACTTGCTAAAAACCATAAGATTGAAGTTGATTTTTTCATATCGTTCACCTCTTTACGCCTGCATTATACAACCGATAATTAGCAGTGTCAATAGTTGAGTGCTAATTTTTTTCGCAATTATTAAAATTGATTTTTCCTGATAATAAATCTATCAATTTGATTTAATTTCCGTCGTTTAATTTCAGCATGAACGCGCCTTGCTTTGCGTGGCACAGCGGACATTCTTTCGGGGCGGATTCGGCGGTTGTTTCATAGCCGCAGCCCGAGCATTTCCATTTTACCGCTTGCGGGCGTTTATAAAGGGCGGAATTTTTCAACTGCTCGTGCAGGTCGAGAAAGAGTTTTTCGTGACAGGTTTCAACCTGAATAAGGTTTTCAAAAAGCCCCGCGATATCATTGAATCCTTCCTTTTTCGCGGTTTCCATAAATTCGGGATAGATTTTTTCCGCCTCGTTTTTTTCGTCTTCCGCGGCAAATGCAAGGTTGTCAAGGAGATTCCATTTTTGTTTGAAAGGGAAGCCCGCGGAAATATCGATGTTTTTGATGACGTTTTCGTCGGCGGTTTGCAGGAATGAATAAAGCATGCGTGCATGATTGAATTCTTCGTAAACCACTTTGTCGATAATTTCGGACAACGCGACGTAGCCTTCGTTTCTCGCGCCGTATTCGATGAACATATATCTGACGTGAGCCTGACATTCGCCGGCAAACGCCCGCGCCAGATTTTCGTAAGTTTTGCTGTTTTTCAGATTTTTCATAAATACCTCCGAAAAAAGTATCCGCAAATTTACAAAAAATATACGGTCTTGCTTTCAAAGTATCAAAAGATGTGTTATACTAATCGCCGTTATGAGATATTTGTTTTTCGACATAGAGTGCAGCGAAGGTAAAAGTATGTGCAGTTTCGGTTACGTTCTGACCGACGAAAAATTCCGCATACTTGAAAAGGACGATATTCTGATGAACCCCGAGGCGATTTTCCATACGGGCGCCTGGGGCAAGAAAAACAGGGAAGCCTACCCCGGCATCGAAATGGCGTACCCGAAAGAAGTTTTTCTGAAAAGCCCGACTTTCCCCGCGCTGTACGAAAAAATCAAATCGCTTATCGAATATAAGGATCAGACCGTCATCGGGTTTTCGCACAAAAACGACACCGTGTTTCTGGACAACGCCTGCAAGCGTTACAACCTGCCGTCAATAGATTACGACTTCGTGGACGTGCAGACAATTCATAAGGATTACAATAATTTCATAAACCCGTTCAGCACCGAAAAACTTGTGGAAGAACTGAACCTCGACGTCAACAAATACGTCCCGCATAAGAGCGACGACGACGCCGAAGTGTCGATGCTCGTCACCAAAAACTTTTGCGAAAAGCTGGGGCTGTCGCTTAACAAACTTATCGCGCAGTATCCGAACTGCATGGGCGTTCATAAGGCGTATAACACGGTTTATCTTTACAAAACGCGCGCAGAAAGCCTTATTTGTGCAATAAACCGCAACAGTACGTCGGGAAGCAATTTAATGCGCGGCAGTAATTTAAACAAATACAAACACTTTTTGGAAGACTTTATCGCGGATTCTTCGGTTGAAAAATCGTTGTTCGGAAAACACGTCGCGGTGTCCAGAAATTACTTTGACAATCACTTCCGCGAGATGTTGCTTATCGTCGAAAAAGTCCGGGACAGGGGCGGCGTTATGGAATCGCACGTCGGTCGCGCCGATATATTTGCGGGCAACCCCTCAAAAGAAGAAGAAAGGGCGATTGAGTCCGCAGTCCGCCGCGGGAAAAACGTCCTTACCGTCACCGAGGACGACCTTTTCAAAATGCTTTCGATTGATAAAATATAATTGTTTTTTCAACCTTTATCACATATTGAGCATTTTTTTGCGAAATGCTTTTGACAAATGCAAACTCGTATGCTATTATAATTAAGCATCTTTTATGATGCGTTTTCGGTTTAAGGAGAAATACCCAAGAGGCCGAAGGGGCTCCCCTGCTAAGGGAGTAGTACGTGAGGAGCGTAGCCAGGGTTCAAATCCCTGTTTCTCCGCCATAAAAACCCGACGATATTTGTCGGGTTTTTATTATGCTTCGAAACGGGATTTTGCACGACGCGGAGCATCGTGCCGCCTGCGGCGTGAACCCCGGCTCGCAGGCGTCCGTCACCATAATCAGGTCGCTTGCGCTGAACGAAATCGGCACTCGGGACGCGCTGTCGCTCATTATTTTCTGCCTGCTGTCGGTGTCGATTCTGGCATAAAACCTCTTTTAATTTTTCGTATTTTATATTATAATAACGTTAGGAGTGAATATAAACGGAAAGTTAAAAGCGAAAACAAATTTAATCCACTTTATAATCCGCGCCGCGTGAAAAGTTTTTGAGATTTTTTAACTTTCACGCAACGACGCGGATTTTTTGTTGTCTTTATAGGTAGACGCAGCGTTTGATCGTCGACAAAATCGCAAACGGTTTTTCGACGTCGAAGGAGAAGCAAAATGAACGACCAAAAAATTATCGAATTGTTTTGGGAGCGGCACGAGAGCGCGATATCCGTCACGGCGGAAAAGTACGGGAAATACTGCCATACCATCGCTTACAACATTCTTTTCAATCATTTCGATGCGGAAGAATGCGTCAACGATACTTACCTTGGCGCCTGGAACAGTATCCCCCCGCAAAAGCCCGGCAACCTGACGGCGTTTCTCGGAAAAATCGCCCGCAACCTCGCCATCAATCGCTATAAGCGGCAATCGGCTGCAAAGCGCGGGAACGGACAGGTGGAAATCGTTTTGTCCGAGCTTGAAAACTGTATTCCCGACATAAGCGGCGTCGAGACGGCGATGGACGAAGCGCATCTCGTTGCAGTGATAAACAACTTTTTACGCGCCCAGCACAAAACGAAACGCAACTTATTCGTGCAAAGATACTGGTATATGTATCCCGTCCGCGAAATCGCCGAAATGCACGATATGAGCGAAAACAAGGTCAAAGCCATTTTGTATCGTATGCGCGTCGACCTCAAAAAAAATCTCGAAAAGGAGGAAATCTACCTATGAAGAAGGAAAAATTATTGAACGCAATCGGTCAGATTGACGATAAGATGATTGCGGACGCAAAGCCCGAGGTCAGGGCAAAACAAAAACGAGTAAAGTTCAGCCGTATGGCGGTGGCAGTGGCGGCGTGTCTTGTGTTATTGCTTGCGGTCGGAGTGATTACCCCGATTGCGGTCGGAAACACGGCGGCGGGCACGATAACGATGGAAATCAACCCGGGGGTTGAATACACGATCACCCGAAACGGAAAAGTAAAAGAAGTTCGCTTCCTGAACGACGACGCGGAAGGCGCGCTTGCAAATGTCGCGCTGAAAGGACAAAGTCTCGATACCGCGGTGGCTCTTACCGTTGTCGCATACAAGGCGGCGGGATTTATGGAAAGCAACGATACCGTGCTGATTTCATTCGACAAAAAGTTGAGCGAAAACGCCAGACTGAAAGAGTCCGTGTCCGAGAACGTGCGGCGTGCGCTTGAAAAAACCAAGTCCGTCCACACGGTGGTTTACGCGCCTGCTGCGGTCAACGACGAAACGGCCGCTATCGCGAAAAAATACGGCGTATCGCAAGGCAAAGCCCAACTTATCGCCGACGCAAAGAAAAACAGCAGCATGTCCGAAGAAGAACTTGCAAATCTGCCCCTTGACGAGCTTGTCTGGTTGCAGAAAGATATCGATTCCAAAATTATCGTTTCCGGCTATATCGGCATTTTAAAAGCCAAAGCGATCGCATTAAGTGACTCCGGCTGCACAACGAGAGTGGAATTTACCGAAGCAAGGCTTATCGACATCGGCGCGAAATATCCTTATTATCGCATCGTGTTCAACGACAAAAACACGCAGTGGACATACCTTATCAACGCGATCAACGGCGACATTCTCGACAAAAACGAAGTGGCATTGTTCATATCTTTGGAAGACGCTCGAAGCATCGCTCTGAAATTCGCGGGGCTTGCCGATAACGACGAAGAAAAAGTCGTGTTTACCAAAGAAGAATTGAGCAGAAATTCGGGACGTCCGTGCTGGATTCTGGAATTTTATACGACAAAGTTCCAATACTTTTTCAAAATCGACGCCAAAACCGGCGAGGTGTTCTTTTTCGAATACCATATCGACATAAGGAAAGCAAAAGAAATCGCGGCGAAAGACGCCGGTGTCTTTGAGGAATTTTCAAAACTCACGTTCACCGTTGAAGAATACGTCGGCGGCGGCATTAAAACCCCGTATTTCTATCTCGTGTTCAATAACGACAAAACGCAGTGGACTTATCGTATCGACGCAACCTTAGGCCACGTGCTTGACAAGAGCGAAGTCGCGTTACTCGTCTCGTTGCAGAAAGCAAGAGAAATCGCGTTGAAAGACGCCGGCATCACGGACGAAAACGAAGTTACTTTCACAAAGGAAGAACTGAACAAAGGTCCCGAACGCCCGTGCTGGATTATTGAGTTTTACAACGAAAAGTATCAATACTCCTACGTCATCGACGCCGAAACGGGAGAAATCTTATTCAGCACCCGCTACGTGAGCATGGCGAAAGCCAAAACGATCGCGCTGCAAGATACGGATCTTTCCGACGGCAGCAAGGTTGTCTTCACCGTGGAAGAACTGGTTGCCGGCGGCATTAAAACCCCGTACTATCTGTTCGTGTTCAACGACGGGAAAACGCAGTGGACTTACCGCATCGACGCGACGGACGGCAGCATTATGTACAGCAACGCAGAAGCTCTTATGGTTTCTCTGGACAAGGCAAAAGAGATTGCTCTAACGGACGCGGAAATTCCGAAAGGAGTCGAAGTCGTGTTTACAAAAGAAGTGTTGAGCAGAAATTCGGGACGTCCGTGCTGGGTTCTGGAATTTTACATCGAAAAGTACCAGTTCAGCTATAAAATCGACGCAAAGACCGGCGAAGTGATTTACAACCGCAGATATATCAATATCGAAAGGGCAAAGGAAACCGCTTTGAAGGACGCCGCGATCGAAGAAAACTCAAAGGTCGTTTTCACCGTGGAAGAGTTGGTTGACGGCGGCATCAAAACCCCGTATTTCAATCTCGTTTTCAACGACGGACAAACGCAGTGGACTTATCGCATCGACGCGACAAACGGCGGAATCATTCATAAGGAAGATAAAGCGTTAAGATAAACCGACGGCGTAAAAAGCAACGAAAACGGGGCGGTTGTCGAAATAACGCTCGGAAACGTAAACGGTAAAAAGAACCGCGAGCATCTTTGAGAAGCGAAAACAACGCCTTACGGACATACCGCGACAAATTGACAAAAACGAAGTTTAGTGATAAAATATTTATACCTAAAACAGGAAGGAGCAAACGACAATTATTTTTAATCGGAAGTTTACCCCGCGACGGAGGTAACCGTCTATGAGAAGAATTATCAAAGCGCAATCGGAATAAATTTTATTTCCTTTCACTTTTTTGTTGCAGAAAACCGAAAAAGTCCATGAAAAGCAAGTTCGGATTATCTTTTGACAGGAATCTGGAAGGAGAAGAAAAATGAAAAAGTGTCTTGCAATCGACATCGGAGGATCAAAAGTTCTGGTGGGCGGCGCGCGGCAAAAGCACAGGGTGCGATCATTGCGAAAGCCGCGACTCTTCTTGACGTGAACGTATGTTATCTTGGCGGCAGAGTATCTTAAAGCCTTGACCTGTTCAAAGACGACATTATCACAGAAATCAACGATAAACTGTTTCTTCCGATTGATAAAACCGTCAAAATCGAATATTCGGGGCTTGGATACTATGCGTCCTTGTGCGGCGCGGCGGCGGTTGTATACGGTGCGAACAAACAACGAGAATTAAACAAAGGAGAATAAATATGACGAACGAAAAAGAGAAAATTAACCTTTCCGCATTGTTCAGAATCGGCTACGGGCTGTACGTTCTGACCACCAACGACGGAAGAAAAGACAACGGCTGCATCGTAAACAGCGTAATGCAGGTCACAAACAATCCGTTGAGAGTCGCCGTTTGCGTAAACAAACAGAATTACTCGTGCGGGACGATTCTGGAAACGCGGAAAATGAACGTCAACTGCTTGTCGGTCGACGCGACCTTTGACGTTTTCAAAAGATTCGGTTTCCAAAGCGGCAAAACTGTCGATAAGTTTTTCGGAGAAACGCCGAAAAGGAGCGAAAACGGGCTTGTCGTAATGCCGGAGTTTTGCAACGCGTTCATATCCCTTGCGGTGGAGCAGATAATCGACCTCGGCACGCACAACATGTTCGTTTGTTCCGTCGAAGAAGCGGCGGTGTTTTCCGATCTCGACACGCTGACTTATACGGAATATCAGAAAAACGTGAAGCCGAAGCCCGTCGCGCCAAAGAAGAAATCGTACGTTTGCAAAGTGTGCGGCTACGTTTTCGAGGGCGAAGAACTGCCGCCCGACTTCATTTGTCCGATATGCAAGCACGACGCGTCGGCGTTTGAACTTATGAAATAAATCAAATACAAATAAACCAAAAGGAGAAAGAAAATGAAAAAGTACATTTGCGAAGTATGCGGTTGGGTATATGACGAAGAAAGTTGCAAGGAAAACGGGATTCCGCTTGTCGAGTTTGAAGACTTGCCCGACGATTTCGTCTGTCCCGTATGCGGAGTTGGAAAAGAATTGTTTTCCGAAATAGAATAGGACAAAAATGAAACACAGGAAAAGACGATAATCCTTCTTCTGACCATAGCGTTGACGTTATTTTCGTCGATCGCATTCTTGCCGTCCGCCGTCTCGGAAGCGAATTCCGCGCCGAGAGAACGAAAGGCTACGATTCAAGCGGGGTTATCGTCAAGACCGAAAACCTAAGTTCGTATTATTATCTGTTGGCATAACGGGGGAAACCGTCGACTTCGCAAAGAACGGCGGGGTTTGGTTTACGAGGCGTGTTTTGAAAAACTGTCCGACGGCGATCTTACGCTTTTCATTTGCGCGTCCGAAAAACCCGAAAGGTACAAGCCGCCGCTTGGAAAGGTGACCAAAATCATCATAATATTGTCCACGGGCATCGGGTTGATTATTATCGCGACGATAATACTTGTCGTTACCGTCAAAAAACAGAAAACAAAAGGAAAGAAAAGATAAAATCAGGAAAATAGGGAACGCGTACGGCGGATTATTCCTGTTCCGAAACGGGGGCAGGGATTTCCGCGTCGGCGCGTTTTTTGCGTGTGACAAAGAATATGATAATCGCCGCAACGAGCGTCAGCATTTCGGCGGCGGGCGTTGCGAGCCAAAGCCCCGTGATGTTCCAAAGATGTGCGAAAAGATAAGCAAGCGGAATAATCAGCACGACTCCGCGCAGAAGGGTTACGATTTGCGAACATACGCCTTTATCGGACGCCGAAAAGTATGACGAAAATAACAGATTGAACCCCGAAAACAGCGAGGAAATGAAATACAGTTTTATGCCGGTCGTGGCAAGTTTTTGAAGGTCTGCCGATTTTTCCGTGTTGAAGATTGCCGCGATGCCGTCCGCCGAGAAAAACAGAATAACGTACAGGACGGCGGCGGTCGCGCCGATTGTAATCAGGGCGTATTTCAGCACCTGTCGTATTCTCGTGAAATCGTGCTGTCCGTATGAAAAACTGATTATAGGCTGGGTGCCCGCCGAAATCCCGTTGAAAATCGCGTTTATCACGTAAAACACGTTGACGACGATGGCGAACGCCGCAACCGCCGTATCCCCGCCAAGCGACTTGAACAACTTATTGATGAGCATCATCACGAGTCCGAAGCCGAACTCCGCAATGAACGAAGCAAGTCCCAGCGAGATTATCTCGCCGAACACGCTAAGAGATAGTTTCGTCTTTTCAAGACGGAACGTGTTTTTCTTTCGGAAAAAGAAAATCATCAGAATAAGCATGCTGATTACGGGCGAAATGCCTGTCGCAAGAGCGGCGCCGAGCATGCCAAGTTTGCATGGGAAAATAAAAACGTAGTCGAAAACGATGTTGAAAAGGTTGCCGAGAAGCGACGCGGTCATCGCAAGTCTGGGCGCGCCGTCGTTGCGGATGAAGTTTTGCAGAACGTTGTTGAACATAAAAAAGGGAGCAAAGCAAAGTATAATCTGCACGTAGGTTTTGCTCCCTGAAAACGTTTTGCCGTCCGCGCCGAGAAGCGACGCCACGGGACCGCTTAAAAACGCGCCGAGAAGCACGAATACGACCGCAAAACACGCGACGACAAAAAAGGTGTGAGTGAACACTCTGTTTGCGCTTTTGACGTCCCCCGCGCCTTTGTATATGGCGAATTTCGTGCTTCCGCCGATGCCGAACATAAGACCGATTGAAAAAACGATACTGAACGAAGGCATTGCCAGATTCAACGAGGCAAGCCCGGTCTTCCCGAGACTCAAAGAAATGAAAAACGTGTCCGCCAGAATATAGCAGGACAGCCCGATCATGGCAATCACGTTTGCCGACACGTATTTAAAAAATTCTTTCAAGGTCTGGTTTTTCATTTTTTCTCCACAAATAAAAAAGCGCCAGGTTGCATCTTCAAAGGCCTAACGATGCAATTTGACGCGCTCACCCGGCGGCGATATTATTCATTTGATTGCATTATATAGAAGTAAAGGGCGGTTGTCAACGAGATTTCGCCGAAACTTTTGAAAGATCGCTGCCGTGAAAATGCCGCTAAAAGTGAATAAATTATTTTCAACCGTTGTAAATAAGGATTTTTCGTGGTAAAATATCTTTGATTGAAAACATTAAGGAGTTTATATGAAAGTTTGCATTTACGGAGCGGGTTCGCTCGGAACGGTACTTGGAGCATACGTCGCAAAAAGCGGCGAGGAAATCGACCTTGTCAACAGGAACAAAGCGCACGTCGCCGCGTTGAAAGAGAACGGCGCAACCATCACGGGGACAGCGAATTTTAACGTGAAAGTCAACGCGATGCTGCCCGAAGAAATGAAGGAAAAATACGATATTATTTTCCTTATGACAAAGCAGCTCAACAACAAAGAAGTCGTGAAAATGCTCACAAACTTTTTGGCGGACGACGGCGTAATCTGTACGATGCAAAACGGTCTTCCGGAACACAGCGTGTCCGAAATAATCGGCGAAGACAGGACGTACGGTTGTGCAATCGGTTGGGGCGCGCAAATGACCGCTCCCGGCGTCAGCGAACTCACGTCGGAGCCCGACGCTTTGGTTTTCGCGCTCGGCGCACTCAATAAAAAAGCGCAGGAAGACAAGCATTTCAAGGAAATCGTCCGTATACTGTCCATTATGGGCAAGGTTGAGGTTGAAGACAATTTCATAGGGGTAAGGTGGTCAAAACTTCTCGTAAACTCCGCATTCAGCGGAATGTCGGCGGTGCTCGGCTGCAATTTCGGAGAGGTCGCGGACAACAAAAAAAGCAGACTTTGCGCGCAACGCATCATAAAAGAAATCATCGACTCAACCCGCGCGGGCGGCATTCATATTGAGCCGATTCAGGGCAAAGACGTCGTAAAACTTCTGGATTACAACAACCCGATCAAACAAAAAATCTCGTTTGCGATAATTCCCGTCGCAATCAAAAAACACCGCCTTATCCGCGCAAGTATGTTGCAGGATATCGAAAAGGGCAAACCTTGCGAGGTCGAGGCAATCAACGGCGTCGTGAGCGAGTACGGAAGAAAGGTCGGCGTGCCAACTCCCGTCAACGACAGGGCGGTCGAAATAATCCGCGGCATCGAAGAAGGCAAGTACAAACCGTCTTTCGACAACCTGAAACTCTTCGACGACGTTCTTAAAAAGAAGTAAACGCAAAGTCAAAAAACAACAAACAAAACCGTCCGGATGCGGGCGGTTTTTTATTGAAGAAAATGAACAAACGAGTTAAAAAAAGCGCGGGTGATAGGTTTTTAAGGTTTTCTACCAAATCTTTACAATCACAAAAAATCGTGCAAATACTTTACATTCCCGAATTTCCGTATTATTATTCATAGTGTAAGAAAAAATATATTAAAGATATTATATTAAAGATATATTGAAGATGCGGCAATTTCGGACGGAAAATCCGATAATTCTTGCAAAAAAGGACGTATCAAAAACACCCGAATTTTACAAAAAAGGTTTTAACGACGCAAAAATTTTGAAGCCCTACCGCGCGCAGTATTTATCGTATGTGCAAGGAAGGGCGACGAAAAGCCGCGCTCGAAACGAAATTTATAAAACAAATTTTCAAAGGAGAAAACAGCAATGGCAGAGATGAGTAAAGCTTACACACCGGAGTTTATGGGCGATCCCAATCCGCGTGAAAAAATTCTCAAACTCGCAAGAAAGATCACCGACTGCGTCGACCATAAGATTCTGGGCGTTACGGTAAACGATCCCGAATACTGGGGACTTGCCTGCGTGGTTACCGACGAAATGGCGGACGTCGCGCTGAAAATGAAAGTGCGTCATCACTACACGTTTGAAGACCTTCTTGCAAAGAATCCCGAACTCGGGAAAGAAAAACTTCAAAAGTTGCTTGACGACATGAGCAGAATCGGTATTTTGGAATACGATTACGGCGACAATTACGACCACAATGGTCCCATTAAGGGCGCAAAGAAAATCCGTCGTTATACGTTACCGATGTTCGTTCCCGGTTCTGCGGAATTCACGAACATGATAAAGAAACAGCTTGACGATCATCCGGAACTCGCGATGTTTTTCGAGCGTATGACGTATCTTCCCCTGACAATGGTCACGCCTATGGTTCCCCCGGGAGGCGCGGGAATCGGTATGCACGTTATCCCCGTCGAGAAAGCAATCGAGATGGAAAACGGCACAATGGATATCGAGCATATTTCGTATTGGCTCAAAAAGTACGAAGGTCACCTTGGCGTAGGCATTTGTTCGTGCCGTTACGGCAGGGCGAAACTGGGCGAAGGTTGCGGCGACAGCTGTGAAGAATGGTGCATCGGTATCGGCGATATGGCGGATTACTGCCGCGAAACGGGCAAAGGCCGCGATATCACTTACGACGAGGCAATGCAAATTCTGAAAAACGCCGAAAAGAACGGTTTCGTACATCAGATCACGAATATCGACGGCGAAAACAAGATTTTCGCAATCTGCAACTGCAACGTCAATATCTGCAACGCTCTGCGTACGTCGCAACTTTTCAACACGCCTAATATGTCCAGAAGCGCGTACGTCGCAAGGGTTGAAAAAGACAAATGCGTGGCGTGCGGCAAGTGCGTGGAATACTGCCCCGCCGGCGCGGTAAAACTCGGACAAAAACTTTGCACGAAACAGGGCGAAATCAAATATCCGAAGCACGAACTCCCCGACAATCTCAGCTGGGGACCCGACAAGTGGGACGAAGATTACCGCGACAACAACCGCATCAACTGCTATGAAACGGGTACGTCGCCTTGTAAGGTTGCATGTCCCGCTCACATCGCGGTTCAGGGCTACATAAGAAAAGCCAAAGAAGGCAAGTACAGGGAAGCGTTGGAACTTATCAAAAAGGACAATCCGTTCCCCGCAATCTGCGGACGCGTCTGCAATAAGCGTTGCGAAGCCGCCTGCACAAGGGGCACCATCGACGAAGCCGTTGCAATCGACGACATCAAGAAGTTCATCGCGGAACAAGACCTGCACGCGGAAACGAGATTCGTTCCCGAAGTCGTCATTCCGTCGAACGTCGATAAGCAATGGTCCGAAAAAATTGCAATTATCGGCGCAGGCCCTGCGGGACTTTCCTGTGCATACTATCTTGCGACGAAAGGATACAAGCCCACCGTGTTTGAAAAGAACGCGCGTCCCGGCGGAATGCTCACTTACGGTATTCCTTCCTATAAACTCGAAAAGGACGTCATCGAGGCTGAAATCGACGTACTGCGCGAACTCGGCGTCGAAATTAAATGCGGCGTGAACGTCGGCACCGACGTCACCATCGACGAACTCAGAAAACAAGGCTACAAGGCGTTTTACGTTGCAATCGGCTGCCAGGGCGGCAGACTCCCCGGCATACCCGGCGAAGACGCGATCGGCACGGATATGGCTGTATCGTTCCTGCACGACGCAACCGAAAACCACGACAGAAAACTTGTCGGCAAGACGGTTGTCATCGGCGGCGGCAACGTTGCGGTGGACTGCGCTCGTACGGCTGTCAGATTCGGCTCCGAAGAAGTCGGCATGTACTGCCTCGAATCGCGCGAAACAATGCCCGCGTCCGTAAACGAAATCAAAGAAACGCTGGAAGACGGCATCTCGATCAACAACGGTTGGGGTCCTAAAGAGATTCTGAAAGACGAAAAAGGCAACGTCAAAGCGGTCGTGTTCAAGAAATGCCTGTCGGTCATCGATCCGAAGACAAATCGCTTCAACCCGCAATACGACGAAAACGACACGATTATGGTCGAGGCGCAACACGTTATCTTCGCAATCGGTCAGTCCGTTGTCTGGAACGACTTGCTGAAAGGCACGAAGGTTGAGTTCCATCACGGTAATTATCCCGTTGCGGATTCTCTGACTTATCAGACGGCGGAACCCGACATTTTCGTCGGCGGCGACGTGTACAGCGGACCGAAATTCGCAATCGACGCAATCGAAGCGGGCAAGAACGCGGCGGTATCGCTGCATCGTTTCGTACAGCCCGGCACGAGCATGACTATCGGCCGCAACAGAAGACAGTTTGTCGAGCTTGACAAAGACAACATCGTCATCGACAGTTACGATACGGCAGGCAGACAGGAAGCGAAAGAACTCGACGGCGACAAGCACTCCTTCCGCGATCTGCACGGCACTCTCACCGAAGAACAGGTCAGGATCGAAGCGTCAAGGTGTCTGGGCTGCGGCGCGAGCATCGTCGACGAAAACAAATGTATCGGTTGCGGTATCTGCACCACGAAGTGCGAATTCGACGCAATCCATCTGCATCGCGAACATCCCGAATGCTCCAAGATGAGCAGAAGCGAAGATAAGTTCAAGGAGATTTTACCGTACGCCATAAAACGCGGTATGAAAATCGCGTTCGGCAAGAAAACGCCCGAAGAAAAGGCTTCGCAAAAACGCCATAAGGCTGCGAAAAAAGCGGCAAAACAAGCCAAAAAGGATAAGTAATTTATGCACGAACTCGGGGTGGTCTTCCATATCGCGGACATAGTGCGCGACGTCGCGGTCGAAAACAAGGCGACGAAAGTCCAAAAAGTCGTCATGCAAATCGGCGAAGTATCGACGGTCGTCAACGACCAGCTTATCGATTGCTGGAACTGGAACGCAAACCGTACGGAACTTCTGAAAGGTTGCGTGCTGGAAATCGAACCGGTGAAAGCCGTGACGTACTGCGAAGACTGCAAGAAAGAATACGAAACGGTCAAATACGGCAAAATCTGCCCGTATTGCAAAAGCGAAAGGACTTATCTTTTGAGGGGCAACGAAGTCATGATAAAAGAAATCGTTGTGGAATAAGCGGCGAAAATCAAAAAACCATCGGGTGTTTTTCCCGATGGTTTTTCTTTGTGCTTTTATTCTTCTTTTTCTTTTTCCTGTTCGTCGAAAAACGCGACGATACGTTTCCTTACGTCACGCGGGATTTTTCTGTAATAAATACTGTTAAAAAAGTTTACGGGGTGCAGCGACACGAAAAGCCTTGTGAAGAACGCGGCGGCGGAATTTCCCTTGATTTCGATGTCGGCGGCGGACGTTATCGGCAGCGATTCGTCAAGACCGTTTATGGGGCAAGTGCGCCCGAGATTTACCGTGATTTCCTTTGTTTCGCCGGGGACAAGGTCAAAGAAGTTGTCCGAAAAATTTGCGCCGTTAATGTTGTTTTTGATGAACACGCCGCGCGCAAACACGTCCGTTGAAAGTGTGATTTTAAGCACGCCGTCGCGGATAAAGTCGTATTCTCTTTTGATGACGGGGTGCGGCAGTCGCGCGTATTTTTCCCGTCTTACAAGCCTTGTGTCGGTATATTTTCCGTCTTCCGTTTCAAGTTCTGCATATGCAAAACACCTTAAACGTTTGTTCTGATTTCTCACTATTGCCATACCTTGTGCAAGTTGCATTTTGCTTTCTCCGGCGACAAGGGTAATGTCGCTATGTTTCTCAACAAGCACTTCACCGTCGTAATTGCACACCTTAAACGTGAGTTTTGCCGAAATATCCTTATTTGTGTCGTTGAAAGTGTGGACGTAAAAGCCGCCGTCCACGGCGTCGATATTGACTGCGACGGGCGCATAATAACGCCTTAAATAATACCCCGCCGCTTTAATACTTTCGTCAAAATCTCTTACCGACCAGCTGAGCCCCTCGAACACGTCGTTGAGTTGCCAGACGATAGTGCCGTTCACGGTGGGCTTATTGCGCCTGAAATGCGACACCCCTTCGCGAAGACCTTCCGCCTGTGCGATTTGCGAGGCGTAAACCCAGCCCGAAATATCTTTCGGTGCGTTGAACCTTTCAAGGGTATAATATTTGATTTTGCCGACGCCGTTTGTCGAAAAGTCGCGGGCTTTCAGTTTTTTGGAATTTATATTTTCGTCGTCGCCGAGAATTTTTTTCATGCTGTTTTCGGACGGCAGACTCATCATGCCGAATTCGCTTGCAAAACGCGGCAGACGTTTTTTGAAATAAGTCGCGGGCTTCATACCGTGCCACACTGCCCAGATATGCGCATCGCCGACGTTGTCCGCGGCGTATCCGAACATATACGACACGCCCGACGGGCTGCCGGGGATATACGCTACGTCGGAATTTTCTTGCACGATTTTTTTCAGGTCGTAATAGAAAAACGGTTCCGCCGCGTCGATATAGCGCGAGAAAAACATCCAGTTTACGGACATCGCCTCGATCTCGTTATTGCCGCAGAACAGCGCAAGCGACGGGTGGAAATGCAGACGTTTCACCTGATATTCCGCTTCCTTTTTTACGTTTTCCATAAACGCGGGCAGGAAAAGGGGATATCCCTGACACGCAAACGGGAAGTCCTGCCACACAAGGATACCGCGCTTGTCGCACTCGTCATAGAAAAACTCGTTTTCGTATCCGCTCCCGCCGAATATTCTTATCATATTCATATTCATAAATTCGACGTCGGAAAGCAAACGGCGGCATTTTTCCCTGTCGAAAACGTCCGTGACGTCGGGCGGGACGTAATTCGCGCCTTTTATGAAAAGGGGCACGCCGTTTAACGTAAAGCGGAAGTTTTTGCCGATTTCGTCGGGGCTGTTGTCGAAAACAAGGTCGCGAAGACCGATTTTCACGATTTTGCCGTCGACGATTTCGTCGCCGCGGCTCAGACTTACCACGACTTCGTACAAAGGTTGTTCGGGCTTATCCGACAAATCTCTTGTCCACCAGAGTTCGGGGTTTTTGATTTCGATATCCGCCTTGAACAAGCCGTTTTCGATTTCGATGCCTTTTGCGTTGAACTCCGACTTATCGGGGGACAGCACCGAAAAGAAGGTTGAAAAATCGTCCGTCGTATTGTATCTTTCGACGCGCGCCGTCATCGACAGCGTTACCGCGCCGTCCGAGTTGTGTTTTTGCGATATTCTGAAATCGGAAATTTCCGCGCCGCACGCCGTTTCGAGATACACGTCTTCGCGGATGCCCGACGCGGGGGCAAAGGGCGCAAAGTCCCAGCCGAAGTGAAAGGCGGGTTTTCTTATATGCACGTCGCCCGAAAGTCCGTTGAGATTTTTCGGCGTTTTGATGAGTTTGGTTGCGCCGACGACGAAAGCAACCGGTCCGCAGATTCTTACTTCCAACACGTTTTCGCCCGGCTTTAACAGCGATTTCACGTCGCGACGAAAAGGCAGGAACGCGTTTTCGGAATGGTCGACCTCCCGGTCGTTCAGAACGACGAAAGCGAGCGTGTCGATTTTGTTCAGCACAAGGAAAACCTTGTCGGCTTTCAAAAAGTCCTCGCTCACATTGAAAGTTTTCCGATAAATCCAGTCGTCCGTGCCCGCGCGGAAAAACCATTCGTTATCGCGCGTGTTTTCGGGCGAGACGTCCACAAGGGGGTTTTTCATGCGGTCAAGGCGGATAAGATCCAGAAAGTTCGTGCCGGGGACAACCGCGTCAAAAAAGCACGCGTCCCTTGACGACTTGAATTGCCATTTTCCGTTCAGATCGAGTTTCATAAAGTAATGTTGCCTTTTTTTCGTAGGTGATAAACAGATTATACGACGATTTTCGGGGCGTTGTCAATGCGTGCCGAACAAGGTTTGTATTATTTTTTCCCGGCAGTCGAAAAGTCTTGTAAAGTGCAACAACTTAAAATTATTGACAAATCGTTTTGATACATATTGCCCGTAATAAGCGCAAAGATTACCAACAACTATGCACAAATAATGAATATTCCGACAAGTGACGTTAAAATTAGTTTCCTAAACAATGCCTACAACACCGAGTTCAGCTATATGGGGATGAAAGCCGAATGGGCAAAAGTGAGCATTGCAGAAAAACCGAAAAAAGCAATCGTCGTAAAATGCACCGACGGCGAAATCACGGTCGAGAAGAGCGCAGACAACTGACAAAGAATGTTTGTTAAGCGGTGTCCCTTCCGGGAGATTCCCTCGCTACGCTCGGAATGACGTGCAAATTGCCATCCTGAGGAGTGTCAACAAAGCGCGTGTTGCGCGAAAACCACGTTGCTTTCGCAACAATAAAACAAAACCCCGAATTGCTTCGGGTTTTTTCATTGTTTTTTGATTATTCCTTGTCGGCGCGTTGCGCTTTGAGTTCGTCAAGAATTGCCAAAAGAAGTTCCTGCGTTTTGTCGGGAGCGGGTTCAACGGGCGCGACTTCAACGGGAGCGGGTTCTGCGGGGGCTTCTTCTGCGACCGCGACTTCTGCGGGGGCTTCCGTCGTTTCGGCATCGCCGTTCTTTTTCGTTACTTTTTGTGCAAGTTGTTCCAGTCTTGCTTTTTCTTTGCCGCCGATTTCGCGCGCCTTATTGATTGCTTTCACGATAAGGAAGAGTACAAGCGCGGTGAGAAGGAAAGTAACGATTGCGGAAATAACCGCGCCGAAGTCCATAATGACCGCTTCTTTTACGACTGCGCCTGTCGTCGCGTCGATGACGGGATCTCTCAGGACGACTTGAAGGCTCTTGCCGTCTTGTCCCAAAGGAATCATATTGATAAGGGGTTGAAGTATACCTTTGACAAGCGAGTTTACGATTGCGGTGAACGCGCTGCCGATAATCATACCTACTGCAAGGTCAAGGGCGCTGCCACGATTGATGAACGCCTTGAATTCCTGCCAAAGTTTGAATTCGTGTTTCTTTTTCATAAAGTGTGCTCCATAACTTGATTTTCGAGAGATAATATAGCACACTGCGAATAAGTTTGCAAGTATTTGATTAAAAACAATTATATATGCGACAGATTTAAGTCGTACGACCGACAAAGCCCGCAAAGCATGCCAAATCTTGACAGCGCGCCGCACGGGTGATAAAATATATACAACAATATTTTCGGAGAAGACCATGTATCATATTATTATAAATCCCGTCGGCGGCAAGGGAGAAAGCCAGAAAGCGCTGCAAACGGTCAAAAAATTGTTGGATGCCAAAAAAGTGCCGTATATCGTGCATGAAACGCAACACGCGCGCCACGCAACCGAAATCGCAAGGGAACTTTCGCATGAGCCCGACACAAAAATCATCGCAATGGGCGGCGACGGCTCCTTCCACGAGGTGCTTTGCGGCATTGAAAACTTTGAAAACGTTACGCTCGGGCTTATCGCGTGCGGCAGCGGCAACGACTTTATCAAAAAGTCGGGACACCCCAAAGACGTCGAAAAAGCCCTTGACGTGATTCTGAAAGGCAACGTCGGTTACGTCGACTATATGGACCTCGGCACGACAAGGTGTTTGAACGTCGCGGGCGGCGGCATGGACGTGGACGTCCTTGTGAAATACGCCTCCGTCAAAAAACTGAAAGGCAGCGCGGCGTATAATTACGCCTTGATTTACACCCTGTTACATACCCGCTTCCACAAACTCCGCCTGATTGTCGACGGAAAAACGATGGATAAAAGCGTGTTTATGATCGGAATCGGCAACGGCGGCTTTATCGGCGGCGGATTGCCCATTTGCCCGCACGCGGAAGTGTCGGACGGGAAACTTGACGTCGTTATCGTCAACGAAATGAAAAAAAGACGGATTCCGCCGATGCTTCTGAAATTTATGAAAGGCAAACACGTCGAGGACAAAACCGTTGAAGAATTCCGCACCGACCGCGTCATTATCGAGGCTCTGGACGACAGCCGGTTTGAGCTTGACGGCGAGATTATCGAGGACAGATACCTTGACATAAAAGTCGTGCCGAACAAACTGAAAATGTTTATGTAACGAAAAACCAAATTTTTACCACAAAAAAAGCACTTCGCAAAGAAGTGCTTTTTGTTTGGAGTTTCAAAGTTAAATGCGAGTTGTTTTGTCTTCGCCGATACCGACCATGCCATCGACGGTGTATTTTTTGCCGTTCGTGTCGGTAACGTAGCCGTAAATCTTGCCGTAAGGCAGGGCGTAATAAACAGCCACGGGAATGGGCATATAAAACACGTTGTCGATTTTGAAAGTGATATCGACAAGCCCTTGTCCCGCCTCGTCGCGGATATGCCATTCGTTCGCTTTCTTTTTGCCGTCTTTATGGGTGAATACCACGGGCGGCATCGGGAAAGATTCGCCTTCCAGCCAGATTACGTTTTCGTTGTAATTGACCTGATCGACCGATTGGTTTCTCGTCAGGTTGAAAGCAAAGAACTTCTGTTCGCCGTCGATTTCGGTCTTGCCCATCGTGGTGAGCCAGTCGTAGTGCGAGAAGAAGGGATAATATCCTTTGTGGTCGTCGATGATACCGACCGAGCGCTCGTTGGTTTTATAGGTTTTGCCGTTTAACGTAATCGTACCCGTCGCCTTGAAGAAATCTTTTTCGCTGTAAAGGGGGTTTCTGAACGAGCCGTCCTTATTTTTCATAAGGGGCATAACGCCGTTGGCAAGGGGCGAAAGACGTTCAAACGAAATGTCGATTGAAAACTCGCCGGATTTGCCTTTGGTATGACCGACGCATTGCGCTTTGCCGTTTGCGAAATCGTTGATAATCTTATATTCGCTCTTTTTGGTTTTGCAGTAGCAGTTGTCGGACAAAAGTTGTTTTGCGACCTTCGCGCGTTTCACGGGCACGAGATTGCGCCAGGCATAAATTTTGTTGTCGGCGTTGTTGTGCCATACGAAAATGGAAAAACCGATGGGACCCATGTTGTAGCACGCGCTGATGAGAGAGCCTTCGTCCATGTTGACTTCAAACGCTTCCCACTCGATAAGGCGCATGCGTTTGATGAAAGACGGCGTCTTCATGAAGAAAGGTTTTTTGCAATCCAGAAGGTTTAAGTCCTGAAAAGGCTCGCTGAACGTGCCGTAATGCGCGACGCCGTTTTCAACGATATGCGCGGGCGTCGTGACGGGCGTGCGTTTTTCGCCGATGTTTTTTGCAAAGTTACTCATAATAAAACTCCTTATCAAAAAAGATTTTGTATATTTTTTCCGTAATTTAGTATATTGATGTTATCACACGCGCGTGAAAAAAGCAAGGTTTTTTGCCATTATTCGCGCGGCGCGCGTTTGGTTTTTCCGAAAAGTATGACGGCGCGTTCCGACGATTTTTTGATTTCTTCGGGACTGACGCCTTTCGCTTCCGCCAGAATTTTCACGACCGTCGGGCTGCAAAAACCGCCCTGACATCTGCCCATACCGGGGCGGCACCTGCGCTTAATCGCGTCAAGGGTATATACGGGCAGCGGACTGTCCAGCGCGTCCAGAATTTCGCCTTTCGACACTTCTTCGCAGCGGCAGACGATTTCGCCGTACGCAGGGTTTTGTTTTATCAGAGCGTCGCGCTCGCTTTCCGACATTTCTTTCGGGTGCGGGTGCTTTTTTCTTACCGGGTTGAAGGAAGCGTTCTTTTCAACCGCCTTGAATTTCGACACGTATTCGACCGCCCATTTCGCAAGGTCGACGGCGATTGCGGGCGCGGCGGTCGCGCCGGGCGATTGTACCCCCGCCGCTTCCAGAATATTTTCGGTGAAAACACCTTTTCTTACCTGAAAATCTTCTTCGTAGGTCGGCGAGCGCACCCCCGAAAAGTATGCGATGACGTCGGACGGCTTTATATTTTCGGCGACTTTCATTTGCTCGTTTATGATAAAGTCCATGGTTTCTTTGTCGGTTGTGACGTCTTCGCGGTCGGGCGTTTCAAGGACGTTCGGTCCTATTATCATATTTTTGTCGACTGTGTGAATGACGGCGATACCCTTGCTCGTGTTTTCGTGCGACAGGGCGAATTTCGTCATATCGATGCGTTTTTTCAGCGACAGTTTTTCGTCGGACAAAACGGTTATCGGCGACTTGACTTCCGTCGTGTTGATGTATTTTCCGACCTTTTTGTCAAGGATTATGTCCGTGCCTTTTCTCGGGTGAATGGTAAAGGTTCTGTCACCCGCCATATCGGCGATGACGTCGGTATAAACGCCGGCGCAGTTTACGACGATCGTCGGGTGCAGCGTGCCGCGGTTGGTTTTTACGGCGGTGATTTTGCCGTTTTCGACGTCCATGCCCGAAACCATCGTGTTCAGCGCTATTTTTGCGCCGTTTTCAAGGGCGTTTTCCATAAGAGCGACGCACATTTTATAAGGCGACGTGAATCCGCCCGTGGGCATATACAGCGCGCCGGTTGCCCACGACGGGGCGTAAGGCTCGATTTTCAGCAGTCCTTTTCTGTCGACGTATCTGACGCCGGGTATTTTCAGCCGCTTGGAGTTAAGCACAAGAAGGCGGGGAAGAAGTTGCTCCCACTTTTTTGCGATGAGCAAAAGATGACCGAGCCTTTCAAACGGGACGTCAAGGTCGCGCGCAAGGTCGGTGTACATCCGGTTTCCGACGTAGTTATACTTGTGTTTTTGCGACGACGGGGAATAGTTTATGCCGACGTGCACCGCGCCGCCGTTTCGTGAGGACTGTCCCGCCGCGACGTCCGCGCCTTTTTCGACGACAAGTACGTCAAGGTCGTATTTTGAAAGTTCCCTTGCGGTTGCCGCGCCGACAAGCCCCGCGCCGATAATCAGAACGTCGGGGGAAAGTCCGTCCAGAGCGTTGTCGGTAATCGGGGGAACGTATTGCTTTTGTACAAAGCCTTTTAGTTTCACGTCGTTGACGACGCCGATATATTTTTTGTCGACGGCGATGCGCCCCGCCTTTACGACGGTGTTCCAGTCGTCGACTTCGCCCGAAAGGTAAATGCAGCCGTTTTTCTCTTCGGCGGTAATTCTGTCGTCAAGTTCTTTCAGTTTTTTGACTTTTTTCTCAAAATCGCTCATTTTATGTTTTTGATTTCCACTTTTATTTTATTTTGCAAAAGTTCGCGCTCGGACGCGATGTCCCAAATGCCCAAACGCAGAACGTACGCGACGACGTCCCACGGCTTATGGCTGTCCTTTGTGAAGCCTTTGTTCATTTTTACGTAGTTTTTGATAAATCCGTTGTAAATGAACACGCGGACGGTACTCATAAGGAATATTTTGAGTTTGGAGCTGCCGGGGAAAAGTTCCGCGTCGTGGAACAAAAAGTGCATCATCGCAAGCTCCGCCTCGGGACGGCCTTTGCAGGCGGTCATCCAGTCGATGACCTGATATTTGTCGCCGTCGCACATAATGTTGTCGGTGTGAAAGTCGAGGTGGATTATGTTGTCGGCTTCGGGCAGGGCGGAAATATAGTTTTTAAGTTTTTCGGATTCTTCTGCCGAAAGAAAAGTAAAAAGCCCGTTGTCAAGGGTTTCGAGCGCGACTTGTCGGACGTCGCGGAGTTTGTCGGAGTGCGCGGAATGAACGTGAGTGTGAAGCGCGGCGATGATTTTCCCGGCCGTAAACAAAATCGCGGGGTTTTTCATCGGCATGTTCGTCAAAGATTCGCCGTAAAGTTTTTTGAAAACGAGCCCTTGTCTTCCGTTTACTTCTACTTTGCCGAAACATTCCATCGGAGTGCAGCCTGTTTCAAACGCGACGGTCGTGTTCAGAAGTTCGATATCGACGTTTTCTTTCGATACGGAATCGAAGTAAAGTTTCAGCACCTTCTCGTCGCCAAGGTCGAAAACTTCCGAGGAACGAGCACGAAACATCGGCTTCGATAAATCGCAATTTTTCACAAGCGTCAAAATTTTTTCGTCCATAATTCTCCTTGTTTTTACGCGTACACGCGCACGAAATACATATAATAATTTTATTTTACATCATATCAATATTAACTTTCAAGAAAATTCGACAAAGTCTTGCTTTTTTTGCATAAAAAAATTAAAAAAATTTCATAATAGGTATTGACAAACCCGAAAACGGGTGTATAATATAGTTAGCAATCAAGGAAAGCGAGTGCTAACAATCGCAAATGATGATTGCTAACAATCTTAAAATAAGGAAGTGCATATTATGAAAAACAATCTTACAAGATGGGACAAATTCGAAAAAGGACTTGACAGCTTCGGCAATTCTTTCAACGCCGCATTCGATAACTTCTTCCGCCCGATGTACGACGGGGATATGATGCGTACCGACGTCAAAGAAAACGACAACGAATACGTTTTGGAAATCGAAGTGCCCGGCTACGACAAGAAGGATATTTCGGTTGACGTCAACGACGGATACCTTACCGTTTCCGCAAAGAAAGAAGAAAAGAGCGAGGACGAAAAACACGGCTATATCCGTCAGGAAAGGACGGCAAGTTGCAGCCGTAACTATTACGTCGGCGACATTGACGAAGACAACGTCAAAGCAAAGTACGATAACGGCTTATTGACGGTTTATGTGCCCAAAAAGGAAGATAAACCCGAGAAATCGCGCACAATCACGATTGAATAAGTCAACTTAACATAATTTCCAATCCCCCTGAAAACGAGAAATCGCCTGCATTTTTGCAGGCATTTTTCGTTTGTTTCAAATCGAAACAGTCTTATGATTTCTTTTCAAGAAGGTTTTTGAAAAGTTTTACCGCGGCGTCGTAAAGTTCCTGTTTATAATTTCTGGACGGAAGAAGCGGCGTGTTTTCGGGCGAGGTCGCCGTCGCAAGGGCAAGTCCCGATTTTTCAAGGTCGAAACCCATTGCGATTTGTCCGCATATCGCAATCACCGGCACGCCGAACTTTTTCGCGTGTCTCGTGAGCCCGCTGATTGCTTTTCCGTCAAGAGTCTGGTTGTCGAGTTTTCCTTCGCCGGTGACGACGAAAGCGGCGTCTTTCAACAGGGAATCGAAGCCCGTGCCGTCCAGCATTACGTCGATGCCCGACGTGAGTTTTGCGTTGAAAAAGGCAACCATTCCCGCCGCGATACCGCCTGCCGCGCCGCCGCCTTTCAGGTTTTCGACGTCGACGCCGACGTCGCGTTTAATAACGGACGCATAATGTTTCAGCCCGTCGTCAAGGTCTTTCACCATCATATAATCCGCGCCTTTTTGCGGTGCGAAGACGTACGACGCGCCGGTTTCGCCGCACAACGGGTTGTCGACGTCGCACATACAGGTAAGGTTGAACTTTTGGGCGTTTTTCACGTCGATTTTTTCAATGTTTTTAAGCGTGCCGCCCGTCGGGATAAAGGTTTCGCCGCTTTTATCGAAAAATTTCACGCCAAGGGCAGCCGCAATCCCCGCGCCGCCGTCGTTGGTTGAACTGCCGCCAAGTGCAAGGACGATATCTTTCGTACGCATCAATGCGTCGTCGATGATAACGCCCACGCCGTACGACGTCGTTTTTGCAGGATTTTTGAATTCCGTTGAGGCAAGTCCGATTGCTTTCGCGCTTTCGACGATCGCGCAAACGGGCGACAAAAGGTATTCCGCCGTGCAGGGACGGAAGTTGCTGTTTCTCGTGCGGACGCTGATAAGTCTGCCGGTGAGCGCGCGACGGAAACATTCAAGCGTGCCTTCGCCGCCGTCGGCAATCGGCAAAACGCGCGTGTTTGCCGCAGGTGAGACGACTTTTATCGCTTTTTCGATGGTGTCGGCGACTTCTTCCGCCGTAAGCGTCCCCTTGAAACTGTCGGGACAAATGAGAATTTGTTTGTTTTCCATAAATTCCGCCGTGATGATTACTTCGATATAAGTATATTGTATACGCGCGGATTTTTCAAGGAAAAAAAACGAAAATCAGCGACATGTTGCAAGGGTAAGGGCGATAAGGCGGTTTTTTCTGTGGGCGTCGAACACGACTTTTTTCGTCACGAGCGCGCCTTTTTTGATGATGGGGACGTTGTTCTTGTCGTAAACGGAAGACGTCGCGACGCGTCCGATAAGAAATCCGTAGTTGGACAGAGCCTTTACGGGAAGGGACAAGGCGTTTTCGGGCGGCGACAATATCGACACCTTAAAATCTTTCTCGGGTTTTTCGATGACGGGCTTGCTTTTTTGTTTCCGCACGCGCTTTTTCCCGTCGGGCAGGAGAATGACTCCTTGCGCGTCAACGGACGCGATTCTTTCGACAAGCACGGGCGTTTCGTTCACGATGATTGCGGTGGCGATTTTATCGGTGTCACCGAAGTACAAATCAGAAAGAACCCCGAGTGCTTTTCCGTCGGCGGTATATACGGGCGCGCCGAGGGGAAATTCGATAAGGTCTTTTTCCGAAACGTCGGATTGGCTTTTTATGCATAAAAGATTAGACAAAACGACAGAATCGTCGTTTATTTTTTTCAGGCTTCGGGCGGCGACGTACATATTTTCTGAATCTTTGGAATAAAGGTCGGAAAACGCGAAAAAACCCACCGATTTCAGACGCTTTTCGCACAAAACCCCCGTGATAGTGCCCAAAATTTTGTGTTGAGAGCCCGATATGACGGGTAAAGACAGATAAGACGTGATTTTTCTCATATTATTCCTCACAAAACATACTACAAAATTAAGATATTTCAAAAAACGGGCGTTTATGTTGCAAAAAACGTCGATATTCTTCCGAAAAAAGAAAGTTTGTCCGAAGATAGGCAAAAACGGCGCGAAAAAATCGGAAAAAATCGGGCGAAACGCCAAAATCGCAGCTGAAAAACATTGCGAAAGTTCGACAACTTTTTAACGAATAAATGTGGATTTGTCAACATAAAATAGTGCGAATGTGGATAACTCGGTGGATAACTACCCGTTTTTATACAATTTTTGAATAAAATCGCAACGGAGTGCAATGTGGATAAACTCGGCAAAACAATTTTCAAAATCAGTATGGCAATATTCGTAATTATTTTGACAATTTTTGCGTTTTTAAGCGTCGTATGTGTGAAAAACACGTTAAATATTCTGAAAAACGACGCGGGTTACGTCGTTGTGCTGGACGCGGGACACGGCGCACCCGACGGCGGCGTTGTCGGAACAAATACCGGCGTGCTTGAAAGCGATCTTAACCTTAAAATGGTGAAAATTTTGCAAAACTACCTTGAAAACGCAGGGGTGAAAGTCGTTTTGACCAGAAAAAACAAATACGCGTTGTCGGGCGGTGCAAAAGGGTTCAAAAAAGAAGACTTCAAACTCAGAAAAGAGATAATCGAGAGCGAACATCCCGACGCGGTTATCAGCATTCACATGAACTTTTACAAGGCTCAGCCGTCGCGGCGCGGAGCGCAAGTGTTTTACGACGCGAAAAACCCGTATTCTCTGCCGTTTGCGGCGACGCTCATGCAAAAAATCAATACGGAAATCAACAAAAAATACAGCGGACGGGAATATGCTGCGCTTTCGGGCGACTTTTATATAATAAATTCGACGTCCGCCCCCGCCGCAATCGTGGAATGCGGATTTTTAAGTAACGCGGAAGACGAAAAATTGCTTGTCGGCGACGAATACAAAAAGGAATTCTGTTATCACTTGTTTTCGGGCGTGATGCAATATCTGTACACGGGCGCAAGATAAGGGCGAGCGATGTTTGCCTTGCGGCAAAGCGATGTGCCTTCGGCGTGATATTGTGCTGTCGCAAAGCGATGTTTCTCTCTTTGAAAGAAGATAAGGTTTTTAATTATCGGTTTGCAAAAAGCCCACTGCTTTTTTTAGTAGCAGCGGGCTTTTTTGTTATTCAATTTTTTTATCAAAAGCAAAGGCGTCTGATTGCCTCCCGATAGATTTTGAACACGTTCATATAGGTCGAAATCGGGGTGCGCTCGTCGGGCATATGAATGGTGGACTCAACGCCCGGGAACTCCGGCCCGAAAGCGACGCCGTGTTTTAAGGCGCGTGCGTAGGTGCCGCCTCCGATTGAAATCGCGTCAAGGTTCGTGCCCATTACGTCGTTATATGTCGAAAGCAAGGTTTTCACCAAAACGTCGTCTTTATCGACGTAAAGTGGCTCCTGAAACTCCGATTCTGCAATCGTGAAGTCGTAAAGGCACTTGTCGAGAATATCAATCAAGGTGCTTTTTTTCACCGTGACGGGATAACGGATATTGATTGTGAACTTCAACTTTTCGTGCGAAGAAATTATGCCGAGGTTAACTGTGAGCGCGCCCGAAACGTCGTCGCGAAGGTCAAGTCCCGCGCCTTTTCCGTCAGAGGTTTCAAACGCACCATAAATCTTTTTCAAATCCACGTCGATATCGCTCAACGCTTTTAGAAGTTTGACGATTGCGTTGTCGCCGAGCGCGGGCGTTGCGGCGTGAGCGGCTTTTCCGTGAGCGGTAACCACGATTCTTCCGTCTTTTATTTCATATTCGAGCCCGGATTTTTCGATAATCGTCAGGTTGTCGGCGGTATCGGGGATGCGCGCGGTGCAGACGTTAGGCACGACGTTGGGACGGGTGCCGCCCGAAATTTCGACGTTGCCCGAATAGTTTTTCTCAAACGTTATCGTCGCGATGCCTTTTTCGCAGTTGATGACGGGGAAGTCCGCGTCGGGCGAGAATCCCGTGTCGGGCATTTTTTCGACGGTATTGAAATGTTTTATACAACGCCAGCCCGTTTCTTCGTTGCAGCCGACGATGAATCTTATGCGTTTTTTGGGGATAAGACCTTCGTCAAGAAGGGACTTTACGGCGTACAGACACGCAAGCATGGGACCGCGGTCGTCAACGACGCCTCTGCCGTAAATGACGTCGCCCGAAATTTCGCCGTAAGGGTTATGCGTCCAGCCGTCGCCCACGGGCACGGTGTCGAGGTGACCGAGAATACCGAAAGCCTCGCCTTCGCCGATGTCCGCAACGCCGCAGTAACCGTCAAGGTTTTTCGTCTGAAAACCGAAAGATTCCGCTTTGCTTAAAAACCAGTCGAGGCATTGTCTGTTACCTTCGCCGAACGGGGCGCCGGGCAAAGGTTTGCCTTCTTCGCCGTCGAAAGACAGGAGTTCAAGGGTGTCTTTCAGCAGTTCGTTTTGATATTTTTCCATTATTACCTCCGAAAAATCCGTTTAATTTTTGAAAAACATTTGTAATTTTCAATATATTATTATACACTATTTATAATAAATGTGAACTAATATTTCAAAGCACAGGGCGATTTTATGCATGAGGGACATCGTGACAGAATGAGAGAGCGAATTTTGCTGTCGGGTATAGAAAGTTTACAGCCGCACGAGGTGTTGGAGTATCTTTTGTATCACGCAATACCGCGAAAAGACACAAACGGTATCGCGCACGAGCTTATTTCGAAATTCGGCAGTTTCAACGGGGTGCTTAACGCCGACTACGACGCGCTTCTGGACGTAAACGGTATGACGGCAAACGCGGCGTTGCTGCTGATAAGTCTGAAAGGCGTGTTCAGAATGTACGCGTCGGGCGACAAGAAGGGCAAAATCGTCATTGCGACGCGCGGCGATCTTGTCAGGTATCTCAGCCCGTTTTTCTACGGCGAAAAGACCGAAAAGTTTTACATGCTGTGTCTTGACGCGAAAAGCACGGTAATCAAACTTGTGAAACTTTCATCGGGTATTCCGCAGGAAGTCCGCGTGGACGTCAGGGACGTCGTGGACAACGCGTTGAAATATAAGGCGGTTTCGGTCGTAGTCGCGCACAATCATCCGTCGGGCGACGTGTCCCCGAGCGTTCAGGACGTCGAACTCACGCGGGCGATCGCGGCGGCTTTGCAACTTATCAAAATCAAACTTGCCGACCATTACATATTCAGCGATTTCGGATATTGCTCGTTCGTTGAAGACGGCGTCGGCGGGCAGATTCAACAAAACGTAAATAACTTCTTGAAGGACGGTATAAAATACTGATATGGAACAAAAAGTAAGAACCCGTTTCGCACCCAGCCCCACGGGATTTATGCACATCGGAAATTTAAGGACGTGTCTTTACGCCTTTCTTTTCGCAAGGAAAAATAACGGCACGTTTATTCTTCGCATCGAGGACACCGACCAGGAAAGGTTTGTCGACGGCGCGGTAGACCTTATTTACAGGACGCTCAAAACGTCGGGAATCACTCACGACGAAGGTCCCGACGTCGGCGGCGACTACGGCCCGTATGTTCAAAGCGAAAGAAAATCCATATATATGGAATACGCCAAAAAACTTATCGAACTCGGCGGGGCGTACTACTGCTTCTGCACGAAGGAACGCCTTGAAACGCTGACCGACGAGAACGGAGTCAGGACTTACGACAAGCACTGCTTGCACCTTTCCAAGGAAGAAATCGAAGAAAACCTTAAAAACGGCGTGCCGTACGTTATCCGCCAGAATATTCCGAAAGTCGGGACGGGCACTTATCACGATATGGTTTACGGCGATATTTCCGTCGATTATTCGGAACTCGAAGACAATATTCTTATTAAGTCCGACGGTATGCCGACGTACAACTTCGCAAACGTCGTCGACGACCACCTTATGAAAATCACGCACGTTATCCGCGGGGTTGAATATCTTTCCAGCACGCCGAAGTACAATCTGATTTACGACGCGTTCGGATGGGAAAGACCGCAGTATATGCACCTTCCGCCCATTATGAAAGACGCGTCGCATAAACTTTCGAAGCGTTACGGCGACGCCAACTTCGAAGACTTCATAAATAAAGGGTTTTTGCCCGAAGCGATAATAAATTATATATCCCTTCTCGGGTGGAGTCCCAAGGACAACACCGAAAAAATGTCGATGGAAGAACTTATCGAAAAATTCGACGTGTCGGGGCTTTCCAAAAGCGGCAGCATCTTCGACGAAGCGAAAATGCGCTGGCTCAATCAACTTTACGTGAAAGAGTTGCCGTTTGAAAAGTTTATGGAATACGCCCGTCCTTACTTCGATAAAAGTTGCGCGAAAGGGAAGTACGATTACGACAAACTCGGCCGCATTCTTATGAGCCGCGTCGAAATCTTTTCGGAAATTCCCGACAAGGTTGCATTCCTTGACGAGTACGGTTCTTTCGATACCGCGCTTTTCGTCCATCAAAAGTCCAAGACGACTATCGAGCTTGCGCGTGAAATACTTGAAAAGATTTTGCCCTTGTACGAAGGCGTCGACGAGTGGACGAACGAGAATCTGTTCAAGGTGTCGGAAGAGTTCGCCGCGGCGAACGGATACAAAAAGCAGCAGTTGTTCTGGGCGGTGCGAGTTGCCGTCGCAGGTCGCGACGTTACCCCCGGCGGCGCAACCGAGCTTATGGACATTCTTGGCAAAAACGAAAGTTTACGTCGCATAAATTATGCGTTAACACTATTTTAATTCAATTTGGAGGAAATTATGAAACAACTGTCAATGCGCGCGAAAACGATTATCTCTTTCGTTTTGTTCGCCGTGGTTTTCACGGGACTGACACTTATCGCGTCTTACTGCGATCTGTCGATTTCGAAAATTCTCACGAAAAACACGTTGCCGGAAGGCGCGTATATTTCGACGAGCGTTTTCACGCTGTTCTTTGAGGCGATGGGAAGTTGTCCCATTTATCTCGTCGTGTCGATTGCCGGCGCGATATGGTTCTGGTGGGGCATCGCCCACAAGAAAATCTGGCTTTCGGTCATTGCCGCAATCCTTGTTTTCATCGGATTCTTTTTGACGCTTCAGGACGTTTTCAAATATTACACGGAAGCAGTTACGGCGTCGCTCAATAACGGTATCCCCGTCGAGGTCGAAATGAAGGGCGGATTTTACAAAACCCTTATTTCGGCGGTTATCGCGATTGCGGAAGGAGCATGCCTTGTGTTCGCCTGGTCGCGCGTCAAGCCCGAAACCAACGACGCTCTTTTCAAATGGGTGTTCGTCATCGTCGTCGCAATGGCGGGCTATCTTATCGTACACTTTGTGAAAGGTCCCGTCGGCCGCATGCGTTTCAGAACGATGAATGCCGCCGATCCTACTTTCAGTCAGTACACCGATTGGTGGGTGAGCAACGGAAAACGCAAACCGTATTCTGCGGAAGCGGGCTCGGCACTCGTGCTTCCTTCCGACCAGTGCAAGTCGTTCCCGTCGGGACACACTTATTCGGCAGGTCTTATTTACACCCTTATTTGTCTGCCCGATCTCGTGAAGAGTATCGGCGACAAAAAATGGACGCGTCCCGTCATTTATGCGGTAACGATCGCGTTCACGGGTATCGTTGCAATCAGCCGTATCGCCGCTGGCGCGCACTATATGAGCGACGTCTTGTTCGGCGGCACGCTTTCGTTCCTTTGCATGATGATCGGTCGCGAAATCTTTATTTTCAAAGGCGCACATTTCAAGGCTTTGTTTGAAAGAAAGGCTGTGCCGCTTGACGGCGACAATGCAGAAACAGCCGAATAATCTTAAACAATAAACGAAAAAGCCCTCGCAATGCGCGAGGGTTTTTTATATAGAAAAAGTGCAGAAATCTAAACAACAAGAACCGACTGCGTCGGCTCTGTATAAACTTGCCTCATACTTCGGGGAGTCCTCGGATTATCTGCCGGGACTTCAAGAATACAAATAAAGAAACGCAAAAAAAAGCGTCGGGACAATCGTCCCGACGTTTTTGTTATGCCAACAGATAATAATACAAACTTAGGTTTTACGCCGTGTTTTTGACTAATACTGCGTTACGCTCACGGCTTATACGGTAAAGTATTAAGCCGCTCGCGTGCCTTGTCTTATTCTAAAAACACGACGGAAAACTTGTTCACAACCGAAAACGCCGAGATTTCAGATGATTTTTGGAAAAGGCGAACGCAGTTGTACTGTATGTACTGCAAGCGAGCATTTTTCATAAAAGCGTTGAAATATCGGCGTTTTGGCAACGTTCATATTATTATCTGTTGGCATACATTGGTTTATTCTTCGGTAATTTCGGCAGATTCTTCGGTTTGTGCCGTTTTCGCCGCCGCGTTTTCTCGTTTTTCGGAAAGCGTCAGGCGCAGTCTGTCGCTGTCCTTCCTTACGAAATACAAAGGCAGGAACGCAAGTACCGCAACGATCGACGCCGCAAGGAAGATTTTGAACGGCGGCGTGAAGCCTGCCGCCGACGTATCGACGTCCGAAAGCCCGATAATAAGCGTGATCAACGGGCCGATAATCATCGGAAGAAGTACGTTGAAGCACATTCTCACGCCCTGGAATCTGCCTTCCGTGCCCGTGGGGATATAATCCTGGAAAGACGCCATAAGCGCCGCGCTCAGGCTCAGAATCGAACCCAGCATAAAGATGCCCGCAACGTACAGCACGGGAAGCCACGCGGCTTTCGGCATAAACTCCATCAGATACACGATAAGCGTGCAGGCGACGATGACCGTAAGCAAGGGCAGATAAAAATGTTTTCTGCCGAGTTTGTCAAACAATACGCCCATAACCCCCGTGAATACCGCCGCGCCGATAATAACGACCGCAAGGGGCACGACGAAGTTGTCGCCTAGTTCCAGCGTGTTTTGGACGAAGTTGATGAGATATGAGAAAAACGTTTGTTGAGAGATGCCCAGAATGCACGAGGTAGCCAGACAGACGTACAACATACGGTTGTCTTTGATGACCTGTTTGCGGAAGCCGTAAAAGGTTTCTTTCAGGAAATTCGGATTTTGATTTTTGACGATATGCGTGCTGTCCTTCATCATAAAAATTGCAAGGATTCCCGCCACGATGGGGATAATTCCCAAAACTATGAAAAACAGCCAGTTGCTCTCATTCGTGGGTTTATACAGCGATCCGAGCCCGATAAACACGATTACCGTCGCAAACACGGGCAATACCGACAAAATCGTGTTGACTTTTCCGCGGTTTGTGTCGTCGGTAACGTCGGTAGTCCAGGTGTTGAACGCGGCGTCGTATGCCGTCGAACCCGCAAACGTCATAATGCAGTCGAACAGGACAAGCAAAAAGCCTAAGAGCCCTAGAGTATGTGAGTCGGCGCGCATAGGAATTGCCGCAAACAACATTATGGTAAGCCCCCAGGCGATGTATCCGTACGACACGAAAACCTTGCGCTTTCCGAGTTTGTCGCAAAGTCCGCCCGCAAATATCGTCGTTACCGTTGCGGTGATTGCCGAAAAGATGACCATAAGCGTCGTTACGACGTAAGCCATATCTCTGTTGCCGGAATTTGTGTAAATGTCCTGTGCGAAAGTTGCGAAATACATGTTCTCGACAACCCACGCAATCTGACCTACAAGCCCGAAAACGATTGCCGAAAACCAGATTTTCCACCCGAGACGAGTGGATTTTGCGTTTTCTTTCATAATTTCTCCTTGATCATAAAGCTATATATATTATGATAACACCAAATACAGTGAGTGTGCAAGAAAAAAATAATTAAACAGCGAACGATGCTTTCCCGAAACGCTGCTCCGCAAAAAAAGACTGCCTTCGCAGTTTGTTTACGTTCGCAGTAAATCTTTAACGCACCAACCCGTAGCAAGTACGGGTTGTTTTGTTTCGCCGTTTCTCTGAAACGCAAGCATTTCTCGAAACGCTGCTCCGCAAAAAAAAAGACTGCTTATCGCAGTCGATTTATAGTTGCAGTAAATTTGTTGTACCATCTCGCGACGAGCGCGAGTGGGTGTAGTTCGATAAAAAAAAGACTGCCTTCGCAGTTTGTTTACGTTCGCAGTAAATCTTAAACGCACCAACCCGTAGCAAGTACGGGTTGTATTGTTTCGCCGTTTCTTTGAAACGCTGCTCCGTAAAAAAAAGACCGCTTTCGCAGTCTTCTTTTTTTGGCAGGAGCAGTAGGAATCGAACCTACACCATAGGAGTCAGAGGCCTATGTGCTGCCACTACACCATGCTCCATCGGGGAAACTTTTTTCAAGTTCGTAAAAAATATAGCACAAGATAATATTTAAGGCAAGCGTTTTACCGAAATTTATGAAAAAGTAAATCATAAAAGAAAATTTTGCCGTTGCAACGGCGGGGAAACGGTGGTACAATGGTTTTATGGCAACACTCAGGGAAATTATCGACAACAGCAAATACGCCGTTTTCTTCGGCGGCGCGGGCGTATCCACCGCAAGCAACATCCCGGATTTCCGCGGAAAGAACGGCATTTACAACACCGAAAACGAGTGGGGACTTCCGCCGGAAATCATTATCTCGCACACCTTCTTCACGCGGCGCACGAAAGACTTTTACGATTACTACAAAAAGTATATGGTATATCCGTCCGCCGTGCCGAACGTCGTGCATATCGCGCTGGCAAGGCTTGAAAAGGAAGGCAAAATCAAGGCGGTGCTGACGCAGAATATCGACGGATTGCATCAGGCGGCGGGCAGCAAAAACGTTTATGAACTGCACGGGAGCGTCCACAGAAATTATTGCACGCGCTGCGGGAAGTTTTATGACCTCGATTATATTCTCGGCGCAAAGGGCGTGCCGACGTGCGAGTGCGGAGGCGTGATTAAGCCCGACGTCGTTTTGTATGAGGAGCCGCTCGACGACGACATATGGCAGGGCGCGTGGGAAGAAGTGCGACGCGCCGATACGCTTATCGTGGGCGGCAGCAGCCTTACGGTTTATCCCGCGGCGGGGCTTGTCGACATGTTTTACGGAAAGAACCTTTGCATAATAAATGCAACTCCGACGCCATTTGACCGCCGCGCTACCTACCTTTCTCACGAAAGTTTAACCCGCGAGTTCGAAAACTTATAATCCGCATAAATTATCGAAAAAACCGAATAAACAAACGGAAAGACCGAAAGTGATTTCGGTCTTTTTTTATGTACCGCAAACGGTGCATACGTGATGATAACATAATATTGTAAAAAGGAGAAAACCATGTTTGAATACAAAAAAATAGTTGACGAAATGCTGAAACAAAACGGCTTTGAACACCAAAGCCTGTCGTATCTTGAAAAAAGATACAAAGACACCGAATACTTCGGCGACGACTACAACGAGTCGCTTCGTCTTTTCAAATTCTTGTCCGCCGCACACACGAAAGAAACGGATATCGAACTTTGGAATAAGATTTATTGTTTGTTCGATAAATCCTTGCGCCATTACGACCGCGCCGATTTCACAAAAGAAGAGTGGGCGTATTTCAAGAAAGTTTTGGAAAAGAGCAAGCACGACAGAAAGTACGGCACGGCAAACTTCAATGCGCCGATGCAAACGAAAAGATTGTATATAGAAGGGTTTCAACCGCACCATCTGGAATTTGCGAAAGCGTATGCGAAAACGCATTTCGACGACGAGTGCGGATACTATCAAGCAAAGATGAAAAAATGCGAAATCGCAAGTTTATCGTCACGAAGCAACAGTTTAAAGTTTGCTATATTGCAGGAAACAACGGGTTTTCAGATCGGCGAGATTAAACTTTGTTACCAAGACAAAGAAGACGAGCCGTGTATTTCCGTATTGATTTACGACGAGTTTAAGCGGCAGGGCTACGCAAGCGAAGCGGTCGGCGCGTTGTATGAAAAAATTGCGACCGGGCGCTTTGTAAGAACGAAGTGCACGGACTATTGCGGGGTAAGAGAACCCGTGCAATATTTGCCGAAAAAAATTGTCTGTTTTCCGCAAACGAAAGAGGCGTTAAGTTTTATGAAAAGCCTTAAAATTCCTTTTGAAATGACCGACGACGATCCGAAAACGTTTTGGGTTTCGGGGGAAAGTAACAAACCCGTTTACAAAGCGGAAATAAAATACGATATCCCGCCCGAATACGACTTTTCAAAAAATGACCGAAAAACAGCGATTGTACCGTAAAAGGTACGAAAAGATTTTTACAATATCGTTGTATTAATAATTGCTAAATATAGCGTAACGCTATCAAATAATATTATGGAGGAAAATTTATGCAAAGAACATTGTTAAGAGACGAAAGAGGTGGTATTTTGGCAACACTTCATATCCAAGATAATGGCGACGTTATCATTTATGACAAAAACCTTCATTATAAGGGCAGGTATATCGCAAAAAACGATTTCACTCTTGACGAAAACGGGCGTTATGTCGGCAGGGGCAATCTAACCGGATCGCTGATTGTCAGATAGGATTGATTTGAAAAAAAGGCGTTTTCGGACGAAAAAGTATTGCATATATACAAACGGCGGTGTAAACTGAAATGGATAAGGGCAAGATAATTGATTTTTGCAGCAATAAGGGAAGAAGGTTTATCGGGTGCTTTCACGAGTTGTATTTGTGTCCCAAAAAAGAAAATACGATTATCCCCGAAATGGAAAACTTATACGATGCGGTGAAAGGCGTAAAGCTTGACGGGAAGCCGCTTTTGAAATCGTATTTGCACGATTGGTTTTTTACCGCCGGCTCTTATTACGAAGACGTTGCGGAACACCCCGCATACGTTGAAATCGTGAGTTACGACAATTTTATTTTCAAAATACTTGACGATATGCCCGTACGCGAGGCATTGAGATACACAACGACAAAGGAGAAATAATCATGGGAATGACAATAGGGAAGCTCATTGTTCAGCGCGACAATTTTAAGGTTGACGAAACTTATCAAAGACCGCCGGACGCATGGTCGAATAAGGACAAACAGTGTTTTATCGATACGATATTAAGGAATGAGCCCGTGCCGCTTTTCTTTATCAATGAGAAAGACGAAGACGGCAAAAAAGTCAATTACATCGTTGACGGTCAGCAGCGAATCAACTGTATTCTGGATTTTTACGACGGCAAAATTGCATTAAGCAAGGTTTTTTCCGCGCCGGAACTTGACGGAAAGAAATATAAAGACTTGCCTTCAAAACTCCAAGGCAAGTTTTTGGATTATTCCCTGGCATTCAAAATGATGTCCAATTACGACGACGAAAGGGTGCGTATGATTTTTTCAAGATTGCAACGAGGAAAAGCGTTGAGAATCGGCGAAAAACTGAATGCAAAACCCGGGAAAATCGTTGAAGTAATGAGAAAAATCGCAAATCACGATTTCATTGCCAAATCAATCGGTATAAAAGGGCAGCGTTATCAAACTTACGAAGACGTCGCAAGGATTATGTATTTTGAAAAATTCGGTGCGAAAAAGTGCGGCACCGACGAAATCAACGAGTTTTTCGATACGTATAAAGACCTGGATTTCGACAGTGTCGTTTACAAAAAGGTTATTAACGTTTTGAATTATTTGTTGAAATGCTTCCCCGCAGATCCCGACGACTATCAATATTTCAATAAACACGTATGGGTGCTGACCGTATACACGGCGATAAGCGAACTTAAAGACGGATATGCTTTGAACGGAAAAGAAAACGACGTGCGAGTGATAACGGAAAACTTCCATGATAAAGTGTATTCGGAAGTATGGAGAGATTCCGATTCGTCGTTGCAAAGATTTTACGAAAAAACACGCGGCGGTTGGTCAAAAGAACTTATCTCTTTCCGCAAAGACGCATTTAAAGAATATTTAATCGATAAGATTCACCCGAAAGAACTCGATATAAAAAGACAGATATCCGACGAAGAAAAAATCGCGGCGTTTGCGAAAGCCGGCGGCGTTTGCGAAAATTGCGGCAAGAAGTTGAAGGACTATAAAGAAGCGGAATATCATCACATCGAATTATACAGCGAGGGTGGCGAAACGAAAATCGACAATATTATGGTTTTATGTCCCGAGTGCCATAAGGAAAAACACAGGGAAAAACCAAACGGTCGTGATATCGACGAGCGCGAGCCATTCGCAAAAGAAGAAACGGACGACTCTCTCTACGACGAAGATTTTGACGAATTCGAAGACGAAGACGAAGATGACGACGAAAACGAATTCGATGAAACAGTCGAAGAATGACGCGAGAACCTTTAAGGTAAGGTTTTTGGAAACATAGGAGAAATAACGTGAAAGAATTATATGTCAAAAAAGGCGACAACGAATATGAGAAGGTAGAATTTAAGGATTTGCTGTCCTTACAATTCGATTACGACGGAGACGGTGTGTTGTTGATCACGGAAGAGAATTATTTGCGACTGAAAATGGCGGTTGACCTTAACGACAGGTACAGCGTCGGAAATGCCGATAATGAAAAAACCGCGCAATATTACATCAAAAACGATTATCTGAAAGGCGGACACCTTGTGAACGATATTGGCGTAATCAAGGAAGTTTGCAAGCGTATAGACAAGGAAAACTCAACGCACTTGTCGGTTGTCGGCAACAGAAAAATTAAAATATCCAACAAAACCAACAACGGAATCGATATTATGGCGAAGCGCATAGCAAACGTCGAAAATTTGGAACAACGCCTTAAAGACGGCGATCCGAGCCTTGTGCAGGAACTCGGCGGGAAAGTTGGCGAAAGACACGCCGTTTCGTTTGCGTCGAAGTTCTGCACGGAGGTATCGCTCACGGCGTTTGGCAACACTAAGTTTGCAAAGTTCGACTCGGTAATGCGCGATGTGTTGCCGATTTACGCAAACAATTATCTGGGTAAAACGTACTGGAAAAAAACCACAAGGGGCAATTACGTGTCGACGTTTTCCGCGGACAAATACAAGGAGTATCTGGAAGTTGTCACGGACGTTGTCGATGCGACAAAACACAGTTTTCCCGATGTCGATATCGACAAACTCGATTTAATGCTTTGGTACTATTACAAGGGGAAATCGAACGTCTTGAACGAATTTGTGAAAAACCATACAAGAGAAATCATACTTTAATCAAACGCAAAGAAAATGCCTTCCGGAAGGGAAGGCTTTTTTGTGCGGTAAAAAATAAATTGCAAATGAGTTTGACGGTTTTTTGCTGGTCTTCTTCGACGAATAAGCGGTTATTTTTGCTTGTCTTTGCCGATATAGAAAAGGGTAAGACACTCGGGGCCGACGTGCGCGCCGATGATGGGACTCATTTCGTTTATGATGATGTTTTTATATCCGAAATGCTCCTCGATTTTTTGTTTCAGCGTGAGAGCGTCCGCCTCGCAATCGGCGTGTTCGATATAAACGAATTCCGAATTGTCGATACCTTCGGATTTTTCGCACATTTTATCAAACAGGGCTTTAACTGCCATTTTGCGACCTATAACCTTGGATATGGGCACAAGATAGCCTTCCGTATCGACAATGAGAATGGGTTTTACCTGAATTGCCGTGCCGACGATTGCCGCCGATTTTTTGAGCCTGCCGCCGCGATACAGATGCATAAGATCGTTAACGGTGAAGTCGTGATGACAGACGTCGCGGAAGGACGTTGCAAAGTCGACAAGTTCCTGAAAACTTGCGCCTTCGCGGCGTTTTTTCAGGCAGTAGTAAACGAGCATGCCTTCGCCGCCCGAAGCCGACTTGCTGTCAATTATGCAAATTCTCCTGTCGGGGTACCTTTCCAGAAGTTCTTCCCCGGCTTCCGTAACCGACTTGAACGAGCCCGAAAGTTTTGACGAAAAGCAAATGAAAAACACGTCCTGACCTTTTTCAAGATACGGCGTGAAGAAATCGATTGCGGTCGTTGTATTGATAAGCGACGTGGACGGAAAAACGCCCGCGCGCATTTTGTCGTAAAACTCTTTTTTGGAAAGGGTATCCGCGTCGTACGCTTTGCCGTCGATAATGACGTCCATGGGAATAATCGCGAAATCGTCCTCGTAAAACTGTTTGGGAAGATTGCAGGTTGCGTCGGATATGATAACGTAATCGTGTGCCATATAAACCTCTTTACAAAAAGTGTCGCGCGGTCGCGCGAGGAGCGTTTACGAAAAAAGGAACGATAAAAATCCCGTTCCCCGCTTGTAAAATTCCTCGATTTTAATATAAACAAAAATACAACATTTGTCAAGATTTTTATCGCGCTTCCTAAAAAAGAACGTGTATGCGTGCGCGCCCGCACTAGTTTTTATTGACTTTTATATATTCAAAGGCGTATCATATTATTATCAATTATATCAAATCATATATGTTCGGAGGAATTATGCAACACGAGATCACGAAACCCCAAAGATTGCTTGACGAAAACGGCAATATCAAAGAGCCCGGCTTTGCCAAAAAGATGCTTTACGAATATCACCGCTCCGACGTCAAAGCCAAAAACTGGCGCATTAAGGAATGGGATTATTACTATATCGGCAATCAGCATTACGGGCTTGCGCTCACTATCGGCGACAACGGTTTTGCAGGCGCATTGTCCACGTCGATTCTTGAATTCGACAAACCTTACGACGTTACGAAAACCGCGCTTGTCGTGTTCCCGCTCGGCAAGATGAACCTTCCCGAAACGTCGGAAAAAGGCACGACCAAATGGACGCAGGGCAAAAGTTCGTATTCCTTTGAAAACGACGGCAAAGTCCGCCATCTTAAAGGCACTCACGCCAAATTCGACGGTGACAACGCTTTGACTTTCGACATCACGCTTTCTGATTTCCCCGAAGAATCTATGGTAATCGCGACTCCGTTTGACAAAAACGCTCACTTTTATTTCAATCAGAAAATCAACTGCATGCGCGCGGAAGGCGTCGTAAAATGCGGCAATAAAGAATGGAAATTCGACAAGTCTGACAGTATGGGCACGCTCGACTGGGGGCGCGGCGTCTGGACGTACGACAACACCTGGTACTGGGGCAGCCTGCAAGGCTATCTCGAAGACGGCAGCCGTTTCGGCTGGAATATCGGTTACGGTTTCGGCAACACGTCCGCAGCGTCCGAAAACATGCTTTTCTATAACGGGAAATCGCATAAACTCGACGAAGTTACTTTCAACATCCCCGTCAAAAACGGCAAGGACGATTATATGAGCCCGTGGACGTTTACGTCGAACGACGGCCGTTTTGAAATGAATTTCACCCCGATTCTCGACAGACAAGCACCCTTGAACGTCGGCGTAATCTGCATGCTTCCGCATCAGGTATTCGGCAAATTCAACGGCAAAGCAATCCTTGACGACGGCACCGTGATCGAAGTGAAGGATATGATAGGTTTTGCTGAGAAAGTCCACAACAAATGGTAAAAACGGCGACAATTTGCGCCTTTTTGAGTTTTTCCGAGAACCTGAAAATCCGTGTACGCATTAGTACACT
>ERZ824978.115-NODE-115-length-119800-cov-5.838415_pt1 | contig 119800 bp, 112 predicted proteins | sample MGYA00519860_ERZ824978 | MGnify/ENA primary metagenome ERZ824978 (study PRJEB31778, sample SAMEA3449184) | human gut metagenome | biome: human gut; feature: human-associated habitat; material: faeces | place: United Kingdom | collected 2010/2012 ... | reverse complement strand
CGTCAATGACCGCCTGGATGTCAATGGCGTTGCCGCTCAGGATGGCACCGATGAGTTGGGCGCCGGTGATGGTGCCCGTGGCGGTGATGTCTTGAGCAAAAAGGGTATCCGTGTCGATACGCCCCCCGTTGATCTTGGTCACCCCGTTCTCATCCTCCACCGTCAGCGCACCCAGCTGTGCCACCTCCGCCGAAAGGCTCCGCAGCTTGCCGCCCAGCACGCCGCCATTGCGCACCCCTGCCCCAGCGCTCTCCCCCTGTCCCAGCGCCGTCACATGGGTGGTCACGCCGCCGTCATAGGTGTGGGTCAAACTCATCACCGGCACCGAACAGGTGGTGCCATCATCCAAGGTCAGGGTGATGAGATCCCCTGCGTCCAGCCGTAGATCCCCCAAAAAGGACAGCTCCGCCGGTCGATAGGTCATCCCGCCGATGCCGCTCCACACCCCATTCAGCTGTGCCTGGGTCATGAACGGATTCTCAATGAGCGCCCCCGTCCCTTGGGCAGAGGCCGGAGACAGGGTCTGGGTGTTGCCGTTGGTGTCCACCACTGAGACAGAGAGCATGGAAAAGACACTGTCGCTCTCCTGGATCTCATCCATCCCCTCATAGCATTCCTTCCGGTGCAGGGTCATCCCGCTGGCACTGTACCAGATAAAGTCCAGCTTCCCCGCTCGGTCTATGACTGCATTGCACCCGCACAACCCAGCGATCCACCCCACTACCGTCCGCTGGGTGTACCCCGCTGTGAGGGACGCCATGGACACCTCAGAGAGCACATTCTGATACCCACTGGCACGAGTGGACAACGCCACCCCCGCCTTGGCCGCCACATCGTTCAAAACCGCCCACGCCGTGGCAGCAGAGCCGGTCAAGGAGGGCTGATACAGCTCCGCCAGCGCAACCCCCATGGCGTCCACCGCCGTCACCGTGGTCTGTCCCCCACGGGTCACCGCCTCCGTCACTGCAAACGTCCCCAGTGGCAGTGTCTCCGCCCCCGCCTGGGCGGAGAGCGCCAGCGAGCCCTCCAAAAATCCGGTCTGCACTCCGGAAAACTGCATCTGCACCGTCTTTGCACAGGTGTTCCCCACCGTCAGCAGGGACTGTTCCCCGTTGACGCTGGCCGTGATAGTCAGGGACAGCAGCGCCCCTGTCACCGCCGTCCCGTTCAGCGTCAGCGACAATTCCTTCCGCTCCGCCCCACGCCAAAGGCTATCCGTCAATCCTGTGTACATTCTCTCACCTCACTGTTCAATGCCGGTCACCGACACGTCCCGCAGATACTGCCGCCCATTGGCCCAGGAATAGACCGTATAGGTGGGCGTACCAAAATACATGGTCTTAGTCACGGTGACGCCCGTTGCATCCGTGAATTTCACCGGTACGAAAGGGTTGTCCCCATCGGAGACAGCACTCTCGATCACCGCCACCTGATCCGGTGTCAGCGGCGGCCACTTGATCTTGATGGTGGTCTTTACCGCCACTACCGTCCCCACCATCTTTCCTGCTGCCGTCCGACCAGTATTGGCAGACCAGATCTTTTCTCGGGAGATCACCACCCCCTCCAACGCGGGGGTGGGCATTTTTTTGCTGTTGATATATAGATCGCTGACGGTGATATTCGCCATACGCTATCCCTCCCCAATTCATTCAAATGGTTGCGCTGAGGGGATTGACTCCCGTTGCCCGCGCCTGTCGATTGATGTAGTTGACCGTGCTGTTGGCGATGACTCGTCCATCCAGCACACACTGCACCACAATAGGGCTGCCGTTGCTGACCCGCTGGGCCACACGCTCCGCCACCAGATCCAGCCACTCCGTGTTATGCTCCAGGGGCACGATGGCTTCTCGTCCCGCCTCACCTACTACCGTGCTGCCGAACAACGTTGCTCCGTTGACCACGCCGCCTCGAGCGGCAAATTGCAGGGTCGGCCACTTGGCGCTGCCGAACAGTATCCGCGCCACGGTTTTCTTGAAGCTGCTCAAGCCGCTGGTCACCCAGGTCAGCTTCAGCCGGATATTCTTTTTAAAGGAGCCGATGAATCCGGCCAGCGTCCGCCAGCCGCTCTTGACCAAGCCGATCTTGGCCTTCACCGATGTCCGCGCACTGCCCACCCAGGCTGCCACGCTGCTCCATCCGTTCTTCACCAGCCCCACCAGCTTGCTCACCGCACCGCCGGTGTGATCGTTGACCCATTCCTTCACCGTGCTCCAGGTCTTGCTCAGTCCAATGACCTTGCTCACCAGACCTCCAGCCGCATCCGACACCCAGGCCGCCACCGTTGTCCAGCCGTTCTTGACCAGCTCGATGGCTGCGTTGACCTTCCAATCTGTCTTGAAAAAGCCCTCCAGTTTGTCCGTCTTAGGCTGGATGCGATCCAAAATGTCACTCAGTGCGTCCATCGCCTTGGCCAGGTTGTCCATGAATTTGGGGCCGCCATCCTGAATCGCCCACTGAGCCAAGGGCAACAGCACATTCTCGTAGGCATCCGCCAGCCGATCCTCCGCCACATCCGCCAGATTGCGGAAGCTCTCCAGCAAGCCGCCCAGGCTTTCCAGCGCCGGCCCGAAGTCCAGATTCTGCGCCCACTGTGCCGTACTGTCCGCCAGACGCCCCACCCATTCCAGGGCGTCCTCCAGGATGCCGTACACTGCGTTGACGATGCGCTCCCCGTTGCCGCAGCTCTCCCAGGCGATGCGGAACCGCTCCGCCAGTGTCCCTGCCACATCACAGACCTTGCTGACAATCTTCAAGACCGCCCCCACGATCTTCTCCCCAGCCTTGTTTTTCCAGATACTCAGCCAGGTGGAGCCGACGGACTTGACCAGCTTGCCGATCTTGCCCATGGCGTTCTGAAAGCTCTTCATCACCGTCTCCCCATGGGTTTTCCACGCCTTTCGGAAGGGCTTCCAAATATCTGCCAGCACCTTGCGCACCTTCAGCGCCCACTGGGACACACCAATCTCCATCCCACGCAGGCCGCCCAGCCCGCCGGAGCCTTTTCCGCCGCCCCCGCCACCGGTACTCTTGTACCCGCCGCCGCTGGTACGGTTCTTCCGGTCACTGAGCTTGTTGATCTGGTCAAAGCTCATCAGATCTCTCTGTGCCTTGGCCAGCGCCTTGGTGGCTTTCGCCGCCGATTTGGCGCTCTTGCCCGTCTTGCTCAAGGCGCTGGCCGCCCTGTTCAGCGAACGCACCGTCCCCGACAGCCGCAGGCCGAACAGGGTGCTCACAAAAGACGCCACCCCTTCCGCCAACGGCTGGAGCACCCGCAGCAGTCGGCTGAATAGGTTCAGCCCCACATTGGCCACTGGCACCATGGTGTTCCCCAGCTGCCGCAGCTGACCGGTGACCCGACTCATGGCGTTGGACACATCATTCTGCACCCGCACCGTGTCGCTGCCCAGCTGGCTCATTTTCCACCGAGTCTCCTCCAGCGCCTGATTGAGCTGCTCCGTCTCCCGCAGGGTATCCTGATTACTAGCCACCGCCGTTCCCTCCTTTCGCCGCCATCCGTTCCATCCGACGGCGGTACTCGTTCAATCTCATCTCATTTACCTCATCGGTCGTCCAGAAGGGGAACACCTCATAGATGGGCAGCTGCTTCTCTCCGGCCAGATGCCGGCACAGCACCGCCGCCTGTCCCCAGGCGATGAGGGCTTGGTTTTGCAGCAGCCGCCGCTGCCGCTCCTGGTCTGCCTCCACCACCCCCAGCAGCTCCCCCCAAGTCCATTCCCCGCTCTCCAGCGGAGACACGCCGCACCCCCAGGCCAGCGCTTCCAACGCCTGGGTAGTCAGCCCTGCTTCTGCTGGAAAGGGCGTTCCTCCTCCGGCACTTCTTCTGCCTCTTTGCCCTCCCGAATGTCCGCATAGGCGTCCGTCACCGCCTTGGCCACCGATTCCTTCAGCGTCTTGGCTTGTTCCGCCGTCACCAGTCCGGAACAGGCGGCAATGTCAAAGGCCAGCCCGCTGAACTGAATCTGACCGCAGTAGCCCTGATCCACCAGCAGGTCATAGAACCGTTCCCCATCGGTCACAGGGTTCTCGTTGCCCTCCCAGTTCAGTGCTTCCTCCAGCAGCGCCACCATCCGACGGCTGTCGGTGGCAGCCCCCAGCACCGTCTGAATGGTGTCCTCCTGGAACCGCTCTCTCAGGTTGTTCTGCCCCCGAATGGTCAAGCGCAGCCGGTACTGATCGTCCCCCAGCCGGAGGGTGTGATATTTTCTGCTCATATGTGTGCTCCTTTCTCATATCAGTGTTTCCGCTGGATGCAGGGAAAGGGAACACCGGATGGTGTTCCCTTTCTGTCCCCTGCACCATCAGGACGTAGCAGGATTGGTCACCGTCCAGTCGCTCTGCAAGCTCACAATGAGCTTGGCAATGACCAGCTCATCCACCTTAGCGCCGGACACATAGGTGTTCACATAGCCGCTGGTGGAAAATTTGGTTCCGTCCGGAAATTCCACTTCCACATCCACTGCGTTGCCAGCCGTCTGAAGTGCCTTCAGCTTGCGATAGTCAGAGTCAGCGGCACTGTTGTCAAAGAGGTAGGTGACCTCAAAGGACTTGGTGTCCTGGACGCCCGGGACGTTCTTCTTCATGGTGTCCTTGAGGCAGGTAGCGTCCAGCTCGGAGGGCGTCCCACCGATGTCCCCGATCTCCTGCACATAATTCATCTCAGTCTTGTTGACCGTTACCTTCATACCAATGGAGGCAATGCCCTGTTTTGACATGGTATCATCCTTTCTTCATTGCGATTCTTTTGGGTTAATCCATCAAACGCATCCAGCGTTTATCCACCTTCCTGCCATACCGGAAGGTCTTGCGGCAGTATCCCACCGGTTCCTCTGACCGCTCGTCCGGCCCAGCGTATTCCCGCAGAAAGCCCATCCCCAGCAGCGTCCGGTTCACCGCCTCAGACAGGGTGACCACCGTCCCCCGATCAAAGGCCCACAGGTCGATCTGATAGGAGAGCTTGTCCACTACCGGACAGTCGGTGGACGTATTGGTGTACTCGCCCACCGTCACCAGCACCCCATCCTGCGTCGAGCGGGGATAGCGCCCACGGACGGTGTAGGCCACGGAGCATTCCATTTCCTCCAACGCCTTGCGCACCTGGGCACGGCCGTCCACCAATGTCAGCGCCGCTTCGGTCACGGCACATCACCTCCTTATCTCAGCCGCTGGAGCTGGAACACCCGGTGGCAGGGCCAAATTTGGATGGCACGCAGCTCATACACCACCCCGTTGATGACCAATCGATCAAAGACCGCCGCCTCCAAGCTGCCGTACACCACCCCTTCCAGGATGCCTCCGACCCGTTCTCCTCCGGCGTCCACCCGGCCGCCGGAGGACAGATTGCCCCCCGACTGCCAGGTGCGGACGGACTGCCAGCAGATGCCGTTCTCATCGCCATCTGTCACCGTCACATCCGGATGTTCCATATCGTACACCGCCACGGCATCCCCGTAGCGATCCGTCCCCGCCTTCCGGCGGTGGAGGGCAAACCCCTTCCGCCAAGCCGCCGGCGTCCTGCGGCTCAGCATGACACCCTCCGATAGCGGGCGATGCGTTCCAGCACTTCCGCCTCTGCCTGCTTGAGCTGGCTGGGTGTCAGATAGCTGTCTGACTGGGTGACCTGCCCTTCGGTGTAGCTTCGGCTGGCATACCCCCCATCCTCGGACTGCTTGTCCTGCTGATAGTACAGCGCCGCCAGCTCCACCACCGTCCCGTGGAACCGTTCTTCCAAAGCGTCCACGTCCAGATAGAGCAAGAGCTTTCCCTCCGCATCGGACAGCTCATCCGCCAGCAGCGCCAGTTCCTCGCTGTCTGGGTCGGGCAAGGACAGCTTCCGCTGCAACCGCTCCAACAGCGTCTCCAACAGCACTTCTGTCATCCCGTCACCGCCTTCGATCAGGTACCGCTGCCGCCAGCGGTGGACGCAGTCTTGCTGGCCGTGGCCACCACCAGACCGGTAGGCTGTACCACCTTCGCGCCATACACATGGAGACCCTTCACGCCATCGCAGAAGTTGTTCTCCACACGGTAAGCCTCCAGCTCTACCAGCTGTTCCGCATAGGAGCCAGCCGCAGCCGTGCCCGCCAAAATCTTGTACTTGGCGCCATTGGTGTTGGGCACGTTGTTGGACAGATGGATCTGGAAACCAGCGGCCTCACCGACCAGACCCCCCTGGAGCATGGCCTGGTTGAAGCCAGTACCGTTGCCCACAAACCGGTCATCCTTCAGCAGCAGGCCGTGGAACCAAGGGGGAACCACCACCCAGCGGCCATACATGGGTGCGTTGGCCTCGCTCAGCGCCACGCCCATATCCACCAGCAGGTTGTAAGCAGTCTCACTGGTGGGCACGATAGGACTGTCATCGCCATACAGGACGTTGGCGGTGGCAGTGCCGGTGACCAGCAGGTTGGCCAGATATTTGTCGATGACGTCGTTCATGTTGTAGCTGGCGCGCACCATAGCAGCGTCCACCAGCTTGGGGTTGGACTGCGCGTTGTCAATGTCCTTGACAATAAAATTGAAATATTTTGCCTGGTCGATCTCCAAAGTCTGTTTGGTGCTGTCCAGCTCCTGAGGGGTGCCCAGGGCGCCGCCAGTATAGTTGCTGATGGTGATGTCCCCCAGCAGATTGATGTGAACGGTATCACCGTAGGCTTTGATGTCCCCCTCGTAGTCTCGGTTCATCAGGTTTGCATACACATGAACCTTGTCCATGTGTTCCAGCAGTCTTGCAGACCAGATTTCAGGGATAAAGTTGCTAAATGCCATCTTGATTCCTTCCTTTCGTGTGTAAGATTATCTTCCAGCGGCCTCTCAGCCGCCAGATTCCAACGCCTTCTGCACCGCCGTCCAGTTGGCGTTGATCTCCTGATGGGTCATGTTGCGCAGTTCTTCCCAGCTGTAGCCCCGAGGAGCCTGGGGCGCTTTGGGCGCACCGGAACCGCGCATCCGGCTGGTCACCGCCTGGGCGATGGCTTCCTGGAACAGCACCTCAAAGGCATCGATTCGCTGGGCGGATTCCTCCGCCGTCTCCCCCGCCAGCCACGGGGCGAAGGCAGCGGGCAAATTGCGCTTGCACAGCTCCTGCCCTACCGCCACTTCCATCCGCTGCCGGGCAAAGGCCGCCTTCTCCTCCTCCAGCGCCTGCCGTTCCTCCGCCAGACGGCGGGCTTCCTCTGGCTCCGGCGCTTCTTCCGGTGCCGCCTGCTCTGCTTCCCACGCAGCACGGGCCTCCGTCACAGCGGCGGCAATACGTTCCTCCAGCTGTTCCTGGAGCCTGGGATTTGCCGCCATCAGCTGCTCCAAATTTTCTCGATCCTTTCTGGCCATATCACACCTCCAAATGGTTTACTGCTCTTCGCCGTCCTCCAGCGCCTTCTGCCGCCGGAGGTTGTCCACTGCTTCTTTCGGGTCGGACACGAACCAGAGCTGGCTGAGCAGGGTCTGGTCATCCACGATCCCCTGCAAGCGGGCAACCATGTCCACCACTTCCCCCTCATTCACCGGCAGATTCACTGTGAATACCACGTCCACATCCTCGATTCCCACCGGCTTCATCTCCCCCATGGTGACCAACCAGTGATTGTAGAGCTGGAACCGCTCCTTCAGCCCCTGTTCCATCTGCCGCATCTTGCCCTTGACCAGCAGCTCCATAGTCAGCAATTTCAGCTTCAGAGCCTGTCCGGAGCTGTTGCCGGCGAATTTCTCATCGCTCATGTCCACCGTCAGGGTCATCTTGTGCATCTCCCGTACCAGCGCATCGGCCAGTACCTGCACGCTCTGTTCATCGAACGTCTTTTGAATGTATTCCGCCCTGGCGTCCAAAGGCGCCCCATCTAAAAACTTCTCTTGCGCCAGCTTTGCCTCGTCCCCATCTCGGAGGGTCATCCCGAAGAACACCAGCAGCGCATCCACGAACTTCTTTTTGTCGGTCAAGCGGCTGCTCATCAGCCCGTTATAGGCATCGATGAGACTGGTGATCTGTTCAAAATCTCCCTGCCGTTCTCGGTTGTTCCCGTAGTCGATGACGGGCACCGCCCCGAAGAAATGTTCTCGGGTCTCCCCCACCTGATGGAAGATGGCGTTTTTCAAGCTGTCGCTGCGATAGTCTCGCTCTGTCCGATCGGTATACAGGGTCAGCGCATAATAGGGCACCCGCTGGGTCGTCTCCCGTTTCTCCCAGATCAGGGCGCAGAGTTTTCGATGTTCTACCGTGGTGTCACACACTAAAATCCCATTCCGCGGGTCAATGGATGCGCTCTTAGGATAGGGATGGGCATCGCTGGAAGCATAGCACAGTTCCAGCCCTTCCCCCATCACCCCCATGCTCCGGCCGATCTCCAAATCCGTCTGGCTGATGTGTTGGCAGTCATAACACCGCAGCAGCGGTGCCAGATCAATGGCGCTCTCCCCCACAGGAAGCCCTTCCTCCTGCCACCCCGGCAGCGCCGCCCCACGGCGAGTCGGGTTGTGGTCATACTTGACTGGCTGCCCCAGATAATACCCCAGGGCAATGTCCACCACATACTTGGCGTAGTTGATGTACACCCGTACCTCATCCGCCTCCGGCCTAGGGTAGAGCAGAGGATAGTCTCCACGATAGTAACGTTCCAGCCGGGTGTAGCGCCCGTTGGCCTGCTCCGCCTTCTGGATCAGATAGAGCAGTACCGCAGGCTCCAGCGCCTCCACATCCCCCAGCTCTGCTCGGTCAATGTAACAGATCAAAAAATCCCTCCTTTTGTGCTATATCCTTCTAAGAATCAAGCCCCGCAGGGCGCATTAAGCTTTTTGGGTTCCCTTTTTCGTGAAAAAGGGAACTGGGGTTCAGGGGCAAAGCCCCTGGTCACAACCCCCTCGGTCGCCGCCGCGCCCGAGCGCTCTCCCGCTGCACCACTGTCATCACAAAATAGCGCACCGCATCCATACAGTGGTCATGCTCCTTCACCGGCTTGTCCACCCCTTGGGCAGCGTTCTTCTCATCCCATACATAGCTCCGGAACTCCGTTGCCGTGTGGACACACTCCGCCTGGAACAACAACCGCTCCCCTCGCAGCAGCTCCCCCACCGCCCGGATGCCATCCGCCACTCGGTTGTCCCCCGGCAGCACCGGCAGCCCCCGTTGGCGCAGTTCTGTGATAAAGGAAGCGGCGGATGGATCCACCACCACTCCACGGGGCGTCTCTCCATCCAGCAGCGTCAGCAGGTCATCGGCATACTCCCCATCAGTCTTTTGCCGCATCTCCCGACGGCCGTCCCAGTAATATTCCCTCTGGCACACCCATCGGTCAGCTCCCCGCAACTTCCGCCACAGCAGGAACACCGTAGGATTTCGGGTGCCGTAGTCACAGCTGATGTAGCACCCACCCACACAGTCCGCCGCCTGCCGGAGCAGATGCACCTCCGGCCGGAACATATCGTAGATCAGCCCCTCCGCCGCCACCCACAGTCCACGGACATAGCGATCATAAAAGACCCCCGTATAGGTGGCTTCATACCGTGCCCGCACCGAGGGCGCCAGGGCGGGATTGTCCGCCATAGTGAAGTGCAGATAGAGCAGATTTTTTCGTTCCCACTGCTGGATCCACTCCCGATAGAACCAATGCTCCGGCCCTTCCGGATTGCAGTTGAACCAGTATTTCGACCCCTCCACACTGCAACGAGCCAACGCCTGCTCCACAAAAGATCGAGGCATCAACACCACCTCATCAAAGAGCACCCCAGCCAAGGTGATACCCTGAATCAAGGCATAGCTCCCTTCGTCTTTGCCGCCGAACAGGTAGTACTCATTCTGATGTCCCATCCCAGTCACCGTGATCCGGTTCTCGCTTCGCTTCTCTTGGAATTGGAGCACCCCCTCCAGCCACCGAGGCGCCTCCCAGATCACATTCCGCCGCAGCGTCTCGATGGTCTTGCCGCACAGCGCGAATCGGCTCTCCTGAAAGGAGGACATACTCCACAGGAAAAACCCCACCGTCATAGATAACGTCTTGCCACTCCGAACAGACCCGTCACAGATCACCCCGTCCCGACTCTGGAACGCTTTGTGGTTCCACCAGGTCATGGTCAGCTTCTGCCGTGGGCTGAAGCTCTGATATTCCATCCAGCTCCCCCCTCTCCCAACTCAGCAAGGTCAGCAGGTTGCTCTCCGGCAGCACTTGACCGCCGGTGCCGTCTCCCCACTGCTCCGGCCTGCGTTTTTTCAGCCACAGGGAAATGGCGGACACGTCCGGCCCCACCTGCTTCACCGTGCTGACCTCCTTCCGCTCCCCTTTGGCGCTCACCTCCACTTTGTGCTCGATACTCTCGTACCCCAGTGCCTTTTGCAGCAGGGCGTCCTCCACCTGGCTGTCCACCACCTCTTTGGTGCCGGACAACGCCAGCGCCAGCGCCGGATACTTCCGCCGCCACCGTTCCAGCGTCCGCAGGCCAACCCCCATCCGTCCAGCAATGGTGCGGGGGGAAACCCCTGCTCGCGCCCATCCTCGGATCAGCGTCAGTCCCGCTTCTTCCAGCCACGGTTGTACCCGCATTCTCTCACCTCCCACGGGCTTGTTGAGGCTATTGTAGTGGAATCTGAGAAAAACACAATGCCGCCAGAGGGACTCTGTCCCTTCTGGCGGCAGTTTTCTCACACAGCTTGCCCCCTTTGCACGCAAAACACGAGTTTTTTCTCCCGTTCCCACTCACACCTTCTTCTGCTCTTTTTTCCTCCCCTCAATTTTTCTCCCACCTTTCCCCCCTTGGATTCAGCACTTTCCCTAAGAGAGAAATATTTTTTTGCTCACAGGCTTGCTTTTTTCGGGAAAATGGCGTATGATATACTGGCACTCAAGAGAACAGAGTGCTAACGATTCCGAAGGGAGAATCGTTTCTATTTCGTTTAAAAATACACTTCAATATAAAGGGGAAACAACTATGGAAAAAAAGCAATTTCAAGCAGAAAGCCAGCGTCTGCTGGACTTAATGATCAACTCCATCTACACCAATAAAGAGATCTTCCTGCGGGAAGTCATCTCCAACGCCAGCGATGCCATCGACAAGCTGGCCTATAAAGCGCTGACCGACGACAAGGTTGGCCTGAACCGAAGCGATTTCAAGATCCGCATCCTGCCCGACAAGGAAAACAGCCAGCTGACCATCTCCGATAACGGCATCGGCATGACCGCCGAAGAACTGGAGAAGAACCTAGGCACCATCGCCCGTTCCGGCTCCTTCAAGTTCCGCAAGGACGTGGCCGAAGGCTCCGGCGTAGACGAGGCCGATGTGGACGTGATCGGTCAGTTCGGCGTGGGCTTCTACTCCACCTTCATGGTGGCCGATCACGTCACCGTCATCTCCCGTGCCTACGGCAGCGACAAGGCTTATCAGTGGGATTCCGACGGCGTAGACGGTTTCACCATCCAGGAGACCACCCGTGACACGGTGGGCACCGATGTCATCCTGAACATCAAGGCGGACACCGAGGAAGAAAGCTATCACCAGTACCTGGAGAGCTACATGATCAAGCACTTGGTCAAGCGCTACTCTGACTATATCCGTTACCCCATCGAATGCCTGATGGAAAAGACTCGGATGAAGGAAAAGGATCCCAACGCCCCCGAAGGGGAACAGCAGGGCTGGGAGAACTACCAGGAATGGGAAGTTCTGAACTCCATGATCCCCCTGTGGAACCGTCCCAAGGAGGATGTGAAGGACGAGGAATACACCCAGTTCTATCAGCAGAACTTCGGCGCCTCCGGCAAGCCCCTGACCACCATGCGCGTGGCCGCAGAGGGCAACGTCTCCTACACCGCCCTCATGTTCATCCCCGAAACCGCCTCCCAGGAATTTTATACCCGTGAGTCCAAGCGCGGCCTGCGCCTGTATTCCTCCGGCGTCATGATCATGGACAAGTGCGAAGATCTGATCCCCGAGCACTTCCGTTTCGTCAGCGGCATCGTGGATACCCCTGACGTAGACCTGAACATCAGCCGTGAAATGCTCCAGCAGACCCGTGTCCTCCAGGTTATCAGCCGGAATCTGGAAAAGAAGATCAAGAACGAGCTGCTGCGCATCCAGAAGGACGACCGCAAAAAGTACCAGACCTTCTGGGACGCCTTCGGCCCCCAGATCAAGTTTGGCATCACCTCTGGCGCTGACCGCTCCATCTTGGAAGACTTGCTCATCTTCTCCTCCTCCGAAGTACCGGAAGGCACTACGCTAAAGGAATATGTTGCGCGGATGAAGGAAGACCAGACCTATATCTACTACGCCTGCGGCCAGGAGATTGGCCAGATGGCAAAGCTGCCTCAGGCGGAACGGATCCTGGACAAGGGCTATGAAATCCTGTACCTGACCGATGACCTGGATGAGTTCGTCACCCAGCTGCTGGTGCAATATGATGGCAAGCTGTTCAAGAGCATCAACGCCGAGGACGCCCTGCCGGAGAGCGATGAAGAAAAGGCAGAGGCAGAGGCCAAGAACAAGGCCAATACCTTCGTGGTAGACTTCGTGAAGAAGTGCCTGGGCGAAAAAGTAGCCGATGTCCGCATCAGCCGCATCCTCAAGAGCCAGCCCGTGTGCATGGTGGCCGACGGCCCCATCTCCCTGGAGATGGAAAAGTACTTCAACCGCCGCGGCAGAGAAGCCCTGGGCTATAAGGCACAGCGTGTCTTGGAGCTGAACGCCGATTCCGATGCCTACAAGGCACTGAAGGAGGCCATCATTGACGATGAAGAAAAGGCCAAACTGTATACCAACCTGCTCTACAACCAGGCTCTCATCATCGCCGGCCTGCCCCTGGACGATGCCGCAGCCTTCACCGCTGACGTCTGCAAGCTGATGAAGTAACCTTACAAAGAAACAAGCGCCGCAGGCCGCATAAAGTTTTGTGGAGCTTTTCCAAAAACAACCCCCCACCCCCGAACGGTTCCCCGCCGTTCGGGGTCTTTTTTGTATGAAATCGAATCTATTTGCCAACCATAACCGTGGAAAAGTGCCCAAACCACCCCTTAAAAATTCGCCATTTCTCTGAAAATAGAACGTTCCTCTTGCATCCTGAAAACAACGTGTTATGATAAAAATAAAGAGAGGAGCTTCTTCCTGTGCCCAGCCAGTTCTGACACACCTCCTCCGAATATGCAGTACAATTTTGTATCCACCCTATCTTAAAAAGATACTATGTTAGCGAAAGGAAGGTTCATTATGGTCAATCGTATCGTTCTCAACACTGTATCCTACCATGGCTCTGGCGCCGTCAAAGAGATCGGGCCTGAGCTCTCCGCACGAGGCTTCCGGAAAGCCCTAATCTGTTCCGGCAAGCATGTAGTCAAGAGCGGTGAGATCAACAAGATTTTGGATCCGCTGAAAGAAGCGGGCATAGATGCCGCTCTTTTCACCGACATCAAGGCCAACCCCACCATTGAAAACGTCCAAAACGGCGTCAAAGCCTTCCAGGGCGCCCAGGCGGACTGCATCATCGCCGTAGGCGGCGGTTCCGTCATGGATACCGCCAAAGCCATCGGCGTCATCATCAACAACCCGGAATTCGCCGACGTCCGCTCCCTGGAAGGGGTCGCCCCCACGAAGCGTCACGCTGTCTTTACCGTCGCCGTCCCCACCACCGCCGGCACTGCCGCTGAGGTCACCATCAACTACGTTATCACCGATGTGGAGAAAAAGCGCAAGTTCGTCTGTGTGGACACCAACGACATCCCCGAGATCGCCGTGGTAGATCCGGACATGATGACCTCCATGCCCCCTGCCCTCACTGCCGCCACCGGCATGGACGCCCTGACCCACGCCATTGAGGGTCTTATCACCAAGGGCGCCTGGGAGATGACCGATATGTTCCACCTGGAAGCCATCCGCCTCATCTCCTCCAACCTGCGGGACGCCGTCCACAACGACCCGGACGGCCGCAAGGGCATGGCATTGGGTCAGTATATCGCCGGCATGGGCTTCTCCAACGTAGGTCTGGGCATCGTTCACAGCATGGCTCACGGCCTGTCCGCCCTCTATGACACTCCCCACGGCGTGGCCTGCGCCATCATCCTGCCCACTGGTATGGAATATAATAAGGAGTACAGCGGCGAGAAGTACAAGGCTCTGGCCAAAGCCATGGGCGTAGAAGGCGTGGACAATATGACCCAGGAGGAATACCGTCAGGCCGCCATCGACGCTGTGAAGCAGCTCTCCGCTGACGTGGGTATTCCCGCCGACCTGAAAGAGATCGTCAAGGAAGATGACGTGTCCTTCCTGGCGGAAAGCGCCTTTGCCGACGCTTGCTGCCCCGGCAACCCCAGAGACACCAGCGTAGAGGAGATCGTCAAGCTCTACCACAGCTTGATGTGAGGACTGTATGCACCCCCTGTCTCAAACTTAAAAAGAGAACCCCTGCGGGGGTTCTTTTTTATCATTTGACCTTCTGTTCACAAAACCTTTTCATCTCCTATCGACCTTCCTATTTGACTTTTTCGTTAAAACTGTGTAAAATGACCATGATCATTTCCACCTGTCTTATTCTTTCGAATACAAAGAACCAATCACGAAGGAGTACATAACCATGAAAAAACGAGCGTTTTGCCTTTTCTTAGCCGCTGCGCTCTGTCTCAGCGCCCTCTGTGCCTGCACGGCTGGTGCCAACGGAACCACCTCCGCAGATTCTTCTGCCGGAGTCAGCATCAGCACCCCCTCCAAGGGGAAGAACGCCATGAGCAGCCGTCTCGTGGGCATCTCCATGCCGGAGCAGGCTGGCCGCTGGGAGCAGGAAGCGACCACTATGCAGACCATCCTCCAGGCCAAGGACTACACCGTAGAGCTGGCCTATGCGGATAACAACAGCGACACCCAGATCGAGCAGGTCAAGGCCATGCTGGACGACGACTGCGGCGCCATCATCGTGGCCTCCGTGGACAGCGAAGCTCTCTCCGATGCCCTGGCCACCTGTGACACCTCCAACACCACCATGATCGCCTACAGCACTCTGGTGCCTGACTGCTCCACCATTGACTACTTTATCGGCATCGACAGCTACACCAACGGTCAGATCCAGGCCAAGTATCTGGTGCAGAAGCTGGGGCTGAAAAAGACCAAAAAGAGCTTCAATCTGGAGATTTTCCATCAGTCCAACAGCGGCAGCGCACTGTACGCCTTCCTGGGTGCCATGGATGTGCTGAAACCCTACCTGGATGACAGCACCCTGGTCATCCCCTCCGACCGAACCACCGCCGAAACGTGCGGCGTGACAGACGCCGCCGAAGCCAAGAAAGCGCTGGGGCACCTGCTGGAGAGCACCTACGCCGATGGCAAACCTCTGGATGCCATCCTGTGTACCGATGACACCCTCAGCGTAGCCGTTGCCCAGGAGCTGCAAAAGGACTATTCCGGCTCCGTGTTCCCCCTCATCTCCGGCTGCAACTGCAATCCGGAGAGCATCCAGCTGCTCATGGACGGCAAACTGTCCGTGACCTCTGTGGAGAACACCCAGAAGATCGCCCAGCAGGCCGCCAAAATGGCCGACCAGGCCATGCAGGGCAAGACGGTGGAACAGTCCAAGCAAAACCCCTATGATGTTCCCGCCTACGTCTACGAGCCGGTGAAGGTGACTCTGAAGAACTACAAAGACGTTCTGTTCAAGACCGGTCTGTACAAGAAGAACAAGGACGGCACCATCTCCCACGCCGCCCACAAGTCTCCGGTCTTGACTGAGGACGACAGCGACAAGGCCGCCGCCGACCAGAAGAAAACGGAAGACAAGACCAAAGAGACAGACAAGAAATCCTAAACCAAACACCCCAAACTGCCGGACAAATACCCTCGTCCGGCAGTTTTTCTGTCCCGAACCCGACCACTTCCCTTGCCTTTTTTCCCAGCTGGCGTTATACTAATATCAATCTATTGGATTGGTTGAACATCCGGCTGAAACAGGCCGTATCCATTTTGAATTGGAGTGAAGAAGATATGAACCGTACAACGATTGCACAGCTCTATGCAGACCAGGCCGCCTTCGGCGGCCAGACCGTCACCGTGGCCGGTTGGGCGAGAACCATCCGTGCCATGAAAAACCTGGGCTTTTTGACCCTCAATGACGGCAGCTGCTTCAAGAACCTCCAGGTGGTGCTGGAAAAGACCCTGGCCAATTACGATGAGGTGTCCAGCCAGAATGTAGGCGCCGCTTTTAGCGTCACTGGCAAGCTGGTGCTCACCCCGGACGCCAAGCAGCCCTTTGAGCTGCAAGCGGAAACCGTGGTCGTGGAAGGCGCCTCCGCCCCCGACTATCCCCTTCAGAAGAAGCGCCACAGCGTGGAGTTCCTGCGCACCATTCAGCACCTGCGCCCCAGAACCAACCTGTTCTCCGCCACCTTTCGGGTGCGCAGCGTAGCCGCCCACGCCATCCACTGCTTCTTCCAAGATCGCGGCTTCGTCTACGTCCACACTCCCATCATCACCGCCAGCGACTGCGAGGGTGCTGGTGAAATGTTCCAGGTCACCACTCTGGACATCAATGATCCTCCCAGAACCGAGGACGGCGCTGTGGACTACACCCAGGACTTCTTCGGCAAGCCCGCCAACCTGACCGTCTCCGGCCAGCTCAACGCCGAGAACTTCGCCATGGCCTTTGGCAACGTCTACACCTTCGGCCCCACCTTCCGCGCCGAAAACTCCAACACCCAGCGTCACGCCGCTGAGTTCTGGATGATCGAGCCGGAGATTGCCTTTGCTGACCTGAACGATGACATGGATCTGGCGGAAGATATGATTAAATATATTATCCGCTTCGTCATGGAAAAGTGTCCTGACGAGATGGATTTCTTCAACTCCTTCGTGGACAAGGGTCTGGTCGACCGGCTGAACCATGTGGCAAACTCCGACTTCGGCCGCATCACCTACACCGAAGCCATTGACATCCTGGAAAAGTCCGGCCACAAGTTCGACTACCCCGTTTCCTGGGGCTGCGACCTCCAGACCGAGCACGAACGGTTCCTGACCGAGCAGTACTTCCAGCGTCCCGTCTTTGTCACCGACTACCCCAAGGAGATCAAGGCCTTCTATATGCGCCTGAACGACGACAACAAGACCGTTGCCGCCGCAGACTGCCTGGTTCCCGGCATCGGCGAGATCATCGGCGGCAGCCAGCGTGAGGAGCGTCTGGACGTGCTGGAAGCCCGTATCGCAGAGCTGGGCATGGAACCGGAAGACTACAAGTATTACTGCGACCTGCGCCGCTACGGTGGCTGTCACCACGCCGGCTTCGGCCTGGGCTTCGAGCGCATGGTCATGTACCTCACCGGAGTCGCCAACATCCGTGACGTCCTGCCCCATCCCAGAACCGTGGGCAACGCCGATTTTTAATCCCAAAAATCTAAAGATTTTGGGGAACCCTGTTTTTATTTCACTTGCTCGGCGGGAATGAATCCCGCCTGCGCCAAGGTTTCCCTTTGGGAAACGCTTGTTACGCCGCACTTGCGGCGCCACCTTTTTTCGAGAAAAAAGCTTAAATTGCCCTGTGGGGTTTGACCTTTGCAAAACAACAGCCTCGGAACCACATCCGAGGCTGTTGTTTCATTTTCCACACACAAAAGACGGCGAGGACTCCCCCGCCGTCTTTTCTCATTATTTTACGTCACTCAGATCAATTGTGACCTCACCTTCATAAGCCGCGTCACCAGAACCAATGCTCGCGTAATAGGTCACGCGCACGATCCGCTTCGTCCCGTCGTTGTCTATTTCGAGCTTCGTGTTCTTGGAAGCATCAAATTTTACCGAGTCCCAGCCAGAGACCTTCTTCGCCGTTGCTTTTCCAATCTCGGTAAGGACTCGCTTTCCATCCTTCTCCTCATACTGGAAAGGCACTGTCAGCTCCGCAATCTGTTGGCCAACCGCCACTTTCTGCACCGCAGTGCCATTCTGGTCATCCTGGAGTGTGATGGCCGCCTTCTCATCCGCCGTAGGCGCAGGCGTTTCCGAACTAGGTGCCGGCTCCGCCGTACTGGAGGACGCCGCAGACTGAGCAGACCCCACGCTCTTTGCACCGGCACTTCCGCCGCATCCCGTCAGCGCAAACGCACTGATCATCACGGCCACAACGATGATCCACAGCTTTTTCATTCGTTTTCTCTCCTTTCTAAATATCATTGCTTTCCATTTTTTCTAATGCACTCCTGTTTTTGAATTATTTTTCTTTAACTTATCATATTTTACCGGTTATGTAAAGTAATCCTCACTAATTTCTCTCTATTTTTAGAAATTTACACCATCCGTTGCAATCTCAACAGTTTGTAACCCCCACCAACGCAAAAAACAGCCTCGGACTTAGATCCGAGGCTGTTCTCATATCTTAATTCACTTCAAAGCACGAATGGCATTGCACACGCACAGCACCATCACGCCCACGTCAGCGAAGATGGCCCACCACATATTGGCGATCCCAACAGCGCTGAACACCAGGCAGAGCGCCTTCACCGCCAGAGCGAACACGATGTTCTCCCGAACGATGCGCAGGGTCTTGCGAGCGATGGTCATAGCCAGCGGCAGCTTCCGCAGGTCATCCTCCATCAACACCACGTCCGCCGCTTCAATGGCGGCGTCCGAGCCCATCGCGCCCATGGCGATACCCACATCCGCACGGGTGAGCACCGGAGCGTCGTTCACGCCGTCGCCTACAAAGGCCACCGGACGTTCCTGCTCCAACAGCTGTTCCAGCAGCGTCACTTTGTCCGCCGGCAGCAGCTTGCTGTGGTACTCGTCCACACCCAGCTCCTTGGCCACAGCGGCAGCCGGAGCATCCCCGTCGCCGGTGAGCATGACGGTCTTGCCCACGCCCACTGCCTTCAGCTTGGCCAGCGCTTCCTTCGCACCTGCCTTCACCTGGTCGGCCACCAGGATGACGCCCACATACACGCCGTCACAGGCCACCAAAACAGTGGTACCATTCAGATTCAAGTCAGAAGGCACAGCGATGTTCAGCGCATCCATCAGCCGCTGGTTGCCCGCAGCAATGGTGTGCCCATCCGCCTGGGCAGTGATGCCGTGACCGCCACGCTCTTGGACATCCGTCACTTCCACGCCGGTCAGGTCATCGGTGCAAGCTGCCTGGATGCTGCGGCTGATGGGATGGTTGGAGAACTGCTCCGCCAGCGCAGCCAGGCGCAAAACTTGTTCCTTGTCCCACCCCTCTGCCGGATGGACTTCGGTGACCGCGAACACGCCCTGAGTCAGAGTGCCGGTCTTGTCAAAGACCATGCAGCGGGTACCGGCCAAAGTCTCCAGGTCGTTGGCACCCTTGACCAGGATGCCGTGACGGGAAGCACCGCCAATGCCGCCAAAAAAGGTCAGCGGAATGGAGATGACCAGAGCGCAGGGACAGCTGATGACCAGGAAGGTTAGAGCCCGGTAGATCCATGTGCCCCATTCCCCGCTGAACCCCATGGCCAACCGGATGACCGGCGGCAGGATGGCCAGCACCAGAGCAGAGATACAGACGATCGGGGTATAGTAGTGGGCAAAACGGGTGATGAACCGTTCCGCCCTGGCTTTCTTCATGGCGGAATTCTCCGTCAGCTCCAAGATACGAGCTACGGTGGAGTCCTCATACAGTTTGGTGGTTTGGATGACCAGCACACCATCCAAATTCACGCAGCCGCTGATGACCGCATCCCCCGGCACTGCCGAACGGGGCAGACTCTCACCGGTGAGTGCACTGGTGTTCAGGGTAGAGGTGCCCGTGAGGATGACCCCGTCGATGGGGATGCGCTCCCCAGGCAGCACGGTGATCTCCGTCCCCACTTCCACTTCTTCCGGATCCACCTGCGCCAACTGACCGTTCTCATCGGTCACGTTGGCGTACTCCGGATGGATGTCCATCAGCTGGGTAATGCTCTGACGGCTCTTGCCCACGGCAAAGCTCTGGAACAGCTCGCCTAGCTGGTAGAACAGCAGAACGGCCACGCTCTCTTTGTAGTCCCCCACGCCCATAGCGCCTACGGTGGCGATGGCCATGAGGAAGTTCTCGTCAAAGATCTGCCCGTTGACGATGCCATGGAGAGCGCCCAGCAGAACGTCATAGCCAATGATAAAATAGGGCACCAGGAAGCACAAAAACTTCCAAACACCAGTCACTGGCAGCAGGGATGCCGCCACCAGGAGGACAGCAGCGAGGATGAGGCGATAGAGCACCCTTTTTTGCTTCTTGCTCATAACAATGTACCTCTCTTTCGCAAAGATGGAGCGATTTGAAACGGATCAGAAGAAAATCTCGCAGTCCCGTTCCACTTTTTTGCACGCCTTCAGGACTGCTTCCATGGTAGCCTGCGGCTCTGCTCCCTCTGCAAAGGTCACCTTCATCTTCTGGGTCATAAAGCTCACCGCAGCCTCTGCCACGCCGGGTACCTTGTTGGTTGCTTCTTCCATCTTAGCGGCACAGTTGGCACAGTCTACTTCGATCGCATAGGTCTTTTTCATGGGATATAAGCTCCTTTCAGGCAAACATATGAATCATTGTTCATATGTTCATAATAGTACTCTGTACCTAGAAAGTCAACCCCATCGAGCGAAAAATTTTCTGTCAATTTCACGAGAAATTGCAATAGAATTGTATCCAGACAGTTACCTCTTTGTCATTGCCATCTTCCCCCAGTTGTGTTATCATGACAACCTACCTTGAAAGGAGGGACTTTCCCCATGGAACGCACCCGCACCTCCCAGATCCTTCTCATCTTCTTCCGCATTCTTTTCACCCTCCTGGTGCTGTGGACGCTCTGGTTTATCTTCCATAACGCCCTGGAACCGGGCGCTCTCTCCTCCGCCCACAGCCAAGCCGTCACCGATGCCCTGAATCGGGCGCTTGCCAAGGTGGGCGGCCATCCCCTCACCAATGCCGCCGTGCGGAAATTGGCGCACTTCGGAGAGTATTGCCTTTTGGGCTTCGGTTATACCCTCTGTCTCCGGGTCTATACCCGCCACTACATCCGCCACATCAGCTGGCCGCTGCTGCTAGGGCTGCTGGCGGCCAATGCCGATGAGACCTTGCAGTGGCTCCTGGCCAACGGTCGAGACGGCAACCTGAAAGATGTGTGGCTGGATTTTTTGGGCTGCTCCTGCGGCGTCCTCTGTGCCATCTGCCTCCTGCTCATCGTCAGCCTGGTGGCCATGGCGCTGCGACCGAAGAAGCGATGAGCCAAACCTCGCAGCACTGCCGTTTTGCCTATCTTTTTCAACTGCTGCGTTCACAAAGGGTTTACAAACCCTTTGGAATCTGTTCAAGAAGTGCCCAGGGAAACCTGATAAGATAACAACCGTGGAGAACAGACCTCCACATCTCTCCAATTTCTCCTTACTTTCTTTCTATTCTCTTTCAACTTCAATGAAAAAAACGACCCGATGAAGTCATTTACTTCATCGGGTCGCTTGCTTTTATTGGTCGCCGGAAGCGGTCGCCTGCTCCGGCTTCTGTCCCAGATTGAGCACCACCACCGCCCCAAAGATCAGCGCCATTCCTAACAGCTTGGTGGGGTTGGCCGGTTCCTGGTAGAGCAGAATACCGATGAGCGCCCCCACCAGCGGTTCCACCGTCACCAAAATGGCCGCTCGGCTGCTGGGCATCCGGCTCAGCCCCCAGGTGTACAGCAGATAGGGCGCCACTGCACAGATGAGGGACACCCCGATGCCCCACAGAATGCTCACCGGCTGTGCCGCCATGGTTCGGAACATCCCGCCTGCATCGCTAAAGGGCAGCGTCCCCAAGGTAGCGAACACAAAGGTGTATGTGGTCACCGTCAGGGTGTCATAGGTGCGCAGAGCCACCGTGCCAAAGATAGAGTACAGCCCATAGAACAGGCCAGACCCCAGCCCCAGCAGCAAGATGGTGGGCGTCAAGGCGTACCCACCGCCCAACAGTCCTGCCACCAGCACACAGCCGGCAAAGACCATGACCAGCGCCAGGAGCTTGTTTCGGGTGATCTTCTCCTTGAACACGATCGCAGAGATGACCATGATAAAGATGGGCGAGGTGTACAGCAGCACCACCGCAATGGACGCCTGACTCAGCTCGATAACGGTAAAATAACACAGGTTAAAGAGCGCCAGGCTGATAATACCCGTGCCCACGAAATACCAGATATGCCGGAGCTTGATCTTCAATAAATCCCGTCGGGTCAGCGCCAAGAACAGCACCATGACCGCAGCGCCGCCCATCGCACGCAGAAGCGAGATTTGGATTGCCGTCAGCCCCATGGCGTTGAGGTTGCGCACAAAAATACTGATGACCCCCCACAGGGATCCCGCCCCCAGCACTGCTGCTGTGGCTTTTTGATTCATAAAGAACGCCTCCCTTTTCTCTTTTTTTCACTTTATCGCATTATAGCACTTTTCGCCTGCTCTCGTAAACCATCAAATGTTCCCGAACCACCTCCGTTGACAACCCGCCCTCACACATCTTATAATGCCAACAGAATCCCACCGCAAAGGAGGCTTTTCATATATGGCGCTACTCTGTCACCCCCACCGTCTAGAGGACAATCTGAATGCCCTCGCCTTCCTCCCCCTCCACTGCAACACCCGCATCCTGCTGGATCCCACCCATTGTCCCTGGTATCCCCTCTACCCCCTCCTGGCCTTCTATCTCACCGGCACGGAAGCCGCCGATCTGGAGACCGCCAAGCAGTGCCTATACAGCATGGATCGGGAGAGCCACATCCTGCTCACTGCCCAAAACCAGCACCAGCTGGACGCCCTCCTTCCCTTCACCCACCAGCTCATCTTGGATGACCTGTCCCTGTGGGAACCCTGCGGCACCCAGGCGGCAGCCCGAGGTATCCCCTGTACCCTGAACCTGACCCCCGACCAGCCCTATGAGCCTCTCCCCCAGGGCATCACCGGCCTGCGGCTCCGGCTCACCGACCCAACGGATTTGGACGAGCTGGACGCCGCCCTGACCACAGTGGAGACAACCTGGGCAGATGCCTTTCCTCAGCTTATCCGCCTTCATCTGGGCGGCCCTTTCCCCCTTCTCCGTCCGGAGTTCGACCTGGTGCGGCTGACAGACCTGATCCAGACCTTCCGCACCCACCATCCTCTCACACTGGAACTGACCGTAGGTGAAACACTCTTTGGCGGTGCGCTCACCCCCCTGCCCTACGATCCTGGCATGGAATTCCCGCCGGACAAGCCCCACCTATACACCGGCACCCCAGATGCACCTGTACCCTTCCTGCACTTTTAATCACGCTTTTTCTAAAAGTCCCGGTCTTTCGTTGACGCAGAGTGGGAACCATGGTAAAATAACGATGTCATATCAATCCATTTGTGAGGTATTTCGTCTATGAAAGGCATTATTCTCGCCGGCGGCGCCGGTACTCGGCTCTATCCGCTGACGATGGTCACATCGAAACAGCTGCTGCCGGTTTATGATAAACCCATGATCTTCTACCCCCTGTCCACCCTCATGCTGGCTGGCATTCGGGAGATTTTGATCATCTCCACCCCCCAAGATCTGCCCAACTTCCGCAACCTCCTGGGTGATGGCAGCCAATACGGCCTGCACCTGTCCTACAAGGTACAGCCCTCCCCCGATGGCCTGGCGCAGGCTTTCCTGCTGGGGGAGGAGTTCATCGGTGACGACACCTGCGCCATGATCCTAGGTGACAACATCTTTTACGGCGCCGGCATGGGCAAGATGCTCCGGGATGCTGTGCTGAAGGCAGACGAGGGGCTTGCCACTATTTTCGGCTACTACGTCAGCGATCCAGAACGGTTCGGCATCGTGGAGTTCGATGAAAACGGCAAGGTCATCTCCGTAGAGGAGAAGCCCCGCCACCCCAAGAGCAACTATTGCATCACCGGCCTGTACTTCTACGACAATCGGGTAGTGGAGTACGCCAAGCAGGTGAAACCCTCCGCCCGCGGCGAGCTGGAGATCACCGACCTGAACCGGCTGTACCTAGAGGACGGCACCCTGAACGTAAAGCTGCTGGGCCGCGGCTACGCTTGGCTGGACACGGGCACCATGGATTCCCTGGCGGAAGCCACCGCCTTTGTCCGCACCATCCAGCAGTGGCAGGGCATCGAGATCTCCGCTCCGGAGGAGATTGCATACACCAACCAGTGGATTTCCCGTGAAAAGCTGTTGGAAGCAGCCCAGCGCTACGGCAAATCCCCCTATGGCGAACACCTGCGCAAGGTCGCCGCCGGAAAGATCATCTACCAATGAAAAATGCAAAGAAAACCATCATCGTCACCGGCGGTGCCGGCTTCATCGGCGGCAACTTTGTCCACTATATGCTCCGCACCCATCCGGACTACCGCATCATCTGTCTGGACTGCCTGACCTACGCCGGCAACCTGGAGACCTTGGCCTCCGTCATGACCAACCCCAACTTCCGCTTCGTCAAGGAGTCCATCTCCGACCGGAAGGCGGTCTATGATCTGTTCGAAGCAGAGCATCCCGACCTGGTCATCAACTTCGCCGCCGAAAGCCATGTAGACCGGAGCATCGAGAACCCCTCTATCTTCCTGGAAACCAACGTCATGGGCACCCAGGTGCTCCTGGATGCCTGCCGGAAGTACGGCAACATCCGTTACCACCAAGTCTCCACCGATGAGGTATACGGCGACCTGCCCCTAGATCGGCCGGACCTGTTCTTCACAGAGACTTCCCCCATCCACACCTCCAGCCCCTATTCCGCCTCCAAGGCCGCCGCTGACCTGCTCACCCAGGCGTATCACCGTACCTACGACCTGCCCGTGACCATCAGCCGGTGCAGCAATAACTATGGCCCCTACCACTTCCCTGAAAAGCTCATCCCCCTCATGATCGCCAACGCCCTGAACGACAAGCCCCTGCCCGTGTACGGCGAGGGCATCAATGTGCGGGACTGGCTGTATGTGGAGGATCACTGCCGTGCCATTGATCTCATCGTCCATAACGGCAACATCGGCGAGGTCTACAACGTAGGCGGCCACAACGAAATGCGTAACATCGACATCGTCAAGCTCATCTGCAAGGCGCTGGACAAGCCCGAATCCCTCATCGTCCATGTGGCCGACCGGAAGGGACACGATATGCGCTATGCCATCGACCCCACCAAGATCCACAACGAGCTGGGCTGGCTCCCAGAGACGAAGTTCTCCGATGGCATCTCCAAGACCATCGAGTGGTACTTGGCCAATCGCCCCTGGTGGGAGCACATCCTCTCCGGTGACTACCAAAACTACTACCAAAAAATGTACGGCAAACGGCTCCAGGACGCCACACAGGAATAAAATAAACCGCCTGTCCTCGGATTCAGAGGACAGGCGGTTTTCGTTACGCTTGCAAAATCAGGCGAATGATGGTATTTTATACATGGCGCTGCCAATTACGGTAGGCGGTTGACCCTCTTTGTTCAAGAGGGTATCAGCTTTTTTCTGCCCTCTATCATGACATGAGAGGGGGCGATCCTATGGTGACTTATTCCGACATGTTTACATACACGTTGGTTTTGATCGGCCTGGCCGGTCTGTTCATCGCCGCACGGAATGGAAAAAAGAAGTAACCGCCTCTTCCAAAGTATCGGTTACTTCTTTTAACCACAACTGAGGGTCAACCGTCTATCGGCTGCGCCCCGGTACTTCCATTATACCGGAAAGGAGCCAGTTGTCAACTGGCTCCGTTGCTTTTTCTGGAATCTTTTTTCACAGTCGGGAGATGGCGATCCCCGCCAAAATAATGATGACACCCAGAATCTTTCTCTTGCTGGGTCGCTCGTGCAAAAAGATGGCACTGAACAAGAAGATCCAGATAAAACTGGTGGCAGTAATGCAGGGCAGCACCGACACAGGCACGCAGATGAGCGCTACCTGATTCAGTGCCAGGGACAGGAAGAGCAGTCCGTAGGACACAATGACCCGGACGTTCAAAAACTTCCAAATGAACCCGCTTTTCTTCTGGCCAGTGGTGTTGGCCTGCTGTTTGAGCAAAATCTGGCTGATGGTGGCGATGAGCACTGCCGCAAAGGCCATCACATAACAAAAAGTCGGAGTAAACTCAATGTTCATCGGACATACTCACCACCATTCCCACAATGATCACCGCCATGCCGATGATCTGTTTCGGCTGGATCTGTTCATGGAAGAACACCGCCGCCCACACGAAGATCAGCACATAGGTCAGCCCCTTCCGCAGATACGCCGTCGTCAGTGGCAGCCGCTCCAACAGCAGCTGCCACGCCACCGCGTACAGCGCCATAATGCCCACCGCCAGGCAGAAGAAGAACAGGTACCCAGCAGACAGGAAAGGATACTGCCCCCCCAGCTTCAGCACCGTGGAGGACAAGCTCTCAAAGACGATGGCCACGATAGCTAGGGCATATAGATTCCGTTTTTTATCGAGAAATCGGTCTAACACAGGATACTCCTTATCGTTCCACGACCTTCTTGGCCTCCTCCGGCAGGTTGTTCACGATCATCCGCAGCTTGCCATTGGGGTCGCTGGGGATCTCGTCCATCCATTCGTAGACAAAATGGAACTCATTGTTCAGCGCCGGTGCAAACACCGCCGTATATTTCTGTTCGATCTCCGCCGTGCTCATGTGACAGAAGGGGTCTTTCACCGCCTGGATGCGGATGGTGTCATAGCTCTCCTGGATGAACCGGCTCTGAGCCACGCCCAGCCCAACGGCGTAATTGACCACCACTTCCAGGTTGCCCCACTCGGTCACGGTGCCGTCCTTGTGGTGGATGACATCATTCATCCGCCCCTTGATGTTGGTGATCTGCCGCAGGCCGTCCACCATACGGGACTCCATCCGGTCGCCGGTGACATAGTTGATGAGAGGGAATTCAGTCTTGTACAGGGGGGTGATGACGGCCACGCCGTTGTCCGTTGGATTCCCGTCCTCGTCTATCATGTTGACCACATGGGTGTCGCTGTTGACTCGGAAAAAGTCCTCACCCGGCAGCCGCACTGCCGCCGTAGAAGTCTCGGACAGGCCGTAGGGATTGATCAGCCCCGGCCCCAGCATCTCCTTCAGCAGCGCTTCGCTGCTGGGATCCAGCATCTCGCTGATGGGAGAATACCACTTGGGCTTGTGGAGGTACAGCCGGTTGCGCTTGGCATACAGACACACTCGCACCATGATGTTCTTATGGATGTACAGATAGTCGGGTTTATAGTCGTTGATCTCCTGCAATAGAATGCGGCTGGGCACCCGCTGCTTGATGGCATCGGACATATCCTTCCAACGGGTGTCGATGAGCTGCTGCGTCCAGCTTTTTTTGCCGCCAGTGGCCGTGTGCAGGCTGTTGGGCCGGTGGAGACACTTGTGGATCCCCGGCTTGAAGCCGGCCAGCATGATGGAGCGCATAAAGTTGGCCTTGTTCCAGGCGTTCTCCTTGGGCGAAAAGGGAGTGCGCAAGGGCACGCCGGTGGAACCGCTGGTGGGCGAGATATGCCAGTCCTTGTACTTCTCCGGATACTCGTCCAGCTCCAGATTGGACCAGTCCCGCAGTTCCTCCTTGGTCAGCACCGGAAACTTGTACAGATCCTCTGCACAGGTGTAATCCTCCGGCGTGGTGCCGGTGGCCTCGAACCGTTCCCGATAGAAGGGAATGCCGTAGGCGATCTTCATCAGCTCCCGCACCTTCCGATCCTGCACCGCCTTGACCTTGGCCGGGTTGGTGGGGACTTTCCGATATAATTTCATCAGGTCTGTGGGAAAATACCACAGGTTTTCCCACCGTTTCTCTGAAGCGTAAGACATAACACGTTTCTCCTTTTTCTTCGTCTCTCCCGCCAAGGGCAGCCGCTTATTCCGGGTCGATGGTGATCTTCACCTGCGCCATCGCTCGGTCGATCCGTTCCTTTGCCTGAGACACACTGTCCCCAATGGCGATGATCTGTCCGATGCGATCCGGCCCCTTGCGGAACTGCCGCACAGCATCACCCACCTGGTAATCCATGGACAGGTTGATGATGTGCGGATCCGGCGTCACGCCGCTCAAGTCAATCTCCGTGATCTTCCCCGTCACCGGCGCCTGGAACAGCATTTCGGCGTTGGGCTGAGGCGCTGCCTGAGGCGTAAAGTCCGGCTTTTCCCCCAGGTTGCACTGGATGATCTTCTCATAGTAGTCATAGCCATAGTACAAGCTGGTCATCTCCACCAGACAGGTAGCACCCGCCCGTGCGCCGATCTCCAGCACATAGGTCTTGCCCTTGCACAAGATGAAGTCTGCATTGATGGCACAGTTGTCCACCTCCAGGCTCTTTACCGCTCGGCGCAGCTGTTCCTCTGCATCCGCCACGATGTCCGCACCCATATCATAGGGGGCAAAATGCCCGATGGGTACCCCAGTATCCCCCTGGAACACATAGTCCCCGTGGGGCAGGATAAACTGCACTTCCCCATCCAGCACAAACGCCTGGGCGCCGAACTCCTCACCCATGAGAAACTCCTCGATCAGGTAGTGGTCAGCATGGGTGTTCTCCTTCACCTGTTCATAGGCGTAGGCGATGTCCTCTGGTCCATTGACTCGGGTGATACCCCGACTGCCAGAGGAGTCCACACTCTTGAAGATGACCGGATAGCCAATCTCCTGACAAACGTCCACTGGGTTAGCGTTATCCATATCCACATGGATGAACCGCGCCGTCCGCACGCCGCCCTTCTCAAAGGCCGCCTTCATCAGCGCCTTATCCTGGGCACGCTCTGCCGCCGCCTCGCTGGGGCCTTTCAGCCCCAACTGGTCGCACACATACCCCTGGGCAGGTACGCAAACATCGGTGCCGCACACGCAGACCCCAGCCACCTGCTCTGCCTTGGCCAGCGCCAGCATGGCTTCCTTGTCCACCGTGTTCTCATAGACCACTTTGTCTGCCAGCGCAAAGCCTGGATAGTTGCCGGGGATGCTGGCCACGATGGTCTCCAAGCCCATCCGCTTGGCTGTCTCGATCAGCGGCACCTGATAAATACCAGCGCCTAAGATCAGCAGTTTTTTCTTCATAGTTTCAACTCCTCCTTTCGCTCCTCCTCCACGTTCCAAGTCTCCCGAACCACGAACTGAGGAGAGTTGTTCAAGCTGATATAGATGCGCCCGATATACTCACCAATGAGCCCCAGCATAAACAGGATCATGCCGCCCACAAAGAGCAGCACCGCCATGATGGAGCTGTACCCAGCGGGCACGCTGGGGGTGAGCAGCTTGCGCACGATAACGTACACCAGTTCCAGCAGTCCGGCAACGGCGCAGATGCACCCGCAGGCAGTGGAAACGCGCAGTGGTTTGACGGAAAAGGCGGTGAAGCTGTTCATCCACAGGGCGAAGGACTTTTTAAAGGTGTAGTGACCTGCACCGATGGTGCGCTCCCGTTCCTCCATATCCACGTTGCACACTCGGCTGGTAGCACGGAGCATCAGACCGGAGATGTAGGGATAGGGGTTGCGATAGCGAATGACCTCGTCTCGAACGAACCGGCGCATGGCGGAGAAGTTGGAAAAGCGCAGATTTTTATCCTTTCCCAGCAGCCAGTCGGACACCTTGTTGTGGACGCTGCTGCCAAAATTTTTGAAGGCACTCTGCTTCTTCTTGGCATATCGGGCGATGGACACATCATAGTCCCCCGCCTCCAGCGGTGCCAGCAGATTCCACAGCTGATCGGTGGGACACTGCAAATCGTCATCAATACACACCACATAATCGCCGGTCGTCACATGAAACCCAGCCATCAGTGCGCAGTGCCGCCCGCCGTTCTTGGCCAGGTCGATCACCTTCACCTTGGGGTCAGCTTCCGCCTCCTGCCGGAGGACGGACAGCACATTATCTGGGGAGCAGTCGTTGACCGCCACGATCTCATAGTCAAACTCCGGCTTCTCCGCCACCGTCTGGCGAATCTCCTCCATGACCAGTGCCACGGAGCCTTCACTGGCGTAACAGGGGATAACAAAACTGATCGTTTTCATAGCGTTCTCTCTCGTTTCTCTCCCTTATCGGCTCTCGCCATAGAATTCATAAATGGCATTGATGACCGCCTCGCCATCCTCGTCGGTCAACCCATAGTACATAGGCAGACGGGTCAGCCGGTTGCTCTCCTTGGTGGTATACACATCCTCCCCGCCAAAGTAGCCGAACCGCTGTCCAGCGGGAGCGCTGTGGAGGGGGATGTAGTGGAAAGAGGAAGTGATGCCCCGTTCCTTCAAGAAGGCGATCAGTGCCGTCCGTTCTTCCAGGTCAGCACACTTGATGTAGAACATATGGCTGTTGTGGACACACCCTTCCGAAATGACAGGCAGCTCGATCTTCCCCGCCTTTTGCAGCGGTTCCAGACCTTTGTAGTACCGGTTCCAGCTGTGCAGACGATCCTCGTTGATCTTGTCCGCATCCTCCAACTGAGGCAGCAGATAAGCGGCGTTCAAGTCGCTGGGCAGATAGCTGGAGCCGTAGTCCACCCAAGTGTACTTGTCGATCTGCCCCCGCAGGAACTTGCTCCGGTTGGTGCCCTTCTCGCGAATGATCTCCGCCCGTTCGATGTCCTCCGGGTGGTTGACCAGTACCGCGCCGCCTTCGCCCATGGTATAGTTTTTGGTCTCGTGGAAGCTGTAGCAGCCCACATCGCCAATGGTACCCAAGGCACGGCCTTTATAGCTGCTCATAACTCCCTGGGCGGCATCCTCCACCACCTTCAAGTGGTGACGGCGGGCAATGTCCATGATGGTGTCCATTTCGCAGGCCACACCGGCGTAGTGAACCACGCAGATGCAGGTGGTCTTGTCTGTGATAGCTGCCTCGATCTTAGTCTCGTCAATATTCATAGTGTCGGGACGGATGTCCACATATACCACCTTCGCCCCCCGCTGCACAAAGGCGTCGGCAGTGGAGACGAACGTGAAGGAGGGCAGGATGACCTCATCCCCCGGCTGAACATTGCACAGCAGCGCCGCCATCTCCAGCGCACTGGTTCCGGAGGTGGTCAGCAGCGCCTTGGGCGCCCCTGTCCGCTCCTCCAGCCACTGATGGCACTGCTTGGTAAAGGGGCCGTCCCCACACAGCTTGTGGTTGGCGATGGCTTTGGCCAGATACTCCGGCTCCCGACCGGTTGCAGGCGGGATATTGAAGGGAATGTTTCTCATGATTCTGCCTCCTAAAAGGAACTTGCGTATTTATTTTTCCGATGGCACATCCGAGCCACGGCGCACCCGTGCGCCGCCTCGCTTCTGCCGTCTTTTCACCCAGATCACCACGGCTGCGCCGCCCACCAGGGCGACACCGGACACCACAGCACCCGGTTTCAGGCCTGGGATCTGATAAGTTGCCTCAATGGTATGGGTTCCCGGCCGCAACAGCACGCCGGTATACATCCCATTGACTCGGATGGCATCAGTTGTTTTGCCGTCCACCTGCACCGTCCACCCCTTCTGCCAGGGAATGGACAGGGTGAGCATCCGAGTATCCGTCAAGGTCACGGTGCCGGACACGGAACCAGCCTTCTCCTGGGCATCCTGCATGGTCACTTGACTCAGGGCAGTCACATCCCGAACGTAGTCCGCCATGGGCAGGCAGACCACTTGCAGTCCATCAAAGGTATAAGTCCCCTGCTCGTCAAAGGTGATCTTACACTGCTTCACGCCGCTGGCGCTGTAACCCAGGTTGAACGTGACCCCATCCCGTTGGAAGGTGTACAGAGAGCCTTCGCGGTAAAGATTGGTCTTTTTGCTCACACCGTTGCCGCTGACCGTCATGGTGCAGTCGTCCCGCTTGCTTTTCGTCATCTCCAAATTTTTGAAGTCTACATAGGTTTCGCAGTCCGCTTTACCGGTAAAGGTCAGCGTCACCGACCCGCCCGCTTTCTTGACCACAATGGCGTTGTCCTTCAGCCTAGCATCCTTCTGTTCTTTCAGCGTCCAGGGCACCTCTTGCGTGGACAGCTTGGGCTTGGTTTCCGTCAGTGCCTCTTTCACCGTCTCTGCCTGGTCATCCGGCAGGATGGCACATTGGAGCAGCGCCTGCTGTTTTTCCAGGGGAGACAGCTTATCATAGTCCGAACGGGTCATATAGCCGGTGTAGGTGTACCCCACCGGCAGGGCATATCGGTTCTGATAGATGGTGAACTTCCCATCCTTCCCCACCGCTTCAAAGCCGTAGGGCGCATAATTTTTGGCCTTGCCATCGTCATCCGCTGCCTTGCCCACGAAGTATTTCACGCTGGATGCCGCACACAAGCTGGCACGCTCGTCCAGCCCCCACACGGCGTAGGACTGGCGGACGGAATTCAGGTCAAAATCCAAATAGTAGTTCACCAAATTGCCGTCCAGCACACTCCAATAGCTCATCGTGCCATAGCCGCCGGTCAGACAAAACCGGTTGCACCGGTTTCCCTCCACCTCGGCTCGCCAGAAGCCATCATCCTTGATGTGGCTGGCCGCCGCCTCGGCGGATTTCACCACGCTGGCTCGGACACTGCGGGTGGTCATGTACCGCTCCAGCTCCTTGGAATGACTGGGGCTGTAGAACTGATTGATGTTGAACAGCACCGCGCACAGGGTCACCAGCGCCAGCGCCGACTGCCCCACCTTTTTGTTAGGCAGCCAAGTAAACCCGATGGCACACAGGGTCACCACTGCCAGCAGCACCATGGCCGTTTGGGGTGCCTTCGCCCAGCCGCCGGACAGGTGGATGACCAGCGCCATATATCCGGCAGTGACCGCCGCCAGGACGATCTGCTCCCAGACCTTCAGCTCCACCAGCCGCAGCAGCAGGCAGACCACCACCAGTGCCATGCAGAAAGCAAAGCCATAGCTCCACCGGTTGGTGACATAGCCGAAGCCGTTGAAGATCTTGCCCATCAGCGGCACGCACAGGCACATCACCAGCACCAGCGTCCCCGCCCGCAGAGGCGCCAGCTTCCGCTCCCGCCAGCGCAGGAATAGGAGCACCAGCGCAGTAAATGCGATCCCCGCCAGCCCTAATTTTGTCCAGTAATTGCCGCTGGGATCAGAGCTGACAAAACGGGTGACCAGCTTGGTATAATAGCTGGCTTTATAGAACAGGTCAAAGGCACTCTTGCTCACATCGCTGCGGCTGGAGGTGAAGAACCCAGCCACCGAGGGCAGGAAGATGACCAAAGACAGAGCAAAGCCCCACAGGTACAGCCCCACCAGCTGGAGGATCTCCTTGACCATGACCCCGATCTGGGTTTTATGGACAGCAATCTGCCGAATGACCAGGTAAATGGCCATCAAGAGGGTGTTGACAAAGGCATAGTAGTACCCGCCGATCATGGCCAGGAAAATCATCCCCACAAAAGTCCCCCACTTCCGCTGCCGGAGCCAACGCTCACAGCCAGCCAAGATCAGAGGCAGGTAGATGACAAAAAAGGTCATGAAATAAATGTGCTTGGCTGCGGTGAAGATCACAAAGCCAGAACAGGCGTAAAGCACTGCGCCGGTGAGCACCGGCAGCACCTCCCGTTTCTCCACACTGTGGCAGTACACGGTAAACGCCCAAGCCGCCAGTGGGATCTGCATCACCGTCACCGCATTGTACACCAGTTCCATCCACCGATAAGGCGTGACAACGGCCAGCAGGAACAGGGGGTTGATATGAAAGACCGACAGGATGCTGGCACCCTGCCCAATGGCGAAATCCCACTGGGGCAGCACCAGCTGATGGGTGGCCCAAAGGGTCTTGGCCGCCTCCACCACATACCTGCGGGTGTAGTACATAATGGTCAGATACAGGTTCTGGCCGTCCGGTTTCCACACAGTGGAGTAGCCGTTGGCCACGAAGGGACTGGCAAAGACGGTGATCACCAGCAAAAAGACCACAAAGAACGCACGCCAGTACAGCCCTTTCTCCTGGTTGAGCCGCCGCCCCTCTCGCCGCTGCTGGTGGATCAGATCTCCGGGCAGATGCAGGGTCATTTTCACCGGCCAGACCAGCAGTCTGGTGCTGCCCAGCACCACCGCCACACAGCCCACGACCGTCCGCAGCAGCAGACCATGGGAACCGCCGGCGGACAACCATTTAACACTGACTCCCAGCGCCATCACCGGCGCCAGCCAGAACCAACCGGCGAACCAATTCCGTCCCAGCGCTGTCAACAAGGGCAGACGCCGACGGGGCATGAGCACCAGCAGACAGACCGTCAGCAGCAGCGCAGCAACGTACTGTGCCAGCCGCAGCAATGCAAAGCGCAGGCTGGCATCTGCCAGCGTACCGTTGAACACTGCCACATATTTTCCCAGTCCATTTCGAGCCAGAAACAATCCTGCCGCCAGCGCCAACAGTCCCGCCAAGGCCAGCAGCTTTCCTTTGCCGTCCACACGGGCTTCCAGTGCGTCCCAATCTAAATTTCCGCCCAGCAGATACAAGGGAAGGAGGAACAAGAGCGCCAGCAGTGCCGGCTGCTTGTCCATCTGAGGCAGACAGCTCACCAGGCAACCCAAGAGCAACGCCCCCCCAGTCACGCCCCACCGGACAGCCGGTCTATTGGCGGACAGCCAGACGCCCAGGGGAATACAGATGGCCAACGCAAAAAACAGCCAGGGCGAACCAGATTTCGGCCAAAGTGAGAACAGAGGAGCGTTCCGACTGACCGCCTCCATCCAAAAGAGCACCACCGTCTGCCCTGCCCACAGCAGGGCAAAGCCCGCCGCCAGGGTCAGCGCCTGTTTGGGCTGTTCCACTCGGTTCTGAAAGAACCGTCCCAGCCCCAAAAACAGCGCAGGCAGCTGCACAAAGGCGCACACGCCAGTCAGCATCGGATTGCCCTGCCCATGTCCGCTGGTGACTGCCAGCGCTGCTGCGCTGAAAAGCAGGAGCACCAGAAGCAGGTGTTCTCCCCGCCAGCACTCCGGCCGTGGCGTCTCCCGTTGGGTCATCGCTCTCATTTGTGCAGATCCTGTTTGATCTGCGTACTGGAGATCTCCGGTGTACGGGGCAGATAGACCACATCACAATATGGCTTGAGGAAATCGAATTTTCCTTCCCAATCGCTGCCCATAACGAACGTGTCCACTCGGAATTCCTTCACATCAGAGATCTTCTGTTCCCAGTTCTCCTCTGGGATCACCAGATCCACATAGCGCACGGATTCCAGCAGCTGCTTGCGCTGTTCATAGTTGAAATAGCACTTCTTCCGCTTTTGCTCCCAGTTGAACTCATCGGTGGACAGCGCAACAATGAGGTAATCCCCCAGCTCCTTGGCCCGCCGCAGCAGGTTGATGTGTCCATAGTGGAGCAGATCATAGGTACCATATGTGATAACACGTTTCATAAAAATAGCCTCACAATCTGAAAAAAAGTATTTTTTCACATTATAATGACTCATTATACCACGCAACGGGTGGGCTTGCAACGCTTTTCACCCCTTGAGACTGGGGCGCATAGATTGGGATAATTCTCAAAAACAGGAGGCCGATCCCATGAATGAACCTCAGTGGAATCAGGAGGCGGAAACTTTCGCCCGCGTGTGGCAGCGGGTCTCCCCTGACCTGGACGCCAGCCCCATCCAACCTGCCCCCCTGCCCGCTCTGCCCCCTGGCGACCAGCGGACGGAAGTGCTGCGGGAGCTGATCACCGCAGAGACCATCCAGTGGCGGCGCTGCCGCGCCCTGGCACAGCAGACAGGACAGCGAGCGCTAACCCGTCTGGCGGAGAAAAAGCTCCGCCGTGCCAAACAGCTGGCTGCCGTCCTGTTTCTGCGCTGTCAGGTTTGGTATCTGCCCTTGTCCGACCGCCGCCCCGCCAACCATCGTCCCCCCCAACAGCAAATATCCCGCACGGGCTATTCCGCCCTGTTCCACGGGGCGCAAGCCCTACAGGTACGCTATGAAGGTGCCGCCCGTCAGGCACAGCCGCCGGAGCTGGCTCTGTTCCGCTCGGCGGTGGAGGAGCTGACCCAGGAGCAGCGCGTGCTGCTGGGTCTGCTGAGCCGACACAGCAGGTGAACCGGTCGTTTTCAGTCTGTTCATAATTTTTTTATCCTTCGTTCACCACTTTTCGCCGGATTTTTTGTATTCTAAGTACGCAAGCAAGATTGCATCATAAAACTCCCTCTCTTTTTTCTCTTTCTAAAATGCAAAACGTAAAAGCGCTGTTCCCGTTGGGAACAGCGCTTTCGTCTTTCTCTCACCCCTTGAGCAGATTGATAATCGCAGATTTCTTATAGCTCAACAGCCCCTCGTCCGTGACCCGCATGGTCTTGACCACCTTATTGGCCACCTCGATGGGGTTCACCTCCCGAAATTTGGGCAGGCTCACCGTCAGCACCATGCCGCTGACCAGCAGAGAGGTCAGGCCGGTGACAGGGATGGCTGGAACGGTCTTGACCACCAGCTTCCCCTCCCGTGCGTGGCACAGGGTCAGCGCTAAGTAACAGCCCAGCTGCTTGCTCACCAGCACCTGGTTGTCCTTATGCCCCACCTCTCGGTTGACCAGGTTGTACTCATAGGCAGCGCCCACCGCCTGAGCCACCGCCTCCGCTTCTTCCGGCTGGAAGGTAAGCTGGATGTCCTTGGCCTCCGCCCCGTCGATAAAGTCGCTGGCGTAGCTCAAGGTGAGCACACGGGTTTTCCAGGACAGGTCGCTCTCCCCTTCTTTCTTCGGCAGATGCATTTTCTGACTCAACCCCTTCGGATCCATTCCCTGCTTAGCCAGTTCTTCCACCTGCGCCTTCATGGCGCGCATTTCCTGCATTTCTTTGATGACGTCCATTGATGCTTCCCCTTTTCTCTTAATTGTAGTGGTATCTTTCTTTCCGCAGTCACTTTTGAACCAACTGGCACAGCAATTCCACGGTCTTTTCCATCCCCTCCACGGTGATGTGCTCGTAAGGCCCGTGGAAGGCGTAGCCGCCGGTGCCCAGGTTGGGGCAGGGCAGCCCCATGAAGCTCAGCTTTGCGCCATCGGTGCCGCCTCGGATGGGCTCCACCACCGGCGTCAGCCCCACCGCTTCCGCAGCGGCCTTGGCGTGGTCGATGAGCTGGAAGTGCTGCTGGATGATCTCCGCCATATTCTGGTACTGATCCTGGATGCTCCACTCCACCGTACCGGCGCCGTACCGTTCGTTCAGCACCTTGGCCGCGTGGAGCACCGTCTCCTTCCGCACCTGGAAGCCGGCGGCACTGTGGTCACGGAGGATATAATGCAGCTCCGCCTGGCTCACATTGCCGGTCATCTGGGTCAGGTGATAGAACCCTTCGTAGCCCTCGGTGTCCCTAGGCGTCTGCGCCGCCGGCAGCATGGCGTTGAACTCCATCGCTACCAACAGGGCATTGACCATGGTATTCTTCCCCTCGCCGGGGTGGACGTCCAGGCCGTGGATGGTGATGGCGGCAGAAGCGGCGTTGAAGTTTTCATACTGGATCTCGCCCTCCTTGCCGCCGTCCACCGTGTAGGCATAGGCTGCGCCAAACCGTTCCAGGTCGAACCGGTCAGCTCCTGCGCCAATCTCCTCATCTGGCGTGAACGCGATGCATAGCTTCCCGTGGGGCAGCTCCCGCACCCGTTCCACCATGGTCATGATCTCGGCAATGCCCGCCTTGTCGTCCGCCCCCAACAGAGTGTTCCCAGCGGTGGTAATGAGGGTGCGGCCTTTTAGCTCCGCCAAATGGGGGAACTGCTCCGGCGTCAGAGTCTTTCCGCTGTCCCCCAAAGTAACTGCGCCGCCGTCATAGTCTCGGATGACCTGAGGCTTGACCCCTTCGGCTGGATAGTCCGCCGTATCCATATGGGCGATGAACCCCAGGGCAGGACGTTCTTCCCTGCCCTCGGTGGCTGCCAAGTGGCCGTACACATAGCAGTACTCGTCCACCATGGCATCTTCCACGCCCAGCGCCTTCAATTCCTCCACCAGCAGTTTGGCCAGCTCCCACTGTCCCGGTGTAGAAGGACAGGTGGCAGCCCCTTCGGCGCTCCGGGTGGGCAGCTTCCCATAGCGCAGCAGCCGAGTGGCCACTGTGTCTGGCACTTTCACGTCATAGATCAGTTCCAGCTCATCGGCACAGCCGTCAAAGGCGTTCTCGTCCACGTTGCACCCCTGGGGCAGATGCACCACCCGCAGGCTGTCGCAGTCGCCAAAGGCATCCGCGCCGATGGATTCCAGAGAGGCAGGCAGGTGCAGTTCCTCCAGCAGGTCGCAGTCCCAAAAAGCGTCATCCTCGATGACCCGCAGCCCTTCCGGAAAGTTGATCTTTTTCAGATTCACGCAGCCGCTGAAGGACTGATCCCCAATGACCTCCAAGCCCTCCGGCAGCACCACTTCCTCCACACCGAACAGGTTCTCGCATAGGCAGTCGGCGATGCGGCGGGTGCCGAGCAGGATTTCGATGCGTTTTACGGCACAGCAGCCTACTTCCAGAGAGAAGGGGCCTTCCACATCTGGCTCCGTCTCGCCGAACAGGGCGGCACGCTTAACGTGGGGACTGTAGAAACAGCCATCGCCCAGCCGCTTTACAGACTGGGGCACCACCACCTGCTCAAACCGCTTGTTTCGGAACGCTTCTTCTGCGATCTCTGTCACCGGACGACCCTCCACCGTCTCCGGAATGGTCAGCACTGCGTGTTCCTCCCGGCGGCTGCCCAAGAGCTTGGCGCTTCCGTCCGCCAGCGGCTGATACTCCCACTCGCCGTCTCGGCGGATCTCATCCGCCTGTCCCCGAAGGTACTGGGCGTTGACCGCAGCCAAGGCCGGATTGGTGTTCTCACTCACGTCCACATCCCACAGGCCGGAGCACTGGGGAAACGCTCCCTCTGCGATCTCCCCCACGTCAGGGCCAATGACCACCCGTTCCAGGTTGTCGCAGCGCTGGAAAGCACCCTGTTCCACGCTCTCCAGGTGTTCCAGGCGAATCTCTCGAATGGCGTCACAGGACATGGCCGCCCCCTGGCAGATGACCCGGGTCTGAGGCGGGATGTGTTCCCACCGCAGTTCGGTCAAGTGGCCATCGGTGACCAGGGACAGAATCTCACCCTCGTCATCGCACCGTTCCTCTTTGATCACGGTGTCTCCATCCAGCCAGGTGGTCACAAAGCCCTCCGTGCCAGGATATTCGTAATAGATCTCCTTCAGCAGGCTGCCCTTGCAGCCTGCCTTTACATCGTCTCGGCTCAGAATCTCCGCCAGCATCTCCTGCTTGTCCGCTGGGGTCAGGTCAGCCAGCACTTCTGCCAGACCGTATCCGCTCAATTCTTCCGCCTCCTCCCAGCCGTACCGTGCCTCAATGGTTCCCTTGGGGTCGGCTCTGCAGGCAAAGCGGACACCGGAGGTGTCCGGTTCCACGGCGATGCCAGCGTCCAGCAGCGCCTGAGCCAAGGGTTGATTGTAAAGCCGGATGGTAATGAGATGCCCCGGCAAAGAAGTTGTCTGCGTCATGTGGATTCCTCCCGTTTCGTCGGCTTGCGCCGGATGATTTCCAATGGGTTTATTGTACCACAGCCGGAGCAGGTTGAAAACCATCCCCAGAGGAAATTCCCTTTCGGGGTTTTGGACGCACAAAAAACAGATGAAAATTTTCCTTGTCTTTTTTCTCCCCATTCCCGACCTTTTTGCAGCTTTTCCTGCGTTTTCCCTTGCAAATTGTTTCTGTTTTCATTCTTTTTTCCACAATCTATTGGTACTTTTGCCTACTTGTTCCCTTTTCTTTCGCATTCTTTTTTGTTATACTGACCATATCATGTCCTGAGAGAGGGATAAGAAAAAAGGAGTTTTTATATCATGCAAGAGAAAAAGAGCAGCTTTGCAGCTCTGCTGCCCATCGCCATCTTCCTGGTGATCTACATCGGCGGCGGGATCCTGTTCCAGGATTTTTACGCCATGCCCGCCATTGTGGTCTTTTTGATCGCTCTGGCCGTGGCCTTCCTCCAGAATCGCGGCCTCAAGTTCAATGAGAAGATGCACCTGATCGCCGAGGAGCTTTCCGATGACAATATCATCACCATGTGCCTCATCTTCCTCCTGGCCGGTGCTTTCACAGGTGCCGCCACCGCCGCCGGCGGCGTGGATTCCACCGTCAACCTGGGTCTGACCCTCCTGCCTGGCGGTCTGGCCGTGGTGGGTCTGTTCGTCATCGGCTGTTTCATCTCCACCTCCATGGGCACCAGCGTAGGCACCATCTCCGCCCTGGCTCCCATCGCCGTGGGCATCAGTGAAAAGACCGGCTTTGCCATGGCTCTCTGCCTGGGTGCCGTGGTCTCCGGCGCCATGTTCGGCGACAACCTGTCCATGATCTCTGACACCACCATCGCCGCCACCAAGACCCAGGGTTGTGAAATGAAGGACAAGTTCCGCACCAATTTCCTCATCGTCCTCCCCGCAGCCATTATCAACATCGTCATCCTCCTGGTCATCACCATGAACGCCAACTACGCCGTCAGCGGTGACCTGAGCTACAACTTCCTCCAGGTGGTTCCCTACCTGGTCGTCCTCATCGGCGCCCTCATCGGCTTCAACGTCTTTGCCGTCTTGGGCGTGGGCACCATCCTGTCCATTGCAGTGGGGTTGTATACTGGCACCATTCCAGTCAACGAGATCTTCACCAGCATGGGCACTGGCGTCACGAATATGTATGACATTACCGTTATCTCCATCGTGGTCTGCGCCATCAGCGCTCTGATGAAGGCCGGCGGCGGCATTCAGGCCATTCTGGATCTCATCCGCCGTCGGGTCAAGAGCCGCCGCGGCGCCATGCTGGGCATTGGCGTCCTGTGCGCCGGTGTGGACGTGGCCACCGCCAACAACACCATCTCCATCGTTATGACCGGCGAATTGGCGCGAGACATCAGCCAGGAATACGGCATCGACCCCAAGCAGACCGCCTCCCTGCTGGACATCTGTACCTCCGTGGTACAGGGTCTGCTCCCCTACGGGGCGCAGCTGCTCTACGCCTCCGCCGCCACCAAGGAGCAGGTGTCCTCCTTCGCCATCGTGCCCTATTGCTTCTATCCCATGCTCATGGCCGTGTGCGTAGTGGGGTATATCCTGTTCAGCAAAAAGACAAAATAACCGTCCCACCGATGAAAAGCGCCTTCCCCTAGGGGAAGGCGCTTCTTTGTGCCTTGCTGCCACGGGGACGAAATGCCCCCATGTGCCAGATACGGATTTAAAAAACCATCACTTTCCCGTCCCCGGCCACTCATATTCCAGCAGCTGATCTACATGGCTCCGCTTCTCCTCGTCCATCATGTCATAGCGCTTCTTGGCTTTTCTCCCCTCAATGCGGGTGATCGGAGTCATGCCGTCTCGGGTGATCTTATGATCCCGTGGATCGGGATGTCCGTTGACCTGGTTTCCCATGGTGCGCCTCCTTCCTCTGACTGTCCTGACGAATCATTCCTCGTACTGGTACTCCATCATATCTTTCATATACTCGGTGTGCCCACGCTGTGCGTCCTTGCCTGCGCAGCGGCAGACTTCCTCCTGGGGCAGCGGACGTGCCTTCTTCCCCTTGTCCATCCGCTGGCGAGGCGTCTTTTCCTGTCGAGCCATGTCTCCGATCTCCTTTCCCTGTGCCGTGGCACAATGCTGTTTGGCTCAGCGAAACAAGTCCATTCAAGCCCTCTTTCGCTGTTCCATTGCTAGGTTGCGCAAAAATGACTGCCGCATACCAGTCAAAGAACGGTAAAAAATTTTTCAAATTTTTATTCTGGTGCAGCAGTTTCATCCAGCTGACTCCAACGAATGGAAAAACGGGCGAACGTCAGGATCATACCTCCTGGCCTTCGCCCGCTTCCGATCATATCCCTTTTTGTTGGGCACCACCCGCGTCACCGGATTCACCCCGTTCCAGCTGCCTCGCTGCTGTGCGTGGTACGCCTTCTGTTCCTTTTTGGAGCGTTTTTCCAGAGGAACAAATTTTTCCGCTCTTGCCATCGGACAGGACTCCTTTCCTGCAACGCAAAACCGCCCAACGAGAGGATGACGATGGGCGGCTGCATTGTTTGATTCTGATTAAAAAGAGAAAAGAGAGAGAGTTTAACACGAGGGAGCCATCAGGGTGGTTTCTCCCTTGGTCTGTCATTATAATACGCCCACCCCACGCTGTGGTGGTGAAGGAATTGCAAACGATTTGTGAATCCTTTGTGAACACCGCCTGCATCTCCGCCGCCATAGTCCATCCGCAGGCCATACCGCTTCCCTCGCATTCTTCAGGGTTTCCTCCCACCTCTGCCAGATACCTCCGCAACTCCTTGGACGAGTGGCCGGAGCAGCTTCCTCCCCTGGGGAGCCTTCCCTTTTCTCAGGTCAGTACATCGGGCAAAATCCGTTTCCGCTGCACCAGTGCCACCAACAGTCCGATGCCCTCGGCCACCGGGAACGCCGCCCAGCACCAGACCTCCGGATTCGGCAGGAGGGTGAACAGCCATGCCAAGGGCAGCGCTGCGAGGAGCTGCCGCACCAGGCAGAGCACCATAGAGGGCACCCCACGCCCCAACGCCTGGAACACCCCCTGATAGGCGATGTTGGCGCCGGCGAACAGATAGCCCAGGGCGATGATGCGCACCGCACGGGTGCAGAGGGTCAGGGTCTGTTGGGTCAGGGCGAAGATGCCCACGATCTGGCTGGCGCACACTTCCAGCACCACCAGACACACCCCCATGATAACCAGGGTGTCAATCATTCCCCACCGGATGCCCGCTCGTACCCGTTCTTTGTCTCCGCTGCCGTAGTTGAAGGCGATGACGGGGATCATGGCGTTGTTCATACCGAAGGCCGCGAAAAAGGCAAACTGCTGGATTTTGTAGTAGACCCCGTAAGCCGTCACTGCACTGACGGACAGGGTGCCGAAGATGACGTTGACGCCGTAAGTCAAAAAGCTGCCCACCGCCTGCATGATGATGGCCGGAAAACCCACGCTGAGGATCTCCTTCATGACCTTCCCCTCCGGAATCAGATAGCGCACCCCCGCCGGCACCTCTCGGTTGCAGGTGTACTGAAAGACCACAAAGAGCACAAAGGACACCATCTGCCCGATGACCGTCGCATAGGCTGCACCAGCCACTCCCAGCTCCGGCGCACCAAAGTAACCGAAGATGAGGATAGGGTCTAAAATGATGTTGGTCACCGCACCGGATACCTGGGCGATGGTGGACAGCACCGCATGACCGGTGGCTTGGAGCAGCTTTTCATAGATGGTAAAGAGCACCTGCCCAAAGGAGTAGACACAGCAGATGGTCAGATAGCTCCCTGCCAGCTCCAGCACCAGCGGGTCACTGGTCTCGGTGAGCAGATAGGGACGCACCTCAAAGAGTCCAAAGAGTAAAAAGAGCACATAGATGCACACCCCCAGGAACAGGCCGTTCCCTGCCACCTGCCCGGCCTTCTCTCGGTCGCCCTGCCCCATACTCCGAGCCAGCAGGGCGTTGACCCCCACGCCGGTGCCCACACCCAGGGCGACGATGAGCATCTGGATGGGAAAGGCCAGGGTCAGAGCATTCATGGCATAGTCCCCCATGCCCGTCACCTCTGCCGTGTCCTGCATGGCGCTGACAAAGTAGCTGTCCACAATGTTGTAGCAGGCTTGGATGACCAGGGAACAGATGAGGGGGATGCCCAGAGAACGCAGGAGCTTGGGGATAGGCGTGACCGCCATAGGGCTGGCGCTGTCCGGGTTAGATGTGGGATTTCTCATGATAAAACCTCCAGAATGATAATTTTGGAGACTTTTCAGCGGGAAAGCTGCCACAACCCGTCTGCCGCACAACAAAAATGCGCAAATCCTCGCTTGGATTTGCGCATTTCTGCTACACAGCACCTGTAGTGTATCAAATTTTTTGTTCCATTGTCAAGTATTTTTGTTGCCCTTCCATTCTATTCACGATATACTAGAACTATCCAAAAAAGAAACTCCCATCCAACCGCAGAACAGGAGGTATCCCATGAAACGACCCTATTTCAAATTCATCCTAGGCGCCGTCTTCTGGCTCAGCGCCACCATCATCCTGGCCGCCCTCATGATCTCCGCCGCCACGGTGTCCACCACGCTCACCAGCTTTCCCACCGACTCCACCCCCTTTCTAGAAGCACTCTGGGGCACACCCTATGCCAATGAGAGTACCCAGGGGCATTTGGGCGCCCTGGTCTTTTGGGCGCCCTGGTCTTTTGGTTCTTTATCTTCGCCCAGTACATCGCCGCCATCGGCCTTTTCGTCTCCGCCACCCGTGACAGCAAAAAGGATAAAACGGACACACCGGAACAACCATAACTCACACAGCAAACGCCGTCAAGCTCCTCGCTTGACGGCGTTTTTTGACTTCGCTCAGTGCTGTGCTGCGGCCTGAGCGGCCAACTGCTTTTTAAAAATCTTCCGAAAACACCATCGGGTCGCAGGCCCCGCGGCGAACAACTGCCACAGCAGCGCCATGGGGAAGTTCCGCCGGATGGTGTCGAACCAGTTGGCGATAAACTGTCCATCCACCCCAGTGAAGATGACCGTTGCCACCAAGCTCATGGTGGGGCACATGATGAGGACGGTGCAGCTGGAGATCATGATGGTGATGAAGAACGGATTGTCCTGCCCCGGCGTCACATGGCGGAAGGCCAGAGAGCGCCCCACTCGGTTGCCGAAAAGGGTGGAAAAGACAAACACGAACACGCACATAAACGCAGCCTCTTTCAGCGCCAGCCAGAACACCTTGTTCTCCATCCCGCCCACCTTGGCGGCCACGTTATACAGCTCCATGCCATAGGCCATAAAGACCGACATCAAGATCCCGAACACAACTCCCTGTCCTTTGGTTTGCGGCATCACAAACGCCTCCTTTTTCTTCTGAATCCCTCTGCGGAGCAACAAAAAAAGCCTGTAATGCTCCGGCAGAATGACCGAATGACACTACACGCTTTCCGTTTTTCACAGAACGAACGCCCCGCGATGGATTTGGTTTGACCGTAGTATAACAAATCCTGGCGACCGTTGTCAAGGCTCAGATTTTTTGCATTCCACCGGTTCTGTGCTATAATGACAGCAAAGAAACGCTTTCAGTCAAGGAGGCAATCCTATGAACAACAACCATTCCGGCGATCGTTATCTCCGCTCTCTCGGCCTGCGCCCCACCCAGGACAGCGATGCCCTCGCCGCCCAGCTCCGACAGGCCGTGGGCGATGCCCAAGCGGAAGCGGCTCTGTCCGCCCTCTATACCCGCCGCACCCAACAGGAGACTGCCACCAGCGGCCTAGACCGCCAGGAGACAGCAGCCTTTTACGACAGGAAGAACCAACACCCCCAAGCCAGCCTCATCCTCTCTGCCGCCCACGACTGGGATCTGCTCTGCCAGACCTGCCAGTGGGTCACCCAGCATCCGGACGCCTTCGGCGCCACCATCCTGGATGTCGGTTGTGACTGCGGCCTGCTCTCCTGCTTCTTGGCACAGACCTTCCCCCACTCCCGCATCACCTCCATCGACCGCAGCGCCAACGGCATCCACGCCGCCCAGCAGCTGGCGGAGCGGCTGGGGCTAACCAACATCACCTTCCTCCACACCGACCTGGAAACCCTGCCGCCCATGGAATTTGACACGGTCTTCTCCTCCCGAACAGTCCAGGAGAACTACGACCCCCTGTTGGAGAACGCCCGCTTCCTCCCCCTCACCCACCAGGGACGCATCTGCGCCCAGGTGTTCCAGCGCTACACCAGCCTTTTGTGCCAGTTCGTCAAACCCGGCGGCACGTTTGTCACGATAGAACGGATGGAGCGGGATCGGGTTTTTCTGGGCTACTGCCTGGCGCTGCACAGCCAGGGGCTGGATCTGGTGCCAGAGAGCCACCAGGAGCTGCACTGCCAAGAAGGCGACCACATCACCACCCTGCAAGCGTTCTGCGGCGTGAAAGAGGGACGCACCACTCCCACCGATGCAGAGGACTTCTTCATCGCCACCTTCCAGGACGCCCTCACCTGGCAGCCCCGCCACTTGGACGTGGAGGGGGAGCTGATCTTGGAGCTGTGCGCCCAGGAGCTGATCCGTGGCCACTTCCTCCACAATCCCCAGGGGGCACGGGTGGGCAAGCTGGCCATCTACACCTCCAAGTTCGACCCAGAGGAGCTGTTCTACTACCAGGGCATCCTGGGGCAGCCCGTGCAGGTTCATCGGCTCAGCCGAGGGGAGCTGTCGGACGTGCTCGCCCTGCTGGAGACCGACCTTGCCACCCTCACCGCCAGCACCCTTTCCGCGCACCCGTTCTCCTTTCAGAACGGAGTGGAATTGCTGCTGGAGGAAATGGAGGAAGATTGAACGGTTTTCTTGCCCATGGCACAGCGGTATAGGGAGCATTTTCATGGGCTTTCGCGCTAATTTGTCCTTTTTTAACTGGGATAGATTGACACGTTATACTTTCTATGGTATAGTCGTCAATAGAAGGGTATGCGCATACTCCGTAAAATCGCAAGTATAGGTTATCAAGTACGTTCTATCAGTAATGTAGTCTTATATCGGGCGCTAAAATTTTAAAGTCAGGAGGAACTCGTTATGTTGCGAAAACATCTCCCGAAACTCATCGGCATTGCGCTCCTCATTCTCACCTGTCTGATTTTCACAGTTCCCGAGCTTATGCTCCGTGCGGCAGTCTTTTGTGCTGCCCCTAGCTATGCCTTCTCAGTGGAATTTGAGGAGGCCAAAGAGATTGAGGTGTTAGATCAGGTAGACGAACATACAAAGATCTACAAGATCATCAAAAATGCTCCGCCAGACGCCAATTCCGAAGGCAATCTGGTCAATTGGGCGCTCCATAGCTATGGCCCGTTTCATGTTGCTTACTATTACGGCTGGTGATTGCTGTCCCTGCTCCCAAAGGAGGAACGCTCCCCATGAAATTGAAGCGAAACATCATCCCGAAATACATCGGCATTGCGCTCCTGATTCTCCTCTGCCTGATCTTTCTGATTCCGGACTTGTCTCTGCGTGCGTATGTGTTTCTCATCTCTCCGAAAAGCGCCCTCACCATGGAGTATGTGGAGGACAAGGAGGCTTGGGATTTGGCAGACGAGCCGAAAGACAATATGACGATCTACCGTATCACAAAGAATATCCCTCATGCAGAGGAAACGGACCTTGACCTGGTTCTGTGGCAGGTCAGACGTTATGGCCCGTTCTACGTTACTGGCCGTTACTGGGAGTGCTGATTCTACCATGAAGGGACGGTTCTGCCGAACCGCAAATCAATACAATCCATTTTACGCCGCCTGGGACGCCTTGTCCTTGGCGGCGTTTTCTATGGCCGGGGCATATTTTCCTTGCGTCTCGATGGAATTTACGGTACACTGAGACCGGAGAGAATGCAATCTCCTTCCAAAAAAAGAAAGTTAAGAAAGAGGGTTTTCCATGCATCCATTATTTAAGGCGGTCAATGCGGTCTGTGATAAACTCCAAGTGGTCTCTAACCTGTTTTGGGATTTTCCGACCAACTTTGACTGGTACGCTAACATCCCCATCCTGGGGAACTTCAGCCTGGCCATCATCCTTTTGATCGGTTCCGGCATCTTCTTCACCTGCCAACTGCGCTTCATCCAGGTGCGGAAATTCAAGTACGGCCTCCACGTCCTCAAGACCCAGAAGGCCAAGACGGGCATCTCCCCCCTGGCCTCCTTCCTGCTCTCCACTGCGATGCGGGTAGGGCCGGGCAACATCCTAGGCGTCACCGGCGCCATCAGCATCGGCGGCCCCGGCGCTCTGTTCTGGATGTGGTTCTCCGCCTTCTTTGGCATGGCCACCGCCTTCACCGAATCCACCCTGTCCCAGATCTTCAAGGAGAAAAAGGACGATGAGTACATCGGCGGTCTCCCCTTCTACGGCAGCCGTCTGCTGAAGGGCGCTGCATGGGTAGGTGTAGCCCTGTCCCTGCTCTATATCCTCTACGCCCTCCTCTGCCTGCCGGCACAAGGCTTCAACACCATCTCCGCCGTAGTCTCCATGGCCTCCATCCTCACCGGCACTGAGATCGCCGCAGGTGCTCCCATCTACTGGATCACCTTCGCCATCCTCATCGTTCTGGTGGCCTTCGTGGCCTTCGGCGGCACCAAAAAGGTGGCCAAGGTCACCGATGTCATCGTGCCCATCATGGCCGTTGTCTACGTCCTCACCGTCCTGGTGCTCATCGTCCTGAACATCACCCGCATCCCCTGGTTCTTCTACGCCGTCTTCACCCAGGCCTTCCGTCCGGAAGCCGTCTTTGGCGGCGCTTTCGGCATCGCCCTGGTTCAGGGTGTCAAGCGTGGTCTGATGTCCAACGAAGCCGGTCAGGGTACCATCACCATGCCCGCCGCTGCTTCCGACGCCAAACATCCCTGTGACCAGGGCTGCGTCCAGGCTCTGGGCGTGTTCCTGGACACCATCGTTATCTGCACCCTCACCGGATTTGTGGTCATCATGGGTCGCGTCTGGCTCACCGATGCCGCTGACGCCTGGTTCAAGCTGGACAAGCTGCCCAAGTTCCTGGCCTCCTGCGCTGAGCTGACCCCAGGTACCGCCCTGAACGGTGCTGTCACCTTCCTGGTGACCCTGTGCTTCGGCCTGTTCGCCTTCACCTGCCTGGTGGGCTTCCTGTCCTTCAGCGAGATCTGCGCCAACCGCATCTCCCGCAGCCGCGCCTGGATCACCATCGTCCACCTGCTCTGCCTGGTGGTCATCGCCTTCGGTGTCGTCACCAGCATCGCTGGTCTGGATCTGGGCTCCCTGTGGAATATGTCCGACTTCGCCAACATCGTCATCGCCTATTGCAACATCCCCCTGCTTTACATCGGCTTCAAGTACGTCAAGCGTGCCACCCGTCACTTCGACCTGGGTGACGGCACCCCCTTCACCTCCGACGTGATCGGCATCGACGTGCCCCTGTGGGACGAGAAGGCAAAGGAAGAAAAGTAACCAACCGAACACTGAACTGCCCCAATTTATACGGACAGCACAAAAAGCCCCTATGTAGGGAATATTAAATTTTAAGTGGAGTGGCGCAGCGTTAGCGGCGCCACTCCAGTTCTATTCTGGATGCGCTCGTGGTTATAAAAGTAAATATATCTGTCGATCAAATTATCTGCTTCCCTGAATGTATTTGGTTTGTGCCGATAGATACATTCTGTTTTCAGAATAGGAAAGAAATTTTCTGCCATTGCGTTGTCGTAAGGATTTCCTTTCCTTGACATCGAAGGCGTTATGCCGTAAAAAGGAGTACAACATAAAAGACGAACCCTTTGTGGTCACCAACACCATCCCAGTGCAGGCGTTTTGCCAGCTGCGCACGGCCGTCCACTTTCAGCTGCTGACAGAACCCCAGGCGAAACAGGTCTTGGCCCACACCACCGCCGCCATCGCCATCCGCCACGGAGACCGCTATGTAGGCATCACCCGCATCCTCTTTGACTACGGCACCGACGCCTACCTCACTGACGTGATCGTCCATCCGGACTACCAAGGTCAAGGCATCGGCGGCCTGCTGATCAAAAACGCCCTGGCCTACCTGCAAACCCACGTCCAGCCGGGCGTCCGGATCGCGTGCAGCCTCTACGCCAATCCCGGAAAGGAACCGTTCTATGCAGCCTACGGCTTCCAGCCCCTGCCCAACGCCCAATACGGACACGGGATACTGCTGGAACTGTCCTAACGACAAAACGCCCCACAGCCGAAAAGCTGTAGGGCGTTGTTCGTTTTCAAGGCAGGTCAAACTCCCGCTCGATGACCCCGCGGATCATCTCATAGGTGTCCTCGTCACTGTCCAGCTCGCCGCTGTCCATCATCCACGCCGCTCCATAGATGGCGGCACGAACCACAAAGAGCTTCCGGTGCCGATCCTCCTCCGGCATCCCCACTTCACGGCAATACCGGCGTACGAGCCGCATAGTGGAGGCGCTGAGGCTGGATTTTTCCCGAATCTGCGCCGGATTCAAAGACTCATCCCGAAGCATCAGGATGGCACGGTAGTGGGGATTCTCCTGCAAGAAACGGATGTAGGCCAAGCTGATGGCCACCAGCCGTTCCCTGGTGTCGTTGGGCACCTGGCTCAGAATCTCATGCTCCACCTCATGCCACTGCTGGTTGATGTAATGGAGGATGGCCAGGATATAGTCATTTTTGTTCTTAAAATGCTTGTAGGGCGCCGAGCAGGACACACCGCAGCTGGCGGCGATCCGTCGGACGGAAAAATTCTGTACCCCGTGAAGCCGTACCTCCTGGATACCAGCCAGCAGCAGCTCCACCTTGGTCTTGGAATGGGCCGGCATTTTACTCCACCGCAATCAGATAGGCATACACAGGCTGACCGCCGGGCACCAACGCCAAATCCACATCCTCGCCCAGCAGTTCTGCCAGCAGCTTTTGAGTCTCCTCTGCCTCTGCATCGGACACTTCCTCTCCGTAGAACACCGTCACACAGGCCATTCCCTGCTCCTGTGCCAGCAGCTGGCGCAGGCAGTCTGCTCGGGTATCCGCCACTACCGTGACCTTATTTTCTGCCAGACCCAAGATCTGCCCTTTCTTCATCTGCTTCCCGTTATACTCCGCATCACGAACCGCATAGGTCACCGCCAGAGAGTGGACAGCCTGGGAAGCCTCCAGCATAGCCGCCTGATTTTCCTCCGGCGCTGCTCCGGGTTCATAGGCGTACATAGCGCTGACCCCCTGCTGGATGGTCTTGGTGGGCACTACGAACACGTTGATGCCCTCATCCGCAGCCAATTCTGCTGCCTGCTGGGCGGCCAGGATGATGTTGCCGTTATTGGGCAGCACGAACACCGTCTCGCCGCCGGACTTGCGCACGGCATCCAGGACGGTCTGCGTGCTGGGGTTCATGGTCTGACCGCCGGTGATGATCTCCGCCACCCCCATGTCCTGGAACACAGCGCTGATGCCGTCTCCGTTGGCCACAGCCACAATGGCTTCCCCTACCCGCTTCTGTGCGGGTTTTTCCGCCGCCGGCGCACCAGCAGCATCTGCCAACTGGGAATGTTGGATGCGCATATTCTCCACCTTCACGGTGACCAGGTCGCCGTACCGCTGGGCTTCGTTGATGACCAGGCCGGGATGCTCCGTGTGAACGTGGAGCTTGATGAGATTGTCATCATCCACGAACACGGCACTGTCCCCAGCCCCTTCGATGAACTGGTGCAGGGCGCCCACCTTGCCCTCACCCTTGTAATCTGCGCTCTTTTCCACGATGCACTCAGTACAGTACGGATAGGTGATCTCCGCCTGAGACAGAGCGGCAGCAGCAGGCTGGCTGTTGGTGACAGGGTTCTGCTCCGGCGCCGGAACAAACCCGCCTTTGAGCACTTCGTTCATGGCATTCAGAATCCCCAAAAAGCCGTAGCCGCCAGCGTCCACTACGCCGGCCTCCTTCAGCTTGGGCAGCTGTTCCGGCGTCTTGTCCAAAGCAGCGTCAGCAGCGGTGATGGCAGCCACGAACAACGTCTCAAAATCCCCCTCTGGGTCGATCTCCACCAACTGCGCAGCACATTCGGACGCCGCCCGCATAACGGACAGGATGGTGCCTTCGGTGGGGTTCATGACCGCCTGATAAGCGCCCTTGACGCCAACATCCATGGCTCGGGCAAACTCAGCCGCCCCAGCGCTCTCCTGCTCCTTCAGGGCACGCGCTACCCCGCGGAAAAAGACGGAGAGGATAACGCCGGAATTGCCGCGGGCGCAGCGCAGCATATTCTCTGCCGCCCCGCTGGCGCAGGCACCCAGCGTCATAGCCGGATCAAACCGGAAGTGATAGACCCCGCTCATGGTCATGGTCATATTGGAACCGGTATCCCCATCGGGCACCGGAAACACGTTCATATTGTTGATGGTCTCGCAGTTGGTGGCCAGGAGATTGGCTCCGCTGCACAACATCTTATAATAAGTTTCAGCCGTTAAGGTTTTCATTTGAGGCAAGCCCTTCCTTTCTTCGTCCAACGATCGCTCCACGGGATGGCGCACATTCAGCCTGGCATAGCCAGGCTGAACCGTGGGTTGTAAGTTCAGAGCACTGCGGCTCTGGGAATGTTTCAGCGTTCCTTGCCCACAAAGAACAGGGCAACCGTGCCGGGGCCGGCGTGAGCGCCGATGACGGGGCCGATATAGTTGATCAGGCTCTTGCTGCCGAAGCGCTCGTGAACCATCTCCGCCACCTTATGGGCATCATCATAGCAGTCTGCGTGAGCGATGAACACGGTCTGCTTTTCCGGCTCGATGGCCTGTTCGCCCATCTTGTCCACCAGGGCACGGAGGGCAGCCGCTCTGCCCCGAGCCTTGGAGACGGCAGCCAGCTTGCCTTCGTTATCCATATTCATGACCGGCTTGATGTTGAGCATAGTGCCCAGACGAGCAGTGGTGCCACCGATACGGCCGCCCCGCTTCAGGTGCTGCAGGTCATCAACGGTATACCAGTGGCAGATATGGAGCTTCTGCGCCTCCACAAAGTCCCGCACCTCATGCATAGACTTGCCGCCGGCCTTTTCCAGGGCAGCCAGGTAGACCAGCAGCCCCTGCCCCATGCAGGCACAGAGGGTGTCCACTGCGATCAGCTTAAACTCCGGATACTCCTCCTGTAGCTCCCGTGCCGCCATAGCGCCTGCGTTGAAGGTGCCACTCAAGCCGGAGGAGAAGCCCAGATAGAGCACGTCATGTCCGGCGATCAACTCCGCCTCCATCACCGTGCGGAACAGGGACATATTGACAGCACTGGTAGTGGCCTGTTTGCCCGACCGCAGCTGGGCATAATATTCTTCAAAGCCAATGGCGCGGCCGTCAGGATAGTTGAAATAAGTCTTGCCATCCAGGTTCACTGCCAGGGGAACCACACGGATGCCCATCTTCTCCAACAGGGGAGCGGGCAGGTCACAAGAGGAATCGGTAACAATAGTATAATATCTCATGCTCAAAACTCCTTATGGCGGAAGCGGTTTCCGCTAAGTTATCAGTGATTACTTTTTAAATCCTTCTTAGAGTAGCAGACCGGAACCAGTTTGTCAATACTTTCCGAGCGCAGGGCAAGAAGCTCTTTTCAACCGGCGGAAAACGTGGTAAAGTACCAGTAGAAATGGGTTTCCCCCTTTCTACGTCATTGGAGAGGGGATAGACGGAAGGACTTCCGCCCAGATCCCCGCTTTGACGCAGACTATATAGAGAATTGGAGGTTCCCCTATGAACTACCCCCGCACCCTGCTGGCGCTCTCCCTGGCCAGCGCCCTGCTCCTCTCCGGCTGCGGCGCCGGCAGCGGCAGCACCAGCTCCGCCAGCTCCACGCCAACCGACAACACGATCTCGGAACGCAGCCTGGTACAGCTGAGGATCGGCAACGACGACGTCACCCTGGAACCGGAACAGCGGTACTACAGCTGGTCTGCCAGCGACACCGACTCCGGCACAGAACACTTTGACCTGAACACGGAAACGGTCATTCGGGACTGGGATCAGGAAACTATGGTCACCAGTGCCGGCATTGGCCTAGGTGTCAGCCTAGACTATTTCATGGATGCCTACCATGTCCAACCCAATTACGCCCACCTGAACTACGAGTATGACCCCTATGGGGACGGAACCACCGACATCGCAAACGAGGTCTATACCGGCACCCTGCCAAACTGGAAGCAGAAGAAAATCTTAGATCTGTGCATCTCCCTGGCTTATATCCAGGAGGACGGTCAGTGGCAGCTGATGGATCAGAGCAAGCAGTCTTACAGCGAGTACGAAGGCACCTGCATTGTCTATGATTTTGACTTTATGGAGCACACCGAGGATGACTCCGTTGGCATCGGCCTGGATAATCTCACTGTTACCTATTATAAACCGACTTGACCGAGCCGGTCTATGGCTGATATTCATACATCCTTCATGATTTGATGTGGATTTTTTCACATTTTCCGGATAGTATAACACATATAATAACTAAGCAAGCGTAATGTTCACGCTCAAAGGAGTGGATTTCATGTTCCGTAACGACCACGACACCTATGACCGCTACAGCTCCTATGATTCCTACGGGCAGGAGGCGCGCATCGCCGGAAAGCAGCGGTATTTTGCTCAGACCTACGGCCTTATGGCCGGCGCCCTGGCTGTGACCTTCCTGGTAGCTCTGGCCACCGCCCGATTCTTCCCCCAGGTAGCCGCTTCCTCCGGCATCGTCATCTTCCTGTGCATTGCACAGCTGGTGTTGGTCTTTTCCCTGTCCCGTTCCCTGACCCGCGGCAACACCACCAGCACATTGGTGAAATTTCTCTTGTATGCCGCATTCACTGGGGTGTCTTTCTCCAGCATTTTTCTGTACTTCCGAGCAGAGACTCTGGTGCTCTGCTTCCTGGCTACCGCAGCTTCCTTCAGAGGCATGGCGCTGTACGGTCTGTACAGCAAGCGTGACATCCTCAGCTGGGGCGGCACCTTGTTCGGCGGCCTGATCGGCCTGCTGGTGCTCATGCTGCTGGGGTTCTTCCTGTCGGTACCCACCTTCCATCTGTTCATCAGTGTTTTGGGCGTACTGGTCTTTATGGGCATGACCGCCTACGACACTCGAAAGCTGAGTCTGATGTATGACCATGCCGCCGGCACCCGTGTGGCTCAGGCTTATTCCATCTACGGTGCCTTCCAGCTCTATCTGGACTTCATCAACCTGTTCCTCTACCTGGTACGCCTGATCAGTCTCACCGATCGTGATTAACTTCCTTTTTTCAAGAAAAAAGAAGCAAAAAAGCCGAAAAGCCCCTGCGGGGTTTGACCTTTGCATCACAACTGTCTCGGAGCTTGCTCCGGGGCAGTTTCTTTTCCGCAATTCCAAACAAATTTGATAGGTTTTTAAAAAACTTGAAAAATGGGCTTGACAACCTGGCTGTACTGTGTTAAATTATACCCATAGTTAGCGAGAGCTAACTAAATAAGCCCTCACTCCTGCCGGTTGGAAACCGGCACCCTTTTCCCCCTCAGGTTAGTTTTCGCTAACCTCCTCATAAATAATCCTATCAACTCTTTCAAAAACAGGGCTCGTATCTTCCTTTCTTTTGGTGTACTCATTGCGCGGTCTGCTCTGGCAGATGATGCAGGAACCTCATCTGCCAGGCGGCCGAGATCCACCAGTGCGTACCCCACCTGCCGGAGATACTCCTCATCTCTGGCATCGCCCAAACGGGCACGAAACATAACAAATGCCACAAACAAAGTAACTCTTACCCACTCCCCTTTGGAATGACTGAAATACCTCCTTTGAGATTGTCCTCTATTTTATTTCAATATTCCACAAACGTTTTGCGTCAGCGGCTCTAGCTCTGCTGGCGCAAAATGTCGTTGCAGGCGCAGCGCTTTTTTCCGGAACACCGAAAAAAAGAAAATTTTCTCTTGACATGGTTTGCGATATGTGATATTCTAATAGAGCGCTTGAGAGATACGGTACGCCGGAGTGGCGGAACTGGCAGACGCCCGGGACTTAAAATCCCGTGGGAGCAATCCCGTACCGGTTCGATCCCGGTCTCCGGCACCAACATCTTTATATCGCGGGGTAGAGCAGTTCGGTAGCTCGTCGGGCTCATAACCCGGAGGTCGGGGGTTCAAATCCCTCCCCCGCAACCAGTTTCAGGTACGACCGTTTTCTTCGGAAAACGGTCGTACCTTTTTATGCTCGCTCCAACCTCCCACCTGAATCAAAGAGGTGTTTTTATGACCTACGATGCATTAACAAAATTTTTAGGCAAACCCGTGCTCGTAACCTATATGGACGGCCGCCAGTTCCGAGGCGTGTTCACGAACACCGAGTCCGAGTTCGACACAGCGTCCGGAAAGGATGAAATCGAGCTGGACGCTGGGACATTCTGCTATGGCATCCCGCTGGACGAGATCACGGACATGACGGAGCTCTCATGAAACGCACAGAAGCCTATCGGCAGTTTATCGAAGATAAGCTGCGGGAGCGCTACCCCACCTTCCTCCTGCACGGCCGCACCAGTTTCCAAGCCCCAGACGGCACCATCCTGCGCATCGACACCCTAAACTGGGCGCAGGAAGCACTGGTAGTGGAATACGCCTACGACGAAACCTGGGCGGAGAACAATGTGTTTGAGGACGGCGATCTGTTCTATCTGGATGAGCTGTCCCCAGAAGAAATGCTGGCCGGAATGCTGGCGGAAATAGAAGGAACCCCTGACCCAACTCTGCCTGCCGAATAAAGAAGCCCTCTCCGAGTGGAATCGGAGAGGGCTTCTTTTTTACATACGCGCCGACATGACCATCAAGATCCCCTTCCCCACGCTGATCTTGGCCTCCTCCGCCGCCCACTGGTTGCTCATCCCAATGGGGAATGTGTTGGTCACCACCGCATGGTTCAGTGCATATTTTCCACCTGTGATGCACACATCTTCACAGGTATCTGACACTGCAAACACCGACAGGGACCACCCCTCCCGCCGAGGCAGGGTGATGCTGCCCTCGGTCAAAAAGTAGAGCATGGTCTCGCTGTCGTGGATGGTCACCCGACAGCCCCCGTTGGCCACGGCAAAGGCCGCCGCCTGAAGGTTGGCGTACAGGTGATCCAGCCGCCCGCCCAGGGCGCAGAACAGCTCCACCTGCGCAAATCCCTGCTCCACCGCATAGCGGATGGCGATCATGGTATCCGTGTCATCCTTCTCCTTCTTGTAGCGCCACACCGGCAGGTCAGAGGGCAGTACGCCCTCGTAAGAGTCAAAATCCCCCACCAACAGGTTGGGACGGATGCCCGCCTTTTCGGCATAGACATATCCTTTATCGCAGGCGATGACAAAGTCCTCTGCCTGCACCCCTTCCACCGGCGCATAGTTCCCGCCGGAAATAATCACACAGCGATGTGTCATAGCTTTTGCCCTCCTTGGCTTTTAACCACTGAAAAAGGACAGAGAATCTCCGCTCCACCCTTTGTCTCATACAATTCTACGTTCCTTCTTGCAGTTCCGAATAGAGCTTGCTGATGGCAGCGCTTCGTCCACTTACCCCTAGTTTTTTGAAAATCTTTCCAGTGTACGCTTTCACTGTGGGTAAACTCAGATATAATGTATCCGCTATCCGCTGATTCGTATACCCCCGCTTCAGCAGACACAGAACATCCATCTCCCGAGCGGTAAAAGAGTACTCCGCCAGCTTCTCCTTCAATTGCTCCGCCTGGCTTTGTGGTTGCTCTGTAGCTGCACACTCTGGCTGGCGGCAGATCTCCACGATGATGAAGCTGCTGATATATTTGTCCAACGACACTTCTGCGCTGTCCTTCCACACACGGATCCAAAACACCCCCGCCTCACAGGTCTTGTAGATGGTCTTCGGCTCCGCTTGCAAGACCTCCATTGGGTCCTGGCCATCCGTCAATTCCCGCAGAATATCCCGTGCGGTCTTCTTTGGAAACAGAATCCGCTTGTACTTGGAAAACCCCGGCGTCTCCTCTGGCATCGTCAGGTTGCTGAACACGCAGTAGCCACACTTAACCAGATCCGCCGTCCGCTTCTCCTCACTCCGCTTCAAGGCAGTGATGAGCAACTGATGATCCATTTCCTTCAGATAGTGGCCCAGACTGTAGTTAAAGATACTCCCCGCCATGTTCAAAATTTCTAGTTCTTCTTGGGTAAAATCCCCTTCTTGAACGGATTTAAACACTGAGATCACATGGGTAGGAAACTCCCGATATTTGGGGCCAGTGAGCACCACCTGGTAGCGCAGACCGGTTTCTGACAAGTGATTACAGTACTCGGATTCATAGAAATCCTTCTCCGAATAGAGATCCCGAATATGCCAGGCATACTGAGGGTTTTCCACATCTAACTTCTTGATGCAATTTTGAATCTGGGTGATGAACGGATCCGAACGGAAATAGTATTCCCGATAGGCATTGAGCCGTTCCTCGGTAAACTGTGAACTGAAAATATCGGAGATGTATACCTCCCCATCTGGTTTCAGATTGAGGATGGTATATACCATCGTGTTATACCCAAAAAAGTTCTGGATCCCTTCCAAAGCGCGAACCGGAAAATGCTTAAAATTCGTGTTGATATAACTGCCAAACTGTATCATATTATCCAATGTTTTCTGTGGATTTTCCACTATTTACTACAACTCCTTTCTTTTTCCCGCACTTTTGGCTTTTCAGGTTACGAAAGACACTTTTGTTTATTTTACCTGAAATCTGACTTTTTTCAAGGTTAATATGTACGTTTTTATTTTCCATGCTCTTTTTATATACTTTCGTATTCTTTCCCCCATACGAAAGTATCATTCCCGCTCATATTCTGTTTTATCGTTCATCCTTTCGTTAATATATCCAATTCTAGCGGGTAATTGCCCCTTTTATATCGTGCATATTATACTATACTCATCGGAGATGCAAAGACACACAACACCATTTACACAACACAAATTAAGAGAGGTACTGAACTATGACTGAACAAGCGTACATCGCCCACCTCGTTGCCAAGGCAAAGGCTGCCGTGGCGGAGGTAGACGCCTACACCCAAGCGCAGACTGATCGGATGTGCAAGGTAGCTGCCAAGACCTGTTGGGATCACGCCGTCCTGCTGGGGACCACGGCGTACCAGGAGACCGGTATGGGCATCCTGCCCTCCAAGATCAACAAGAACCGCACCGCCGCCCTCTGCTACGAGTGGATGAAGGGGAAGCCTTCGGTCGGTATCCTGGAGGACAACCCGCTGACCAACATCGTCACCATCGCCAAACCCGTCGGTGTCGTGGCCGGCATCACTCCCTCCACCAACCCCACCAGCACCGCTGGCTTCTATGCCACCATCTGCCTGAAATGCCGTAACGCCCTCATCCTGGCTCCCCACCCCCGCGCTCGGAAATCCACCAACTTGGTGGCCGACCTGATCCGGGCACAGCTGCGGGAGATCGGCGCACCGGAAGACCTGGTGCAGTGCCTGGGCAGTGCGCAGCATGGGGACATTCAGCTGTCCAACGACCTGACCGGCCTGCTGATGCAGGCCAGCGATATGATTATCGCCACCGGCGGCGCCGGGATGGTCAAGGCCGCCTACTCCTCCGGCACCCCCTGCTACGGGGTCGGTCAGGGCAATGTACAGGTCCTAGTAGACGAAGGCTTCACCGACTACGACCAGATCACCAGCAACATCTTAGCCAGCCGCACCAATGATGCCGGCACCAACTGCACTGGAGCAGACCCTCTACGTCCCCCAGCGCCAGAAGGCCGACTTGATCGCTGCCTTTGAAGCCAAGGGCTGCGTCTGTGTGCGCGACCCGGCAGACATCGACAAGCTGCGGAAGGGGATCTTCCCCGACGGCGGCCCCATCAACCGTCTAGTGCCCGGCAAACAACCCAAGGACGCCCTGGCGGAAGTGGGTGTGACCATCCCGGACTGCCCCTTGGTGTTGGTAGACCTGGAGTCCTACGGTGCCCAGGAACCTCTGGCACGGGAGATTCTCTTCCCCATCCTCCGCGTCAACAGCTACACCGATTTTGAGGAAGCCCTCGCGGAGGCCAAGGCCAACCTGCTGCTGGAAGGCGCTGGACACAGCTCCAGCATCTATTCCAACGATGACGCCCGCATCCTCCATGCCGGCATGGTCCTGCCCGTCTGCCGCCTGTCCGTAAAGATGCCCAACGTGGCCGTCACCGGCCTGCCCTTCTCCAACGGGATGCCGCCTACCATCACCATCGGCTGCGGCACCTGGGGAGGCAACAGCGGCAGCGATAACCTCAATTACACCCATCTGTTAAACAAAACCCGCATCATCAGAACGCTGGAACATTATACGGAAAAGGATATCGACGAGATCTTCCTGGACTGATCTCCCCCTCGGGCAGCTCCTTTCCCGCCAGATACTCCCCCTTTTCCAGTGTGCCGCCCTTCTGATGAAAAGATAAGAAAGAAGAAAGAAGGAGGTATGTATGAACGTATCATACGATTTTTCCGACAAAGTAGCCGTTGTCACCGGTGCCGCCAGCGGGATTGGCCGTGGCATTGCCACAGCTCTGGCCAGATCCGGTGCCCGGGTTGCTCTGTTGGACATCAATCTGGAACAGGCAGAAGAGGCTGCCAAAGAATGTGAGGCACTGGGGTCTCCCAAGGCACTGGCGTTTCACGCCGACATCACCAGCAGCGACGACCTCAACGCCGCCCGTGACGGGGTGCTGGAAGCCTTTGGCACCGTCCACTTCCTCATCAGCCACGCTGGTGTGGCTACCGTCCCCGGCCTGAAGGTCAACCCCTTCACCCCACCCATTCAGAACCTTCCCATCGAACACTGGAAGACCTTGTACGACTACAATCTGTTCGGGGCCGTCCGGGTCGTCCACGCCTTTTTGGACATCCTGAAGGCCAATCAGGACGGTCGTCTGCTGTTCACCTCATCGGTAGCCGCCTATAAGGCCGGCTCCAAGAAACCACATTACCACTCCTCCAAGATGGCGCTGATCAGCTTTGCCAAGAGCATGGCGCAGGAATGCGGGCCTTATAACATCAACGTCAACGTGGTGAATCCTGGTTTTGTGTACACCAACATCTACAAGAATCTGATCAATGTCGTCCAGAATCCGGCTTGGGGGCCTGCTTACAAGGACTGCAAGACATCAGAGGAAGCCCTCAACGTCATGGCTCGCTCTCAGGGTGCATTTTTGCAGCGAGCACAAACTGTAGAGGACGTTGCGCAGGCATTTCTCTGGCTCTGCTCCGACGGGGCCAGAGAAATCACTGGCCAGGTCATCAACGTGGACTCTGGCTACATTGTGTGATAACTGGAACCTGGCTGACAGGTTCCGATTAAAAAGAGGAGATGAAATTTTAAAATGAACGAGAAATCTGCAAGTCGTGCCGTCAAGGCAGGCGGGAAAAGTCAGTACCGCTGGGTGATGCTGGCCCTGGTCATGCTGGTCTATATCATCGTGCTGGGCTTCACCAACCAGTCCTTCAACATCCTGCTGGCCTCCATCGTTGGCGATGAAGGCTGGACCCCGGTTCAGAAGACCGCCGTCTCCGGCGCCATGTCCCTGGGTATGGTGTGGTTCTGCTTCGTCGCAGGCTCCGCCATCGACAAGATCAGCGTCAAGAAGATCATGGGCACCTGCCTGATCCTCCTGTCTGTCCTGATCTTCCTCCGCGGACAAGCCACTGGCTTCGTCATCTGGTACGCTATGATGTTCCTGTATGGCGTGGTCTCCGCCTTCTATCAGCCCTGCGTCACCAAAACGGTGTCCCTCTGGTTTGACTCAGAAGAATTAGCCACCGCAAACGGCTGTACCACAGCGGCCAGCCCCATCGGTCAGATCACTGCCAACCTGTTCGCAGGCCGCATCGCCGCCAACCTCAGCGGTGGCTGGCGCCAGCTATTCATGATCGCCGGTATCATCGTTTTCGTCCTGATGGTTTGCTGGTGGATCTTTGCCAAAAACCGCACCAGTATGGACGCTGCTCTGACCTCCACCACCATCAAGGAAGGCGAGAACAGCCTGTGGAAGAACATCATCGGCGTTCTGAAGGACCCCTATGTGTGGTGCATGATCATCGCCGACGCCTTCTTCCTGGGCCTGATCTACGCAGGCGGCACCTATGGCAACTACGTCCTCCAGATGGATCCCAACTGGGCCATTGACAAGACCATCTCCGGTTACGCCGGTATGTGCAACAACTTCTGCTCCACCGCCGCTTACATCCTCCTGCCCATCATCATCCGCAAGATCGGCAACAAGTATTACAAGTGGGTGGTCCTCATCACCGGCTTTATCGCCCCCATTTTCTTTATTATTGGTTATCGTTCCTACAACTTCACCTTGCTTTGCATCTGCTTGGGTGTCGCTGGTATTTTCTATGGCGGCATCGTCCCCGGCACCAAGACCCTCATGCTCCAGCGTCCTAGCGTCTCCGGCATCCGTGCTGGCACCGCCTTCGGCCTGATGATGACCGTGGAGCGCCTCGGCGTCACTGTTGCCGTCCATATCTTGGGTGGCATCATCTTCAACAGCGCCGACACCATGGGGCTGACCCTGTCCAGCTTCTACGCTCTGCAGCTCATCGCCCCCGTCTTCGTCCTCATCGCCCTGCTCTATGACCGAGCACAGAAGAAGAAGGCCGCTCAGAACGCCTGATCCCTATTTCACGCTAGAAACCCTGAACGGGTTTTGATAAAAAATCGCTGTGTGGTCTGTATGTCGCCTTGACATACAGACCGTGCAGCCGCTATATTCCCAAGGAGGTATCTCAATACCATGAGTCAGATCAGCATTGGCAAACTGTTTGCAAAAGCCCTGAAAAAAGAGGGCATCGACGCAATCTTCACCCTTTCCGGTGGTCATATCATGCCCATCCTGTACGCCTGCCGTGATGAAGGCATCCGCGTCATCGACGTCCGTCATGAATGCTCCGGCGCTTACGCCGCTATCGCTTACGCTAAGATCACCGGCAAGCCCGGCGTGATCGTCACCACCGCCGGCCCTGGTGTCACCAACGTCCAGACCGCTATGGCAGAAGCCGCTGAGACCAGCGTCCCCCTGATCCACATCGGCGGTGCTTCTCCCCTGTCCCAGAATGAGATGGGCCCCATGCAGAACATCGACAGCATGAAGAGCATGGAAGCCTTCTGCAAATGGTCCCGGAAGATCTACCAGGGCAACCGTGCTGCGGAATATGTCTCCATGGCCTTCCGTCAGGCGCTGACCGGCACCCCCGGCCCCGTCTATCTGGAGATTGCCGCTGACACCGTAGGCGGTATGTGCGACGAAGACGCTGTCGTCTGGCCGGAACACTATCGTCCCACCCAGAGCGCCTATGGCAACGCCGCTCTGATCGAAGAAGCTGCCGATGCCCTGATCGCTGCCAAGAAGCCCGTCCTGGTCCTGGGTCAGGTTGCCCCCTACTGCTCCGAAGAACCGGAGGTCATCAAGGAGCTGGCAGAATACCTGAACATCCCCGTCTTTGCCCAGATGGAATCCAGAGGCATGTTCGGCGACGAGCTGAAGGACAAGCTGTTCACCATCGGTGAAGGCGCCATCGGCATCGCAGACGTCATCGTCGAGCTGGGCGTAGACCGCAACTACAAGATTGGCATGGGCAAGCCTCCCAGAATGAACGCAGACGCAAAGCGCATCGTGGTCCATCCTGACGGCGCAAAGATTGGCTGGAACTGGAGTGCTGACATCGCCATCGTCGCCGGCGTCACCAACGCAGCAAAGCAGATCCTGGAAGTCGTCAAGACCAAGACCGCTCCCGTCACCTCCACTGCATGGACCGAAGAGGCAGAAGCCGCTACCGCTGCCTTCCGTGCCAGCTACACCGAAGCAGAGACCGCAGAGATGGTCCCCTGCCATCCCGGCAGATGCGCAGCAGAAGTGGCCAAGTTCATCGCAGAAGAAGCTCCCGATTGGCACATCATCGCCGACGGCGGCGACTCCTCCTGCTGGATGGACGCCCTGGCACACGCCTCCTATCGCGGCCAGATCCTCCGTTACGGCCCTCTGGGCACCATCGGCACCGGCCAAGGTCAGGCCATCGGCGCTTGGGCAGCTGACGGCAAGCCCGTCCTGTACTTCACCGGTGACGGCAGCTTCGGCTTCTACATGGGCGAATGGGACACCTATCTCCGCCACGGCATCCCCGTCATCTGCGTCATCTGCAACGACTCCTCTTGGGGCATGATCAAGCTGTCCGAGGGCGTCAAGCGCGCAGATTACATCGAGGAACACGGTCACCTGGCCACCACCCTGGCTCCCATGCGTGCCTATGAAAAGATGGCTGACATCTGGGGCGGCATGGGCCTGCGGGTCAGCAAGGCCGAGGACATCATCCCCGCTCTGCGCAAGATCCGCGAAAGCGGCAAGCCCGGCATCCTGAACGTGGAAGTCGATCAGCACGTCATGAGCCCCGCTACCAGAAGCTTTGCTGGTTCCCTGAAGAAGAAATAATCCCCTCCCCTACGGCACATGGTGTGCCCCTATTATAGAAAGAAGGATGAATCTATATGATGAAGGCCTGTGTGCTGAAAGACGTATCCACCTTTGAAGTAAAGGAAGTCGAACGCCCCACCTTGGTGGAAGACGATGAAGTGTTGCTGAAGGTGACTGCCTGCAGTATCTGCGGCAGCGACCTGGAGATGCGCAAGAACCCTGCCTACATCGGGCGCATCTTCGGTCACGAGCTGTGCGGCGTGGTAGAAGACCCCGGCAAAAGCACCCGACTGAAGAAAGGGGACCGGATCATCATGAACACCGGCGCCAAGCGCCGTGGCTGTCCCGGTGTCCGCACCGACGGTGGTTATGCGGAATACGTGCTGGTGGAAGAAGACGATTGCCTGCCCATGCCGGAGAACATCTCCGATCACATTGGTTCCCTCCTGGAGCCTCTGGCCATCGGTTACGGCATTGCCGAGATGGCAGACATCCAGCCCGGCGATAAGGTGCTCATCACCGGCTGCGGCATCATCGCCTCCATGGTTGCCCGCTTGGCCAAGTACCGTGGCGCCAGCTACATCGCCATGACCGAGATCAGCGAGGTCAAGATCGCCAAGGCGGAAGAGATCGGCACCCCCGCTCAGTTCTTCCATGCCGCCGATCCCGACCTGGTGGACAAGCTCCTGGCCGCCTCCGACGGGGGCTTCGACAAAGCCGTTGACTGCCCGGGCAACGCCGCCACCCTGAACCTGACCCTGGATGTGACCCGTCCTCTGGGCATCATCGTCGAAGCGGCCATCCACTACAAGCCCGTGGAATTCAACTACCTGAAGCTGGTCATGAAGCGTCTCACCCTCCGCGGATTCTACCTCTCCTCTCCGTACTTCAAAGAGGTCATCCGCATCATGTCCGAAGAAGCGCCCTTCGACCCCACCGTCTTCGTCTCCGAAGAGATCGACATCGACGGCATCCCCGACGCCGTGGAACGCCTGTCCGCTCCGGACAGCGACCTACTGAAGGTCGTCATTCATCCCTAACCTTTATCCTTAATCTACTCTATCAGAAAGCCCTCTAATCTCAGATGTGCGGCAGTCTGTCACACAGGCTGTCGCACTTTTTCTACCCAAAATTGGGGGAACACCCCCGTTTATATCGAACATATGTACGAAAAAGGAGCTATTTATGCATAAAAATCTCTATTCTGGCATCAAAGTCATCGACATGACCAACAACTTCGCCGGCCCCATGGCAAGCGCCCTGCTGGCCGATTACGACGCCGAAGTCATCCATATCGAGAAGCCCATCACCGGGGACGACAACCGTTTCTTCATGCCCATGGTGGACGGCACCAGCTTCTCTCATATGTCCAGCAACCGGGGCAAGAAGTCCCTGGTATTGGACCTGAAGGATCCGGAAGCCATTGCGATCCTCAAGAAGATGGTCGCGGACGCGGACATCCTGGTGGAGAGCTACCGCCCCGGCGTCATGGATCGCCTGGGCCTGGGGTATGAAACCCTGAAGGAGCTCAACCCCCGCCTCATCTACTGCTCCATCTCCGCCTACGGCCAGGTCGGCCCCTACGCTAAGCGCCCCGGCTACGACGTCATCGCCCAGGCCGTCTCCGGCATCATGTACATGACCGGCGACCCCGACGGCTCTCCCACTAAGATTGGCACCGCCCTGGGCGACTGGGTGGGCGGCCTGACCGCCTTTGGCATGATCGGCACCGCTATGTACTACCGCAGCATCACCGGCAAGGGACAGCATATCGACATCTCTCTGGCCCGTCTGCTCATGTGGATGTCCGCTCGCTTTGACTTCACCTACACCGGCAAGCAGGACTTCCGCAGCGGCAACCATCACACCACCCTGGCCCCCTACGGTATCTTCAACGGCAACAACGGCGAATCCATCATCATCGGCGCCCTGAACCAGAACCTGTGGACCAAGCTGTGCAACGTCATGGGCAAGCCAGAGCTGGCCGACGACCCCAAGTTCGTGACCAATGACAAGCGCTGCGAAAACCTGCCGGAAGTGGTAGCACACATTGAATCCTGGCTCAAGACCTTTGACCATATGGCGGACGCAGAGAAGCTCCTGATGGACGCTGGCGTTCCCTGTGCAAAGATCTACTCCCACAAAGACGTCTACCATGACCCCCATTTCAACGCCTGCGGCTGGATCACCGAGATCCCTGCCCCCGACGGTATCGCCTCCGTCACCGGCCGCATCTTCCCCTCCAACCCCTTTGAATTCTCCGAGTTCAAGCCCAACTACCGGAAAGCGCCCAACCTGGGCCAGGATAACCACGAGATCCTGGAAGACTTGGGCTACTCTCCGGAAGAAGTAGACTCCATGGAGGCCGGCTGGGCGAAGAAGTTCCAGAAGTAATCCCTCTCCTTTCCGGGCACCGGAGACGCAGCACCCCTCTTCCCGTCCCCGGTGCCCCCCTTTCCTCGTCATGACCGCTGCCATCAGCGGTCATGACCTTCTTTCTACCCTGCTCTTCGGACAAAAAAACAACCCCCTGTATACAGAAACCATGGTATACAGGAGGTCGTTCATATGGCGGATGGAGGAGACCCTCCATCGGATGCTCTGCCACAGAGCACCAGCACGCAAGAGGAGTAAGGGAGAGCGTACCGGTTTGGAAAGGGGTCGGGCAGAGGGTTGGATTCGACCGTGGTGCCACGGACACAACCCCGTGGCACCCGGTCTTTCGGAGAGGGACAACGGCGGGGTACTGAGTCGCCGCTGTCAAAGTATATCGTGAAGGTTACTTCACTTCACACAAATAGGAGGGACACTTTATGACTGTATGATCGAAGATCAGTCTTCTACCACCGGGCAGATGCCGAAATCGTCCCAGTCTTCCGGCTTGAACAGACGCTTGTTGGGCAGTTCGGTGGAGACGCGGGTGGTCTGATACAGGTGATACCACTCGAAGTTCTCGGAAATGCTGTTGCCGCTCCAGTAGCCGCAGCCCAGCGTGGTGGTGGGGGGCATACCATTGTTCTTGCCCAGAGGCACCTGGTTGACCTGGAGACGGGAGACGGGCATGCGCATGGAAGCGTATTCGATGTTGGCCTCGTCGTTGGTCCAGATGGAGCTGTTGTGGCCAGCGCCTTCCATGTACAGGTTCGCGCAAGCAGCGTCAACGGCTTCTTCGAAGGTCTCATAGGTTCTGTAGCGCATCAGGGGGAACAGGCATTCCTTGCACAGCACATCGTCCTGTGCCTGGCCGACCACCTTGGTCAGCAGGACCTGACGGTCTTCGGGCACCTCGATGCCGATGGCCTTGCCGACGACCTGCGGGGTCTTGCCGACCACATCACGGTTGATGTTCTTGCCATCGGGGAAGACATAGGCACTGAGCTTGGCACGGACTTCGGGATCGTCGATGATGTAAGCGCCACCCTTTTCCACTGCTGCCAGGAAGTCTGCTTCCCGCTTTGCGGAGATGTGGATCATCTGGTCGCCGGTACAGGGCACGCCCAGGTCCCAAGCGCGGTTGGCCACAGCGGCTGCACAGGTGGTCTCCAAGTCGGTCCAGTCATCGCAGATGATCTCCTGGGTGTTGCCCTGGCCTACGCCGAAACCGGGCTTACCGCAGGAATAGACGGACTTGACCATGCCGGGGCCGCCAGTGGCTACGTTGACATCGCAGGCTGCCAGCAGCTCGTCGGTGGTCTCGATGGTGCAGTGGTCGGGAGCAACGATCTGGATCAGGTCTTCCGGTGCGCCCAGCTTTGCGAATGCGGCACGGATCATGTTGACTGCCTTCTGAGAGACGAACTTTGCCTTGGGATGGGGAGCTACGATGATGGCATTTCTGCACTTGATGGCAGCCATGCTGTTCATGACGACCGTGATGATGGGGTTGGTGGTGGGGCAGATGCTGCCGACGACGCCGATGGGCTTCGCGATGACACGGACACCGGGTTCGTCATAGGGGTTTTCGATGAAGCCCATGGAAGCCTTGCCACGCATGGTGTTCCACTGACCGGTGGTGGTAGCGATCATCTTGGTGATCTTATAAGCCACAGTGCCCATGCCCGTTTCTTCCACCACTTCGGGTGCCAGTTCTTCCTTGGCGTTGTAGATGGTCAGAGCGATAGCTCGTACAACCTCATCAACCGCTCTCTGAGTGGTGAACCTTTCTTCAAATTCCTTCTGCGCCGCTCTGGCGTTCTGGACCAACCCAGCGATATAGGTTTTTGCTTCAGACATCTTAAATTTCCTCCTTATCCAAAGTCAAGGGCATCAGGGATCCCAGATGAGACACACCTGTGTGTAAAACGGGGAAATGTGCGATCTTGTTCCGAAATCCTTGATTGATTGTACTTATATTATAAGATCTACCCCACAAAAGGTCTTTATCCCCGAGAGACAAATTCCCCCCTCTATTTTCCCTACTATGGATAAGCCCCGTTTGAAAAAGCCGATATTTTTTATCGAATAGGCCGCAAAAAAAAGCACTCCCACAAGGCCGAAGCCTTGCAGGAGCAGAGGTTACACAAAATGAGTTGAATCTGCATGGGTCAGTCCGGAGAGACCTCCCGTTCCAAACGCTCCAGCTCCAGCCGCTGCGCGTGAGTCAGCTTGTGCATGGGAGCGCACATAAGTCCCAGCTCCACCAGGCCCAACACTGCGATCGCGATGGCGAACAGGGCGATGAAGCCACCCATGAGGCCGCCGCTGGCCGCTTTGATGCCGCTGAGCACCGGGGAGACGATGGCCTTGCCGAAATACAGCGCCGCCATCAGATAGGAGCAGATTTTGGCATATTCCCGTCCCCCGAAGGCCCCTGTGGTGACCGTAGCGGGGATAGAGGTGCTGGCCGGATAGGACAGACCGATGAGCAGGCAAGTGAGGATGACCAGGACAGTGGACTGGTTGGCGCCATAGCGGGTGGCGCAGAACATACCGATGATGTAAGCCAGGAGAATGTAGGCGATAAAGCCCCGGTTGCCCATCTTGTCCGCAACCACACCGCCGATCATGACGCCAACACATCCGATCAAAGAGTACAGGCTCAGGTAGGAGGAGGACTGAACCACATCCATGCCGTTCTCCTGCCAGAAGGCGGGAGCGAAGCTCTGGAAGCCGGTGATCAGGAAGCCTGCCAGGATGATACCAACAAACAACAGCCAGAAGGACGGTGTTTTCATGGCCGCCTTGGCGGTCACGCCCGTCTCTGTCACATGCTCCGCCTTCTCATGCTCCACCGCTGCATCTTCCCAGCCCAAGGGCTTCTGCCCCAGCTTTTGCGGGTCTCGGATAAAGAGCAGGTTGGCGATCAGGGCGATGGCAAAGCCAATGACCCCCAGCAGGATGTAGGTCTCCCGCCAGCCCACTGCGTGGATCATCCGTCCGCCCAGGAATTGCACCGCAGCACCGCCCAGAGCGGCGCCGCCGAAGACGTAGCCGATGATGGCGGAACGCTTCCGGATGAACCAGGAAGATATGATGGTGCCGATGACAGCGTTGGTGCCACAGCCCAGGACGACGCCGCCCAAGGAGGCGCCTGCCCACAGCACATACACATTCTGTGCCATCCCGTACATGATAAAGTGGATGCCGCACAGCACAGAAGCCACACCCAGCAGAACACGGGCTGAGAATTTGTGTAGCAATTTAGGGGTGATAAAACTCATGACAAATGCAACGATAGTCGCAAAGGATGTCATCAGGGAAACCCTCCCTAGCGTCTCATTCAAATCCGGAACCATCCGGGGGATGAAGATACCCAGGGAAGAAAGCATACCAAGATGAACAAACATAACCAAGAAACAACCGATCAGAACACGGTAACCAGAAAACCTTTCATCTGTTCTCATACTTTAATCCTCCTTCTTCACAGACATCTACCAAACAACAAAACCCATTGCGCGCGCCGCCGTGCGGGGGATGCCGTCAGGACCGCGATCCACCCATCCCCCGCACTGTGAGAGGGAATTCAGAAAGTAGGAAGTGTTCCAATGAGCTACTGGTTTCTGGATCGAAATTCCGCCGTGCAAAGCGCATATTGCAACTAGTTCTTGAAACAAACCGGCCGGTTTGTTTCATCACGCAAAGACACGCGCTGTGCACATCCACCCGTTCCCTATCATCGTCACAGGCAGCACACAGGCCAACGATCTTGTACGTCTCCCCACACGCGACTGCTATCGCCGCGTTCTCTTTGGGGTGTCTTTATCATAGCAAAAAGCACTTTTTCTGTCTTTATACCCTTCGTACAAGTTCAGCTCGTTTGCTTTGCCTATAAAGCCAAAGGAGATTCTCATGATCACAAATACTCAAGTATTATTGGACGTTCTGTCCCCCTTCCAGCCCGCATTGTTCGGGAAACCCGGCACCATCCACTACAGCTCTGTGGGCAACAACACGTCCTTTCTGGAGCCTGGGCGGATGTATATCATCCCCTGCGACCAATTCCTGACCTTCCCAGAAAAAAGCCGCGCCGCCGCCTTCATCTGTTACGGTGACAGCAGCGTGTTCCGGCCAGAGCTGGCCCCCAAGACCATCCCTGTTATTCTCCTCCAGCAGCCAGCCCAATTCCTCACCCTCTGGGAAACCATCCAAACCGTCTTATTCCGCCCCTACGAATATCTGGACTTCCAGAACAAGATGTACTCCATTGCCCTGTCCAGCAAAGATCTAACCGCCATGCTCCAGGCGGCCACTCAGTTCATCAATATGCCCTTCTCCGTCTATGACCGAACGGCACGGCTACTGGCCTATTCTTACAACCAGACCATGACGGATGACAATATGCTGTTGGCCGAGCTGTCCTCCAGCTTCGCCACCACCGAACACCTGGACTCCTCCCACCAGCTGGGGGTCTATGGTCTTATGAGAGAAAAGGACGGCATCGTCCAGTACACCCTCCCCAGCGGCATCCGGAAGATTGCTGCCTCCATCTACATTGATGACACCTACTTCGGTATGCTCTGCGCCTATGATTTCCTCCGTCCTTTTATAGCCTCTGACTTAGATATGGTTCGTAACCTCCGGGACATCATCTCTCTGTTCCTGCGCAGCAAGTACGAGGACTACAATTATCTGGACTCCGACGAGTCCGCCCTAATCCACACTCTTCTTTGCCAACCGCTGGCTCAGGATGAGCTTGACAACCAGCTAACTCGCCTGGGTGTTACGCTCCCAGAGGAGATGCAGCTGTTGGTCATCACTGAACCTCTGCTGGAGCGGCAGAGCAAAAATGTAGCCTGCGGCCTCATTCGTCGCTATCTGACCCCACTCTTTCCCAGTCAGCTGTCTATGATCCACGAGCTGAATGTGGTCTTCCTGTTGGATGCCCAACAGTTCCCACTGGAGCGCAGCAGTGCCATGGAAAAGCTCACCGATGTATTGGAACGGAACAACCTATACGCCGCCGTCAGCAACGTGTTCACTGATCTGTCCGACCTGAAACTCCATTACGACCTGACCAAGCAAACCCTGGAAATTGGCGAGCGGGAGCAGACAGGCAACCATCTGTTCCCCTTCACTGACCACATGATCGATCATCTGGTGAACTTGGCCCATCAGGTCGTCAGTATGAAAGCCTTCCAGCACCCGATCTTCCGCACCCTGAGAAAATATGACGGCACTTACAACACCGAGTATTTCCCCACCCTGCTCCACTATCTGAAAAGCGGCGGCAATATGTCTATCTGCGCCAAGGAACTGGATATCCACTACAACACTATGAAATACCGCTTGAAGAACATTAAGCAAATTACTCACTCCGATGTGAGCGCCCCCAATGTTTTCTCCGCCCTCTACCTCTCCATGCACGCCATGGGCTACCATACCAATCACATAATTGAAGGGTAAAAAATCCCCCGAGCAAAGCTCAGGGGATTTGGGGGATCGTTTTTTGTGTTGGCTAAAAGGTCGGCTATCCTTACAGAATGTCGATATACTCCCCAGCCAGCGCCTTGTTCATGCTGCGCACGGCGCAGAATTTCCCGCACATACTGCATGTATCGCTGTGGTCGTCCTCGGGCAGACGGTCATTACGGATGGCCTTGGCAGTCTCCGGATCCAGGGCGCAGGCGAACTGTGCGTCCCAGTCCAGCACCCGGCGGGCGTCTGCCATCTTGTCGTCCATGTCCCGGGCGTGGGGGACACCCTTGGCGATGTCCGCTGCGTGGGCAGCGATCTTCGAGGCGATGATGCCCTGCTTCACGTCCTCCACGTTGGGCAGCGCCAGATGCTCTGCCGGCGTCACATAGCACAGGAACGCTGCGCCGCTCATGGCCGCTACTGCGCCGCCGATGGCGGCAGTGATGTGGTCATAACCGGGAGCAATATCCGTCACCAGCGGCCCCAGGACGTAGAAGGGTGCGCCCATGCAGATGCTCTTTTGCACTTCCATATTGGCGGCCACCTGGTTCAGCGGCACATGGCCTGGGCCTTCCACCATCACCTGCACATTGTGCGCCCACGCCCGCTTGGTCAGCTCACCCAGCCGCACCAGTTCTTCGATCTGGCACACATCGGTGGCATCCGCCAGACAGCCGGGACGGCAGGCATCCCCCAGGGAGATGGTCACATCGTATTCCTCGCAGATGTCCAAAATCTCGTCAAAATGCTCGTAGAAGGGATTTTCCTCTCCGGTCATGCTCATCCAGGCAAAGACCAAGCTGCCGCCCCGACTGACGATGTTCATCTTCCGCTTGTGCTTGCGGATCTGCTCGATGGTCTTTCGGGTGATGCCGCAGTGGAGGGTCACAAAGTCCACCCCGTCCTGGGCGTGGAGGCGCACCACATCCACGAAATCCTGGGCGGTCAGCTCCGCCAGATCCCGCTGATAGTGGATCACCGAGTCATACACCGGCACCGTGCCGATCATCACTGGGCACTCATGGGTCAGCTTCTGCCGGAAGGGCTGGGTGTTGCCATGGCTGGACAGATCCATAATGGCCTCCGCTCCCAGGTTCACAGCGCTCATAACCTTCTGCATTTCCACATCATAATCCTTGCAGTCCCGAGAGACCCCCAGGTTTACGTTTACCTTGGTGCGCAGCATACTGCCCACCCCTTCCGGATCCAGACAGGTGTGCCGCTTGTTGGCACAGATGGCCACCTTGCCCTCTGCCACCAGCTCCCGCAGCTGTTCCACCGGCAGGTGCTCTTTCTCCGCCACCCGCTTCATCTGTTCCGTCACGATGCCCTTTCGGGCTGCATCCATCTGTGTGGTATAAGTTTGCATTGCTGTTCCTCCAAAAAGTCAAAAAAGGCTTGCATTTGTTTCGTCATTTGACCAGAGAGCCGTTCCCCCCAAGGTGTGATCCATGGGGCCCTGACCCCGACCCAAGTTCAGGCCAGCGTTCAGCGCCGCCGTCAGATAGGCTTTCGCTCCGCTCACCGCTTGGGACAGCTCCAGACCGTTTGCCAGGTTGGCTGCGATGGCGCTGGACAAGGTGCAGCCGGTACCGTGGGCGTTTGGATTTTCCACTTTCCGCCCTGGAAGCCACAGCCCTTGTCCCTTCTGCCACAGCAGGTCGTCCGCATCCGCCATCCGATGTCCACCCTTGAGCAGGATGGCGCAGCCATAGCGCTGGGACAGCTCCGCCGCCACTGCTTCCGTCTCCGCACGGCTGGTGATCGGACGTCCGATCAGCGCTTCCGCCTCCGGCAGATTGGGCGTGAGCACCTCTGCCAGGGGGAACAGCTCCTGCTGGATCGCTGCCACCGCCTGGGTGCTCATGAGCCAGCGGCCACTGGTGGAGACCATGACCGGATCAAGGACAATATGCGCCGGCCGGTACTGCCGCAGCTTCTGGGCGGTAACTTGCACCGCCTGGACAGAGGGCATCATGCCGATCTTCACAGCATCCGGGAATATATCCTGGAACACACAGTCCAACTGGCTGGCCAAAACCGTCGGCTCCGTCTCCGCCACCCCATACACACCAGTGGTGTTCTGGGCAGTCAGCGCCGTTATGGCGCTCATCCCATACACCCGGTGCATGAGGAAGGTTTTTAAATCCGCTTGGATCCCAGCACCGCCGCTGCAATCGCTTCCAGCGATGGTCAGGACGGCCTTCATATCAGACCCTCCAGCTGCTGCAAAAAGCCTTGCGCCGCTGCGGCCTTGTCCTCTGGGGCAAAGAGTCCGCTGATGACCGCCACACCGGCAATGCCGGTGCCTGCCAACAGGGACAAGTTGTCCAAGTTGACCCCGCCGATGGCCACCACAGGAATGTCCACCGCCTGACAGATGGCGGTCAGCGTCTCCAGGGACATCTGACTCACGTTGTGCTTGGTGCCGCTGCCGAATACTGCGCCGCACCCCAGATAGTCCGCCCCTGCCGCCTGGGCGGCCAGAGCCTCCTCCACCGTGTGGGCGCTGCCGCCCAGCACAGCGTTGACGCCTAACTGCTTGCGGGCTTCTGTCAGGCCGGTGTCCTCCCGACCCACATGAACCCCATCTGCGCCCACTATCTGAGCCAGATCAGGCCGGTCGTTGACCAGGAACGGAACGCCGTACCGGCGGCACAAGGCGTTCAGTTCCTGTGCCTCCTGGAGGATGAACGCATCCTCCGCCTCCTTCTCCCGCAACTGCACACAGGTGACTCCCGCTTTCAGCAGCGTTTCAACCACCTCCGTCAGGGTCTCCCCCGGCTTGAGCCAGCTACGGTCGGTGATGGCATATAATTTCAGCTGTTGTGGGTTCATGCTTCCACCGCTCCTTCCTTCCAAACTGCCGCCGAAACGGCATCGAACAGCGCCATGTGGAAGGTGCCGATCTGCCCCTGTCCAACACGCTGTCCCGCCTGAGCGGCACAGTCACGCCAAAACTGTCCAGCCAATCGAGCAGCATCAAAGGCTGCAACGCCGCCGCCACAGAACAGCGCACACAGGGCAGAGAGCATACACCCGCCACCGGTGATGCGCCGGATACGGGCGTCCCCGCCGTGGAGGGTGTCCAGCGTCGTGCCATCGGTGACCACGTCCGTCTCTCCCGTCATCAGCACCGTACACCCCGCCGCCTGCGCCAGCTGGGCAGCCAGAGCGCAAGCCGCTTCCTCAGAAGCGGCCAGACCGCTCTCCACTCCGCCGCTGGCCAAATGCAGCCCGCTCTCTTGCCGCAGCCCCAACAGGGCTGCAGCTTCCTCTTGATTGCACCGGATGATGGTCGGCCGCACCTGCTCTAACAGCGCACCCAACTGACTGCGCCGAAAGGCACTGGCGCCAGCCCCCACCGGATCCAGCACCACCGGATGCCCCAGCCCATTGGCTCGGACGCCGGCCAGGGTGCAGGCGCGGAACTTTTCTAGGCTGGGCACACCGGTGTTCAGCAGGGTGGCGTCACAGAGGGCAGTGATCTCCTCCACCTCCGCCGCATCCTGCGCCATCACCGCACTGCCGCCAGCGGCCAGCAGCACATTGGCTACATCCTGCATGGTCACTGGGTTGGTCAAGCAGTGTACCTTAGGGGTGCGCTGACGCATCTGTGAGAAAACCGGACACTGCTTCATCTGCTCACGCTTCCAGCGTGTGGAGCACATGGCTCTTCTCCAAGATCTTCAGCAGCACAAAGGCCAGCACACTGCCTGCTGCCGTGGAAATGAAGAAGGGCAGCATATACACGGTGAACCCTGCCGGTTCCAGCCCCATCAGCAGCTTGGCGATGGGGTAAGCAGCCAGGCCGCCCAGCACGCCGGTGCCCAGCGCTTCCGCCACACAGGTCAGGCTGATGCGCTTGGAGAAGTGGTAGACCAGCCCACAGCACAGTGCGCCCACCATGCTGCCAGGGAAAGCCATCAAACTGCCAATGCTCAGCAGATTGCGCAGGAGACTGGCACAGAAAGCGATGGCCACCCCCCACCAGGGGCCTAAGACCACAGCAGCAAAAACGTTGACCATGTGCTGAACAGGGGCGCACTTGCTGCCTGCCACGGGCACGCTGATGAGACTGCCCACCACGGCGACTGCGGTGAGGATGCCGGCCAGAGCCAGCTTACGGGTGGTGTTTTGTTTGGTTTTCATGGTTGGATTCCTCCTGAAAGAAAATTTAGAAAACCCGGTCTGAAAAAGGCGCAGAAAAAGGCGATCCCTGCAACCGTAGGTATCGCCTCACAATCATAAAGACAATCGTGCTCTATTTCCCTACGTTGGCATTATCCAAATCAGGTCATGGGTCGGAACCATTCAGTTCCCTCTCAGCCAGCTCCTGCCAGCTCCCCGTTTTACCACTTTATTATAACATCGATTCGGTGCCCAATGGCAAGACTCGTTTTTACCAAACCCCAAGCAGTTTCTCCCCACATTTTCTGCATTTCCTCCAATCAGCCCTCTCATCCATCCAATTTGTGCTAAATGGATCCGTTTTTATGTGTCCCGCCACCGCCTGGCATCCTCCCGCATCTTTGACACATTGCTAAAATAAACCGACGGATTTCGCAGATTTTTTTCGCAGATCACCCTTGCATTTTTTTCAGACAAGTGTATAATCAGACCCAAAGAAATGACTTTTGGTCATTTGCGTATGTGTCTTTCTGCTGCGTACATTTCTAAAACACTTGTCCAAAAGCGCTTCTTCATCTCTGCGCACACTTTTTCTTGATCCACCCAGCAGACAGCCGTCGCACTGCCCCTTCCGCAGCCACGCTGTCCCCGTGTATGACCAGCGTTCTGCACGGCACAAGCAGAGCCGTTCTTTTTCACAAGACGGCATCCCGCCCTTCGCAACCCCTTTTTGATTCAAAAAAAACACCACATTCTTTTCTCCTGTGCTTTGAGCAAATTAAACAAATTTTATAAGTTATACTAGAATGCTATGATTTCGCCCCATCTTTTACCACATGAATCCAGTTCGTCCAATCTCTAACATTGTTTTTTCCCTTCGAGCGTAGTAAAATACAACACCGCAGACAGGAGTGATAACTGTACAACACGCCGTTTCGCCCTGGTTGCACCGGCGTTTTTTCTATACCGCCCTCTCTGAAATTTGCAAGACCTCCATACTATAATTGCATACCTCATATACGAATCTAATATTTCACAACCCGTTTCCCTGGTTTTATAATCTAGTCATACGAAATATTTAACCGAGGGAATCCCGTTTTGATAAGGAGTTTTTCATATGCGAGGGCACTTTTCCCGACTAAATGCCACACAAAGGCACCGAAAGCGCCAGCGGCAATTCCTTTGCTGTATGACTGCTTTGGTATCCCTCCTGCTCCTTCCCCTCACCGGCTGTGCCAGTCAAGAAGTGACCCGTGAATGTTTTGCCATGGATACTGTCATGACTCTCTCCGCCTACGGCGACCACGCCGAGACGGCATTGGCCGATGTGGAGACCGAGCTGTACCGGCTTGACCGGCTCTTCTCCATCTCCAGCTCCACCGGCGACATCGCCAAGCTGAACCGTTCCGGTTCTGCCACAGTCTCCAACGAGACCGCCAAACTGCTGAAACGAGCCCTGACCTTGAGCCAGGAAACGGAGGGTGCGCTGGATATCACCCTCTATCCCGTCTCTCAGCTGTGGGGCTTTTATTCCGGCGATTTTCAAGTGCCGGCCTCCAGTCAGATACAGACTGCATTACAGACTGTCGGTCGGAACCATTGCCACCTGAAGGGCACTTCCGTCACCTTAGATAAAGGAACCCAGTTGGATTTGGGCGCAATCGCCAAAGGCTATGCCTCCTATCGGGCTGCCAAGCTCTTAACGGACGCAGGCGTTACTTCTGCCAACTTATCATTGGGCGGAAATGTCCATGTGGTGGGGACAAAGCCAGATGGTTCCAATTGGAAAGTGGCCATCACTGACCCCAACAACACCAGCAATTACGCCGGCATTTTGCAAGTGCAGGACACCGCCGTAGTCACCAGCGGCGGGTACCAGCGAAACTTCAAAAAAAACGGCAAGGTCTATCACCACATCCTAGACCCCGCCACCGGCTTCCCTGCCCAATCCGGCCTTCTCTCCGCCACCATCATCAGCCAAGATGACGTGCTGGCTGACGCCCTGTCCACCGCCCTGTTCGTCATGGGGCCGGACAAAGCCTCCGCCTATTGGCAAGGCTCCAAGGACGCCTTCGAGATGGTGCTCGTCACCGAGGATCACCGGATCCTGTGCAGCGAGGGCATCGCTGATTCCTTCACGCCCACAGACCAGTACACCATGGAGGTGATCTCCCGATGAAGAACAAATATTGGCTCATCGCCTTCTCCGTTCTCTGCCTGATCTGTGCCGGCGCTTGGATGGCGCTGCCCAACAAATCGGAGTGCCATGTGGTAGAAATTTACCAAAACAGCAAATTGTTGTATACCATCGACCTGAACGCCGTCCAAGAACCCTATGACATTGTGTTAGGGGATGATGAAATGTATAACACCATTCATATTACCCATGATGATATTTGTATCACCCATGCCACCTGTCCTGACAAAGTCTGTGTCCACCGAGGCAAGCTCAGCGAGAAGGCTTCCCCCATCGTCTGCCTGCCCAATCGGGTGCTTATCCAATACAAGGACAGCCAAGGGGAAGGCATAGATGCAGTGACGGGGGCGGTATCATGAACACGCGAAAGCTGACTCTGACCGCCCTGCTCACCGCCATCGCCCTGTGTATCTTCACAGCGGAAGCCCAGCTCCCATCGCTCACCGCCATCCCCGGCATCAAGCTGGGACTGGCCAACGTAGTCACCGTCTTTGCCATGTACGCCCTGGGGCCTGGCGCTACCTTGTGCATCGTGCTGGTACGAGTGACCTTAGGCTGTATCGCCACGGGGCAGATGATGGCCTTCCTGTTCAGCATGACCGGCGGTCTGCTGGCCTTCTGTGTCAGCGCCCTGCTCCGCCGATGGTTTGCGCCGGAACAGATGTGGGTGGTCAGCGTCTTCGCCGCTGTGGCACACAACCTGGGGCAGCTGGCCGTGGCCATCGCCGTGATGGGTACGACCGCCATCGGCTATTACCTGCCGGTGCTCCTCATCTCCGGTGTCATCACCGGCGCATTCACCGGCTTCTGCGGACAATTCACATATGCAAGGCTTGCAAAGAGCCTTCAGATAAAACCCATTCAGTAGTAACTTAGGACAATCTCAACATCTCTTTACGGATAGGAGGTAACGTGATGATCAAAATGCACGGAGTCAAATTGCCCAATCTAAAGCAGACGGCGGGCTGTGCTCCGGAACGGATTCCTACGCCGTCCAAGGTCACCATTCCCATGTCCATGCACATTGGCATTCCGGCTGTGCCGGTAGTCAAGCGCGGCGACACTGTTAAGGTAGGACAGCTCATCGGAGAAGCCGGCGGCTTCGTCTCCGCACCGGTCTACGCCAGTATCTCTGGCACCGTCGCTTCGGTGGATAACTTTATGAAGTTCGCTGGCAACTACGTCAAAGCAGTCACCATCGCATCCGATGGCCGCAACGAACCCCTGGAGACCCTGACCCCGCCAGATGTTCACGACTTGGAGAGCTTCATCCACGCCGTCAACGACAGCGGTGTGGTCGGCCAGGGCGGCGCAGGTTTCCCCAGCGCAGTTAAGCTCATGGTGAAGGATCTGGACAAGATCGAAGCCATCATCATCAACGGTGCAGAATGTGAACCCTATGTCACCAGTGATACCCGCACCATGCTGGATCGCACAGATGAAGTGTGGGACGGGATCCTGATGCTCCAAGAGTATTACAAGGCCAAGCGCATCATCATCGCCATTGAAGAAAACAAGCCGGAGTGTATCCAGCGCTTCCAGCCCCTCTGTGAAAAAACCAAAGGGATTGAAGTGGCTGCTCTGCCCCATATGTATCCCCAAGGCGGTGAAAAGATCCTGGTCTACAACTTGCTGGGACACATCATTCCGGAAGGCAAGCTGCCCATTGACGTAGGCGCTGTGGTCATCAACTGCACCACCCTTGCCACCATCACCCACTACATCCACACTGGGATGCCCTTGGTGGAACGGTGCGTCACGGTAGACGGCTCCGCCGTCCGCAATCCCGGCAATGTCATTGCTCCTATCGGCACGCCCCTGAGTGTGCTCTACGACTTCTGCGGCGGCTTCAAAGAGGAGCCGGGCAAGGTGCTGTACTGCGGCGCCATGATGGGCATGGCTGTGCCTGACCTGGATCTGCCGGTGCAAAAGACCACCAACGCCACCCTGGCCTTCAACAAGGCCGATGCCCATATTCCGGATCCCACTGCCTGCATCCGCTGCGGCAACTGTATCAACCACTGTCCGCTGAAGCTGGCTCCCAAGGAGATCGAAACCGCCTATCGGCTGAAGGATCCTGAAAAGCTCAGCAAGCTGAAGGTGAATCTGTGCATGGAATGCGGCTGCTGCTCCTACATCTGTCCTGCCAAGCGTCCGTTGGTGCAGACCAACAAGCTGGCCAAGGTCATGCTGCGGGATTGGCAGAAGCTCCAGGAGCAGAAGGCCAAGGAAGAAACGGCATTGAAAGAAGCGGAAGAGAGAAAGGAGGCTGCTACCAATGAGTGAACTGTATGTCAGCGTCTCTCCCCATATTCGCTCCCCCAGAACCACGCAGACCATTATGCGAGATGTTTTGATCGCACTCTGTCCCGCCCTCATTGCGTCTTGTATCATCTTTGGCGCTCGCGCCCTGCTGGTCAGCGCCGTATGTGTCGCTGCCAGTGTTCTGTTTGAGTTTCTGTATCAAAAGGGCACCAAACAGCCCGTCACCATCAGCGACTGCTCCGCAGCCGTCACTGGTCTGATCCTGGCCATGAACCTGCCGGTCACCATTCCCCTGTGGCAGGCGGTCTTTGGCTGCCTGGTGGCCGTCATCGTGGTCAAGCAGCTTTTCGGCGGCCTGGGCAAGAACTTCGCCAACCCCGCCATTGTCGGTCGTGTGGTGCTGTTCCTGGCTTTCTCTGGCAGCATGACCAACTGGGTCTTCCCTGACGCAGTCTCCACTGCCACCCCCCTGGCGCTCATCTCCAAGGGTGCGCTGGATCAGCTCCCCTCCCTGTGGCACGCTTTCCTCGGTTGGGAAGGCGGCTGCCTGGGTGAAACCTGCTCCCTGGCACTCATCGCCGGCGGCATCTACCTGATCGTCCGCAAGGTCATCACCTGGCACATCCCCGTGGCTTTCGTAGGCACCGTCTTTGTGCTCACCGCTCTGTTGGGTCAGCAGCCTGTTTACCAGGTTCTCTCCGGCGGTCTGCTGTTGGGTGCCATCTTCATGGCGACCGACTACGTCACCTCTCCTCCCACCCCTTGGGGCAAGGTGATCTTTGGCATCGGCTGCGGCCTCATCACCGTTCTCATCCGTGTCTGGGGCAGCTATCCCGAAGGCGTTTCCTTCGCCATCCTGTTTATGAACATCCTCAATCCCTACATCACTTCCTGGACCCGTAATAAGCCGATCGGAGGTGTCAATCCGTGAGTAAGAGCAAGAAATTAGGTGTTATCAAGAGCATTGCCATCCTGGTCATCATCTGTCTGGTGATCTCCGGCGCCTTAGCTGTAGTCAACAGCTATACTGCACCGGTGATCCAGGCCGCTTCGGAAGAGCGGGAGAACCAGGCCAGACAGTCCGTCATGCCGGACGCCACTGACTTTGAACAGCTGGACGTGAAGGATCTGCCCGATGGCGTGGTCAGCGTCTACCAGGGCAAGGACAGCTCCGGCAAAACTGCCGGCTACGTCTTCACCGTAGAAGGCAAGGGCTTCGGCGGTACCATCTCCGTCATGTGCGCCATCGACAATGATGGCACCATTTTGAACTGCTCCACCCTGGACGTCTCTGGTGAGACTGCCACCCTGGGCGGCAAGACTGCAAATCCGGAATACACAGACCAGTACCAGGGCAAGGACAAGTCCTTGGACGGTGTCAACGCCATCTCCGGTGCAACCATCACCTCCACCGCCTACCGCGGCTGCGTGGAAAAAGCCTTTGCCGCTTATGAGCTTGTAAAGGAGGCCGCCTAAATGAGCAATACGAAGATCAGCAAACTGCAAATTTTCCTCAACGGTCTGATCAAAGAGAACCCCGTCCTGGTGCTGGTGCTGGGCACCTGCCCCACCCTGGCCATCTCCACCTCCGTGGTGGCCGCCTTTGGTATGGGCATCGCCGCTACCGTGGTTCTGATCTGCTCCAATATGGCCATCTCCGCTCTGCGGAAGATCATTCCGGACTCGGTTCGTATCCCCTGTTATATCGTCCTCGTGGCCGGCTTCGTCACCATTGTAGAGATGGTCTTGGAAGCCTACGCCTACAGCCTCTACAAATCCCTAGGCGTCTACCTGCCCCTGATCGTGGTCAATTGCATCATCCTGGGGCGTGCGGAAATGTTCGCCAACAAGAACAAAGTGCTGGACTCCGCTGTGGACGGCGTTGGCATGGGTTTGGGCTTCACCCTGGCCATCTGTGCCATGGCTGTCATCCGTGAGGTTCTGGGCAGCGGCACCTTCTGCGGTCTGCCTGTCCCCTGGTTCTCCGGCAATCCCATTGGCATCATGACCATGGCTCCCGGCGGTTTCTTCGTCTTTGGCTGCCTCATCGCCCTGGTCAACAAGATCTCCAAGGGCCGCGCCATCAAGAAGAAAGAGTTCGGCTGTGCCGGCTGTCCTATGGCAGACAGCTGCGGGCAGCTCGGTGAGAAGGAGGCAACCAAATGAAAACCATGATCGTCATTCTGTTGACCGCCGCCATTACCAACAACTATGTGCTCGTCAAGTTCCTGGGCATCTGCTCCTTCCTGGGCGTGTCCCGTAAGCTGGATCAGGCCGTTGGCATGAGTGCTGCCGTTATCTTCGTCATGCTCATGTCCACTGCGGTCACCTGGCCCATCTACCATTTCCTGCTGGACGGCGGTGTGAACTTCGTCTACATGGAGACAGTGGTCTTTATCCTAGTCATTGCCGCCCTGGTGCAGCTGGTAGAGATCATCCTAAAAAAGTATCTGCCAGCCCTCCATGCATCCTTGGGCGTCTACCTGCCCCTGATCACCACCAACTGTGCCGTGCTGGGCGTGACCATGAACAACATCTCCGATGGTTACACCTTCTGGGAATCCATGGTCTGTGCCTTGGGCTGCGGCCTGGGCTATCTCCTGGCCATGGTCATCTTCTCCGGCGTCCGTTCCCGTGTGGACGAGTCCACCCCCTCCCCGGCCTTTGACGGCCTGCCCATCACCTTGGTGGCTGCCGCCATTGTCTCCCTGTCCTTCTTTGGATTTTCCGGTGTCATCACCAATCTGTTCGGTTGATCGGAGGTAGCGCATTATGAGTAGTATTTTAGTTCCCATCCTGGCAGTCATCATCATCGGCTTCACCTGCGGCCTGCTGCTGGCTGTAGCCTCCGTTGTCATGGAGGTCAAGGTAGATCCCCGTATCTCTGCCGTGCGAGAATGTCTGCCCGGAGCCAACTGCGGCTCCTGTGGTTATACCGGTTGTGACGGCTATGCCAAAGCCGTGGTAGAGACCGGTGCCAAGACCAATCTTTGTGTTCCTGGTGCGGATACCGCTGCCAAAGCCATCGCTGCCGTCATGGGCGTGGAAGCGGAAGAAGTCCTGCCCATGACCGCCGTAGTCTGCTGCCGCGGCGACTGCGACCACACCCATAAGAAATACGTCTATCAGGGCATCAACAGCTGCCAGGGCGCCAAGCAGTTCTACGGCGGCGAAGGCGAATGTGTCTACGGCTGCCTGGGGCACGGGGACTGTATGAACGCCTGTCCCAACGGCGCCATCCGCATTCAGAACGGCATTGCCCAGATCGATCCCTATATCTGTACCGGCTGCGGCATCTGTTCCAAGGTCTGTCCCAACCATGTCATCCATGTGGTTCCCTCTGAGAGCACCATCGCCGTCCTGTGCAGCAACACCGAACCGGGTGCCGGCGCACGGAAGGCCTGTTCTCATGCCTGCATTGGCTGCCGCCGCTGCGAGCGTGAATGTCCGGAAGGCGCCATCACCGTCCGCAACAATCTGGCATCCATCAACTACGAAAAGTGTGCTAGCTGCGGCATCTGTGCTGAAACCTGTCCCACCGGTGCCGCTCAGGTACGGCTGGACTATTTCCTAGCGCAGACCCAGCCTAAGCAGGAGCACGTCTCTGCCTAACCTGCATCTTCCCTCATGACAAATTTCCTCCTACGAGTTTGTCCTATTCCAACACCCACAGCATTCCGTATGCTGTGGGTGTTTTTTTGTGCGATATGCTGCATTTTTCGTCCTGGTATCCCAAAATCATCTCACCGCCTTATCATTGTTGTCATCCGCCCGCCCTCGTTTTGACAGGTTGCCACAAGAAATCGTGCATAATTTATGCAACCTATCTAAGGCCGTTTTTCCCATCTCCTTTGCTGTTCTGCACAAAAAAACCAGTTCATTTTTGAGCTGACCGCAGAGTGCCCAAAAACGATCGTGCAAATTTGTTGACAGAAATGCCGCAAAACGGGTTAACAAGCGCAATGAAACGATATATAATAAGAAAGCAGAAGTTCTTTACGGAAAGTCCTGCGCCGATCCCCCCTATCCCGTCTGGGTTCCTGCGTTATATCACAGACACATAGAGGGTTACGGATTTCACATTTCACAAGAAAGATCCCTTTCGTTATAATGCAAGTACAAACCAAGGCGAAAGGAGTTTTTGAGTTATGTATAACAGCACTTTCCAGGTAAGCTATCGTCGCAAAGTCTATGAGGAAGTCGCCACCTTAGCATACCAAAGAATGAACAAAGAGGCATTCAAATGGCTGCCCGATTGGATCGTTTCCGTGACGGGCGGCAACGACGCAAAGGAAGATATCTTCTCTGACCTGGATTACGCTGCCGAGCTGTGCTCCGCAGCGCTGGGCATGGAACCGAGCCGGTATCTCGATACCTTGGCTGACAAGACCCCGCTGGAACAGACGAATGATCCGGCAGCTCCCATGGTCTGTGTGCTGAGCACCATGTGTCACAAGTGCACTCAGACTCAGGACGCCGCTCCCTGTCTCTCCGCCTGTGCCAACCACGCTATCAAGCTGGATGCCACTGGCCGTGCGACCATCAATCCCACCGCTTGTTCCTCCTGCGGAACCTGCGTAGGTGTCTGTCCCCAGGGCGCTATCACTGATAAGAGCAGCCTCTATCAGGTGATCCGCGCCATCGGTGATGGCCACAAGGTGATGGCACTGCTGATGCCGGGTCTGTCCGAACAGTTCGCTGAAACCATCCGCAAGGAGCATCTCACCAGCGCCTTCCGGATGCTGGGCTTCTGCGATGTCTTTGAGATTGGCTCCATGACCGGCCCTCACTCTTACCTCTCTACCAATCCCGAACGCATCTCCCAGGAGATCTATTGCATGAACGCCGGCATCAAGGCGGTTGACAAGGACACTCTGGTTGTTCTGGTTGCTCCCAGCACCATGAGCAAGCTGGATGCCGTCCACAGCACAACGGCAGAAGACGTGGATTACGTCCTGACACTGGAAGAAGTGCTGGGTATGCTGGACGCCCGGGGGCTGTGCAACGGGATCATGCAAAAGAGTGATGAGGAACCCCTCAAGTACACCAGGGAAGATCATTATCCCTTGCAGTACAACAAGGAAGAGGGCGTGACGATTGACCATTCAGCAGCTAAAATGTGCAGTTGAGGTTTGGAAATGCGGTTCCATCAACAAAGCCGCTGAGCGGCTTTATATGAATCAGCCAAACATCAGCCGATTGATCAAAAACCTGGAGAGCGAGTTCGGTCTGACCTTATTCTCCAGGACATCCTCCGGGATGGTCGCCACCAGGGACGGGGAACTGTTCCTGATGCAGGCAGAAAAGCTGGTAAATAACACAGACACCTTTGAACATTCCTTCAAACACAACGAGGAGAGCACCACCTCTTTTCGCATCGCTTTACCGCGAGGCAGTTACCTGACCAAAGCCTTTGCTCGGACGCTGAACGCAGTCGCAGAAGACCATCCGGTGCAGGTAACCTTCAACGAGACCAACAACGAGGAGGTCATCCAGTGTGTCTCTGCCCAGGGGTATGACGTAGGCATCATCCGACTGCCCATTGAGTTTGAATCGAACTACAAGAAGCTGTTGGCTGAAAAGCAACTGAAGTTCCAGGAGATTATGTTCTTCCGCTTTGTGGTAGTCATGCACAAGGATCACCCCTTGGCCAATCGAGAGTATGTCCACTTTTCTGACCTGGTGAATTATACTGCTTTGGTGCACGGTGACAACCATTTCCTCACCTTCTCCGATGCGGAGACTGATAAATTATACCGCACCCACTTGTATAAGAATTCCATCTCTATTTTTGAGCGAGGCAGTCAGTTTGACTTCCTCCGAGACATCCCTGGCGCTTTCATGCTCATCTCCCCCTTGCCCCAGGAGCTGCTCAATGCCTACGACCTAGTGCAGGTGAAGCTGCCGGACAGCGAGATCGGGCTGTTCGAGGATCTGATGATTACGCGGAAGGAGCGTCGTTACACGGATTTTGTACAAGAGCTAATGCACCAAATACTCGAAGTAGAGCGTGAAATTATGGTATAGCGTGTTTGTCCTCTTGCTGCCCTATCGTTGCATCGTTTTGCGTGGAAAGGAATGAGATTTGCATTATGAACAAGTTTGATACGAAGGTTCAGTTTTTAAAGTATGAAGTGCTTCGCGAAGTGGCACGTCACGCTTGGCAGGATGACCTGCTGTCCAGCATGATGGATATTCCCAGGGAGATCACCCAAAGTGATCACCCCGGTTCTGGGTATTACACCTACAAGGAGATGGCCATCCTCTCCGAACGGGTGAAGCTGGCGGTCGGCGGCGACCGGAAACAGAAGGGCATCGTGCAGACCATTGGCTGTGCCTGTGACGAATGTCCCACCGACGGCTATCGGGTCACCGACTCCTGCCGTGGCTGTTTTGCCCATCACTGTCAGGCGGTCTGTCCCAAGGACGCCATCACCCTGGACGAAAACGAGCACGCACACATCGACAAGTCCAAGTGCATCAACTGCGGCAAATGTGCCCAGGCCTGTCCCTACTCCGCCATCGTCAACCGGAAGCGCCCCTGCCAGAAGGCTTGTAAGGTGGGCGCCATCTCCATGAACCCCGACAGCACCGTTAAGATCGAGCACGACAAATGCATCTCCTGCGGCGCCTGTGTCTACCAATGTCCCTTCGGCGCCCTGTCCGACAAGTCCTTTATCCTGGACGCCATCGGTATGCTCAAGAGCGACAAGAAGGTTTACGCCATCGTCGCCCCCAGCATCGCCAGCCAGTTCACTTACGCCAAGCTCAACCAGGTGGTCACCGGCATCAAGCAGCTGGGCTTCTATGAGGTAGTGGAAGCAGCCATGGGCGCTGACCTGGTAGCCATGGCGGAAGCGAAAGAGTTGGCTGACAAAGGCTTCCTGACCAGCTCCTGCTGCCCCGCCTTTGTCAGCTACATCAAACAGCAGTTCCCCACTCTGGCAGAGAACATCTCCCACAACCCCTCCCCTATGGTGGCCACCGCCAAGTTCCTGCGGGAGACCTGCGGAGATGACATCAAGACCATCTTCATCGGCCCATGCACCGCTAAAAAAGCGGAAGGCCAGCTGCCGGAGGTAAAGGAGTATGTGGATTGCGTGCTGACCTTTGAAGAATTGCAGGCTCTCTTTGACAGCCGTGACATCGATCCCACCACGCTGGAAGAAACCGAGCTGAACAACGCCTCTTACTACGGTCGTATCTTCGGCCACTGCGGCGGTCTGTCCATGGCAGCAGCGGAGGCACTGAAGGAGCAGGGCATCGAATTTGACGCCAAGCCCATCAGCTGCAGCGGCATCGAGGAGTGCCGGATGGCGCTGCTGAAGGCCAAAGTTGGCAAATTGGACGCCAACTTCATCGAAGGCATGGCCTGTATCGGCGGCTGCGTCAACGGCGCAGGCAGCTTGACCCACAGCGCCAAGAACCAGCAGCTGGTGGAAAAGCACGGCAAAGAGGCAGAGCGAAAGACCATCCAGGATTCCGTCTCCCACCCCGATGTCAGCTTCAAGCACTGAGGACTGCCCCCTCTTACCGCAGTCCCCCCAACGGACGGAGGTTCCGTGATAGAACGCTGTTCCCTGACGAAATCGATGTTTGACCAAACTCACCTCTCCTTTTTTGGAATCGTTGAACTTCCTTTTTCACTCCTACTTCCCTACTATCTGTCAAACACCCATTCCGTCGGTTCTAACAACCGCCTCACATCCCCTGCGTGAGGCGGTTTTTGCCCATTCATTCAACAAGGAGGTATTTTAGAATGGAAACCAGAGTCGCCGTATTAGCCATCATCATTGAGCAGCCCGATGCCGTTCCCTCGCTCAACACCGTGCTCCACGATGTCAGCGCATATATCATCGGCCGTATGGGTCTGCCCTACCCCAAGCGCGGCATCCACATCATCTCCATTGCCGTGGATGCTCCCCAGGACGTGATCTCCTCTCTGGCTGGCAAGCTGGGGAACATCCCCAACGTCAGCGTCAAGATCGCCTATTCCAACGTGATCGGTCATGACTGACGCCATCGCCCTCATCGACCGTCTGGCACAGCAGCACAGCTTGACGCTGGCCGAGTATCAGACGCTCATTGAGGCGGAGTGCGAGGAGACCCGGACGTACGCCGCCCAACAGGCGGTAGCCGTCCGGCAGGCGGTCTACGGCACAGATATTTTCCTCCGCGGCCTTATCGAAGTGACCAGCTACTGCCGCAACGACTGCTACTACTGCGGCATCCGCAAGTCCAACCAAGCCTGCCAGCGCTATCTGCTCAGCGATGAGGACATCCTCACCTGCTGTGCCGAGGGCTATCAGCTGGGCTTCCGCACCTTCGTCCTCCAAGGGGGCGAGGGCATCCTCCCCGTCCCCCGGGTCTGCGCCCTGGTGTCCGTCATCAAGGCGCGCTACCCAGACTGCGCCGTGACCCTCTCTCTGGGCGAGTACAGCCGAGAGGAGTACCAGCAGATGTTTGACGCCGGTGCAGACCGCTATCTGCTCCGCCACGAGACGGCGGACAAGGCGCATTATGAGAAGCTCCACCCCGCTTCCATGTCCTTTGCACACCGGATGCAGTGCCTCCAGGACTTGAAGGACATCGGCTTCCAGGTGGGCTGCGGCTTTATGGTAGGCTCTCCCTACCAAACCTCTGCCTGTCTGGCCAAGGACTTGAAATTCATTGAGACCTTCCAACCTCATATGTGCGGCATCGGCCCCTTCATCCCCCACCACGATACCCAGTTCCGTGGGGAACCGGCCGGTCGGGTAGACCAGACCTGTTATCTGCTCTCCCTCCTCCGCCTTATGCGCCCCAATCTTCTTCTCCCTGCCACCACCGCCCTGGGCACCCTAGACCCTATCGGGCGGGAAAAGGGCATCCTGGCCGGCGGCAACGTGGTCATGCCCAACCTGTCTCCGGTGGCAGTGCGAAAAAAATACGCTCTGTACGACAACAAGATCTGTACCGGAGAAGAATCCGCCCAGTGCCGGGGCTGCCTAGCACGGCGGATGGACACCATTCACTATCACTTGGTCACTGACCGAGGGGATATGCGTACTGCGTAAGATCCCCACACAAAATTCTGACGGAAAAGTTGCCCTGGGGCTTCTGCTCCATAAGAAAGGATGTTTATTATGGCTATCTACAATCCCAAGTCTCTCAAAGCAGAAGAATTCATCAATCACGAGGAAATTCTGGACACCATCCGCTATGCACAAGAGAACAAGCACAATGTGGCGCTCATTGACGAGCTGCTGGAAAAGGCTCGTCCTAAGAAGACCGACCACGGCACCTTCTGCGCCGGCCTGACCCATCGGGAAGCCTCTGTCCTGCTGGCTTGCGACATTCCGGAAAAGGTAGAGCAGATGTACCAGCTGGCGGCGGAGATCAAGGACGCCTTCTACGGCAACCGCATCGTCCTCTTTGCCCCCCTCTACCTGTCCAACTACTGTATCAACGGCTGCGTCTACTGTCCCTACCATCGGGTAAACCAACATATCACCCGAAAAAAGCTCACCCAGGAGGAAGTCCGTGCGGAAGTCATGGCGCTCCAGGACATGGGGCACAAGCGTCTGGCCATTGAAGCCGGGGAAGATCCGGTGAACAATCCCATCGAATATATCTTGGAGTGCATCCACACGATCTACTCCATTCACAATAAAAACGGCGACATCCGTCGGGTCAACGTGAACATCGCCGCCACCACGGTGGAGAATTACCGCAAGCTCAAGGACGCCGGCATCGGCACCTATATCCTGTTCCAGGAGACCTACAACAAAAAGAGCTATCTGGAACTGCATCCCACCGGCCCCAAGCACGACTACGACTACCACACCGAAGCCATGGATCGTGCCATGGACGGCGGCATTGATGACGTAGGTCTGGGCGTTCTGTTTGGCTTGGAGGGCTATCAGTACGAGTTCGCCGGCCTGCTCATGCACGCCGAGCACCTGGAAGCCGTCCACGGCGTGGGGCCCCACACCATCAGCGTCCCCCGTGTCAAGAAGGCGGACGACATTGATCCGGACGTGTTCGACAACGGCCTGGCAGACGATATGTTCCAGAAGATCATCGCCTGCATCCGCATCGCCGTCCCCTACACCGGCATGATCATCTCCACCCGTGAAAGCGAAGCCGTCCGAGAAAAGGCCCTCCACTTGGGCATCTCCCAGATCAGCGGCGCTTCCCGCACCTCTGTGGGCGGCTACACCGAAAAGATCCGCCCCCACGACTCTGAGCAGTTCGATGTGTCCGACCAGCGTTCTCTGGACGAGGTGGTGGACTGGCTCATGAAGATGGGCTTCATCCCCTCCTTCTGCACCGCCTGCTACCGAGAAGGCCGTACCGGCGACCGGTTCATGAGCCTGTGCAAGAGCGGTCAGATCTTGAACTGCTGCCACCCCAACGCCCTGATGACCCTGACCGAATACCTGGTGGATTATGCCTCTGAGGAGACCAAAAAGACTGGCTACGCCCTCATTGAGCGGGAGCTGGCTAAGATCACCAACGAAAAGGTCAAGGCACTAGCCACCCAGCATATTGCTGACATCAAGGCGTCCAACCGCCGCGATTTCCGGTTCTGAGGAAGGAGGTGTCACGATGGGACTGAATGACCGCCCCTCTGGCGAACGGGTACACATCAGCTTCTTCGGTCTGCGCAACGCTGGGAAGTCCAGCGTGGTCAATGCCGTCACCGGTCAAGCCCTCTCCTTGGTCTCCCAGGTGAAGGGCACCACCACCGACCCGGTGCAGAAGGCCATGGAGCTGCTGCCCATCGGCCCTGTGGTTATCATTGACACCCCAGGTATTGACGATGTAGGCGGACTGGGACAGCTGCGTGTCCAGCGTGCCCTCCAGGTGCTGGACAAGACCGATGTGGCCATCCTGGTGGTAGACGGCACCCTGGGGATGCAGCCGGACGACCGGCAGCTGACAGAGCAGTTCCAAACACGGAACATCCCTTACCTGGTGGTCTACAACAAGGCCGACCTGCTGGACGCACCGCTGGCCTGTCAGCCCAATGAGATCGCCGTCAGCGCCAAGACCGGCCAGAACATCTACGAGCTGAAAGAGCGCATCGGCCGCCTGGCCGGCGCTCAGGAGAACACCAAACACCTGGTGGCCGACCTGATCGACCCTGGTGACGTGGTGGTTCTCGTCACTCCCATCGACTCCGCCGCCCCCAAGGGACGGCTCATCCTGCCCCAGCAGCAGGTCATTCGGGACATCCTGGACGCCGGCGGCATCAATGTAGTGGTCAAGGAGAGTGAGCTGACCGCCGCTCTGGCTGCTCTGGGCAAGCGTCCCAAGCTGGTCATCACCGACTCCCAGGCTTTTCAGGCCGTCAATCGGGACACGCCGGAGGACATTTTGCTCACCTCCTTCTCCATCCTGTTCGCTCGCTACAAGGGCAACTTGGCCGAGGCCGTCCGGGGTGCCGCCATGCTGGACAAGCTCCAAAATGGGGACAGCGTCCTCATCTCAGAGGGCTGTACCCATCACCGGCAGTGCGGGGACATCGGCACAGAGAAGCTCCCTAACTGGCTGAAACAGTACACTGGCTGCGACCTGGACTATCACTTCACCTCCGGTCGGGAGTTCCCCCAGGATCTCTCTCCCTACGCCCTGGTCATCCACTGCGGCGGCTGTATGCTCAACGAACGGGAGATGCAGTCCCGTATCCGTCACAGCCTGGACTGCCATGTGCCCATCACCAACTACGGCATTGCCATCGCCCAGATGCACGGCATCCTGGCACGCTCGCTGGGGCCCTTCCCCCACCTGGCTGCGCTGCTGACCCCATAACTCATTTGCTTGAACCAGAGAGCAGCACCACGCATATCGTCAAGCCAAGATGCGCTATGCGTTCCCCAATGAAAGTCCTATATTTTATGTTGCTCCTTTTGCGTCTTCGCTGCCCTCTCCTTCTATACAAAGGCCGACCACCCGATCGGGTGGTCGGCCTTTTCCCTGTTCTGACACATCCCCCTAAAAACCTGCTTCTCGAACCATTTCTTCAATCTATGGTTTCATTATATATGTGTATTTGCTATTTTGCGCACATTCTACTATAATACAATCAGACAAAGAGTTCAGGGGTTTTCCCCAAGACCACTGTCATAAAATGCACTCCCTTACCGAAAAAATGCATTAACCCCCTCCTACTTACACGCAGAACGTCTTTTTATCAAGACGCCAACTGACCCCCCTCCTCCTATAAATAGAAATCCCCTCCGATCGGATCGGAGGGGATTTCTATTTTGCAGATACCGTGTCATCACATAAGCGTCATTGCAGCTTGCAGCACTGCCGCTCCCCCCTTCCCCACTGCAAATCCGTGCGTCTCCATGTCCGTCCTGTGCAGCGTCTCATACATGGCGTTCTGGCGCAGAAAAGCCAATCTGTATGTATTTCACACAGGCACAAATGCCTTGTGACCACAGAAGCCTCCTGACAGCCTGAGAGACACATAAGCAGACAAAGAAGGATTCGGTTTCTGTACCTCCTTTTGCGCCGCCGCAGTAAGCAAACAAAAAAACACTCATTCATGACGCAACCATCATGAATGGGTGTTTTTCTGTGCTGATTATGATATTCCTTCCGTCTGCCTTACACAAACAGCGTCTCCAAAATCTCTGGCAAAGTGATCGTACCAAAGTACCGCTCCAACGGGAGAGCCTCCAGACGCTGCTTCAATTCGTCCTGACGATAAGGCGCCCCACGCAAAGCGTTCTCTACCTCGTCCAGAGAGGTCAGGGAGAGGAAATCCCCATAGAAGCGGAGATCCACAATGTTGCCATCTTTCGCCTGAAGACCAACCTCCAGAATGCCGCCTGGCCACTTGCGCTTATTGTGAAAGGTAAAGCGGGGAGAACGTCCGTAAGTCCATTCCCAGGTGTCATATTTGCGCTCTTTCAGAGCCTGCACCGCCGCCAGTTCCTCTGCTGTCAAAGTGCCTGTCTCCAAGCCTTCGCCGCCGAATGCATCCTTCAGGTACTGCCAGAAAGCGGGCAGATCCATATCCTCCTTCAGGAAGGATCGGATATTCCCCACACGAGAGCGCACGGACTGAGTGCTCTTGGATTCAAATTTAGCCGGATCTGCCCGCAGTGCGCCGGCGATCATGCTGGGATCGGAGTCAAAGAGCAGCGTCCCGTGAAAGAGCATCCGCTTGCCCAGCAGGCGCTGCGCCGTGCCGGAAATCTTGCGGCCTTCTACCAGAATGTCATTGCGGCCAGAGGCTTCCGCCTGAAGACCCAAACCCTGGAGCGCCTCCAACACCGGACGAGTAAACTGCTGATAGCTCATGTCAGCTGCGTTCTCCACATCCGTGATAAAGGAATAGTTCAGATTCCCCATATCGTGGTAAACTGCGCCGCCGCCGGTTGTACGCCGGACAACATGGATGTGATGCTCCTCCACAAAATCAGGGTCGATCTCCGCCGCCGTGTTCTGGTTCTGCCCCACCACGATGGTGTTGTCATTTTGCCAGAGCAAAAGGTACGGACGATCCTGCCGGTTTCTCAGCACCGTCTCCTCAAATGCCAGGTTGTAGGCCGGATCGGTGCTGTGGGTTTCCAGATACATGGTCGACTTGCTTGCAGACATTGTGGATTCCTCCTTGCGATGAAAGATTTTCCGGTGGGCATCTCCCACCTGCTGTCATGACCGTTTAACACAGTGCAACAACCACCACTCCGGCGCCGCAGGATACACAAGCAGCACTTCACTTCCTCGCGTACGTCAGGCGGCGGAGATTCTCTCCAAGATACAGGTGGAATCACTCCTCCTGTAAGAGAACCTAAACCGTCTCCTGACGCACGGCAGGGGTAGGAAGCAAAGGAACCATCGCTGCTGGAGAAATCGAGGATAAGAGTAAATGAGCCGAATGCAATGGATAAGAGCAGCAGCGCTAGGTTTTGAAATGCCGGAAGTACTCTGATGACAAGGCGGAAAACTCTGATACCCAGGTATTATGCTGTCATGCAGTACACAGACTTCATGACATACAAGCCTGTCAGCTTACTTCTTCTTTTTAGACGGGATGTGGATAGCACGACCCAGGGCATCCAGAGCGCATTCCCGAATGGTCTCGGTCACAGTGGGGTGAGAGTGGATGGTGGCAATGATCTCATCCAGGGTCATCTCGTCAGAGATAGCCAGGGCGCCCTCTGCGATCAGATCGGTTGCGCGGGGCCCGATGATGTGCATACCCAGGATCTCGCCATATTCCTTGCCGGCGATGATCTTGACCACACCTTCGCCGCCATTCAGGATCAGAGCCTTGCCGTTGGCGTTCATGGGGAACTTGCCCACGATGTAGTCGATGCCCTGTGCCTTTGCCTGTTCCTCGGTCAGACCAACGGAAGCGGCTTCCGGTTCAATGTAGACACAGGTGGGGTTGGTGCGCTCGTCATAGACAGCGGGGATACCCATGATGTTCTCTGCGGCCACTTCGCCCATAGCGGATGCGGTGTGAGCCAGCTGTGCGTGGCCGAACACGCAGTCGCCGATGGCATAGACGCCGGACACGTTGGTCTCCATCTTGTCGTTGACGATGATGCGGCCCCGTTCGTTGTCCAGACCGCCTGCTGCCAGATCCAGTGCATCGGTGTTGGCACGGCGGCCAATGGCCACCAGCACCTTTTCTGCTTCAAAGCTGACGGTTTCGCCCGCCTTGTTCTTGCAGACGACCTTTGCGCCAACAGGAGAGGATTCGATGCTCTGAACCGGGCATTCCAGATGGAATTCCATGCCCATCTTCTTCATGTGGGCAACACCGACCTTAGTCAGGTCGCCGTCCAGCATGGGCAGCATATGATCCAGTGCTTCGACGACAGTGATCTTGGTGCCGAACGCAGCGTAAGCACACGCCAGTTCCAGACCGATGACGCCAGCGCCGATGACGACCATGCTCTTGGGGAGCTGTTCCAGGCTCAGCGCGCCGGTGGAGTCGATGCAGTTGGGATTTTCCTTCAGGCCGGGGATGGGGGGCTGGGTGTTGACAGAGCCAGTAGCCACGATGATAGCATCAGCAGTCATCTCTTCGGTGGTGCCGTCTGCCTTCTTGACAGAGAGCTTGCCCGGTGCCACAAACTTGGCTTCGCCGTCGATCTTTGCGACCTTGTTTGCCTTGAACAGGCCAGCGATACCGCCGGTCAGCTGCTTGGAGATGGCATTCTTATGGGCGATGACCTGGGGGAAGTTGACGGTGACATTGTCCACTTCCACGCCGATGTCCTTGCCCTGATGCTTGATGTCCTCAATCAGCTCTGCGCTGTGCAGCAGGCACTTGGTGGGGATGCAGCCCACGTTCAGGCAGGTGCCGCCCAGGTGCTTCTGTTCGATGACAGTGACCTTTGCGCCCAGCTGAGCCAGACGGATGGCAGCCACATAGCCGCCAGGGCCGCCGCCGATGACGATCACACGCTTGTCGCCGGCAGGCTTTGCCGGTGCCGCAGCAGCTGCGGGCGCTGCGGCAGGTGCTGCGGGAGCAGCGCCGCCTACCTGTTCGCCCGGCTGGCCGATGTAGCCCAGCAGGCCCTTGACGGGGATATCCTCGTCCTCTTGTGCCACGATCTTCAGCAACACACCGTCATGCTCGCTGACCACTTCGTTGGTCAGCTTATCGGTGGTGATCTCCAGGATGGCTTCGCCAGCCTTCACGGCATCGCCTTCCTTTTTCAGCCACTTAGAGACGGTGCCTTCTTCCATGGTCAGCCCCAGCTGGGGCATGGTAATTTCAAAAGCCATAGGTTCGCCCTCCTCAGAGCAGAATATTCAGCGGGCTCTGCAGCAGGTCGCGCAGATCCATAGCAAACTTCGCTGCCACGGCACCGTCCATGAGACGATGGTCCAGAGTGAAGGACAGGCGCATGACCTGATGCTTGCTGATGTTGCCCTCGTCGTCCATCTGCAGTTCATCTTCGATGGAGCACACGCCCAGGATAGCGGCGTTGGGCTGGTTGACGATGGGGGTAAAGGTTTCAATACCGAACATACCCAGGTTGCTGACCGAGAAGGTGGAACCCTTGTATTCATCGGGAGTGAGCTTGTTTTCCTTGGCGCGGGTTGCCAGATCCTTTGCCGTAGCGGACAGCTCGTCCAGACCCATCTTGTCTGCGTCACGGATGACGGGGACGATCAGGCCGGCGTCCAGTGCCACTGCCATGCCCAGGTTGACATGGGTGTGCTGGATCATCTGGTTGCCGTCATAGCTGACCAGGATCTCAGGATGCTGACGCAGCACCTTGGCGGTAGCCTTCAGAACCAGGTCGTTGACGGAATACTTCTTGCCGGTCTTGGCCAGCAGATCCTTCCGGAACTTCATCAGCTCGGTAACGTCCACCTTGGTATTCTGGGTAACGGGCGGGATCTCAGTATGAGACTGGAGCATACGCTCGGCAACGACCTTGCGCATACCGCTGAGCTTGACGACGGTATCGCCATCCATCAGCTCCACATTGGTCTTTGCAGCAGGTGCTGCGGCGGGAGCGGGAGCTGCGGCTGCGGCAGCAGGTGCTGCCTTCTGGGCTTCTGCTGCGGCATAGATGTCCTTTGCCACGATACGACCAGAGGGGCCGGAACCAGTGAGGGTGGAATAATCCACGCCCATGCCAGCGGCCAGCTTCCGTGCGAAGGGAGAGATACGGATCCGCTTGCCGGATGCGTCAGCCACAGGTGCTGCTACGGGTGCGGCAGGAGCGGCGGCAGCGGCGGGTGCTGCTTCGGGAGCAGCTGCGGCAGCAGGAGCTGCTGCGCCATCGCCCACCTGTTCGCCCGGCTGGCCGATATAAGCCAACAGACCCTTGACGGGGATGTCATCGCCTTCCTGGGCGACAATCTTCAGGAGCACACCGTCATGTTCGCTCACGACTTCATTGGTCAGCTTGTCGGTGGTGATCTCCAGGATGGCCTCGCCAGCCTTCACCTCATCGCCTTCCTTTTTCAGCCACTGAGAGACGGTGCCCTCTTCCATGGTCAGCCCCAGCTGGGGCATCAATACTTCATATGCCATGTCAGTTTCCTCCTCACTTGTTCAGCACGCGCTTGACTGCGGCAACGATGTCTGCCGGGTGGGGGAAGTTCTCGTCTTCCAGCACGGGGCTGAAGGGAGAGCAGATGTTCAGGCCGCACACACGTTCCACGGGAGCGTCCAGCTCATCGAACAGTTCTTCGGAAATCTCAGCAGAGAGCTCGCCAGCGAAGCTGCCGCGCTTGACTTCTTCGGAGACGATGATGGCGTTGTGGGTCTTGGAAATGGATGCCTTGATTGCGTCCCAATCCAGGGGAACCAGGGATCTCAGATCCAGCACTTCCACATCAATGCCTTCCTGTTCCAGGGTCTTTGCCGCTTCCAGAGCGAAGTTGACTTCACGGGACCAGGAGATGATGGTCAGATCCTTGCCCTCGCGCTTGACCTTTGCCTGACCCAGGGGGATGGTGTATTCGCCTTCCGGAATTTCTTCCTTATGGGCGTACAGCAGCTTGTGTTCCAGGAAAATGACGGGGTCTTCGTCACGGATTGCGGTCTTCAGCAGACCCTTTGCATCCTCTGCGGAGCAGGGAGCGACAACCTTCAGGCCAGGGAAGTGGCAGAAGAAGTTCTCCAGGGACTGAGAATGCTGACCTGCGTTGCGGCGGCCGGCGCCCATGGGTGCACGCAGCACCATAGGAACGCTACACTGACCACCGGTCATGTAACGGATCTTTGCTGCCTGGTTGAACAGGGGGTCTGCACATTCGGTAGCGAAGTCATCGTACATCAGCTCCACTACGGGATGCATCCCGCGCATTGCTGCGCCGACAGCCATACCTACAAAGCCTTCTTCGGAGATCGGGGTGTCGATCACACGGTTGGGGCCAAATTCATCCAAAAAGCCACGGGTAATGGCGAACACGTTGCCCATAACAGCCATGTCTTCGCCCATAATAAACATCTTGTCATCCCGAAGCATTTCTTCATGCAAGGCTTCACCGATGGCCTTGCTGACGGTGATTTTCTTGCTCATCTTGCCACGCACCTTTCGTTATCAGTCACATACATATCATCCAGCACAGTAGCGGGATCGGGATAGGGGGATTCGTCTGCGAACTTCACAGCTTCGTCCATCTCTGCCTCTGCTTCTGCCTTGACAGCATCCAGTTCTTCCTGAGTGGCACCCAGCTTCATCAGGCGTTCGCCCAGCAGCATGATGCCGTCCTTCTTCAGAGCCTCTTCCATGTATTCCTTGGGACGATACACAGCAGGATCGCCGCAATAGTGGCCCTGATAACGGTAGACCTTTGCTTCCACCAGATAGGGGCCCTTGCCGGAACGAGCGTGTTCCATAGCCACCTGCATTGCCTCATAGACTTCGGTGGGGTTGGTGCCGTCCACCACAGCGTATTCTACGCCGTAAGCAGCAGCACGGGAGGCCAGATCCGGAGTGTTGGTCACGCGATGGATCTCGGTAGAGACGCCATAGCAGTTGTTCTCAATGAACCAGACCATGGGCAGATGCCAAGTGGCAGCCATGTTCAGAGATTCATGGAAGGAGCCTTCATTGGTGGAGCCATCCCCGAAGCAGCCTACGCTGACGGAGTCATCACCCATGATCTTGGAAGCCAGAGCACTGCCGGCGGAGATGAGCTGGCCGGCACCAACGATGCCGTTTGCGCCCAGGTGGTTCATCTTCTTCATATCAGCGATGTGCATGGAGCCGCCCTTGCCCTTACAATAGCCGGTGACCTTGCCGAACAGCTCAGCCATAGCCAGCTTAGCGTCTGCACCTCTGGCGATTGCGTGGCCATGACCACGATGGGTGGAGGTGAAATAATCTTTGGGCTCGATGGCTGCGAAGGCACCTGCTTCAGCTGCCTCCTGACCGATGCTCAGATGAATGTTGCCTGCCAGCATGCCCTTGGTGAAGCAGTCTGCTGCGTGCTCTTCAAATGCACGAATCCGAACCATAGTCCGGTAAAACTCCATCAGCTGATCTTTTGTATACTTTTCTTTTGTAGCCAATGATCTCACGCCTTTCTTATCCGTGTTGTGGTTGAATTTATACTTGACGAGGAGCGAAAATGGGAACTTCCAGGTTCTCATCGAACTGACGTCCCATGACCATCCCCTCGATTTCTGCAATAATTACGTCTACGGTCAGCAGAACCTTCGTGCCCTCCACCAGGTGACCGCCGTGGGCATTGCCGTAACGGTCGCTCAGTGCCATATGGACATGCAGGTTGGTGTTGCCTTCCGCGTCATGGCAGATGATGCCGGAGCCATTTGTCAGCTCGATGGGGCCAGTCAAATGCAGAACCTCACCATAGCCATAGCCCGCCTTCTTTTCCGGCAGTTCCACCGGGTTGCAATAGGCCACGCCGTCCAAGCTGCCGATTGCGCTGAGGATCACGCCGCTGTTGATACCACTGCGGTTACAAGCTTCCTCCAGCCCCTTCAGTACATCCGTTCCCGGACGCAGCCGGATGGCCAGCACTCTGCCCAAGTGGCCTTGTGCCATTTCCAGAATATCATTGCGATCAGTCATCGCTCTGCCTCCTATCTTTTCACTTTGCTTACAATTCGATCCGCTCATACGGCTCACTCAGTGGGAGAACCTGTAGGTTCTCCGCCCCCGGAGCGCTCAGCCGCCGTCGGACACTTTCTCGCATATGCATGCGGTCATCCTCCCGGAAGGGGATATGATACACGCCGATATGCTCTGCTGCCAGTGCGCCATGAAACAACCGTTTGTCAAACAGCGCCTGGAAAAACAGTGGATTCACAAATGCCGCCTCCAGCGAAACACCGGCTACCTGCGTGAGCGACTCATGCAGATAGTCCGTATCCGCTGTGAACAGCACCTCTCGCCCATCGAAGGCGATCCGGTAGCATACATGGGGCACGCCATAAAATTCTGGCCCCAAATGCTGCGTCCGGAAGGCTTGCAGGCGGATATGCTCTCCCACCTGCCACACGGCGTGATCCGTCACATGTGACAGACAGGCGCAAGGGATTTTCCTGTGTGCCAGGAAGTGCTTTAATTCCTGTACCTGCGGTGCGCTGTCCTCTGGGAAGAACAACGCCTTCACCGGCCGATCCTCCACCAACTCCATGGTCATCTCTGGGGAGAAGTGATCCGGATGGAAGTGGGTGAACAGCAGACAGTCCAGCTGTTCGAACGGCGGTTCCCCGCAGCACATTTTCTGCCAGCAACCGGCGGGCATCGGGCTGAAGGGGTTCCCCTCTCGCCCGAATACACCATCGAGCAGGAGGGTCATGCCCCGATAGCCGATGCGCACACCGGCGTTTGCCAGCAAGGTAATGGAAATTGGGAATCGTTCCATTGTTGGTGCAGCGTTTTTACTGGTTGTCCTCGCTGCCGACCTTGACGTTCATCTTATCTTCGTAATACTTGACCATAGCGGCCTGATCTTCATCAATATGGCCGTTGTCCTTCATCCAGTCCATGACCATCAGAACCACATCGGTCATCGGCGTGTCAACGCCCATGTGATGAGCATAGTCCTTGGCGTTTACGATGTCCTTGCGATGGACAGCGATACGAGCGCCGGGTTCATAATCGCGGTGGATGATCTTGGGCACCTTGTTGTCATAAGCAGGGCCGCCGGCGAAGCCGCCGCGGGTTGCTTCAAAGGTGGTCTGCAGGTCAATGCCGGCCTTTGCGGCGAAGGCATAGCCTTCTGCCATAACGACCATGTAAGCGCCTGCGATGATGTTGTTGACCAGCTTGGTGACGCTGCCGCTGCCTGCGCTGCCGGTGTAGACGGGGTTGCCCAGGCATTCCAGCAGGGGCTTGACCTTTTCAAAGGCTTCCTTGTCGCCGCCGGTCATAATAGCCAGGGTGCCAGCGATAGCCATGGGGTTGCCGCCGCTGATGGGGGAGTCCAGCAGGAACATACCGGCCTTCTTTGCGTCCTCATACATTTCCTGAATGATGTGGGGGGCAGTGGAGCTCAGGTCTACGATGATGCGGCCAGGCTTGCCAAACTTGATGGCCTTTTCCACGGAGTCACGGATGATCGCGTGGGTGGGGAGAATCTGCATGATGATGTCACAAGTCTTGTAGATCTCGTCTGCGTCCTTCACAGCGGTGCCGCCTGCGGCAGCGAATTCCTCCAGGCGCTTGTCCGCCACGTCAAAGCCCACGATCTCATGACCAGACTTCTTGACCAGATTCTTTGCCATAGGCAGACCCATGACGCCCATACCCAGAAAACCGACTTTCATAGTGTTTATCTCCTTTATCTTAAATTTGTGCTGTATTCGCTTGTTCTTTTAAATGGTGTTGCTCTCGTCTGCAACAAGATCTTCTACTTCGTTAAGGGTTGCTTTTTTTTTACCTCCATTGCGCTTGCTGATCCAGTTCGTCAGCATCGGGCAGAGGATAGCGGTCACAACGACAGCTGCTGCCACCTGGGGCTGTGCGATTGCTGCGACCCCTTCCAGAGACTTGTCCACTGCGGCCAGTGCCATGGGAGTTGCCACGGCGTTGCCGCCAACGCTGGAGATTGCAGCGCCTGCAATGCCGGAGCCGCCAGTCAGCTTATCAAACAGGATGTTGAACACGCCGCCGATCACAACGGTGATCAGACCCAGGACGATGCCGGGCACGCCGCCCTGTGCCACCTGCTGGAGGCTCATGTTTGCGCCCAGTGCGAAGCCCAGTACCATGATGGTTACTTCGCCGCCTGCGCTCAGGCACTGACGCATTCTGGGATCCAGGTTGCCGAGGATGATACCGATCAGCAGGGGGACGATGGAGGCCACCAGCATCATGTAGGGGATGCTGGCCAGACCAGCAGTACCCATAGCAACCATGGTCAGGAAGGGGCCATCGTTCAGGGAGATGATTGCGACTGCGCCCTGGTCGCCTTCGGAGCCGTAGGTCTTGGTCAGGGCGCCGAACAGAGCACCGTTGGAGTTGGATGCTGCTGCGATGATAGCCAGGGCACTCAGACCAAACATGCTGTCATGAAAGAAGTGTGCTGCGATCAGACCGACACCAACAGCCACGGCAAACTTGACGATGGTGATGGTGAAGCCGGTCTTCATGGCCTGGGGTGCGCACTTCAGATCCAGCTGTGCGCCCATGCAGATGAAGAACAGACCGACCAGTGCGCTGGTACCGTTTACGATACCGGTGGTGAAGCTGCCGATCTGCAGCGCTGCCGGGCACAAAGTGTTCATGAGACAACCCAGGAACAGGGGGACGATGATGATGCCGCCCGGAACCTTGTCCAGCCACTTTTTAATGGGAACTTGCATATTTTTCCTCCTCTTTTGCTTTTACGTCAGGTTGTTTCTTCTTACACACTTACCAAAAAAATCGTTTCAAGCTCTAGCTGGAAATGCACAACCAGCCGGCTCAACGCCACCCTCCTTTTCTGATTTCTTTTTCGCTTGAGCGGCTTACCATCCGCTCTTCATGCTTCAACGATACAACCAACCTTCCGGTTTGTGAAATTCGCGTTTTTGAACGCGCTATCATTTTTTTTGATAGTTGTTTTCACTATTTTTCCGGCTTTCTGTGCTTTTTTCACAAGGAAAACCCGATTGAAACCAGCAATTTGACCAGTCGCCGATTGACTCTGCATCGGGAAATCGGTATAATAGGCGAAGTAAATCAAAATAATTGATTGTGCTATGACAACGTTTGTGCCACTGTGTCTGTCTCTCCAGAGGAAAGGGGTTTTTATCTATGCTGGATATCAAGCGCCTGCAGTATCTGGTCGCCGTATATCGCTATCACAGCTTCACGCGCGCCAGCGAGGAGCTGTTTGTCTCTCAGTCCGCCATCTCCATGGCAATCAAATCCCTGGAGGCAGAACTCGGTGTCCAGCTGATTGTGCGTTCGCCACAAAATGTTGATTTTACCCAGGAAGGTAAATTGCTGGTCAAACACGCCCTCCGCATCCTGCTCGACTGTGAAAACGCCGAGCGCGAGATTGCAGATCTCTCCGAAAGCAAAAGCTACACCGTGCACCTAGGACTCTCCCCGTCCCTAGGCTTTGCGTTCCAGCGCTTCCTCTATACAGAGGAGCTGCGCCGCGCCTATCCCAAGGCTACGCTCTATATTGAGGAAGGCTCGATGAATAACCACATTGTCAAGATCCAGCAGGATCTCATGGATCTGTCCTTCAACGCCCTCCCCTGTTTAGAAGATGGAAAATCCCTCGGCCTCAACCTGGTGCCCATCACCACGGCACGCATCTACGCCATCATGTGCCCCACCCATCCGCTGGCTAACCGGGCGGTGCTGACGGCAAAGGATTTTGAAGGGGTCGATATCGTCACGCTGGACGAACGCTCCGCTATCCGCACCTTAGTCTTGTCACATCTGGCGCAATCCAGCATCACTCCTTGCGTCCGTTCCTCCCACGAGCAGATCTTTTGTATGTTCAACACCATCAAGGTCGGCAATTTCGTCGGCTTTATCAATGCAGACGACCCCTACATGGTGCAGCATCTGCACCAGATCGGACTGATCCTGCGTCAGTTCGAGCCGGCCTTGGAGTTCCAGGCCGGCTTCCTCTCCAAAGCCGGAAAGACCCTGCCGCGCATCGCCGAAAACCTCATTGTGAAAGCGCGCGAATTAGCCCAGAATTCCTCCTCCCCTATGCTCTGAGCCAAAAGTTTCCCTTCTTTATAAAGGAAGGAAACTTTTTCTTTCGCCCTCGTTCCGCCGGTTTCTTTTGGCAGCGTTCCGCAACTTTTTCGCTCGCTTGCGCATTATTTAGACGAAAAAAAGCTTGTTTTATTGCGAAAAAGCCGCTATGATAACATTAATAAAATCTCTTTAGACGAGAGGGGACCGTATGTTAAACTTCAAACATCTGCAATATTTCAACGCTGTCTATCAGTATAAGAACTTCACCCAGGCTGGAGATTCCCTTTTTGTCTCTCAGCCGACCATCTCCGCCGCCATCAACACCTTGGAATCGGAGCTGGGCGTAAAGCTCATCGAGCGCAGCCCTAAGAACGTGATCTTCACCTACGAAGGGGAGCAGTTCATCCTGTGGGTTCGGAAGATCCTGAGTCTCTGCCAAGAGGCTGAGACTGCCATGCATGACCTCTCTGATTCCGCAGAACAGCATCTGCGGCTGGGTATGTCCTACGCCTTCATGGATTCTGCTGCGCCCCCCGTCTTCTCCGACTTTCTGGACGAGCACCCCAAGGCACAAATCCACCTGGAGGAGGGTTCTATGCAGAAGCTCCTGCGGATGGTTCACGAGGAACAGCTGGATCTGGCCTACAACGCCATCCCAGATGCTACGGACTGCACCGGCCTGGAGGTCATCCCCATCAGCAAGGCGGAGATCCGTGTCGTGCTGCATCCAGATCATCCGCTGGCTAAGCTGGAACGGATTCCCCTCTCCCTGTTGTCCCAGGAAAAGCTGGTGATGATGGACACCCAGTCTAAGGTTAACCAGATCATGTGCGATGCCTTTGAGCGCCAGCACCTGCCCATGAATGTAGTGCTGAATTACACTCAGATCCTCTGCATGACCAGCCTTGTTCGCTTCTGCAACTATGCGGGCATTATCTGCGAGGCGGCCGGCTGCAGCACGCTGGGGCATGAGGGCTTGGTCATCCGCAGCTTGGAAGATCCCATTTTCATGGATCTGGGCTTCTTCTTCCGAAAGGGCCGCTACCTGCCCAAATTGGGCTGGGAGCTGATTCGCTTTTTGCAGGCCAAAGAACAGCCTCGCCTGGCCGTCTGGGAGGCACAGCACGCCCAGTTTCTCACCAAACGACCCAAGGCTCCAAAGACGAAATAAATCACAAGTCCCCCTCATCAGCCCAACCATCCGCTTTCGATCCCCGATCAAAAAGGAACTGCACCCATTCATGAAGCGCTGCTCCCGCTCCGCCGCCATGAATGGGTGCTGATTTTATCCGTTCTATCGGGGCAGTTCCTCCCTTCCGCTGGCAGTTTGCGCAAAAGGACGCGCGTCATTTTCGCCGCTGAACTGCATCTCCTACAATCTCCAATTTCTCGTTCCAAAAGAAGTTGACTTTGCAAATCCGTTCCACTACAATGAAGACGATAATCGAATGTTTGAGTTGGCTCGTCGATACCGTGTAGCCGCCTTGCTGCAACGACCTGGAAGAAAGGTCAGGCGGCGGCTAGAAATGAATGGGGTGCAAAGCCCCGCGCGACCGGCACTGTGAGCGCAAGGACACACCGAAGCAGGTGACGTGACCGTCACTGGCAGGGACCAAAGTCCACCATTGCGAAGTTTTTTCGTGAGAAGGGAGGATGTGTACGCGAGGAGAAAAAATTCCCCTCAGAGCGCAAGTCAGGAGACTTACACGGGGCAGAGCCATAGCAGCGGGCGGCATCTCCGTGAGCAAACAATGACAGATGGATCCTGATTTTCTCTGCACAGAAAATCGGTCTATTTGTGCTGGACTCCGAGCAGCCGTCTCTCCCAAAAATCGCAGGGAGGGACGGTCTTTTTGTCATGCCGTCCTCCTGTCCCCCTTGGTATACACCTGGCTTCCCCAGTTGTAGATTTTCAAAAAAGAAGGAGGAACAACCCATGACAAAACGGATCGGTTCCCTTCTGTTGGCGCTTATCATGACGATTTCGCTGGCTGTGCCAGCGATGGCAGTCACAGAGACAGCACAGACAGAAGACCCCACCGCCAGCACTGTGGAGTCCACCGCTTCCACCGATGCTGACACTTCCGCACCCACACCGGATGAGACTCCGGACACTTCGGAAACAGAGAAAGACACAGACTCCAGAGAAAAAAAGACTGCGGCAAAGAAAGCTGTCGCTAAGGCAACTGTTTCGGTACAGTCCGTACAATCTGACCTGGACGCTTATTTTGCGGATCTGCCCTTGACAGCAAACGCGCAGGACGGCGCTTCCAACCTGCAATGGTCGGTCAAAGACGGCATCCTGACCTCTCCCAAGGGGTTTATGCAGTCCACCCGTTCCCTGATCTTGACCGCTACTGCAAACACCCATCTGACCTTTGCGTACAAAGTCTCCACCGAGGCCAAGTACGATACCTTCACTTTCACCCACAACACCACAATCGTTGTAAACGGAGCCAGCGGTATCGTGGACTGGACGCTGGTGGAACTGGATGTAACGGCCGGCGACACCCTGACCTTCTCCTACAAGAAGGACAGCAGCGGCGACAAGAACGACGACTGCGTCTCCCTCCGCGACTTCACCGCTGGCGAAGGCATCCCCATCACCTTCCACGCCAACGGCGGCACTGGTGACGATTACACCCAGAACATCTACGGCGGTAAGGGCACCCTGAAGGCCAACACCTTCACCCGTGCCGGCAAGGTCTTTGCCGGTTGGGCGACCTCCACTGACGGCACTGCTGTCTACACCGACCAGGCGTCTGTGACCGTCACCGAAGCACTGGATCTGTACGCCTGCTGGGCAGACGCTTCCATCGTTACCTTTGACAACGATGGCAAGACCAGCACCGTCCAGGCGCCCACCGGCGCCCCTATCGGCAGCGCATTGATCCCCAGCGAGGGCACTAAGAAGGGCTACCAGTTTGACGGCTGGTTCCACGGCGACACCCAGCTGACGGCGGAAACGGTCATCACCGAGGACATCACCTTCACCGCCAAGTGGACGCCCATCATCTACACCATCGCCTTTGACCCCAACGGCGGCGAGGGCACCATGGACTCCATCACCGCCACCTATGATCAGGAAGTCACCCTGCCTGAGTGTACCTTCACCCGTGCCGGTTATGATTTCGATGGTTGGGACAAAACAGCTACAAAGAACCTGACCGATAAGCAAGGCGGCAAGGTCACTCTGCGCGCCACCTGGAAGGGTCAGGCCGTTCCGGTCACCATCGACCTCAACTATGAAGGTGCTGCCCCCACTCAGAGAACTTGCGTTGTAGGACAGAACTACAACTACCTCCGCCAGGAAGACGGCAGCTCCAAGTTCTCCGCCATCCCAGACCCCATCCGCACCGGCTGGATCTTTGACGGCTGGTATGACGCAGCCCAGGGCGGCACTGAGATCACCAACCAGTACAAGTTTGCTGACACCACTCCCATGACCCTCTACGCCCACTGGGTGAAGGGCATCACCGTCCACTTTGACGGCAACGGCTACAAGAGCACCATCAAGGACAAAACGGTATTGACAGATAAAGTTTACAACAACCTTCCCACCCTGACTGAATACTACTATCCGGACAACCAGGCGCTGGACGGCTGGTACACCGCCAAAGAGGGCGGCGAGCAGGTCACCGCTGACACCAAATTTACCGGTGACGAAGTGACCCTGTACGCCCATTGGCGAGACTATCAGTACATCGTCAAGTTCAACATCAAGTACAGCGACAGGGTCACTGTGACCGGCACCATGGCAGACTTCCCCGCCCCCTTCGGCAAGGACGTCACTCTGCCTAAGTGCGCCTTCACCCGTGAGGGTTATCGCTTCGCAGGCTGGGCTACCAGCAGCTACGGCAGCACGGCAGCCTATGCCGATGAGGGGACTGTAAACCGCATCTTTGATGACGATGACTGGGACGGCAGCGAGGACGGCGAGATCTTCAACCTGTATGCCCTCTGGGAGGAGACCGTTTTCGGCAAGGCATACAAAGCCATCGCCGCCAAGCTCCCCACAGACAACAGCATTCGGGACACCACCGCCCTGGAACTGCCCACCTCCGGTGATGGCTACACTGTCAGCTGGAGCAGTAGCAATACGGACTACCTCACCGACACCGGCGCAGTCACCCTGCCTGAAACCGGCAGTGTTGCTGTGACCCTGACCGCCACCGTTACAGAAACGGCAACCAACCAGACCCAGACCAAGGACTACACCCTGACCCTATACTCCCTGCGTCAGACGGAGACGGAAAACGCCCTGAACGCAGCCGTCAAAGCCATGACCGGCAACCTGAACCCCGTCTACGGTACCGACACCAACCTCATCGACTTCGCATCCAAGAAGCTGGGCGACAAGCTGGATGGCATCAAGCTGACCATCAAAGAGGACACGACCGGCAACGGTGGCGCCGGCGTCAGCAAAGACGGCACCATCACCTATTACTTCAACCAGGACAGCCTCAGCGGCAGCGGCGCCTATCTCTACGTCCCCTTCGTGTTGGAGAAGGATGGCATCACGGCAGAACAGAAGTGGTACACCAACCTTCTCCTGGGACAAGGGCAAGCTCCGCGCCTACCTGGAACAGGAGATCGCAGCGCTGTCCATCCCCACCGAGGACGTCAGCGAGCTGTCCCTGCCCCAGGTGCTGAAAAAGGACGGGAACAGCCTGGGTTGGAGCAATCTCACCTGGACCTCCAGTAACGAAAAAGTGGTCAAAGTGGGCAACGCCTCCGGCTATGACGGCGATTACAAGGTGACCATCTACAAGACCGCCGTCCCCACTCCTGTGACCCTCACCGCCACCCTGAAGTGCAACAGTGTTGACGGCGTATCTGTCACCAAATCCTTTGACATCATCGTTGCCGCCGGTACCGGCAGCGACACCGTGGAGGAGACTTTGCGGCAGCGGATGGACGCTGGCTTTGCAAAGGTCGGCCTGCGCAATTGGGTCACCGGCGCGCAGCTGACCCCCGATGCCGATGGTGTCTACACCGCCACCGAGGACATCCGCATCCCCCGCACCCGTGACTTCGGCATCGACGGCAAATACTGCCCCGTCTCCATCACCACCAGCGACAATGACGTGCTGGAAGAACCGGATGTGAACAACGCCGCCCGCATCTGGGTCTATCGGGACGTGCCTGGCGGAACGACCAAGGTGGTCACCATGACCGTCACCATCACCGACAAGGCCAGCGGCGTCTCTGTGTCCCGTGCTTTCAAGATCAAGGTTCCCGCCCTGACTCAGGAAGAAGTGGACAAAGAGATCGCCCTGATGGAACAAGTCAAAGCCCACTACTTCGACGGCATCAAGGCCAACAATCCGGACAAAGACCACGTCACCACCAACCTCCACGCCTTCCGTGAAGCGTACCTGAATGAACAGAACGAGTTGACCTGGGTCTATCATGTAGATAACATGGTCAACCACGGCATCGTGCCGGTGGACATGGATGGCTGGTATGAGTCGGAACAGTGGAGAACCTTCCGCTCCAGCAATCCCACCATCATCACCCACGAAAACCTGCTGGTCACTCAGCCCACTTCCGCCAAGACAGTCACCATCACCAGCTGGCTCTCCAGCGAGACTTTGGGCAGATATGCAGAAAAGCATCCGGACAATGTCCAGCTCCAGATGCTGCACAATCAGGTCGTCTCTGTCTCCGTCATCGTCCCCGGCACCGATGGCAGCGAGACCCCCACGGACGAACGCCAGACCTATGCCTTCACCTGCTACGCACCGGACGGCACCCAGCTCATCGACTGCCTGCTCCGAGATCAGCCCGAAGGGATGACCGCTGTTGATGCCGCTCGGAAGGTGTTGGAAGCCAACGGCTACCAGGTCATCGGCGGCAACTACATCACCGCCATTGTCTCCCCTGATGGCACCAAGTGGAGCGCCGGCGATGACGGCGACCACTCCGGCTGGAGCTATCGCATCAACGGCAAGGTGACCGATTCCGCCAACCTGTCCAACGGAGACACCATCGAATTGTTCTATACCAAGGACTACACGCAGGAAGCAGATCACACCAACACCCCGACCTCCGTTGCCCGTGCCATCGAAGCCATCGGCACCGTGACCAAGGACAGCGGTGATGCCATCCAGGCCGCCCGTGCCGCCTATGACCAGCTCACCGATGCTCAGAAGTCCCTCATCGACCAGGCCACCGTAGACAAGCTCACTGCCGCAGAAAAGACCTGGGCAGACCTGAACAAGCCTGACGAGCCCACCAAGCCGGTGGCCAACGTCATCACCGCCAAATCCGCCGCCAAAGTCACCTCTGGCAAGGCGCAGTCCTTCCAGCTCAGCGCAAAGGCCAAGGGCGGGGCCAAGCTGGCCTACCGGTCTGACAACAAGTCTGTGAAGGTGAGCAAGAGAGGCAAGGTGACCATCGCCAAAAACTTTGTGGGCAAAGCCACCATCACCATCACCGCCGGTGCCACCAAGGATTACACCAAGACCGTCAAACGCATTACCGTGACCGTCAATCCCACCGGCACCACCTTCCGCTCGGTGTACAATGCCAAGGGTCAGATGCTGAAGGCATATTGGAAGAAAAACAGCAGCATCAGCGGCTATCAGCTCCAGTACGGCACCAGCAAGCAGTTCACTAACTGCAAGACCGTCACCCTCAAGAGCGCCAAATATACCGGCGCAGTCCGCACCAAGCTGCGCAAGGGCAAGACCTACTGCGTCCGCATCCGCACCTATAAGAAGGTGGGCGGCAAGACTTACTATTCCGCTTGGAGCAAGACCAGACAGGTGAAAATTGTGCGCTGAATGGTTTTAAAACCAAACAACGAACAAATCCCCCTAATGCAGAAAGCAAACGTACTGCATTAGGGGGATTATAGTTTGTTTTGGGTGATGCAATGAAAGATAAAACCGCAGCAGCTCCATCAAAATCATTCTTTCACCATCCTCTCCGCTCTGCGGATAATTTCCCACTCATGGGCAACAATAACATCCGTATCCGCAATATAGATAAGGAGAGAGTGCCATATGAAAGCTACCGGTATCGTCCGCCGCATTGACGACCTCGGTCGGGTGGTCATCCCCAAGGAGATCCGCAGAACTATGCGAATTCGAGAGGGCGACCCGTTGGAGATCTACACGGACAAGGACGGGGAAGTCATCTTCAAAAAATATTCCATGCTGAGTGGACTGAACGAATTTGCCAACCAGATCTGCGAGACCATTCACAAAACCGTCCATCAGCCCGCCCTTATCACCGACCGAGACAGCATCATTGCCCTGGCTGGGTTGGTGCGGCGGGAGTGGGTGGAAAAGCCCATTTCCCCCGCTCTGGAAAACATCCTGGAGTCGCGGCAGCTCTATCGGCACCAGACAGGTGCCGCCCCCTTCCTGGTCACGGAGAGCAAATCTGGTCTTTTCGTCTCCCTGGCCGCCCCCATCATCGCACAGGGCGATGTGCTGGGCTGTATTCTGCTGGCGGACACCGAAGGGAGTTGGCTCCCCGGCGAGACGGAACGGACTCTGCTGGAAACCATCTCCGGCTTCTTAGGTCGTCATATGGAAGGGTGAACAATGTCCCGTAAGACCAGTTTCGCCGGGCGTTTGACCCGGCGATTTTTCTTATTTGACCCATTCCGTCCATTTATTTTCCAACACATTTAGAGAACCTTCACAATTCTATTCTGTCTATTTTTCGCTTTTACAGCTATTTTTCCCTTGACATTGATGGAAGGCACGCCTATAATGACAATATCACTTTCGTACATAAAAGCGGTGCTACATAAAAGCATCATATTGAGAAAGTAAATAGGAGGAATCACTACCATGAAAAAACAATCTAAGCTCTTGGCTCTGCTTCTCGCTTGTGCCATGACTTTGGCACTGTCCGCCTGCGGCGGCAGCTCTGCCACCACCAGCACCCCTGCCAGCTCCGCTGCGCCTGCCGCTTCCGGCTCCGCTGCTGCAACTGGCGACAAGACCTATACCATCGGCATCTGCCAGCTGGTTCAGCACAATGCGCTGGACGCCGCCACTAAGGGCTTCAAGGACGCTCTGACCGAGAAGCTGGGCGACAAGGTCAAGTTCGTCGAACAGAACGCCGCCGGCGACTCTGCCAACTGCGCCACCATCTGCAACCAGTTCGTTTCCAGCAAGGTGGATCTGATCATGGCCAACGCTACCCCCGCTCTGCAGGCTGCCACCGCTGCCACCAACTCCATTCCCATCCTGGGCACCTCCGTCACCGACTATGGCACCGCACTGTCCATCGCCGATTGGAAGGGCACCACTGGCACCAATGTCACCGGCACCGCCGACCTGGCTCCTCTGGACAAGCAGGCTGAGATGATCAAGACCCTGTTCCCTGACAAGAAGAACGTGGGTATCCTGTACTGCTCCGCAGAACCCAACTCCAAGTATCAGTTCACCGAGATCACCAAGTATCTGACTGACGCCGGCTACACCTGCAAGGAATACACCTTCGCCGACAGCAACGACGTAGCAGCCGTCACCAAGACCGCTTGTGACGAGAGCGATGTCCTGTATGTTCCCACCGACAACACCGCTGCTTCCTGTGCCGAATCCATCAACAACATCGCCGAACCTGCTAAGGTGCCCATCGTCGCTGGCGAAGCTGGCATCTGCACCGGCTGCGGCGTGGCAACCCTGTCCATCGACTACTATGACCTGGGTGTTGTCACCGGCAACATGGCATACGAAGTCCTGGTCAATGGCGCTGACCCTGCTACTACCGAAATTCAGTTTGCTCCCAAGACTACCTATCAGTATGTGCCGGATCGCTGTGAAAAACTGGGCGTTAAGGTTCCCTCTGACTATGTGGCTATCGAAGCAGAAAAGTAATCCAAACCCTTTCGCACATTAAAAATCTGCATACTTTTATCCATTCTAGTTGCAGTTTTCTATCTTTTCTCTTTCCTATACACCAAAAGGATCGGGGTGCCATGGTTCCATGGCACCCCCATGCCCGTTTTGGCATCTGGGGGTTTCTATTGCATTTTTGCCCAGTTCTGTTATTATTGTCTCAACAACTACTGAGGAGGAACCGTTATGTCTTATCTTGCTTCTCTCAACCCCTTAAATTTGCTGGGCGCTATGCCCGGCAATGTGGCGCAGGGCCTGATCTGGGGTCTGATGGCCTTGGGGGTTTATATCACCTTCCGTCTGCTGGACTTTGCTGACCTGACCGTAGACGGCAGCTTCGCCACCGGCGGCGCTGTCACCGTGGTGCTCATTCTCCACGGCTGGTCTGTCCCCGCCGCCCTGCTCATCGCCATCCTGGCCGGTCTGGCTGCCGGACTCATCACCGGCCTGCTCCACACCCTCTTGGGCATCCCGCCCATCCTGGCCGGTATCCTGACCCAGATCGCCCTGTACTCCATCAACCTGAACATCATGGGCATGGCCAACCTGGCCGTCAGCGTGGATCAGTATCCCCTGCTCCTCTCCTCCCGGAAGATCACCGCTTCCATCCTTATCGCCCTGGTGCTCATCGCCATTGTGATCATGGCGCTCTACTGGTACTTCGGCACCGAACAGGGCAGCGCCATCCGTGCCACTGGCTGCAATCCGGCTATGAGTAAGGCACAGGGCATCAACATCAGCGTCACCAAGGTCATCGCTCTGAGCCTGTCCAACGCCCTTGTGGCTCTGTCCGGCGGCTTTATGGCACAGTATCAGGGGTTTGCCGACATCAACATGGGCCGCGGCGCCATCGTCATCGGCCTGGCCGCCGTCATCATCGGTGAGGTCATCGGAGAGGCACTGCTGGGCAAGCATCTGAACTTCTTCGGCAAGCTGACCTTTGTGGTCATTGGCGGCATCATCTACTACATCGTGGTGGGCATCGTCCTCTGGCTCAAGCTGCCCTCCAACGACCTGAAGCTGTTCACCGCAGTCATCGTGGCCATCTTCCTGGCAGTCCCCTACCTCAAAGGCCAATCCAAGTCCTCCTTCAAGAAGGCGGCAAAGAAGGGAGCGCAGCACAATGCTTGACCTGATCAACATTCACAAGACATTCAACCCCGGCACCATCAACGAAAAGGTAGCCCTGGACGGCGTCAACCTCCACCTGGACGATGGGGATTTCTGCACCATCATCGGCGGCAACGGCGCCGGCAAATCCACCACCCTGAACGCCGTCGCCGGCGTGTGGCCGGTGGACGAGGGCACCATCCTCATTGATGGCGAAAACGTCACCGGCGTTCCTGAGCACAAGCGAGCCGCTTACCTGGGGCGTGTGTTCCAGGATCCCATGACCGGCACCGCCGCCATCCTGGGCATTGACGAAAACCTAGCTCTGGCCGCCCGCCGTGGTTCTCGCCGCGGCCTGAAATGGGGCGTCACCAAGGCGGAACGGGAACACTATCGGGAGCTGCTGAAGGAGCTGGATCTGGGTCTGGAAGACCGTCTGACTGCCAAGGTCGGTCTGCTCTCCGGCGGCCAGCGTCAGGCACTGACCCTGCTCATGGCCACCCTGCGCAAGCCCAAGCTGCTGCTGCTGGACGAGCATACAGCGGCACTGGATCCCAAAACAGCGGAGAAGGTGCTGCACACCACCGACCGCATCATCCAGGAGCAGAAGCTGACCGCCATGATGGTCACCCACAACATGAAGGACGCCATTGCCCACGGCAATCGGCTCATCATGATGCATGAGGGCAAGGTCATCCTGGACATCTCCGGCGAGGACAAGCAGAAGCTGACCGTACCCGACCTGATGCACCAGTTCGAGGTGGTCAGTGGCGAAGAATTCGCCAGCGATAAGGCCATTCTCGCCTAACTTCCTTTTTCTCAAAAAAAGGAAGCAAAAAAGCTCTACGGCGCTGTGCGATCGTTCCACGCAAGAATCTACCTCAACACAGTATAAAAACTGCCTCGGAATCCCCTTCCGAGGCAGTTTTCTTATGCTCGATCGGTCAAAAAACGGGTCTCCCACGCCCGCAGCTGCTGGTAATCTGCTTCTGTATGAAACCAGTGCCGCCCACCCTTCCGCAGACAGAGTTCACAGTGGAATCGCTCTGCAAAAGTCTGAATGGTGTCCAGGTCGGTCAAATGGTCCAATTCCCCAAAGCAGATGGTGGTACGAGGTGCCCAATGGGTGATAGGATGGGCTTTGGCATCGGCATACACCGGCCAGGAGAACCGCTCGCCGTTTTCCACCAGCACCTCCCCTTCCCGTTCCAGCCGTTCCAAGGTCACGCCGCTCCACACCATGGTCTTTTCGATGAGCTGACACAGATCCACCACCGGCGAGGCGAACAGGCACCGTTCCAGTTCCTCCCCAGGCAGCGCCTGCATACTGAACCAAGCGCCCATGCTGGTGGCGTACAGCCCTACCGTTTTCCAGCGACTGCGCAGAACCTGATATACCCCTTGCAGCTCCGGGATGATCTGGGCAGGCGTGAACGGCTCCGGCAGGTCTTTCCGCGCTCCATGTTCCGGCAGGTCGATGGACACCACCTGCCAGCCGTGGGCATCTGCCACAGCGGCAAAGTCCAGCGCTTCCTCCTTGCTACCCATTTTGCCGTGGACATAGAAGAACACCCGCTCTGACGGCGCTCCCAGTATCAATGCAGGAATGCCGCACAGCAACTCATTTCGCTGTTCCATCACGCTTCCTCCATCCGCTTCAAAATGCGATCCAGCAACAGATCAGCCGCTGCCTCTTTGGACACCAACGGCAGCTCGTCCAGCCCGTCCTTGGTGATGAGGGTCAGCAGGTTGGTGTCCACGCCGAAGCCGGCGCCCTCCACCTTCAGATTGTTGGCGGCGATCATATCCACCTGCTTCTTTTCCAGCTTTTTGCGGGAATTTTCCACCATGTTCTGAGTCTCCATGGAAAATCCGCACAAGAACTGCCCCGGCCGCCGGTGCTGTCCCAGCCAGCCCAGAATGTCCTGGGTGCGTTCCAACGGGATGGACAGGGCGTCATCAGACTTTTTCATTTTGTCCTCCGCCACCATCATCGGGCGATAATCTGCCACAGCGGCCGCTTTGATGAGGATGTCCTGCTCTGCCGCACGCACCGCCACCGCTTCAAACATCTCCTGCGCAGACACCACATCCACCGTCTCCACATAGGGCAGCCGCTTCAGCGTCACCAGCCCGGACACCAGCGTTACCTGTGCCCCACGCCGTGCCGCCGCTTGGGCGATGGCGTAGCCCATCTTGCCGCTGGAGTGGTTGGTGAGATAGCGCACCGGATCCAGCGCCTCCTGGGTGGGGCCAGCGGTGACCAGCACCTTTTTGCCCATCATATCCTTCTCATGAGCCAAATCGTGGAGGATGACTTGCAGCAGCACCTCCGGCTCCGGCAGCTTCCCCTTGCCCACGGCACCGCAGGCCAGATACCCGCTGGCAGGCTCCACCACCTCCCAGCCGTAGCGGCGCAGGGTATTCAAATTGTCCTGGGTCACTGGATTTTCGTACATCTTGGTGTTCATAGCCGGTACCACGATCTTGGGACAGTTGCAGGCCAGCACCGTGGTGGTCAGCATATCATCCGCCAGGCCGTGCGCCAGCTTGGCGATGACGTTGGCCGTAGCCGGAGCGATCATCACCAGATCAGCCTGGTCGGCCACGGCGATGTGCTCCACCTGGAAGGAAAAATTCCGGTCAAAGGTGTCCACCAGTGCCTTGTTGCCAGTCAGCGTCTCAAAGGTCACCGCCGTGATAAATTGTGTGGCGTTCTGGGTCATGAGCACCTGCACATTGCACCCCAGCTTCACCAGGGCGGAAGCCAGGTTGGGCATTTTGTATGCGGCGATCCCGCCGGTGACCCCCAGCACCACCGTCTTTCCCTGTAACATCGCAGTACCTCCTCTGTCTGCATTTGGATTGGTCTTAGTATAGCAAATGTTCGCCACAGCGTAAAGAAGGACACCTCTTTGGAGGTGTCCTTTTGGTCTGATGGGATTCGATTACTTACAGCAATTCTTGCAGCCACGGGATTTCCCAGACTCGGCCACAGAACCGGAATAAATGGTCTTGGAACGAGCCAAAGACGGGCAGCTGGTGCGCTTGTGGTACACCGAGCCGCCAGGCGTCCAGTAGACGGTTCCGCCAACGGAAGAGGTCTTGCCGTTGCCGGAGGAGCTCTCCCAGCCGCTGGAGCTGTTTTTCTTGGACTGCTGGGCTTTCTGTGCTGCTGCCTTCTCAGCCGCCGCCTTCTGATCCGCATCGTACTGCTTTTTCAGCTTTTCATAGCTTGCGTTGCCGGCTTTCAGCGTGTCGTAGTTGGTCACATAGGCCTGGCAGTCCTTGGGCAGCGCCTTGTACTGGGCGGTCAGCTGATCCAGCTGGCTCTTGCTGTTCAGCGTCACCGTGCCCAGGACTTGGATGCCCTTGATGACCGGCTCCGCCTGCTTCTGGTATTCTTCATCCAGCTTAGCCGTCTTTTTGATCTGTTTTTCCGCCTGTTTCAGGGCATCATAGTTGGTGATACGCGCCTGTACCGACTGGCTGCACTGGTCGTAGTGGGTGCGGGCGGTTTGGATGGCCTTCTGAGAGGACTCCAGGGCGGAGACCTGATAGTCCAGATCGGCCAATCCGTCGATCTCCGCCATCACGTCCTCCGCTTCCTGCTGCTCCGCCTGCTCCTGTTCGTAGGCGGTCTGTTCCACCTCTGCCTGCTCTTTCAGCTCTGCCAGGGGCTTTTGCAGCTCCTTGGCGTCCAGCTTCAAGTCACCCAGGGTAGCGTTCAGCGCCGCCCAGTCGCTGCCGGAACAGGTTTTGGCCTTCTCCGCGCATTGGACGTAGGTCAGGATGGCTTGACTGTCCTCGTAGTCCGCCAGCTCGGTCAGCAGCTCTGTCGCCTTGTCGTACTCCCCTTCTGTCACCAGCGTCACCGCCTGGTCATACTTGTCCTGATTGGATGGGGCAAAGATGGCCACCGCCACAAACAGCACCAGGAAGCACGCCAAGACGGTCAAAAGCCGTCGCTTCCACTTCTTCCGTGGCTTGCCTTCTTGCTTTGTCAATTTCATTCTCTCTTCTCTTTCTCTTTGGTCAGCGATCAGCCGAACATCTCGTCGCCGCTCTTAAAGCCAAAGGCGGGGTGGAAGTCGAACTTCACAGCGCCAACTGCGATGCCAGGGCCAACGGCGCGCTTGATGCGGGCAATACCCTCGTTGCCGAAGCCGGCGCACAGCTCGATGGCGGTGCAGCCCTTGGCAACCATCTCCTTAGCGATTTCTTCGGCTTCCGCATAGGTGGCGCAGCCGATCACGTTCATGTTGATGGAGTCGCCCTCTACCACAGCACGTTCCTTAGCAGGGTTGCAGCCGGGTGCCACATAGATAAATGCACATTCAAACTTCATGTTCTGTTCCTCCTATTCATGGAAATCAGGGTTCGGTCTGTCTCTGTTTACTATACCATAGGTTGGGAATTTGTGACAAGCAGGATTTTCCGCTCAGAAGGGATTGATGGGCACCGATTCATCCTCGGCGCACTTTTCGATCTTCCGGATGACCAGCGGATAGGAACCGTTCTCGTTGACCTTCACCAGCACACGTTCCCCCACTCGGCGCCCCAACAGCGCCCGTCCCACCGGAGATTCCTTGCTGATGCGTCCCTGTAGGGCGTCCTGCCGCAGCGTGGTCACCAGCTGGAACGTCTCCTCCTCATCGTCCTCCTCAAAGTAGACCGTCACCCGATCGAACAGCCCCACCTGGTCATCCTCCGACTTGTCTTGGATGACCACTGCTGTTTTGATCATATTTTCCAAATAACGAATGCGCCGTTCGTTGTGATTTTTCTCCTGCTTGGCCGCTTTATATTCAAAGTTTTCGCTGAGATCGCCGAACGCCCGTGCCTCCTTCACCGCTTCCAGCAGCTTAGGGCGCAGGTTGATGCGCCGGTCGTCCAGCTCCTCCTGCATCTTCTCCAAATCGGAGCGAGTCAGTTCATCATGCATCGCAATGCCTCCTTTTGGTTTGCTGGCTTCATTGTAGCAAATCAGCGGGAAAAAACCAGGGGGGGTTCCAGCTTTTCACGGGAATATCCCCCCAAAAACCAGAGAAACTAAGGCTGAATTGCATTTTGGAAAGGCGGCGAGAGCATGAAACGGCAGAAAAAACGGCTGTGTGCCCTGCTTTGCACCATATTACTTTTGAACACCTTGGTCTTAGCCTTCGCCCAGTCCGCCCTGGCGGTCAGCTATCGGCAAGGGGACTCAGGCAGCGCTGTGACCACCATCCAAACCAAATTGAAGCGATGGGGCTACTTTGACGGCCCTGTAGATGGCATCTACGGCAGCAAGACCTCCAAAGCCGTGCGTTCCTTCCAGCGGAAAAATGGCTTGACCGCAGACGGCGTGGCAGGCCCTGCCACCCTAAAAGCCCTGGGCATGGAACAGACCAGCCAGAACAGCGGCAGCAGTCAAACCGGCTCCAGCGGCGGGAACGCCAGCGGGGACGTGGCTCTGCTGGCGAAGGTCATCTCAGCAGAGGCACGCGGAGAGCCTTATGACGGCCAGGTAGCCGTGGGCGCAGTCATCCTGAACCGCATCGCCCACCCCTCCTTCCCCAACACCTTGGCCGGTGTGGTCTACGAACCGGGTGCGTTCACCTGTATGGTGGACGGCCAGATCGACCAGCCCATTGCCTCCTCCGCCTACCAGGCGGCACGGGACGCCCTGAACGGCGCCGACCCATCTGGCGGCGCGATCTATTATTTTAATCCGGTCACCGCTACCAGCGCTTGGATCTGGTCAAGACCGCTGTTGACTGTCATCGGGAAACATCGGTTCTGTTCGTGAGCGCAGACGCTTGCGAATACAAGCGCCGCAGGCCGCATGAAGTTTTGCGGAGCTTTTTAAGTGAGATTCCAAATCTAAGATTTGGCTCAATCGAACTTACACAGAGTGACAAAAGCGACTAGGGTCCAGGGGCAAAGCCCCTGGTCGGCATCCGCAGACCGCAGCGTTAAGAAAACTTGCCAGTGGCAAGTTTTTAGCGTAGGCCATGCCTGT